>Ga0307515_10000907_pt1 | contig 68185 bp, 59 predicted proteins | sample 17_EM_MG_FD_194513 | JGI IMG/M metagenome (GOLD analysis project Ga0307515, IMG submission 194513) | Populus trichocarpa ectomycorrhiza microbial communities from riparian zone in the Pacific Northwest, United States - 17_EM | ecosystem: Host-associated > Plants > Roots > Unclassified | place... | reverse complement strand
GCTAGGCCTTACCAATCGATTGCTATACGCTTATAGTTATGCCCCGTATCTTAACCACCCCCTATATACTGTCTCTTATTAACCATTACCATATACGCCATGCCTCCCCCCCCCTAAGGCCTATTAAAGGCGTAAGGGGGATTCATCCGTTCTACTATCCTAAAACTAAAAGATAAAAGCGGGATATATATATGTGTATCTAGGTATCTTTTGTGCCTAGGCCCTAGTTACTAGGCCCTCTCTAAGGGCACCACTCTGTTAAGAGGAGACAAGGAAAACCGTACGGGGTTATCCAGCTACCGCTTTTAGTAGTATTATAGCAGTACGGCGAGTGACCGCATACTCCGCGGGCGATCGCCCTAGGGGTTAGGAGGGGCCGTATATTTACTTATTCGTTCGTTCGTTTGCGTTTGCTTGTTCGTTAATATAAGGTCGTTAATGCTTTCTACTGGGGGACGGGGGATGATATCGAATACTGTGCATCCATGTTGGATCGTATAGGTGCCCTGGATAGGAGAATGTAGTAGTTGTCGTACTATAAAGAGCCAACAGTAGTGGTTTTCAAGATCTCACCATCTAAAAATTTTTTACCACCGCCCTTAACGCCTACAACCACCACAGGTCCTGTCCGCACGCTGTGCGACGTCTCTGCGTTGGCTCTGGATCTGAACTTCGAAGACCAGGTTTATAGCCGTCACCACGTATAGGTGCAGAGTCCGATTTCAACGGCCATCCCTTTATCTTTAGCTCCTTCTTAATATTACCTAACCCGTTTTCTTTTAATACTCCTATACCTTTCCTATAGCGTTCTTTAAGTTTTATAGTAGCTTTTAGGTAGTCTTATTATAGCCTATTTACTTAACCTTATACTATATTTTATTATTAATATCCTTATAACTAATAATCTTTAAAACTTACTATTTATCTTCATTTTACCCTCTATATATATCTACTTTATAAATTAGTAGCTTAATATTCCTATATACTAGCTTTAGTATTATAATATGCTATATAGGGTAGATCTTTATTTTAGCTAGTAGGTTTAACTTAAATATAACTAGTAAAATTCTTTATATAATTTTAAAAGGTTCTAGCCTAATATAGTTTAACTTCTTACTTAGTCGTCGACTTTTAAAATTTTTATATAGTAGCTATACTTTATCCCCCTTTTTAGGGTCTAGTCCCTTAGAACTCTTAGCGTTATAATACTTTTTTATTCTCTCTTATACCTTTTTTACTAATTTTATAAGGTCTATATAAAGATTTATTAACGTCTTTACTCTTTTTTTTAGCTATACTACTCGTTTTCTTTATTTATTATAGTAATAATAATATTCTTAGCTTATATCTGTAATTTGCCTTAAATAGTAATATACCTATCCCCTCTTATAGTATTATATTCTATATAACTAGTAATAATAATACCTAATTATTCTGTGCGTGATTGATATTATTTTAGCGTTTAATTTAATCTTTCTGTTTAACTATCTGTCTATAGGTAATATGCTATTAATATTACTACGCGAACCCCTTATTCCGTTAAAAATATCTTTTAAAATGCTACTATAAATCTTAGATCTTTATCTAATATAATTTTATTTAGTGTTCTATATCTTATAAATACTTCCTTAATATAGATTTTAGCGATATCTTCTACTAAGATTTCTTCTATATATGCTATAAAGTAGCCCTATTTAGTTAACTTATCTACTATTATAAGAATTATATTATACTCCTATCTAGTAATAGAATCTCTTAACTTCAGTAACTTAATAATAAAGTCCTATAATATAACCTCCTATAGTCTCTCTAGTATTTTAATAGGTTATAGCCCTCTATATAGCTTATGCCTTATTCGTTTATTTCTTTAGTAATTTAGATACTCTTTTATTACTTTTCTAGCTATGCTCTAGATTCTATTAATAATATATTCTTTTTAAAGTCTTAATATTAAGCCTATTCTCTATTATGTCCTTAAGTTATTTCCTTATATAAATCTTCTATAAAATGCTCTACTATACTTTTTAGGATATACTTCGCTTCTTAATTTTTGTATATATCTATCTATAGATCTTCTAGCTATACTTTTAGAATTCTTTATACCTAAAAGCTCTCTAGTATCTTATAAACTCTTTTTAGTTCTTTATCCTCTTAAGTTACTGCTAGCTTAGGGTAATTATACCTAATTAATTTATCCTTATCTCTGCGTAGTATTACTCCTAATAGTTTCTTATTATTTTATAGTTTAGCCTTTCTACTTAACGCATCTACTCTTATGTTTTTAGTGCCTTTAATATACTAAATCTTAAAATAGTATTCTATAAGCATCTCTGCCTATTTAACTTATTTATAATTAAGTTCTTTTATTATTAGGAACCCTATTAGGTTCTTATAGTCTATCTTAACTATAAATAGATTTTTATGCCTTATAAAAATACTCTCTATTCCTTAAGTGCTATAATTATACCTAATAACTCCTTATTATAGATGTTATAGTTTAACTCTAGTAGTATTATCTTCTAACTATAATATACTATTAGATGCTATGCATTTCTATACTTTTATAATAAGCATACTCCTAGTATAAAGTTTAATACGTTTATTTCTATAACTATATCTAATCCTAGTTAATGGATTTTAAGGATTAGCTCTTAAGTAAATAATTCCTTAAGTTTTTTAAATAGCTTTTTTTATTTATTTCCCTATACCTATAGTTTTTCTTTCTTTATAAGCCTAGTAAAGGGTTTAATATTCTTTAACTATTATACTATAAACCTTTTATAGTAGTTATAAAACCCTAAAAATAACCTTAACTATATTATATTTTTTTGTTCTTACTAACTTACTATAGCTTTAATCTTCTTTAGGTCTATACTAATATAACTTAGTTTAATAATAAATCTAATAAAATTAGTCTTCCTATTAAAAACTTGTATTTCTTAATTACTACTAGCATCTACTCCTCTTATAATCTCTTTAAGACCCATTTAATATATTCCCTATATTCTTCCTTAGTTATTAAGTAGATAATAATAATATTAAGGTGTTCTCCTAATACGCTATTAATTCATTTCTAAAATATTACTAGTATATTTATTATTTTAAACTATATAACTAATAGTTTATATAACCATTTCTTTAACCTAAAGGCTACCTTCTATTTATCTCCCTCCTTAATTTTTATCTAGTGGTATACCCATCTTAAATCTATCTTTATAAAGATTTACGCGTTACTTATTTAATCCTAAATTTCGCTAATTAAGGGTAAAGGATACCTATTCTTTTAAGTAATACTATTTAACTATTTATAATTAATATATAGCCTAAATTTTCTATTCTTTTTTGGTATAAATAATACTAAATATCCCGCTAATAACTGCGATAGTTTAATATATCCCTTTTATAAGTTTTTTTAGATAAACTCTTTAAGTGCTCTTAACTCCTCTTAAGTAAGCTTATAGGTTAGAAAGAACCTTAAACTTATTCCTAGTTTTAACTCTATTTTATAGTTCTATACTATATAATCTGCCAGCTTTTTACTTTTTAGGCTCTATAGTTTCTTGCTATACCTATAGTATCTTTTTAGTATATAGGATAACCCTCTTTTAGTTTCCTTATATATCGCTCTAACTTAGTCTATTATTATATCTTACGGCGTTAAGTATCCCTAATATTAACCTGGCCTATAACCTAATCAATCTTTAAATTATATTCCTATAACTAAGGCATCCCTAGTACTGCCTTATTCTGTCCTAATAGTAGGATATTAAAAGACATCTTAATTTGTCTCCCTTTAATAGTTATTTAAATAGGTCCTATTTTAAGATTAATAATGCCTCCTCTATAGGCTATCGGATCTCCTAAAATTATAACTAATAGGTAAAGTTACTCCTTCTATCTATAAGGCAATTCTATTCTCTTAACTGCTACTAGTAAAATATAGTTCCGTATTACTCTACTATCTATTAATACTTTAAACTGCTAATTTTACTAATTAATTTATAAATTTAGGTATTATCCTTAAATTCCTTTAAGGGTTTAAGCTTCTATTACTAGCTTTCTTTAGTCCTATAGGCCTCTGCTTTTCCTAAATATTAGCTACTTAATTATATTATACTTAGCTTACTCTTTAGCTAATGCCTAGTTCGCTTTTTATCTTTTATATATTATAGATACATATTCTTTAGGTATTTTTACCACTATTATCCGTTTAAGTATTCTTCCGTAAGGAATCTTTCTAGTTAAAGTATTAAGTCCCCTAACTCCTAAACTTTTACTAGATGCTATCTATATATATATTTAGTATTTTTATACTATTGCTTATCTAGCGCCTAATATATCCTTATAGAGTACTTTTAATTTTTCTCTTTTAGATTTTTATATATGTTGTATATATTATCTATATATACAATTTACAATAATATATAATGCGCTAGGTGCTTTAGGTTAACTCTTAACTTATTTTTACCCTTAAGTTTAAACCTTTATCGTGTTAATCTAAACATTATAACTTTATTTGCGGGTATTAAGATACATCTCTTGCTTCTCTAATCCTTTAATTATTCCTCTAAATTCTTTAATATTATAATTAAAGCTCCCTTAATATGACTTATAGCTTTTTCTGTAATAAGGTGGTTCTAAATAACTTACTTATCTAACTATATATAGAAATCTTCCCACTTATTATTATATCGCTGCCTATACTACTTTTAGTATAGCTATTAAAGTATATATGGCTTGTCTATAAGGAAGTATCTTCTTATTATTATGTTGTAATAGCCCTTTATATATTATTTTTTTAAATTTAATAGGGATTCTTAGATCCTCTTCTTATTCTAGTTTAGTAGGCTATTTTACTCTTAGCGTGCCTATCTTAGGCCTATTGGTTATTCTTTACATAGGTGCTCTGTCCCTAGTATAACCTAGTATACTAGATCTTTAGTTTAGTTTTTATTCTTATTATATAAAAATTCTCTATCTAAACTCCTCTATTGTTTCCTTTATTTTTCGCCTTATAAGTAAATCCTTAAAGTCTTCCTACTTCTTAATCTTAGTATTAATTTTCTTAATGGTCCTTATTTATATATTAAAATTATAGTTTTATAGAACTCTTAATCCTAAGCTTACTTCTTTCTTAAGCTTAGCTCTAGCCTTAGTTTAACTAGGCTTCTATAGTGTTCTTATCTTATTTTAAGAATCTTATACCTTTAGGAAACTTCGTCCTAAGCTTATTTATATATTACTAAACTAAGCCGTTACTCTACTTTATTAGTTGTCGTCTATTATAGGTTCTTAAGCATATTTTATCTCTTTTTAAGAATCTTAAGCGTCTTTTATCTCTTCTTAAGAATCTTAAGCCCATGGCCTTTTGCCTTTATTAAGTGGTAAGCTAGCACTAGCAGTTATCTACTTACTTAATCCCTTTTTTTTTGTATTTCTCCTTCCGTTTTATAAAGCGATGGATGCCGTATCTAATAGTATTATAATTTCTATTACTGACCCTTACCCTATAGCGGTCTCGGTTTTTACTTCTATTATAATTTCTTTAAGGCTTATACGCTCCTAGTAAGCTGCCTTTATTACCTTATTATTGCTAAATATTTTACCTATATTAAATTTATTGTCCTTAATATCTAATCTACGAGATACTTTATTAGTTCCTCTAAACTTTAATAATTTTAGCTCTTATAGCTAATAGCTTATGCCATACTTAGTATCCTTATAAATTTAGTATATGTTATTATAATAAAACGTAAAACTCTTAATTAAACATTCTTTTGTTCCTTATAGTATATTATTATCCCTTTATATATATATATTATCTACTAGTCTCGTTCCTCTTACTACGTAGTAACTTTAACTACTTTTATAATCTCTAATAAAATAACTTTATTTTCCGCAATTTATATAAACTCCTTTTTTAAACTATTTTTCTTACTATAGAGTTCGCCTAAACGTCTTCTGCTATTAAGATCCTTAGTTTAGCCTCTACTCCTTAGTCCTATAATTACTTAATCCTTAACTTTTAGGTTTTTATAGTTTCTTATTTTATTTCTTATTTTCTTTAGTACTACTTAGGTTTATTAGTTCTATACTATACTATAGTTTCTAACTTTAATTTTATTATTATATGCTCTGCGCCTTATATAACTATAGAACTCTGTCCTAACCCTTTTTAGTTTACTCCCTTTAGTAGATTCTGTTATTAATCTTAATTACTTACTTAATTAATTCCCTAAAAGTATCCGTATTTTCTATTAGGATAATTATATCCTAAACTTTTATCTTAAGTCTCTGTTTATACTATACTATAAGCGCCTTATTATTTTATTTAACCTATATAGCTAATATCTAAAATTATATCATGTATTTAATTGCTAAGGTTTATTACATTAAGTTTTAAAGCTTTTATTTTACTATAGTGGTTACTTTTAGGTCTCTAAATATTTGCGTAAGGCGTTCTATAAACCCACTCTAACTAGTAAATATATATTATACTTCTTAGTTAATAATTGCTATGCCGCTTTCCTATACCTCTATAAAGTAAGGTTTAAACCACTTAAGTACCCTTCCTATTAGGAATAGTCCTGCGTAGGCTATTTAATCTATAAATATTACTAGCTTCGCTCCTTCTTACGTAACCTTAAAATACATCTATATAAGGAATCCCTTAAGTTTTAACTTCTCCCCTAAAAATCGCTTAATAGATAGTAGCTTAATCTTTACTACTCTAATCCCATTAATCCTTTTCTTAAGTATCCTATTATTATCTATTAATTAATTAACTATTACTTATAGTTATCTAAACCGTAACTAGCTAAGAATTAGTATTTACTATACTGGTGTCGTTACTTAATCCTAAGGTAGTTACTGCTCTTAATAATATTACTACTACTGCTTTTAGTAGTATATATTTTTTAACTTTTTTTACTATAACTATGGTAGTAAATATATAATAAAGCCTTATAGGAAATACTACGGTAAACTTATTAATAGGCTAGGTATATAGGTATAGAATAGTTAATAATATAAATATAACTAGTAGAGTGGTTACCTAACAGATTAACTCTAATTATATTCTAAGATTTACTATAAAGAAGAGAACTATCTAGGTAGGGACTGTAGTCCTTTAAATACATAATACTGCGCCTAAGAAATACTGAGTACGTAAGGTATATAAGGTACGTGAGGTACGTGGGCAGATCCTATAGATCCAACAGATTAACAGATCTCCTCTCGTGACTTATTATGTGACTTAGTTACCCCTCGTCCCATGCTTCGACTGGTTCCAGCACCTCCCGTGCTTCCACCACTAGTCCGTTCATGTCTCTTCTCAGTAGTGCTACTACTGCCGATATAAGGTCCGTAACATCTATAGTGGCAGTAAGAAAAAAGATGAGGATAAATTAATTAAAGCGACGACGACGACGACGACGGGGGCAAGAGGACGACACTTGTATACACCAGAGTTTTCAGATTGTATGGTTCGTACACCCAATTATGAAATTGAAGCTCATCCTCAGTCGCTGATTGGCTTACCCTTATATTACACCTGCCCGAATCGGGTTAGAGAATTGGAGCTCCAAGAGCTCCACGGCTTCAAATCCAACCAATAAAATCGACAGGATCCAGTCCAGTCAACCTATGGCTCCACCATGGATCCAAGATTAACCCAGTCCAAAAAGATCACTGATCATATCTCATCATACAAATACGACATGAGGCGTTAAACCCGCACGTCAAGTCTTCCGCCCAAATCTCCTTTCCACGGCTTCTATCGCAGCCCTGGCCCCTTCGTCCTTCTCCCTCTCGATCCTCGCCCTAATATCCCGCACCAGCGCCTTCGCATCCTCGACTTCTACCCCATCTTGACAAAGTTCATTGGCTAGCTCCATACTCCTTTGGTACATACCGCGCATAAATTCCCACCTAGCAAGCCACATTCGCGCCTTACTAGTTGTTGGAGTGACACCTACGCCGGCCATTTCACCAGGCGTCGAGCTGTATTCGTCGTATTCAGGCCCTTCTTCCTGGGCTATCGTTAACTCCATATAGGCAGCACACTCTTGCAAGTCGTTCAATCGTTCATACAGCAATGCAATTTGGTAGAGCACTTCTGGGTCCAGAATTCCGCCTCCAAGTCCAGAGACGCCTTCTTGGCTGCCAAAGCTGCTTCCAGCGCCCGCATCATAGTAGCTGCCTGCGACCAGCGCACGCTTGTATGCCCTGATGCCATTGGGATACTTGCCGACCTTGCCGAAACATTGTCCAACCGCCATCCACATCTTCGGATCGTATGGTCGTAGGGACGCCGCACGCTGGTGGTAGAAGAGGGCGTAGCTATGCATTTCTAGCACTTCGTATGTCTGCCCTAGTCCATACCAGGCACGATAATCTTTACGGTTCACATCGACGGCGCGTCGATAGGATTCGATAGCTGCATGCGTATTCTTCATCTCGATGAATTCGTGGCCCATAAGAGTCCACGCAGACAGAAAATTCCGGTCAAGAGTAAGAGCACGTCTGAAATACATGACTGCCTTTTCGTGCTCGGACTTTAATGAATAATAGTTCCCAACAACGCAACATGTCTCTGGCCGGAACTTATCCGTTGCAGTGGCAAGCTGAGCTAAGAAAGCAAGTTTAGGGCGGAGCCCCATGACATACAGAATGTTCGAATAATTATCGAGCGAGTCAATTCGGTGAGGGTCACTCTGGAGGAGTCCTGAGAATATGGCCTCTGCCTCGTCAAAGTCTTTGGTATGATAGTAGAGAAGTGCACGTTGGGTTTTGAGGAAAGCCGAGGCGGGAAAGATGTCTTGAATTTGGGAGAGTTCAGTGTGTACTTGATCAGTGGATTGGTAGAGCTCTTGCGAGGTATAGACATGGAAAATGAAGGTCATAAGGTTTTGAGGAAGTTGAGAAGTTATGAGATTTAGCTGTACTCATTCAGAATTGGTTCTGGATAAAACCTGAAAGGGGCATAAACTTACCTCTTCTACTGTGCCAAATAGGCTTGACAGCTCTTGCCAAGCGCCCCAATTGTATGGGTATAAATGCACACTCCGGATAAACCACTGCTTTGCCTGTTTCTCGTTCTTTCCCTTGGCCAGCACGATGCCATAGAGGTATTCTAGCCATCCCTGGCCTTGTCTGCCATTGGAAGCTAGACTCGAAAACCACTCTTCTAGTATTGTCGAGATTCCGATCAGCTCCTTGTTCATTGTTACTCCTCCATCCTGAGGGCCCAGTATCATTTCACTTTCTTCATCTTTGCGTTTCTCCCCAGCAATGTACTTTGCATAGAGAGCTAAAAATAGGGCCTTTTGGCTCAAACCCGAAATCGACTCTAATGGAAACTTTGCCTTTGTAGGTGTCCCAACTTTCGCTTTTCCCTTTGCAGCTGATTTAGCTTTGGCTGATTGCGGAGAAGATGTATTTATGGACCCTTTAGGCAGCGTCCCCGGTAAAAAGACTGCAGCGCATCGCTCATATTCCCGGCAATCGAAATATGTTTTGGCGAGGAGGAACTTGTGGATCTCCCGGGCTTCTAGCTGCGCTTCGATCCTATCCTTTGGGGGGGTTCGGACGGGTGTCTGTGGAGGCGGAGCATCGGACATGGGCGAGTCCACCTCGGTGTCTGAGCCATACGTTAGGTCAGACGAAGGTAAGGAGGTGAGAAGTTCCGCTGCCCTGAGCACACAGCGCGTCAAGTTTTGGTTGGCCCATATGAGACATGAAACCCCGAGAGAGGCTCACCATTTTGCTGACTGGTATAAACACCGGTCAGTGCAAGAAGTTACAGCGTCCTGCAATTGCGCTTTCAGTTGCGCCGTGTCACTTTCTGAGAGGGTCCCCATTGTTGTAGAGAGCTTTTAATCAACCGGACTTTGCTCTCAGAGCATTTCTGATACGAGAGAGAGATAGAAATCGCGTTTAGGAAGGGAAAAGACGCGCTGTGAAATTTATATAGCATGAATTAGGACTTGGAGGGCATCAACAATAAATGCGCAAATGGCGGATTTACGTTTTGCCGAGAAGTCCGAACTCCGGCGCACCGTGTAACCGTTGCTGGCTTGGCGGCCCCGCGACAATAGAAATAATCTCTGCCAGCCGCCCGTCCCAACTCTTAAAAATTATATCTTCTCCATCTTGTGCCATTGACTGTTAGAATACTACTCGCTATCTTCTGGAAACTGTTCCAACATGCCTACAACCCTCCAAGAGTTTGAGAGCGTCTGGCCGCGCATACTAGACGATCTGACTGAGCACTGCAAGAGATATAAGCTACCACAGCAATCCCTAGACTGGTTTAGGAGGGTAAGCATTGCTTTACCTAATCACTGCGAGAAACCATAAGAAGCAAAACATCTTAGAAACTAACTCAGAACCTAGCAACTCAACTACAACTCAATTGGCGGAAAATGCAATCGAGGCATGTCTGTTGTTGACACTTCGTCGATGCTACTTAACCGAACTTTAACCGGGGAGGACTATTTTCGCTCTGCCGCTTTGGGATGGATGATTGAGCTCCTGCAAGCGTTCTTCCTGGTCTCAGACGATATTATGGATTCGTCAAAGACCCGTCGCGGCTCTCCATGCTGGTATCTAGTGCCAAAAGTCAAGATGATTGCAATCAACGATGCTTTCATGTTGGAATCTTCTATCTACATCTTGCTCAAGAAGCATTTCCGACAGGAGAAGTCATACGTAGATCTCGTAGAGCTTTTCCACGAGGTCACGTTCCAGACTGAGCTTGGCCAGCTCTGCGATCTCCTCACTGCTCCAGAAGACGATGTCAATCTGGACAACTTCAACATGGAAAAGTTCACCTTCATTGTAATCTTCAAGACTGCCTACTACAGCTTCTACCTCCCTGTAGCTCTTTCGCTGCACTTCTGCGGATTCGCTACGCCAAAGAACCTACAGACGGCGATGGACATTCTAATTCCCATGGGCGAGTACTTCCAAGCCCAAGACGACTACTTAGATGCCTTCGCCGACCCGAAGGTACTAGGCAAGATTGGAACCGACATCCAGGACAACAAGTGCTCCTGGTTGATCAACCAGGCCCTCGGGAAGGTAACGCCAGAGCAGCGGAAAATCCTAGAGGAGAATTACGGCCAGAAGAACAGCGAGTGTGAGGCTAAGGTCAAGGCCCTCTACCACGAGCTGAAACTGGCTGAGTTCTACGAGAACTGGGAGGAGGAGCGTGTTGCCGATCTGCGGGCGAGGATCGAAAAGGTAGACGAGTCAGAAGGCCTCAAGAAGGAGGTTTTCGAGGTGTTCCTCAAGAAGATCTACAAGAGGTCCAAGTAAAGACTCGCGATATTTCTTCAACGAATCCTCCGATGATTTATGCAATACGGTAAGCTTTTCTTATTCAGGGGAAAAAAAAGTATTAGGTGGGGGTTAAGGGTCAAGCACTGTACAAGGGGTTTATTTGGGTTCAAGAATATACCGACTTCACTTTTATATCAGGTTCTGTTACCCATTGTGAGTCCTGGGAGAATTTATATCAGAGTAGAATCTTAGACGTTTATTACGTGTTTGTAATCGTCAAAGCTGTTACAGACTTTCCCGCTGATTGTATAGTGATTCCAGCTGTTATGAGACCGGTCTTCCCGAGTCCTTGAGTGCTAGCTTGGTTATCTGCTATTCCGCACCAATATCAAATGGTGGCTTCCAATGGTGGCTTCCCTAATCCCTTCTAAGCCGTCCAGGCCACATTCCTACCTCTCATTGGTATTTCAATGCCCACACGAAACACCGAGTACTCAACTATCGGTCTCCTTCTAGGTTAAATCATAATTAGAAATAGTGGCTTATTTCGGGCCTCTATGATCACTAAGTGAAGTGTGGGGGTGAGCATATTGATCTTACGACAATCTTTTAGTTGGAAAGAATATTTAAAATACATGGCATCATTAGAGCACACAATAGTCACAGCACAGTACAGTGAGCTCAACCTCGAATAGCTCAGAGCCACTCTGCTAATAGATGCCAGGCAAAAGCTTGTACGGTACTTTTGCCCTGAAATCAATCCAATCCTTTCCATACTATTTCGTTGGGTCGTTGTCAGCGAGATATTTACAGACTGATAGCAAGCACTGAATTCGTAACTTACCCGTTTCGTGCAATACTCATCTAATATCGGCACGCCTCTCGTAGCAAAATCATAGAAGAAGAAAGCCCCTGTAACGAGCCCCCACGTCCAGCCGCCAGAGGCGATCGCATATCCAGCTCGCCAAACAGTAAATGCCCCGTAGTTAATATGTCTTGCCAAGCTCCATAGACCTCCAGTATATGGCTTGCCCGCATTCTTGGGGTCTTTCTTGAAGCGCGCTCGCTGGATCTCAGAGATGAGCTCGGTGAGAATGCCTACAGTAAACATAGCGCTACCGACGACCAGGGGTATTTGTGGGAAGCTGGCATCGCTGGAGATGGAGGCGGAGGTCTGAGTGCAGATGAAGAGGTACGAGTTCACGCTGTTGAAGATGGTGTTGAAGATGCCGACTGCGAGTGCTGCCGGAATGGGCATGGGCTCGCCTGAGATGGCTATTACCCAGATGTTCTGCTTGACCATGCAGCCCACAGCCATGCTAAGGAGTATGAGACGGTATGAAGATAGCTGGAGCCCATCGATGAGGGAGATGCCGGTTTGGGTGGGCAGGCCTGGAGGAAGGGTTGTGAGGCCGACTTTGTGGAGAACCGATGCTCCGACGCCGTGCGCGAGGATCGAGTATTGGAAGAAAGGGTCGAGCGCTCGAAGACCGACGAAGAGAGCTCTTCCAAAAAGGGTAGGGAATTTCTGGCCGCGACTTATGAGGTCTCGTTTCCTGTTCTTGCCGGAATCCGCCATCGCGAGCTGTGGAGTAAGATCCCAAGTTCGTTGTATGGCCTCTTTAGGGCACCGATTGAGAGGATAATAAGGTGTTTGAGGATCTACCGATTTCTAACTCGGAGGCCGAGCTAAAGGCGAGCCGCGATGCTTCCTGCGGGTGCGCCGAGAGCTACTCCTGTTACCTAGGGCGGCGCGATTCGTCTGACCAATTGGATCAATTGCACCAATTGCGATCCTTTCGCTTCCTCTCCAGCACCTTCTAACGTGGTTAACGGGGTATTGACCGCTACCTGGGTTATGACCACGCTAGTAGACCGCTTTCTTTTATAGCTAGCTTATTGTCTAAAAAGTATACTGCCGCTCTAGGCGTCAAGCAAACTTCAAAAGACCGCCAAGAAGGTGGAAGAAGAAACTGCTCTGCTAGAGGACCCCAGGAAGGGCAGGAGGACAATAATATAACCCAAGTTAACTGGCGACATTTGGGGGCCAATTTGACGAATTTTAGGGTTCAAATCGGTCATAACCCAGGGAGCGGTCAAAACCCCGTCAGCCACGTTATCACTTTCCCGCACCATCAGCTAAGAGATACTCTTTTATGTATGACGGTGGATCTATCGCCTTCCTGATGCCGTTGGGTTGTGCATGCCGTCATATCGTGCACGACCCAACGGCATCAGGCGGTAGATCCACCGTCATAACCCTGTCGCCTACGTTACACAGCTAAGTGGGCTAGAGCGAGAGACGCGACAAGATAAAATGAAGCAGGTGATGGCGCGCATTAGCGTGCCTCCCTGGCGCGATTTCGGCGCGTAGAGAACTGCCTCAACAACATCCCCGATCTCCTGAGATCTCCCCTCCCGTCAATCTCCTTCTCATGAAGCACTGCTGGTCGAGTATTCTTTTCAAACAACTTTTAACTCCCATTTCCTAGACATTGACTCCTCATTCTTCCCATTCCGTGATCTCTAGCTGAGTAGCGCTGGGTGGGGTTGGCGGGGCTGTGGGGCTTCAACATCTAATCAACCGGTATTCATCCTTCTTGTGGGCTTTGCCGTCTCATTGGTATAGAGGCATACTGCCGTTTTTGTTAGTTTTTACTTCATCGCTCCTCTGCCCGAGTGTCCCGTCGCCCTTGTTTCAACCTTTATGCGAGGTTGCCGCTTTCAAGACCATCGCAAACCCTGAGCTTAGCTGATAGCTGGGCTGTGAGATTCTTAATCCCACTTTTATTGCCATTAATTGGTTAAAATCGACATCCGTGGTGCGATTCCCGTACCACTAAATATCCTATTTTGAAAAGGCCATTTTCCATAGTTGAGAGTAGCTCAAAAGGCTCCAACGAGCGTCGAATTCGTCCACCACCCTTAGGTCGTAGCACGGCTTTGGATCAGAATTTTGGTCTATTCAGCTACCGGCAGTCCCATTGGTTTCAAGCAGTCCCTTTGTTTTAGGTCAGCTTCGAGGATTTCGCCTACTCAGTGGCATTATTTCAAGAACTGGAAAGATTGTCTAAGCTCACCCTTAACTCTGATTTTTGGCCTTTTGGATATATTAGCGCAGGCAGGCGGGCAGGCAGGCAGGCAGGATCTAGGCCTATCCAGGAAATCAGTATACGGTTGGCAGAACTTCGGACCGTCGTTAAACGTCAATTTTGAGCCTCCTAAGCTTTTTGTGGTATCAATCACGTCCATTCCATATGTTAGGAATCATTCAGGGTGAAAGGGTTGGTGGGAATCTTTGAGACGGCATCACCTCTTTCACTTCTGTGATTTGAAGTACCTTTGTGCGCTGCAGTGAAGGTCTATCGCTCTGAATCTAACGAATTTACTTCTCATCACCATCTTCTTCTCTTTCGATAGATCTTAAGCCCCTATTATATATTAATTCGGATAATTTCTTAATTCCAGATACTCATATTCTGTCGTCATGCCTTTCAAGTTCAACCACATCTGTCGACTACTCGAAAATCTCGAGAATATCAAGTGCCACGATCTACAATCCCGGAAACAGGAAGCGACTAGGAAGACCGTTATGGACTGGTTCGCGCAACATCGAAGCACACTTGATGCGCCGGATGCCAATGGAGTCGCCATACTCTCAACGCTGTTTCCAGAGCGTCGAACTGATCGTGTTTATGGGATTCGATCCAAACGTCTTGAGAACATCGTTTGTCGCTGTCTTCAACTGAACAAGGCAAAAACTGCTCGGCTTAGCAAATGGAAAGAAGCAGGCAACGGCGATCTTGGTGCTTGTGCAGAACGTGTGCAAAGGGATGTCGATGCGTCTCTGGGAAATGCCTCTGTCACTGTGGACGACGTTGACAACGCACTACAGCAAATGGCTTCCCAATGCAAGTTCTCTAGTCTGGAAGTTCAGGCCCAGGAAGGTTCAGAAAGTCCGTTAAAGCTGCTAGGGAGTATCTTCATCAGACTACGCTCCTGGGAGGTAAAATGGCTGATCCGCTTGATACTTAAAGAATTTTCGCCTGTGGTATTGGACGTAAATCTGGTGTTGAGAGAATTACACTTTCTGCTTCCAGAGCTACTAAAGTTTCAAGACAACTTTGGTGCGGCGATTGCGCTGCTAAAAGGGCCACTAAGCCAATACCATTCAAAACCGGATGCGCACTCTCAGCGGTTGCTCAGGGATGAAGCAGCAGAGAAAATTCATCCGGTGGTTGGCGTGAAAATCGGACGTCCGGATTTCCGCAAAGCTTGGGTAAGTATATTATATGGGTGGACAAAAGCTTGTTTGCTGATCAATCTTACAGTCCTGGAAAAACTGCTTTGACATGCTCGGCAACCGAAATTGGATTATAGAGTGGAAATATGACGGCGGTACGCAACCTCTTATTTGTATTTCATATTCCGTAGTAATCACTAACTAATTATAGAATATTGCGAGGTGCACATCGATCTAGCAAACAAGGAGAATGATCTTCGAATATTCTCAAAGAGTGGCAAAGACTCCACTATTGACCGCAAAGCACTTCATAAGTTAGCGAGCTCCTCTTAGTTAATGTTTATGCAATGATCCTTAATTGCGAATAGGACAATACGACAAAGTCTTCGAGTTAGGCAGTCGGACTGCAGATTTCGAAGAAAGTGTATAGTGATTGGGGAACTGGTAGTATATAGTGATAAGGTATGTATTCATATTTACTGAACAGTCACGAAAAATAATGAACCACTAATAGTCCTGACACTTCGTGATAAAATGGGCAAATCAGTACTGACACGTCCAAGGAAGAGAAGATCTTGGAGTTTCACAAGATCAGAAAGCATATATATCGCTCAGGAATCCTCATCGGGGCAAATTAGGATTCCTAGTAAGTTAACCTTAGACCATTTTATGAAAATTCAGATAATCTAACCCCGCAAAGGGCCCACGAACACGAACATCTCATGATCGTCTTCTTCGATGTACTCGTGATTGATGACGATATAATCATGCGGAGACCTCTTAGTGAGCGGCGAGATGCATTAAGAGAGCTTGTCAAGGAAGAAGCCGGGCGAGCAATACGGTCGGATTGGAAGAAATTTGATTTCTCCAGACCCGACTCAAAGAATAGCCTTCTTCAGCTCTTCGCAATCTCTCAGTACCACCTCTATGAGGGTCTCGTATTGAAACCTGCGGACTCCCCCTACTTCTCTCTCCAGCTGGAAGGAACTAAAGGCAATCCAAATTTTTTCATCAAAGTGAAAAAGGACTATATGACGGACATGGGTGGCGATCGGGATTTTGCGGATTTTGCGGTAGTCGGTGCGAGCTACGACGCTCAGCAGGCCTTGAAATCGGGCCTCAAGAATATCCATTGGACGAACTTCTATCTAGGTTGTCTGACAAACAAGGAAGCTCTCCGATTCGGAGCAAAACCAGTCTTCAAAGTCGTTTCCATTATAAAACAGGAAAGCTGCATTCAAAGGCAAGATCTCCAATTTCTTAATGACCATGGCCAATCTCGCTCTGTCCCTTATGAGCATAGTCGCGAGCTCAAAGAATTCAACGTATTACGGAGCTATGGATACGATACAACCATGACCGTCGCATTCAGGCAGCCGTTCGTCGCAGAGGTCCTAGGAAGTGGATTCGACAAACCTCAAAATGAGAAGTTCTTCATGCTACGTCATCCCCGTATCAAGAAGATACACTTAGATCGTTCGTGGCAAGATACAGTCTGCTTGGAGGAACTAGGTCGAATGGCTGATGAAGCGCGAAAAGTCCCTACTATCAGCAAAGAGCTGGATGGCGCTGCTCAAAAGGTGGCACTGCGGATTGCTAAGTTTGAGAGGACGTACAGTGCATCACAGCAAACGACGCAGGAATCCTCATCGCCCCCCGCAACTCAGGAGTCCTCAAGAAACCCAGGAAGCGGTAGAAAATTTACCGGAACTGCGCCCGTTATTATTCGCGTGGACGCTGAGGAGCTCACGGAACCAAGTAAGCAGGCGGGACCGCTTCCAACTCCACCGATATCTTCACTAGATGATGTCTCCCCACAGTTATCGCGTAAGCGTAGCTGCGAAATGCCAGCGCTTGTTGCTCCTGCCAAAAGAGCAAAGCTGCAGGCGCCGCTGAAAGACTCTCAAACAAATCGTCAGATTGGGATGTATGAGTTTGAGTTGGAAAGAAAAGTGGTTGAGTTCTACCCTGAAAATCCTTACGAGGTCAAGACGAGTGAATAAGTCGATCTCCAAAATTCGTTGAGTACATCTCAAAGAACTGTTTCCCTAGCAACCATCTACAAATTCCAATAAAAACCCTATTCTTCCCCAGCACTTATATCCCGATGCAAAACAAAAGCGCGCTGCTTTAGCTGCGACCGGCACGACAGTGCTTAAGGGAGCAAATACTATACTAGGCGTATATCACGACAATCTATAGTGTCAACTGCTATCAAATATTTATGCCGGGTGTTAATCACCTCCGTGTTCCAGCCTGAGATAGTGTAGGAGTCGATGTCTTTGACTCACTTCTCAATGATATGACAACTTAGTTTTCTGACTCAGGAACATTAACCTTCATCTTTAGCAGCATGCTCTCATGGCCAGCACATACACTGTACTAAGCTTTAACCTCCTTTCTCTACGTTTTCCATACTGCTGCTTTCAACACTATATATACTCACCCACTATTCCAAACACCAACACTCAGACTTCCAGGCAATTTGAAGGCATCCACACAATCCATCCTCTCTTCAGAACTATTACCCTAAAATGACCTACCCGAATGAAAGGCTGGTTCTACTACTAGGAATCGCTGGTTCTTCCCCGCCAGGACTGCGCGGATATCACCGTACTGGCTGTATTTTGGGCCAATACTGCTCAGTCGGAGCTTTAGAATTCTTGGGCTGTGACCACTTCTTATCAATATTGTTGATATCATAGGCCATCCAAACGCACCGGCCTGGGACCAAGTAGCTTGAGAATACATCTTCGCACACGAGATCCGGGCACCTTTTCCAGCAGCGTACGAGTACGGGTATCATCCAACCCACCAAGCCTAGGCCTACCGCTAAGCGGCAGACCGGTCCGACCGTTCTTCTAAGGCTCCTGCCACGGATATTAGCATAGGTAACCACGGCGCTTCCGTCTACCATGAACTAGCTAGCGATATGGAGCACGGGGAAAACTCACAATCTGCCTCCTGCAGACAAAAAGTCTGTCGGTGACGCACCCGGTCCTTCGTCTCTTTACCACCTCTCATATTCTGCTGCTGCTTCTGCTCCTGACCACGATATCTCAGAGGTAGCCGTGCATGCCGCTCTAACCATTCCTGATATAGACGCCATGACGGACCTGCAAGTGTTTTTTTAGAGCGGACGGAGCCTCGAAATACCGCCACGTAACAACCGCTCCAAAGCAGCCCCGCCGCCCAGACAGACGTGCCCCCAGAGCAGCGTAGGACCGGAGCTCGTTCCTGCGCGGACAGGTGAGGAATATACGTACTGTGGGCGAGCGTGCTGCAGCGGTGGCCATCGAGTCAAGCGGCTGACCAGAGGTACCTATGCAGCGGCGTCGTTAAGTTCATGCGGCGAGAAGGAGGGCCAGTGGGAGGGGAACGCGCCTCGGGGTATCAGGTCTGTGCGTACCATTGGAGCAGGAGGCCTGATGGTAAGGTATGGGCAAGCGTCACTACTACTGTGAGGCCGGGGAGGTGGTGGTTCATGATATGCGAGGCCTTGTAACTGCACGGGAGGCTTTGCAAGAGGGAGAGTTGAGGGAGGCACTGAAAAGGCTAAGCAATATTGTGGATGCGGATGTTCTACTTAAGAGGAACTTGCTCGCCTGTACCGTACACTGTCTGATGTGTATGTCGAAGGTGCGGAAGCTACCCTTGATACTCACAATACCCGGTGCCAGGACGCCTCTACGTACAGTGGAGCGCCAGAGAACACACGGAGAGGCTAAAAGCGGTGGTGGGGTAGACTTGGGAGATGAGGAGAGCCTGGATTTTCGCGGAGTTAGCGAAGATAGCGACGCTGAGGATCGAGCACCTATTGAGCGATTCGACATGCTTTCGTAGTATAGGGAATTAGCTTGTTATCGCCTAGAGATACTGATGGTTGAATATACTCGGTTTCAGAGGAGCGGCTTGGGTTTGTCTCTATAAATGTTTGTTATCCTAGCAGTCTCAGTCAATTGTAATACACATAACCCTATTGTCATTATTAGCGAATCATGGGTGATTTACGAAAATAACTGAGGTGGTCATGCAGAGTGACGAAGACTGAACGTGACTTGAATAATATAGAATATCTTAGGACGCTGTTATTTTCTAAAGATGCAATTTTCACATAGTGGTCCTAATAAGGATTGTACCGCTGCTTCTTTTTCTCCTTCCCCTTTGAGGCTGATTTTGGTTCAATCTTCTTTGTTCTCTCCTTCGGGGCGGCCTGCTGTACGAGAAATTTGAGGGGCACCTCATATCCTTCAAAATTGGACTCTTCTTCTGGCTCGACATCCATTTCTCCGGTTTGTGGGAACTTCCAAGCCCGAACTTGACCATCTTCTCCACATGTAAATGCGGTACCGCTCTACAAGGAGTGAGCAACCAAATGACCACCAGGGTGAGGAAATGTGATGGAGAACTAACATGGACATCTGAGAAGACATCTCGAATAATCTCCTCGCCATGGCCACCCGGGAGCCGGGTGCTCCTAGAAAGATCGTAGGTCCAATTAAGCCGGATATCTTCAGGTATTTTACCCCCATCCGGACCTCGCACCCACTGGAAGGGCTGCTGAAGTGGCACTAAGTCGAGGTGCTGAGAGCTGAGAGAATGCATAGTTAACGGGAGCTTCCTATTGTAGGCTCAGAGCTCGGTATACCTATGACTTCCAACAGCGAGATACGGTTCAGTATCTACCCACACCACTTTCACAACATACTCGCACCCCATCTTCGCCCTCACATCGCCGTAATGATTCGGCGCCGGCTCTTCAGCCGATTCATCCGGGTCTTGGAGTGCGTAGAATGATAGTGTTTCGTCAGTGCCGAGAACGTATATGTCATTGCTCGGATTGAGGAAATCAGTGTGGTGGACGGCTGACCCGTGATTAATAACTTGATAGAGCGCTTCTTCTTCATCGGGCTTTGCGATATCAAAGATATTGACGAGTCCATCAGTACTACCAGAGAGCAGCAGGGATGGCTCGCTTCGGTGGAATTGAAGCTCTGTGATCGTATCTGTGTGGCTCTCTAAGAACTCAATCTTTGGCGAAGAAGCATTTCTAGTATCCCTGGTACAATGGTTAGTGTAGTATATTATCACAGCTCAGGGTTCCGAGTTCGGGGTTGGATACCACACGAATACAGGCGCATCACCAGGGCCATTTCCTTCCAACTCAACCCCTGCAGCTACAGCGTTCTTGCTAGAGCTGCATACAAGTGAGGAAAGAGGCTGGTTCCTAGCTGACTTGTGATAGCGCTGTTAGCTTCTTGAGTACTGCGGCGAAAACAGGAAACTCAACGGCTCTGGAGCTCCATGACAAGAGACATGGTCCGCTTATCCCAAAAGTGAATAAGACCGTCTCTTCCTGCTGTAGCATATACGTGCCCCTCATTGTCGAATCGTTCAAGGCACGTGACGCTTTTATTCACATTTTTAAGCAGTCCGTTCGGGGATAACCTGGGCGAGGACGTGTCGAAGAAGCGGAGAGAATCGTCTGAGGAGATCGCAGCGAGCTCACTGGTTTCCGTATATGAGATGGAGTCATATCTGCGAGCGGTCGAGAGTATTTTGTAGATATATGAGTTCGGTGGCAGAGAGAGGTCTGAGGAACCAATTTGTTCGAGAAGGCCCATCCTGGGCAAAATATACCGGAGTGGTGGGATTACTGTGTATTTCTTCTACAAATGCTGACAAGTTACTTTGCTTGTTTTATTACAAAACAAGGTGCCAAAAGCCTCTGTCAAATTAGGAGCATGTCGGGTGGAGGATCGAGGGGTGAGAGTTGATGGAAATGCATCTGATTGTGGACTGTGGGCCAAGTCAAGTTGTAAGATAATTTTCGAGCTCCATTTGCAGCGTCTATGAGGTACTTTAATACATTAAATGTAGTCAAACTCTAGGCATATCATGCTAATATGATTGGAGGTATCTTCTAAGCTGATACAAACACTTGTTGTGCCATCTTGCTGTCCAATATTTCTGGGCCGTATGCAATACATATTGGGGCACGCGGACAAGGGCATCAGGATAGAACTTCATTTCAGCTTAACAACCTTACTTAGAAGAGCAAAATAAGTCGCTTCGGATGCTTTCTTTAGCTTGCACACTTCCTATATCCCCTTATTTTCGTCCGCAATTGTGTTGAAAAGCTTCCACACTGAGACTCATATTGCCGTTCAAGAACTGCCTGGCGGAGATATTGTAGGTAGTCATATACCATGGCTGGTAAGGCTGTTTATGCATCTGGAGGATGCGTGAACTCTAGCTGTATAACTGACTTCATGAAGTCAATGTTACCCTGGATATGAAACGCACCGAATCATTGAAACGACGTAATGCGCGATTAACGACGGGTTCATCCCTCTAGAAGCCTCCATATCTACACTCATCAACAGAATGCCGACAAGCAAAGATAGCCGCCGCGTCCTCATCCCTTGCGGTGGAAAGTGGCGGCGTTGAGGCTGCATGTGAAGAAAAAGAAGAGAAAGGAAAGCCACGAGTTGAGTTTTCAAAGCCGACATAACAATTGGGAGTGTGTTGATTGGCGCACAACCGACCTCGGGCCATTTCGCCGCTAGGGTCATGGTGAGGAACCATTCCGACCTGACATCGTCACCACTCCCCTCTACCTCCGGGACATTTACAGGCAGACACTCATCACAATGTCCGCCCAGCGAGCCCTCAATCTCACGCTGCGCCGGGCCGCGGCACCTGGCCTGACCAAATTCTCACCAGCGGGGCGCTTCATGCAGCAGAGGTACGACTCCTCAATTCCATCTCCCACTACCCTCACGGCACCTCAATTGCACGGTCAACGCAGCCAATTCTGATAGCACACAGACTCGTAGCCACCGAACACGCCCCAGAATCCAGTGCTGAAAAAATTCTGGTCAAGCAGCGCCTGCAACGCCCTGTCTCACCCCACCTTAGCATCTACCAACCCCAGATAACCTGGTACGCCTCCTCGCTGAACCGCATTACTGGCGTCATGCTGTCCGGCGGTCTCTACGTCTTCGGCCTGGCATACCTCGCCGCTCCCGCTCTGGGCTGGCATCTCGAGACGCCGTCGCTGGTCGCTGCGTTCGGATCGCTGCCGCTGGCTGCGAAGGTGGCTGCGAAGATGACGATAGCATTCCCGTTTACGTTCCACAGTTTGAACGGTGTCAGGCATTTGATATGGGATTTGGGGGTGGGGTATGCGACTAAGACGGTTATAAGGACGGGGTGGACGGTGGTGGGGCTGAGTGTGTTGAGCTCGCTTTATCTGGCGCTTGTATAAAAGAAATGGATGCGTATCTGGGGGTTTTTGTGGAGGGATGATGGAATTGAGGGGGGTTACTACGTCTGGGTAAGCTGGGCTAGACTGTATATTTTTGCGGCAATTCAGGACCAGTGGTCCCGTTCAGGTTTATCTGATTCTTGCTTTGAGAGTTGTAAAGATATCAGATGAGATCATGACCGACAAGTAGTATTTGTGTAAAACCCTCCCTCATGGTCATTTTTGGATGCTCTGTTTCAACGGTAAGACATACCCAACGAAAACTTTAGTCAATGACTGACTTCACGAATGTCATCCTGTGTCGTCATACTATGCCACGTCAATATTTTCATTTATCAAGCTTTGGACCCTTTGCAGTAGCTAAATTGCCGGCCAGCGTTGTTTCATAGTAAGCGAAAGAGGGAGAAGTAGTGTAATTGTAATTGTTTTTACATTGATTTCTCTAGAAGAGGTGATCGACAATGCATATTTGCTAGATCAGCAATTTCCCGACCAAGTTTTATTGATTTCCATATAGGGTATTTTTGAGAAACTAGTGAGGCAATTTGGATAGCTACGCATAATTCTTTCCAACTTGTATTGATTCTTCCAGATTATTTAGCAAGTATTTAAATTAGGAAAATATTTGTAGGATGTTCATAGAGAAATAACGTAAAGACGGTGCTCTAGATATATGTCCAGACAGAAGCTTGTAGATACTCGCTCACAACTTAATTAAGCTTTCAACACCAGAACGGATCTCGTAAGGTTAGTAAAACTACTTGATCCCGAGTGACCAAGATCTCGAGTAGCCAATAGTAACGTGTTAGTGTCATGGGATAGGGGAAGAAGGTGGGCAAGAGAGTGTCTTTCTTGTTCAAATCCAGCCTCGTTACATTGCTATTTCCCGCTACACAAAAGATAACGAAGAGCCCATATACGATTACCTATATGATTTTCTTTTGCAGATGTATGTACCACGGTCAGGAGGGCCTCTCTACTTCCAAGTTTGTAATATAATGACTAGAACGAGTGCAGCAGTGCACAGGGCAAAACAAAAGTGGTAAGTCGTACTAACCGAAACAGACGTTTATCACTCCAGTGTCGGTGTGAAGATTTTCCCCTCTGCTGCCCAATCTTCGACCACGGCCACACTGCTGAGGACGGTGATATCTTCTTGTTACTCATTGCATTTTTGAGGAACAGATAGCGTTCAAAGGATCTCCTCAACGCAGCTTTTGTTCTTTCGGTTCCCCACCCGCGGTGAGAATCATGAGGGTGTGGAGAATTTTTGCATCGTGGTGGTGGTTGGCGGGTATCTTGGGGCCGCGAGGAGATTAGATTTTAGATCGCTGTACTCGTACGTTTTTCAGCTAGACAACATCGGTGTAAGTGGTGGAGTGCAGTAGTGAGGAGTTGTCAATGGTTGTTGTTTTGGAAGCTCGGGGTTAGCAGCCCAAGAACTGGCCGTCTCTGCTGGTGATATGTAATAGGCCCAACGCTATGGCGAAAGACCTCGTGGCTGCCATAGCAAGAAAAATTAGTGGACTGGGACGATGTGGTGGCTTGAGCAATGTTGCACCAGTGGCATTCTGATTGGTTGATTCTTCTTATTGCTTGGGAAGTACACCACCCTGGCGCATCCGGTTGAAAGCGCGGCAGAGTTTGTACCTTTTGAAGTAATACGCACGGCCACTTTAACGTATTTTTACCATTTTCAGGTATAAATCTACGCATTTTGATTAGCGTGACCAACACGCGCTTTCAACCTGATGCGCCAGGGTGGTGTATATACGGTTGGTGGCTTTCTTTTCGAGCACAGGGACGTGGTTCAAGGGAAAATCGGATAAAGTCTGTAGGCGACTAGATACTTGGCTTATCGAGATGGAAATTGCACGGCAGAAAGCAGCAACAAGCAGCAGCAGAGCATTTTCGACTGCGGGGGTGCCGAAATCGTGCGTCTATCATGCATGTCCTGTCGTCTGTCAGCGGCTCAAACATGACGGCTTTCGGGGCGAGATAGTTCTAGCCCTGGCGTGAACGGAGTCGATTCCCCCAATTGCATGAAATGCTGCTCGTGATAGCGGGATGCGAGCGCAATTGCTACGAGAAACGCCGCCAAAACATGCACGACCTTTCACACCGTTCACAGCAGCAGACTGCCTATGCCTGCGGCCCTAAAACATCGCTCATGGCGGCTGCAGGCGCGCGCAACCAGGCCCAGCCTTGGAGGTACCTTGGACGGCCAAGGTTTCGACACCATGATGGCGTGGTGCAGCTTTTTCAGCACTACGCTTGTGGATTCATAGTGGGATTTCTGGTAGATTCCCAATTTCCCTGAGGCAATTAATAGCATAAAGGAAACGTCGCTTTTTTATTACGGTTTGCCTTGAGGCCGGCCTCGCCGAGCAGTGGATTGGCCTGCACCTACCATTCACCAGACCGAACACGAAGACTGCTTGTTGAGGACAAGGCCAACGTCGTCATTATTGTGGAACCCTGGACGGTTTCAACTCTCGAAGTGTGGAGTACATACCTGGACTTGCTTCTCTTCAGCCTGTGGATTGCTCGCTGTTGCTCCTCCTTGTGGTTATTTTTGTTACTTTTGCCGTGGCCGCCGTCGTCAATAGCGGCTATCGCACTCAGCACATACAAATAGCTACATCTACAAATCCACAACAACAACAGCGGGGTGCCGTCCGCGCATTCGTAAATCGCGCCTCACCTGAGGTCGAGGGCTTGCACACGCTGCACTGGGTGTCTTTAGACGCCGTCGTAGAAGCTCCGTGGCATTCCTCATCCGACAAGGTAGAAGGCTGGCCTCAATTATCTCTATCCTCTTCCTTCCCACTCCGAGATTCGTTGGTGTGAGCACGGGCTCGTCTCGATGCGGCCGTCAGCTTTCCTTTCGCAGCAAAGGCTGCTCGTTTACGCCCGCCTGCTGATTTATTTTAGTGAGCGCGAAACCCTTACCTATCGATTTTACCCATGACATAAACCGCACTCCCAATCCAGCTGCCGGCATCAATATCTCCCGCTGCAACTCTCCTCTGCGATGATACATAACCCCTTTGCTTAGACCCGCACCGCTTATACCTGCTCGTGGGCAATTTTTTACTCCCAAGCCATCACTCAAAGCTGAGTGATCCAGGCATATACGAAAGTGGCGATCTAATAGACGCACGAAACAAAGCACGGACAATTGGATATCTCGACCTTGCAGCCCTTCTAGCCTTGACGCCTCAAAAGCAGATCACTAAAATCTCCCTCCTTTCTCTACCAAACTATCGCACCACTCTCGCTGTCGCTATTAAACATCTGCTCTTTTTAAAAATTATTTATTTTATTTAGTTTAAGATGTCAACCATCTTGGACAACCGCCCGCAGCCGTATGGGCAGATTCCACACCGCAAGCCCCTCGCTCAGCCAGGCGCCGCCAGCATCAATAACCCCCAAACACTGACTCACCTCATCCCTGACCACACACAAAGCATGCACAGTCGCACTCGCACTTCCTCTTCCTCCTTATTCCCACAAGTCACAGCGTCTCCAACTACATACACATATCAGCAACAGCAACAGCAACAACAGCAGCAGCAGCAGCAGCAGCAGGAACAACAACAGCAACAACAACAGCAGCAGCAGCAACAACAACCTTCATACCAAGGAGGCACACAATATTACCAATCTACGCGCCGAACACTCTCAAACGCCACCGCCTCTACCTCGTCTACAAACACCAGCGGCGGACAAAATATGGTACCTATTAGATCAAACTCGGGTATTCGCAGATCTTCCTCATCGCGCTCTGGAAACTCACCCACAAGCTATGTCGCGCTCATGCGAAAACAAAAGGCCACTGTTTGGTGCGATCGAGCCCAACACGAGGATCCGCGGATCCTAGCTCAACAACGAGCAGCGAAGCTACGGGCAAATAAGGAAGTTGTTGGCGGGAACCAGGCGGGAAGGACATCAATGTCCTCATCAGGTGTAGCATCAGGAGTACGGTCTAAGATAAGGCACCACGGTGCACCTAAAGCATCACTCTATGCACCTGCAACTTTCCCTGGTGGTGGAGTGCCCATGAGGCTAAGCGCCAGCGAGGTCGACGAGGGCGACAGCGACGCCGACAGCCAATATGCAAGCGGTCCATATCACCATAGGTCAGGAAGTGGGAGGAGCTCTTTAGGATCAGAGAGGAAAATGCCATACGCGAATGCACAAGGCCGAATGAGCTCCAGCAGTACACCACCGAGCGGCCACGGAAGCAGTCCCTCAGAGGGCATGGAGGATCTGGCAGAGGAGACACCTGTGCCTGGGAACTATGAAGGACGAGGCGGAGACTACTTCCCGAAAACATGTCGCACAGGCCTCTCTGGAGGTAGTGGCAGCTCTGGGGAAAGAGAGAACAGTTTTGGAAATCCTGGACAGATGCCACAGCATCAGTTACGGAAGGTTGACGTGGATCGAAAAACGTCGGATGAGCTAAGAAGGAGGGGTAGCGTGGACGATAGGACTATGACGATGAGTGGGGCGGGACGGTTGTTCATCGCGAACCCAGATTTGAGCGATTAAGGAGTTTTTTACACGGCGTAATCTTTTTTTGGGTTCTAGCATTGCATATTCGCAGCTGCCATGTCCACATGCTATTTAGCAAGCGCATAGCCTGTTCTATTTTACCGGAGGTGGACTTGGTGGGGGCCTGGTCGCCCTCTTGGATGTATGTACATGTACTGGGTTGGGAGCGGGTGCGAAATAGCACACCGCTAGCAGCAGTGTTCTCACAGCCATGACTTTGCAGTTTTAATAAAGTCCGCTGGCTGACGTGAGGAGGTCTTCGCACTTCTCGCGAACGCGTAAAGTCCGTATAACTTTCGAGTGTTTTTACCGAGCAGTTCCCCTGCCAAGACTCCGATCGCATGCCGTAAAGGAATACACCTGCATGCCATATAGTAGGATTCAATCCCACCCCAATTGGGACGAGATTGCTTCTATATAGCTGAAAGCCGCCAACGTAGCCTTTCTCTAGACCCAACGACAATGGCGCGCAGTAACGGTGTCAAGAATCGTGGCAACGGTGCTGCGAAGGAAAAAGCTTCAAATGGCAACATTGTTGCTAGCGAAACAGGCAACCAGCGGACAGACTACAGCAGGTGGAGGCTCCTGGACGAGGCCGGATGCCAGACATGGCATTACCTTCAAACGGACGAAGAGGTCAAAGAATGGCCTCAGACTATCGCCGATAAGTACCATCTAGGCATGGACACAGTAATTGACCACTTCTATAGTTTGTATAAGTAGGCTTTAGATTTTAATGTATATTTTAGGGCCTACCAAACCTTCCTCCTCCTAAAACTCCACTCGACTCCGCACGTAATGCTCTATCCTTCTTCTCGCACCTCCAACTGCCTCCAGGAAACTGGGCCTGCGAATATGGCGGTCCGATGTTCCTTCTACCAGGCCTCGTCATTACCTGGTATGTCACGGAGACGCCTATACCAGAACCATACAAGATCGAGATCAAGAACTACCTCTATGCGAGGCAGCATCAGGACGGAGGCTGGGGGCTGCACATTGAAGGGGAGAGCTTAGTATTTGGGACTGCCATGAACTACACAGTGTTGAGGCTGCTTGGGGCAAGTGCTGAGGAGCCAAGAGTGGTGAAAGCACGGGGTCTACTTCATAAAATGGGCGGAGCAGTCAACGGACCACATTGGGCGAAATTCTGGCTTAGTGTGTTGGGTGTGTGTCAATGGGATATTGTCAACCCTGTTCCTCCGGAGCTTTGGTACTATCCCTAACCTTTGTAGACTGTCTATGAGTGCTAACAGACTTTTTGTGCAGGTTACTACCAGACTGGGTACCAATCGCCCCATGGCGATGGTGGATACACATGCGCCAGGTCTTCCTCCCTATGTCGTTTATTTATTCGAAGCGCTGGTCCTACCCACCCAATGATTTGACGCGTCAGCTACGCCAAGAGCTGTTCACTCAGCCCTACGAAAGCATCAACTTCCTCTCTCATCGCAATAGCATTTCTCCGAGGGATAACTACCATCCTAAATCATGGTTCTTGAATACCATTAATTGGGCACTCGTCAATATCTGGAATCGGTATCTCCGCACTAACGCTTTAGTAAGGAAGGCAGAAGATTGGACTTGGTGGTTGATTCAAGCAGAAGATGAGAATACCAATTTTGCTAACCTTGGCCCGGTCAATGGACCAATGAACACGCTTTGTTGCTACATAAAGGAAGGCCCTAACGCGTACTCAGTACGAGAGCATCGTAAAACGCTTGAGGAGTTCTTATGGATGAAGGGTGAGGGAATGCTGATGAATGGCACGAATGGTGTGCAAAGTTGGGATACCTCGTTCCTCATACAAGCCGCTATCGAGGCTGGCTTTGCTACGGATCCCAAGTGGAAGCCAATGCTGATTAAAGCTCTCGAATTTCTCGAAGACCAACAAATCAGAGAGGAATGCAGAGACCAACACCTCTGCTATCGACAGCAGAGAAAGGGTGCATGGGCTTTTAGCACTAAGAAACAGGGTTACACTGTTAGCGACTGCACATCAGAAGGCGCCAAAGCAGTCATGATGCTTCAAGAGGTCCCCGGCTATCCTAAACTCATCTCCGATGACAGACTTGGGGACGCCATCGATGTTATTCTGACGATGCAGAATGCCTCAGGCGGCTGTGCCTCATATGAACCTCAGCGTGGGTCGGAATACATGGAATACCTTAACGCCGCCGAAGTCTTCGGCCGCATTATGGTTGAGTACGATTACCCCGAGTGCACCACTGCGGTAGTTGGCGCACTATCAATGTTCACGAAGCACTATCCGGAGTACCGGAAGGACGAGATTGCAGCATTCAAGGCAAGGGCGGTGGACTATATCCGCAAGGCTCAGAGGCCCGATGGCAGCTGGTATGGCAGCTGGGGCATCTGCTTCACCTACGCCGGCATGTTCGCACTTGAATCCCTCGCTTCGGTCGGCGAGTCGTACGAAAACAGCGAGCGGGTGCGGCGCGCGTGCAAATTCTTCCTTGACCACCAGATGGACGATGGCGGCTGGGGGGAGACGTATAAGAGCTGTGAGACGGGCGAGTACTGTCAGCATGAGCAAAGCCAGGTGGTGCAGACGGCTTGGGCGTGCATTGCCCTGATGGAAGCCGAGTATCCGGATCCTGAGCCCCTAAAGAAGGCCCTGAACATGATCATGGGACGCCAGAGAAGTAATGGTGAGTGGAAACAGGAGGCAATTGAGGGTGTGTTCAATAAGTCTTGGTAAGTTCCAGTCATCACTGATTCAAAAGCTTGTACTAACTATTTGATAGTATGATTTCATACCCGAACTATAAGTTCATCTTTCCGATTAAAGCACTTGGTATGTTTGCCAAGAGGCATGGAAACATAAAATTGCTGTAAGGAGAGGGCAAAAAATATGAACAAAGGCATCATTAGTGTAAACAACATCGATTCATAGATTTAAATAGTGAGCGAGATCTATTAGTATTAATTCAACGAATGTTTACATGAGAATAATTTGCACTATGGTCTTGCGAAAAATTTTCAATAATTCATACGGGGAGATGACTCAGTACAAAGATATTTAGAGGCAGAAAAACTAATATTATGATCACATGCTCACGCGACTCGAGTTTCTCGTATAACTGCGTGTTAGCCTAAGGTTTAATCCCAGGCAAAACTCGCCTGTCAGAATGTCTTGGAGCGTGCCCATAGACTATATGAGCCCAGGTCATATCGCTCAGCTGAATGACGACATTTACATGGTGAGAATATGCCTGGTTGTGGCGATCGAAGCGCGTTTAGAGCTTCTCGCCAACCGCTTTTATGCCTGTTTTGTGCAGAAAAACAATTATACTGACACAGCCACAGGATCCATCACAACTTTCGTTGGCCCTCATGCAACGCGCTGACAACGAAAACACTCCGCCTGCAGATTGCTTGGATGTTGCCTCAGTCTCCGATCTTCCAAATTCACCGACGGGGACAAATTATTCACCAACAATAGCGCCCACCCCGAGGAACGCCAGACGCGCCACTAATCTTTACAAACATCTCATACCGCATTTGAACCTTTTGAATACTGCTCCTCCAACATCTACGGCCACCGAACAGCAACCACATGCACAAATTAGAATGGCTCGATCATTTGGAGGCTTCGCAGATAGGCCCGGTGACACGCAAGCGGACTCGCAAATATATAAGCACTACACGAGCACCGTTATATCGCATTTACGCGGAGACAATGGCACATCAGACGGCTTGGGGTTAGACGGTGCTAGTGAAGGTCCCAGAGGCCATGTGGACATTGTCAATCGTTGGGAGCAGGATGTCCTGGACGATCCAACATCGCCAACAAGTTTCAACGACGATGATGTGGATGAGCTCAGCCCTGACACCCAATTTCCGGTGCAAACTACGGCGCCAGTCAAGTTCATGCTTCCGGAGACGCCTGCAATGGCAGGTAGGAAACGCAACAGTCGTGGCGAGATGCTCAGCTCTGCAACAACCAAGACCCCAGGATCTGGTCTAACTACCTTCTTTGCTAACGGTGCTGGAACCGGAGGGCCGTCCATGTCCCTGACACAGCTTTTCAACGCAACGCAGAGTGCTACATCTCCTCTACCAGATGCTCCGCGTTCTGACCCAATATTCCAGCGACCTTCTCCCAATTTTGTACGGCACTCGAGCCCGCCGGCAGTGACATCCTCGCCCACCAAGCTTCTTCGAAGCGATCCTTCGCGTGCTACTACAGAACCCCGAGATACATACATGACAATGAAAGAGTCGCAGGAGCTCCGAGAGCATCAGATGCAGGCTGAGGCGGATTTGGAAAGGCTGAGGGCTAAAGATGACGATGATTGGGACGATGAGCCAACAGTTGCAGAAGAGATACTTGCTCGTCGCAGACTAAAGGCCAGAATCGACGAAGAAGCACTGAGATCATACACTAGTCTCACTGCCCCAAGGAGAGACCTGCTAGTCAATAGTAGAGCTAAGCCAATGGTTATATCAAGCGATTCAGCTTACATCACTCCCGCTCGGTCCTCAAGGAGGACTCGACGGGTAATTGACATATCCGATGACATACCAGAAGAAGACCTCTCTGAAGACGGATCAACCGATGAGCTAGGTGACTTACCTCCGAGCACTAGCAAATCGAGAAGATTGTCGGCAGTGCAGGCCAACGGCATACAAGTCCCCATGACCTCCTCCCGCCCTGAAAAGACTTCTTCCGGTAACCAACCTCAAAGCAGTCCATCTCCTGAAAGTTTAATTCGAAGACGTAGGCCTTACGGGAGCAAGCTTAGCCAAGTCACTACTTCCATGTCTCAGCTGGAGAATTTCTCCCAATCGCGATCGAAAGCGCTCGGCGGTACACAGAATGTCGCAGTGGCCGACTCTCAGCCGGAGAAAGGAACTGACCCAGAGAGCTTTCCCCTCCCACCTCGCCTTGTCGAGCCTTCGTCGCTCGAGTCGAATCCTCATATCTCCCAATCACAACTTTCTAATCGAAGCCAAAGGCCTGTGCCACGCAGTGCATTAGACACGTCTTCAATTCCTAGGCCACCAATAGATTCAAGCCCAGTTATTCGCGAACATAGCCCGGAGCGGATGCCTAGTAGCCCTCCGATAGTGTTTGACGAGCATTCAGGAGGCGAGGAAGACCGCGAGGTCGACGTGGGTGCAAACACTGATGGGGATATGGAACTTGTTGCGAGCGATGATATCAAAAATGCAGAAGACTATGAAAATGCCTTGGGTGCTGAGGAATACGCTCCGATGCATTCCAGCCCGACTCACGCCGGCGATCAGGCAGTTCGAGAGGAACCTACCGGAGAGCTCTCTAGAAAACGTGTTCATTCTACAGTACCTGAATCAGATGCAGCACGCGACCGAGAATCTTCTATTCCTGAAACGTCACATATGAACAAGTCAGAGGCTATTAAGATACATGCTTCCACTACAACTAGTCATACTGGTATTGTACAAGCAGACACAAATAGTACTGAAGTGTACCAAACAGCACGTTCTCAAATATCACTATCCCCCCAGAAGAGACTACTAAGCCAAAACTCACCTTCCACGAGAGAGAGTCTAGGATTCCCCCAACTTCGCCGACTCACCGACATAGCGGCTGAACCAGAAAGCCAGCAATCTATTGGTGAAGTTGATATAGATGTCGGGCTGATAACGGAAGACTTCGACAAGCTCAACAAGATTCTTTCTGGCTCATCTCCTCTTCAGCCCACTAGGAAGCGTAACAAAGTTTACAGCGCCAAAGCACTAAGATCGCCGGCAAAGCAGGCGAATCAGTTACCAACAGCGACGCCTCCGTCCGCACGGAAGAGGGAAGAGGAAGGTGCCTTTGCTGCAGCGCAGGCTCGAGAAACGGCTATCTTCAGCAAACCGGCAGTACTGAAGAAGGGCAGGCTCTCCCGCCCGACTCACAAGATTCAGGGAAAATCGAGTCCTAGCATCAAGCGGGTGATACCCAATGCCTCCTATCGCCCGCTTGAAATTGCTGAAACTCCACAATCGAAGCCATCCGAGGTTTGGAGTAAAGAGCGGCCGCCAACCCACCCTCCTGCCCCTGTAGATGACTCTATAGATATCTCTGTAGAACAGGCACATGTTCATGTTCCGCAGGCTGATATACCTAATAAGGCCCCACAGTCTGATGCTGCTTTGAAGGGAGAAACAAGCATGTTAAAAAAACCCATGGGAGATTTTCTCGCTCCCAGTAGAGTACTAGCTCACTTTCGCGGACGCAACATTGCCTACTACCCTGCAACTTGTCTAGGTCTTGTGGAAGGGTCCAATTTCCGTATTCGCTTTGATGACGGAACTATTGACCAACTGGAGCCACACAACGTCAGGAGGCTTGACCTTGAGGTTGGGGATTTGGTAAAGGTTGATCTGCCAAAGATGCGAGTGAAGACGTATGTGGTAGCAGGCTTTAAAGATAAGGTCGTGCCTGGTGAGGATGAGTATCCCTGTACCGACCAACATGGATATAGAACTGCTGTATTGGGAGTCAAGCCGCGAGATAGCCTTCCTAAGTCGGATGTAAAGACTAGAGCTGAGACCGTAGATGTACCTATTACGAGCATCTATGTAACCTCGATAATGTGGCCTCGATTCAAAGACCGTATTTACACGCACTCTCCTGGTCCAGCAATCCAAAACAAGCCTCGACTGCAAACCCCGTCAATAAATGCCTCTATTCCAGGAACCCCAAAGTCTCGATCTCGCAGGGAGAGTGCTATCAATATGGGCATTTCAATGCATCGCACTACCTCTATTGCTTCGATAGCCCGCAGCAGCGGCCTCTTCACTAATATGGCCTTCGCCGTCTCCTTCACAAACCAGGACTCCGAACGCGACTCCGTCTCCGCACTAATCCTCACCCAAGGCGGCCTGATCCTCGAACCCGGTTTCGAAACGCTATTCCAGCTCTCCGAGTCCCCAGCGTCCAACAACCCCCCAAGCCCCTCCAAATCCCCCAAGAAGCCCCGAGCGAGCAAAGACGAGCCGTTCGCCTTAACGCCAGGGGCGGCGGGCCTCGGCTTCGTCGCGCTGATCGCCGACACGTACTCGCGGCGCGCAAAGTACATGCAGGCCCTCGCGCTCAACATCCCGTGCCTCGCCTCGCGCTGGGTCCGCGACTGCATCGCGCAGGGCGCCGTCCTGCCCTTCCAGCGCTATCTCCTCCCGGCCGGTGCGTCCGCGTTCCTGGGCGGCGTGGTGCGCTCGCGCACGATGGCTGTGTACGATCCCGCTGGCCCGGACGCGCGCTTCGCGGACGTGCTGGCGCGCAGGGAGTTGTTGCTCGGCGGCCAGAACGTGCTGCTGGTTATGGGGAAGGGCAAGGGGAGGGAGGAGCGCAAGCGGCCGTACTTGTTCCTCACGCATGCGCTGGGTGCGAGGAGGGTGTGTAAGTGTCGGGATCTGGAGACTGCGAGGGAGATGCTGGAGAGGAAGGTATGGGATTGGGTGTATGTGGATGGGGAGATCAGGGGTGAGGCGGAGGGAGCGCTATTCAATGGACATAGTGGGAAAGAAAAGGGGAGGAAGAGAAAGAGGGAGAGTAGTGAGGAAGGGGTTGTTTCTCAAGGAATTGTGAATGGGAAGAGGGTCAAGGTTGCCGGAGACGAGTTCGTTGTGCAGAGCTTGATTCTAGGGGCGTTGGCTGAGGACTAAGTATCCTTTGGGGGTGGGCAGTCGAGCTCGACACTATGGTAGTACGTGTGTATCTTGTCACGTCACGTATTGTGATGCATGAAGCTCTTGTATACGGGCATGGTGTTGCTGGATAGCGGGGAAATTAGCAGCGGAAGAGTTGATAGTTCACACTGGGCCATTTACCCTATTGAATAGGGGTAATTACAATACGTAAAATAGATAGAAATCAACAATGACATAACAAACATCAAATAATACTATCTCCAAAAACCGAACTGAATCAGGATCGTCCAAGGGGCCTCTTCGCCTGCCAAGCCCTATCTATCCCTAATGTGCACTAGCTTCTTCCTCGCTTCTGCGCCTACAAAAATTCTTCCAACTCCATCTCTTTTCCTCTCATCAACGCATCCAACAGACAGTTCAACTCAGCAGCTCCAGCGGGCGACATTCTGTTGTGCCGTGATATGAGTACTTTTCATTGCTGTCTTGCGATTCAGAAGGTGCGGAGACAAAGCGGAAGCGGTATTCCATTAGAGCTGGCTGCGTGTTGCCCTAGGGTCGTTGCGCGGGCGGTGTCATAGGGATGGTACATATGATTGCGTGTATGTGAAGGGGTCAGAGAGGGCGGGTTCGAGAATGGGGTTCATATGAGAGCGGTTAGAGTGATGAGGTTAGGAAAGAGGGCACGGCAGCGTAGACCCTTGACGCGATCTCCTCAGTGTTTGGGAACTGCCACGCCACGAACAGCTGTAGCATACGGGAACGACTTTTGAATCGATCCTGTATTACACTTATCAAATTATTCACTTCACGCGTTATCGCATCTTCCGCTTTCTCGAATCCACTCCATCCAACCAATCAAATTAATAATATCTACTCCAATCAAACTATGGCTCCACCACGGAGCTCCAGAATTAACACAATCCAAAAAAGATCACTGCGCTATGCGATGGCACAACGGTAGTAACTTTACGGCAATAGCTCCAGGGACGGTGGGTTGACATAGCGACATTGTTCCAGCTGTTTTGTATGAGACCTTAGAATGCATTAAGATGCTCTTCGGTATCCGAATTCGTGATAGTCATGGTTTTCCGAGCGGCAGGTTTGGACAGACATTGTCTATGATATAGACAGGAATATTTAATGTGGAACAGTCTGACCCGTGTTGAAACAGAGAGCACAGCCCAGCAGTCGTTATAGTCATTCATGGGCGTTTATATCTCCAAACGAAGGCAGCGCAGACGTATCAACTTCATTCAACTCTGAAGGCGCGTATTTGTGATATGTTCGAGGAGTAGTAAGAAAAATATCTGGCAAGTACTTGCACTCCAAAGTTCATTTTGGCATGGTATACTGAAGCCGTGAGAGATTAAGCCAGAATGTGAAGCCTCCTCAGATACCAACCAGGGTAACATTTCAAGTAGTTATGGCAATAATCAGTTAGTTAGTTACGATTATGTTGTATTATATAGGAACATAACCAACCTAATCGTAATCGAACGTGCTAATTATGTTACATAGATATAACTATATAATCAACTGCGGAAATAGCGGAAATAAAAAAAGGGAGAGGTAGAGCTTCAGGGGGAGGCCCCGGGTAAAGCTATGGGGCAATTGTGTTATCTACACGTGATGACTCACGTGTAGATAACATTATGTGGAGGCCCGTGCCTAAAAGACGTAATTAATATAACTATAAAACTAAATCAGAATCACTTTCTTTGATTATATAACGATCGGAATCATGGGACTGATTATGGTTATATAGTTATTGCCATTACTGATTTCAAGGACGAAGAAGACAATATATCCATGCAACAACTTCACTCTGGAATGCTATAACCTTCCTATAAATCTCATGACTGGTAAACTATGACGCCCAGGTCTCATGACGAGGACCACGAACTACTTAAAGAAAACAATACTATCTCGGAATTCTGCCGAGTGGCTTTCGAGGTAAACGTGGAGAATCTTGGTAATAATAGGAACGAACTGAACATCATATACAGGGATGCATATAACTATTCTATTAGTTACATAAGTTATGATTACATGTTTATAATCAATATAATCACCTGGGGTAAGAACAGATAGGAATAGAACATAGTAACAAAGCTTTAGTGTTAAGAAAGTTATTTATTAATTTTCCTACTATATAGTCGGCGCTAACTAAAAAGCGCTGAGCCAGCTGTTTTATATATATATATAACGTCCGTGCGGGCTTTCTTAAAAAACAGTAAATATATACGCCTACGCGTCACCGTGTATATTATCTAGAGTTCCATTTTAATCACTATTTACCTGTATTTACACCCACATACCTAATTAGGAAATTAGTATGTAATCAATGTAATCAATCAGAATCAGGTGTGGTGATTTTATAATAATCAAAATCAATGGGCTGATTACGATTACGTTGATTATATGCATCCCTGATCATATACGATATATTGGGATCATGAATTATATGAAAAATCTCCTGAGATCAAATAACTTGTACTGTGAGATAGAATATTTTGTATATTCGAGGCAAGGAGATCTAAGATTCTAAACATGGAGGGTAAGTGCGAGAAATTTTGGGACAATCAGGAGATTGCTGTAATGAAACTTAGCGGGTTGGGGCTGGCGTTTAATCTATATCTATTGATCTGACCGCTAGACGTTTTGGCGGTGTGCTAATCTGGTCTCATGAAAGGAATATGGAAATCCCCTCGTGACCGTATGACGGAGCAGTGAGGCCGTGGAGCTCCGAGAGCTCTAAATTTAACATAATAAGGAAACATTTAGTCTCAATGGGGGGGAGGATGCGTGCGTACATCACGTATGATAAGATAAGAACCTTCATTCTCCGTGCTTGTTATTAAGCTTGTTGTTCTTTGCTTAACTATTCTACACTGTCGATTAGGTAATTATACGTTCTAGTTGGACTAGCCTCTTACAAAAATTCCGTATATACTAGGCGCGGGCGTAAGCGTAATACTCGCTGAGGTAGTTTACACGCATTAAGTAAAGGTAGTAGCACCTAAATTAGCTCGTATAGTGCATTTTATATCTCTATACGATCTAAATAATTAACTTAGAAGTATATAGGTAATACTATATGTAGTAAGAATAATAACGTTTTAAACCAAACGGGAATAATTTAAGCCTAATTAGATAGAGGATATATCCGTATTATTTAAGGGATATATTATAATATAATAAATATAATATCTTAGACTAACTTAAAGTTTTAAGCTAGTTGAATATTTTAAAGAGTATGGTTATGGCCTAATATAGCTGTAGAATTGGGCAACTATAGACGTTCTTGTGGTTTAAGGTATTTTGTAGTGCTAGTTTGTCAACCGCGTGGCGGCCTACATATAAGGCTACGTAATTATAACATGTAATTTTGAAAAGTTACGCGGATAACCCAAAGTGGAAAGACGAACGCCTTGTTATATACACATGGACGTTATGAATATAATTGCAAGTAACTATGCTAAAATAATAAATTACTAAGTAATAGCACCCGCAAAGGAATGACACAGTAAGCACAAAACAACAATAACTTGGCGTTAGAGGATAAAAGACTGCATGCATGACTAGTCAAAGTTCAAAAGAGTGGGTCGTATGCTATAGTATTGTGAGTGTGATATGTGAGCGGATTCTAGGAAATTTATCGGATGAATGGATGAAAGAGGCTATTTGCGATTATAATAAGAGTGAAGCTTCGTGACGTATTTTTGCTGGCAATGAGTAGCCATGGTCTAGGTTCATCGTAACGTATGTAAGGTTTTAGCACACTTCATGCGAATTTTGGTGTTAATTGAAATATTTCCCCAAATCGCCATTTTCATAACTCTCCAATTCGGCAGCATCGCTTCCGGGGGAGCAATAGACCCTTACGACCATTCCACGTCCGTCTTGCCCTTCGTAAAGCATCGCGTGAGTAAATCATAGGATATTGGACGTGGAATACTTACGAACGTGATCGACGTTATGAGCCCTCCAACTCCGTGTTTGGAAGCAGGTGTGAAGGGCCCAGCTAACATAGTCTGCGTCGACGGAGAATGCAATAAGGGCCAGGAAGAGAGGCAGTTCACCCGTTAACCCGCCGTACTGATGATATTCGTTACTCGTACGAGATGATTCTGGGGCATGATAGTGGTTAGGGAGGAGCATCCTAGGCCAAGTTTGATTGGGCCTTTGAGTTCTTAGTCGGTTATGCTCTCCAGCATTTGTTACGTAGGAAGAATAAGTTTGCCGTTCACTATCCTCGTCCTCATAGTCAAACGATAGAAGGTGCCAACCTTCGTCTTCGCCTTCCGGAGCATCTTCTGAGTCCTGATCTCCTTTATCTTCATCTCTCTCCCCAACCTGTACCGCGGTAGCGTCACATTTAGACGCCCAGAAAATACCTTTATGATGATACACGGAAAATGTCTTAAAGTGCGGACAGTTATCGGGTAGGGCGTTGTAGGCTACCTGAGAGATGGAATGTCCATCGCAATACCAATATAGGCCGGAAACACCACCTCCAATCATTTGGTTCATGCCTAGGGATTCTGGTGGATACCATGTCCCCACAGCATCCACAAAGGGCTTGTGGCTCGGGTGTTCTCGCATGTAATCAATGCGGAAATAATATGAAGGCTGGTGTAGTGGCACCGATTAGAACCCGACTTCAAACCATTCAATGGCATACTAACCGACATGGCAAAGGAAGATTTCTGGCCACTTTTGGTGACGTAGCCGCTCTCAAGACACGGAAATCGAAGATGGAGCTTGCCGGGTGTACCTTCCGGAGGAGAGGAGGGGAACACTCTGCTGCCCGGGCGGGTGGCCCTCCAACTCCAACTTGGTCGCCCTCGCTTTATCCACGAGCCTAGCTTATTGCGGCTCTTGTACTTGTCGCCAACGAAGACTGGATGCGCATCGAGGGTGTCAGACGACCACCTTTAGCTCCGAAGTTGAGGAATTAAATGCGATTGTGATGGCACGCCGCGATAAACCTGCGGGATCCCATAGGGAGGATGGGCCTTGAGGCAAGGATGTGGCCGGCTTGGTGATGGGCTGCATCCACAAAGGCCCCCAATTCCTACCCCGCGGGGTGGCAAGCTGGCAGAGAAAAGCCTCATTATGGATGGAGCGTCTCGTCCTACTCTTAACCCCCTGGCTTCTGAAACGGAAAAATGTCTTTGATAAAGGCGGAATTCGATGGAGAATAGCCTAATGGTGCTTCCAGCATTGTCGCTCGGGTTCCAATGTTCCATTATGAAGGAGAAGCCGGCGTATCAGGTATGCTGTGAGTTGGCAAGCCCAACGATTCGCAAGAGCTATCGGAGGGTCAGCTGCCTGGCCGACATGTTGGTCTTGTGTGTAGCCCGATCCCCATGCATAATGCCGTCTTCGCGTTAGTCTAGTGGTTGGTTGTGCCGCCTGCAGGCCTAGACAATTCCACTAGGTGGGTTGGGTGGCCAGACTAGAAAACTGCGAGCTTGCAGCGGGCATTCTCGTGTCGAGCCAGCCAGCAGCCAGCAGCCAGCAGGCCAGCCATCGAGGGAAGCGGTAGGATGATCGTCCAGCGCAGGAATAGTTTGACACGTTGCTGCCAAGAGAGGTGAGTGTGTTGGATGGAAGTCAACACTGTCAGTTTCTTCGAGATAGAAATGGATGTATGGAGTTTGGTCGCACGTGCTTGAATAGAGGGATGGAGCCATTGGGATGAGGCTCAAGTCGTCGCTGAGCCGCCGCCGAGTTATAAAGAGGCGAAGAGTCTGACTGGAAGCGCCTGGTCGGTCGGGGGAGAGTGCTTTGCTTTTTATGGGTCGATACGGACTCCTTCTTACTTCGGCGGCTCGTCGTGCGGGATGGTCGAATAAGGATGAGTAGACCCTTCTGAATTGTCAGCCATCAAAAGAGTGATTCACTGAGTGCCTGCTTCACTTTAGAATCGTGGGACCCGAGGGTGATTAAGTACCTGAAGCTTGCAGCAAACGCGCGAGGGCCATCTGCTGACTCGTCAGAAAACAGAAACGCTAAAACGGGGCAAACTGTACACATACTCCCGCTCTGCGGCTTTCCTGGTTGCCTTCTTAGAGTCCTCCCTTCCATTCGAACCTTGAGCATGTCTCTTCCGGCGAGACGCCGGCTAGGCTGACAACGGGGCTCTTCTAATGCTCAATTGGATCCTCAGAGTCCGGAACGTACGCTCTTCCTTGAACCCTTCAGCGCCTTTCTGGTGGTACCGTCGACAAAGGAGACCCGTGCGAGACCGGATTGGGCGGCGTCTTCGCCACATTCAGTGACGAGAATTCAAGTCAGATTGATGATCGACTGCAAATGGCGGAATCGGCCCACCAAGAGCCAGAAGGTCTGGCGGAACACGCTGCGTGAAATGATGTTCACCGGTCACCGACTAGAGTTCTGACGCACGATACAGAGCTCGCAACCCACGCAGCACGGGTAATTTGCATCTATTGGCCCAATTAGCTAGTCCTGCTTATCCCCACGATGGCGTCGTTTGCAATGAAAGCTTCTTCCAACCGCGGCAGGCAACGGGAACCTTGGGCCTGTCACTCTGAAAAGCAGGATCGAATTGGGACTCTTCCCACTCTCAACCATGCCCGATCACCTGCAATTCCTAGGAGATAAGGCCTGATCTCCTGCTCTCGCTTTCTAGGCACGCGCAAGCAGGCTCGGATAACCACGTGAACATATCATTGCACCGTCACCAATGATAAACTGATAGACTCCGAGACGAATGCAACGTGGCACACCCGGTCTATGCTTAGGATAAGATGTAGTCTGTACAGGGTCCTGACGTTCCGCAAGCCTCGACCGGGAATGCTACGCCTCTATCAGAACGCCACTACCACCTCTTCAACTCACTTGCCTTCTTCTTACTTTGTCGTTTTGAACTTGTAACGTCTATTTATAGCATACTGAGACAGAAAGAATAAAGTTTGTTTACATGTTTGTTTTTTCTAAGCCAAGAGCTATTTCGATCGGGAAAGGGATAAACTGCAGTCAACTAGACGATACGAAAGACTGAACTACTGCATCACCTACAGACACGAGAACAGTACGAAGCGACTTCTAAACACATCGATGATGCCAATTTGTGAGCTATGCCTGCAACGTACTGTCGGCCGCACCTCACCATCCTGCGCAAGTTATGGCTGTAAAGCTATGATGTGCCTGGGCCCGCGAGACTAGGTATATAACCGAAATCACTGGGATGATTGAGAAAGTTACCTGCCTGAGTAGTTGCAGTGTCCGAAAGATCCAGAAAGTGGGAAGAGGTGAATCATGGGGGGGGATTGGATTCCCGAATATGTGGATAGGCTCGCGGGAGTGACCATCCGGACGGACTGTTCGCGTCCAAAAGGTGAGGTTCTGGGCAAGCTAGCTCACACCCGGCTAAGGATGCACAAAAAGCCCTTCCAGTCACAGTGGGCCTTCTCTATCTTGTCTCTCCTCCTCAGCTTCTGAGTCTCTTCGATCCATTGTTGCTTTTTCGTGGCTATGGGGCTGCCTTAGCTGCTGATGGCGGTTCTTAAAGCAGTGTAACCTTGTGCGCAAGCTCGGCTGGCATGTAAGATGCTCGGGAGGGCCAAAGCCCCGTCCCGCATCTCACGTAGGAGGGACCTGATCGGTGAGAGGAAGGATGTTCGGGAGAGTAACCGTTCCGGTAGTTGCTCGAAACCTGGAAATGAAATTGAGAGACTTGGCAGTATTGAAGTGTGGAGACTAGATACAGAGTCAGAGTAGTACAAGGGAAAGGGCCGTCAGCGTCGATGGTCATGTTAAAAGAAGGGAAGACGTCTATGAGGAAAGGATAGGGGGTTGCGCTGAGCCCTCAGAATGATAGGGAAAGAGCCGGGGGCTGAATAAGCCGCATTTTAAACCGAGCTAGTATAATTAAATTTTTTGACTGACTCGCCCACAAACTTCACAACCGCAGCAAAAGTCGAGATATTGTCCTTTGACGGTCTGACAAGGTGTTCCAAAGCCCGTATTAGCGAAAATGTCTACTGAAAAACCTGTTCACACACTTGTTCTGGACGCGGGACCTATCATAAAAAATGAGCCTTCCATTTCCAGTCTCCTAGGGCAATCAGAGTGTCTGGTCACGACTCCAGCCGTCATATCAGAAATCAAGGATGCTACTACTAGGTCTCGTATAGAGACCACGCTATTGCCTCTGCTAACCTTGAGGAAACCTAAGCCTGCAAACTATGAGATTGTTGCACAGTTCGCAAAGAAGACTGGAGATTTTACAGTCTTAAGTAGACCCGATCTGGAGATTCTAGCACTTGCCTATGAACTAGAATGCGAGCGAAATGGTGGAAATTGGAGACTACGAAGCGTTCCTGGACAGAAAGGAACAAACGGGTCTCCTCCAAGCAAACAGAATGATCCAAAACCGCAATGCGAGGAGCAAGATCTAGATGCATGTGTTGGAGAAGAAGCGCGAGGCAGCGAAGGATCTAGGTCAGCAGAAATAGCTGAGAGATCAAACTTGGAGCCCCAGCATGTAGAAGAAGCGCAAAAGGAGGCAGAAGCCAGCCATGACGCACAGGCAACTCATGAGTCAGATACAGTTGATGAAGTCGACCCAAATAAACATGCAGAGGCGTATCAGCAGGAAACAGTCAGTTCCCAGAAACAACAGACCGCTGCCTCAGGGCAAGAATCTCTTGGGACCGCCGATTCTACTCTTTCCCCAGACAGTGTTGGCCAAGACTTGGCAGACCTTCAGCTCACTGCAACCTCTGATTTAACGGTCGGCCCTACATATTCTGCACCAGAATCACAAAATGCAGTACCAGAAGTTCAGGAGGGCCCCGTATCAGAAGACTCTTCGTCAGAGGACTCAGATTCAGGTAGTTGGATTACACCATCTAACATTAAGAAGCATCAGGAGAAAGATAGCAGAAGCTCTGTAAAACAGACTTCTGAGCCACAGACTATGCAAGTTGCTACAGTTTCCACCGATTTCGCTCTTCAAAATGTTCTCCTCCAAATGAATCTTAATCTGCTTTCTACAAACCTGCACCGGGTTAAGCATCTCAACACGTACATCCATCGATGTTATGCCTGCTTCTTCACCACTAAGCAGATGGAAAAGCAATTCTGCCCTCGCTGCGGCAAACCAGCCCTCACTCGAGTAGCGTGCTCGACAAATCAGAACGGCGAGTTCAAATTGCATCTGAAGAAGAATTTCCAATGGAACAACAGAGGAGATCGCTACAGCATCCCCAAACCTGTACCAGGGTCGGCAAATGGCCGCATTAAAGGAGGTGGCAAGGACGGATGGGGCCAGGACCTGATCTTAGCAGAAGACCAGAAAGAGTACGTACGGGCGGTTGCGAGCCAGAAACGCCAGAAGCAAAGGGACCTTATGGATGAGGACTACCTTCCGGGGATTTTGACTGGAGAGCGGGGACAGGCCGGGGGAAAACCTAAGGTGGGAGCAGGCAGAAATGTCAACTCCAGGAAGAGATGAAGAGTCTAACCTGACGAGTTTACGGAAATGCATTGCACTGGCGTATAGACTGGAAGGAAGTAAGGGAACATTGTGTGGCTAGAGCATTTACGAATACCCACGAAGTTTTTTTTTTGAAGTTCTGTTCTTTTGACCACGAAATGTAAACATAGATCTCCTGTCTTAATACAATCCATATTAACAGAACCAGGGCCGTCAAAATTAGAGTCTGCACTAGTATGAGGTGACTTGGCCTACGAACCTGCTAGTCTTTGGATTCAGCAGAGCCAACGCAGACGTCGCACAGCGTGCGGGTAGGACCTAGTGGTTGTTGAAACGTCGTGAGCGGTGGTGAAAAATTTTCACATGGGATGGTGAGATCTCGAAAGCCACTACTGCTGGTACCCCTTCACCAAAACAGCTACTATACTCCTATTCCAAGCACCTGTGTAATCCACATGGATGCGAGACGGATTCCCAGCGCCCCCCGACCCCCAATTGAAAGTATCAACGACCTCTCGCATCGAGGAACGAGCGCACGAACAAACGAATATATACCCCCCCTAGAGCGATCGCCCGCGGGGCGTGCGGTCACTCGCCGTCTAATCGCACAATACTGCCTAGCAGCCTAGATAACAACTACACGGTTTTCCTTGTCTCCTCTCTACGGACTGGTCCCCCCTAGAGAGGGCCTGGTAACTAGACCCAGGCACAAAAGGTACCCAGAGCACATACACATCCCGCTCGCCTTTCGGTATCACAGTAGTTAGAACGGATGAATCCCCCTTACGCCTTCGAGGCTCTAGGGGGGAAGTAGGCGCATATGGCAATGGTCTATAAGAGATAGCATACAGGGGACGATCAAGATATGGAGAACTACTAGCATATGGCAATTAACAGCTAGGCCTAGCTGGGACGTAGTGAACCCCAGCTCCGCATAGGCTAAGAAGAAGGATGCAGCGGTTACCAAGGAGATCTGAGATTCATGGAAATCAATCGGGACGCAGCTACGAGCAGCCGCAAGGGCCGTAGCTACGTGCGGAGATGGCAAATCGGGGTTTTTCATCCTACTGAGGTAGCTCGTAGGGTTTTTCCTCCCCCAACATATCAGGGGTTTTTTCTATTTCCCCTGTGTGCGGAGTAGTCTGCGTGAGCCACTAGTTAGGATCCGTATCAGACGTTAATCAAAGAATAATATATATATATATATTAAGGGCTCCATGAAATCGGCCTCTGCACCTCCACATGGTAGAGCCCGGGAACCTAGCAGTTACTATTGGTGTTCCATCAGGATCGTGCCAATAGACTGCTAGAGCAAACGCAGAGACGTGTACGGCGGCGCAACGCGGGCGTAGCGACGTGGTGGTACCGTGAAATTTTTTCACTGGGAGGGCGAGCCCTAACGGAAACTTAATATAGCTATCACGTCTTTAAGTATGCATTCCAATTAATTATTCGAATCACGGCATTTACCTCCGGCGCCCCCCCTTCCTCCCGTACGGTATACCTTGTGTTATACTACACAGCACCTATATATGGCATGGCAACCAAACCGAACCGTATACACCCCGGGAAGTCTGTAATAAGCCTCTCATTCCTTATTCTACCCGATAGCCTGGACTTACCCGTACGGTATTTCGTCTTCCTCTATATCCTTGGCTAGGGATGCGCATAGGGGACCTAGGTTGGGGCCCTAGGATAAGACACCTAGTTTTTATATATTCGTCCCGCTGTTCCTCTAGGGTGGAAATCATGCTATAAGCAGGAGGACCGCAGGCGTATATACACACACAGGGCATTTAAATGGGAGCAAGGGCAGGATAATATTAATTTTACGGCAATTTTAAATTAAGTAGAAGTATAGTATGAATGGCAGACAGGGCAAGATAGGTAATTAGGACGCTCCCTTACAGGAGTCTTAGAGCAGCGACCTAATGGTATTTTTCTTCCCGTTGACGTAGTACGGGCATGCTACCTGGAGGGTACGTACTGTATTACCTCCCACGTCTCCCTTGGAGGTGTTTTGTACCTAACTTAATGGTATTCGCCTGCATGGACCTTAATTGGGACCGCATCAGACATTAATCAAGAATGGATAATATATATATATTAACAGAGCCATGGCTTGGTATCCTCGCCTAAACTCCTCGAAACGCCTGTCGCCTCCTCAAGTACAGTGAACGTTCAAACCATGCAATTTCCACCTACTGTCCGAGCACTTGTTTGTCCTCTGAATGAGATTAGTGTCGCTTCGCGCAACTCTTATTCTAAGCTTTACTTACTCTGCTGTGTTAGAAGCAATCCATATCGCTTTTTCAACGTTACACGATGTCTGAAAATTCTCGTTAGTAATTGTTCCCGGACGATTACCCAGCCCTTCTACTGTGTATGTGGCATACCTCGAGTACTTATCATCAGGCGAAAACCTTGCAGGATGCGCCGACTTCGAGACTTCTCCATTGACAACCTTTTTGAGGGTATAGACGCGTTTGCCGTCCGGCCCGACAGTGTACATAAGATGCATTCTATTTGATAATTAGCAAGAAGCCAGCATGAGTTTGGAGTGCACTACTTTTCCGCGAGTGTGTGTTATGTAGAGATATCGTGTGTGGACTGTGAAGCTGTAATTGAGCTTGTGCGGACATTTGAACTTTTTCTCCGCAAAGCGTCTGGGTGCTCTGGGCAAATTTGACCTCTTTGCATCCTCTTGGCGCCCAAAAGGCCACTCCATCAAGCTGCAACGAACAGCCCTGGATCGAACACAATTCCATTCCGCCTCTGCAGCGGTACTCAGCGCGCCAGCACGATACTGGGGCAGAAAACTCTACCAAATATTCAGAATGACTTTCCTCGACCTCCTCGTGCTGATCTTCAGCCTCCTCGCTGTCCCCAGCGTCGCCCAATTCGGCTTCTTCGACCAGATGTTCGGTGGCCAGCAGCACCAGCAACAACACCAGCAGCCGCAGAACGTGCGGAGTGATGCAAGCTGGTACCGGCAGCAATATGAAGGGGGTATAGTCTTCTCTCGTTCTATACTAAGGCCACGCATTTTTTCCCCCACTGCTCTTTCCCGGAGCGCGTACAGCACTCTTTTCGTTGTCTCTGCTCCGTAGAAGCGCTTAACTAACCATTATGGTGCTCAATAGCTCACTGCACAAACTATCTCTGTCCCGGTACTCTCTCGTGCGTGCACTTCCCGCACCACTGCCCATGCGCCTGGGAAGTAGAAGACAAGGTTGAGCTTGGAGATGGTATTGCAGTATGCGCAAGCAAGGGTGGGTATAAAGCCGGAGAAGCGGCAAGGAAAATTGAGTTAGCTAGGAAAGGCCTGCTATAGACGCAAAGTTTAGCGAGATAAATGGAGTTGGACTAGCATTGGATTGGAATGAAGTTTGGGATATTAGTACCCAAGAAAGGTTGCTGTACGAATTCGATATGAGAGGTGTATGGTGTCAGCATAGCATTGTATCAAGACAAGAGAGCCTGTAAATTAGGAGTAGAACGTTTTGCAAAATGTATTCATTTGATCCTGTGCGTTGCTTGCACTGCTCAACGCCGTATTGATACAATTCTCTAGTCATACAGCATATCATAACGTCCAGCTAGCGCTCAAGTCCCCAAAAAGAAGCCATCATAACCCAAAATTCCTTTCCCAAGCCCTTTAAAGAACTAGAAGCAAGAGTTCGGCAATCCTCATTGTCACCTTTTAACATATAAGTACCGATAGGCTTGATTCTCATCAGGCGCTACGGCACCACACTCTTGTTTCCCCCACTCTCTCATAAGTACCTTACCCATGAGCTCTCTCTCGCCTTGTAACCGCTCCATGTTTTTGACCCACTGTCCATCCCTAAGTTCTATAGCTGTCTTAGCCCGCTCTTTCGTAATCGACCTAAGCAGGAGAGCCAACCGCTCGTCCATCTCCTTGTTAACGGCCTCGAAATCCTCCTTTTGTGTCTCCATCTCTGTACGCAGAGATTCAAGTTCTTTACGTGTAGCTTGCACTTCCATCTTTGCAGCCTTTGCGGCCTGGATTTGTTTTCTGAGTAGCTCACGCAGAGTTTGCACCTCTTCTACATCCTCATCCTTATCTTCGGACTCTTCACTTCTTTTTTCTAGTTCTGCTGTCAGCCGACTTACCTCCTCTTTCAGCTTTTTGATCTCTTTTTCAACGTTCTTCTTCTCCGCCCTCTCGAGGTCTAGCATGGAACCCACTTTCTTTACCGCATCTTCAGCTTTATTTCTCAGTTCTAGAGTCTTCGTCCTATGAGCTTCAAGAAACGCTTCGCGTTCATTCTCTAGCTCCATGACTCTGCCCTCCGCGTTTGCTTTCGCGTCTTTTAGCCTCTTAAGCCTGTCTTCTAACTCGTTGATGTGCACATCGGCCTCCGCCCGTGCCTCCCTAAGACCTACTCTGACGACACGTGCCCCCTCTTGCGCATTTTCAATCTCCGCGCGGGCTTCAGACGTTTCCATTCTGGCTTGCTCCAGCTGTTGGCGGAGCGTAGAGATACTTGCTTCAAGTTCCGAGATGCGCTTCTGAGAAGCAATGAACCGCTGGTCAAGCTGCTCTTGCTCTTCGATACTACGCAAAATTTCTTGATCTTTGGCTGTGATATCGGCTCTGGAAGCGTCTAGTTGTGTCTGTAGCGTGTGGAGGCGGGTCTCGAAGTCCATAAATTGCGCAGAAGTATTTTCAGGCGCCTTTTGCTGGCTAACAAGCCGAGTAGCCTCTGATCTTGCCGCCTTCGCTTCTGCTGTAGCTTGCTCAAGTTGTCCTAGCAAGTCGTTGACGCGCGATTCTAGAGCAATAATATTCTTGTTCAGTTCTGTCTTCTCTTGCCCAAACTCCCACTCACGATTCCTTAATGCCGTATTCAGACTCCCTAAAATGTCTTCTTTTGATTTCTGGTATTCTTTCCTTAATTCTTCGATCTGTTGCTCTCTTGCCATAACCTCTTTGCCAGCTGAGTCGTTCGCCTTGTTAATCTCCTGCTCCTTTTCAGTCCTGATGGTTTCAATCTGCTTCTCTAATAAATCCTTTTGCTTCTGCAACTTCACTTCATTTTCCATGCGAAGGCTCTCTTCAAGTTTTTGCATCTGCCTCTCAAACACATCTTTCTGATCCTGTAGCTTGAGGAAGTTGTCTGCGCTGGCAGCTTCCATACTCTCTCCCCATTTCTTATTTGATTCTGTTACTTTCGCAATTTCTTCGCTCTGTTTGTAAACCCTGGTGCGTGATGTCTCGAGCTCCGAGCGCGTGAACGATAGAATGGTTTCGAGTTCCGTGATTCGAGCATTAGAAGCGGCTTGTTGCTCATGAAGACGAGCTTCGAGGGCCACGAGCTGAGCTTGGAGAGATGATCTCGGCGAGTCAGGTTCTTCTGGCATAGTATGAATAACAGTATCTTGGCTTATCTTCCTCGGCGTATCCACGTACTCCTCTACCGTCGGTTGCAGCCCGCGCGTCCTCTGTAATACTTGAGAGGGCGGATGGGATGGGGGAGGATGGAGCCGAATTGACATATGAGGTTTTAGAGGGGTAGAAACATGAGCATCTGCAACATCAGTGTCGGGCAGTGCGTCCAAGTATGACATCACTTTCTCCTCATTTTCAATTGACGCGTTTGAGACATCTCTTCTGCGTTCATCATCTCCTGGAGGTGTGGTTGAAGGACGCATCGTCGGCGATCCAGAGTCGAAGCCCTCGTCCTCGTCCTGCTCTTCCCTTGAAACCGAAATTGGCCTGTTACTCTCCTCTGTTGTTTCCTCCGTGACTTCGTTTGTGACCCCAACTTCATCCTCCTTACTATCTTCCTTACTCTCCTCCACCTTAGCATTGGCCTCCTCTTGTTCTTGTGTCGGTAAAAGGGGCGTGCGCATCCAGAACTCCATGTTCATGGTAAAATCCTCCGGCCCTTCAATTTCATCGCTTCTCACTACATCTACTCTCTTATCTTCCTCATCCTCTTCCAGCCCTGTCGAAGACAAGACGGAATCATTTGCGCCGCCTAGCGCGTCGAGGTCGATTTCGTAGCGGGATTCTGAGAGGGCGCGGGAGGGTGGGCGAGTATGGCGAGTAGGGCTGCGAGTTGGACTGCGAGAGGAGATGCGGGAGCGCGCCATTCGATTTGAAATTGCGCTGAAAATGACTTACGGGTGGCTATGGTAAGAATGTTTTAGTGCTAGTGGTGGTGTTTATTGTTGTTCGGAGCCAAGCGAGCGCGAGCGGGCCGAAGCGCGAAAAGTGGAGCACGAACTCACGTGCGCATATATCTTGGTGAAACGACTCACACTATAACTAAGAGAAAAGGCGGAGTCTCGGCTTTCAGAGTTTCTCCCCTGATCATTATGCACTTTTCCATACACTTCCGTCAATCTTCCAGTGTAGGTAGTTGAATGACGATTTCATGATTAATTCATTTTAGTTTACAATGCCTCTTGCACTCGTGAGTTAATTGCTCTTTTCATCTGCTTTCAACAAGTACACGAGCTTTTCTCCGCTCACTGGCTTCATCCATTCCTCAGTCCTATCACTATCGCGCTGCTCCATAGTACCAGGTCCCAACAAAGCAAAGCCATCAGGTACAATTCGATTCAGGCCTCCAGGCATAAGACGGATTGGATTCGGTTGAATCGACATTTCATCAGATGAGGAAAGGAAACGATAAAACGACATAGCAAACTGACGCGCGCGAGACGACGCTGGTAAAGTCATATTTTGGTATTCCGTTTCTTCTCCTAAACCCTCCCAAACAGCCCCATACAGCGGTTCCGATGGAAGCGTGCCCTCCCCTGCTTCCCAAGCTTTACCTTCTCGTGACCGTACAACAGCCATCTTTCCATGAGGAGCCAAAACGGACGCGACTTGGGCCACAGAGGAGCCCTCAGAGATGCAGTCGAGTGCGAAATCAACTCCTTGGCCACTAGTCAAGCTGTGTATCTGAGCCGGCCAGTCAGGGTCCCTGTAGTTGACAAGCGCAGCGAATTCATACGGGGGACTGGACAACATAGGGTGATTGGAAGGACTAGCCGCGCCAAACATGCGAATAGGCGTGTTGGATACCTTAGATGAGAGCCGGACAAGTTGCGCCGCATAAAGGCCAACAGAAGTGGAAGCACTGTAGATGAAAACGGTCAAGTGATGTTGAGACGAAGTATTTGCCTTATGGCTCCATTCATACGAGAATGGTGCGGGGAGGCCTAAGCGATAGTAAAGGCACTGTGCCGCTGTGAGAGCGCATAAGGATATCGCCGCTGCATCGCCAAGGGACATATTGTCTCGGACCTGCCACACAAGGTCGTGAGGGATACGAAGGTATTCAGCAAACGCGCCAGGCTTGTCGTTGACAGAGCTAGCACCCTGTAGGAAGCCCGCGACCCGCCGGCCGGCTCTCATATGAGGATTCAAAAATGGTACATGGGGACCAAGTGACTCTACTGTGCCGGCGAAGTCGCTGCCTATGACGCGACCAGTCTTGCCAAGCGGGTTGAATACATATAATGCATCCACCGGATTGAGTGCGACTGCATCCACCCGTATGATAATCTCGTTGGACGACGGAGAAGGTATGGGGGTTCTTTCGACCGTCGCGGTTTTGAGAGCTGCATCGAGAATTAGAGCCTCCATGGTGGAGTCGGTCAGATATCCTTTATCCTTCGCTTTGAATTTTTTTTTTTAGGTGAGCCTAAAGCGACTGGCTGTTAACACGGCTTGCTGAAGATAGTTTGACTGTGCACTGCTGACAAATGCTGAGTAACTGTAGTTTGTCACGATACTTGGAGGGTAGATTAATAAAAAGGCTTATCGGCAGGAGAGTTGTCGTCATGAATCAGATTCATGCTCTTCCAGTTGCTCATCCCAAGGTACCCAATACTGGTTTGTATAGTCTACTATGCATCTAGTTTGAGCTGGTGGTGATTGTTCCCATTTGACTTTCAATGACATGCCATTCCGTCTTTCGGCTGCCACCCATCTGGATGTGTAACCCTTCAGTGACTTTATCTTCTGTGCAGCTTCATCGCCGTATTCGATATTGATACTGGGCACAACAGTGATCTTGCCGTAGCCAATGTGCCACATATCTTTGCAAAATAGCTGCGGTTCGCCTGAGTAGCACTCGCCCTCGTAAGAGCTACGGAACTTGATCTTTCGCTCAAATATGGGCTTCGCGGTAAATGCTGTCGCCCCATTCCAGCAAGCAAATACTTGAAATGGCCTACCCGCGTTCAGCCGCGCGCGCGCTCCGGGGTTGTTCCAGAATAGGTTCCAAGCACTGTCCCAGTTACCGTCTTCAGGAATGTCGAAGAATGTGTCTCCATTCATGTCTCGAGCAATCCATACATCATAGAATGTTGGATCAGCTCCTACATAGGCCCAGTCCATGGCGCAAGTCATATCGGCTTCTTGATATACACGTTGGTGTATGAGTTCAAGAATATCCTCAAAGCATAAGGCTACGTCGTTGAGGAATACCACCGTCGTTTCTGGCGAGTATTGACTTGAATAATCTACCAGCGGCTGGAGTGCCTGATTGCGGAGTTCTGCAAGAGCCTCTACACGGTTGGCATCTTGACCCCACGGATGGACCTCGTTGGTGGTCAAAAAGTACTTGGCTCCCATTTGCTCTACCTCTTCCCTTAGAAGTTTTAGAATCTCAAATGTTCCATCGACCGAGCGGCCTTCTACCACCGAAAGAGCGCAATTCTGTGGACCTAGAAAACGTATAGTCTCAACAACCGAGCCGAGAAGTCGAGGGAGAACATGCGCGCAGTCGTGAAGATCGAGGGCAAAATAATATTTCGGCAAACTAACTTCGTTGGTGGAGTTAAGCCGGAGATAGTCGTAACGGCCCAAATTTGGCCTTGGGCATTTTAGCCTTGGGAAGTAGTCATCTTCCGGAGTCAGAATTGCTTTGATATAGGGTGGTGCAATCTGGAATAGGGTAGTATTGCCCTCTTTAGCCCCAGGAGTTGTGGAGGGAGTTGCAGGGGAGCCTTCCTTTGGTGATGGGCTAGTCTTGCTCTCTGCGTTTCATTCCATGTTAGGGTTTAGGGTTACAACATGCCAAGATATTGGCTTACCTGCGGTATTTGCATTGGCATTATTCGAAGAAAACGACCACTTATGGGCAAAGGATGCAGCTCTAGTTGCATCGCCAGAAGAATTGTTTCCAAAGTAAGTAAAACCAACGATTAAGGAGGAAGCCGCGAGAAGTAGGCATCCAGCCTGTAGAAGGACGGTAACCTTGCGCCTGAACATCTGCAAGGATTTTTGGCAGTTTCACACATGAATCTTGCTTGAGAAAGGGGAGAATCTGAATCTCTTAAATCCGAGTTCCCCTTAACCACCCTCCGTGCCGCTGCGGCTATCATAATCTCGCACAGGCCTCATGTCGCTCCAAAAGTTTAGTCTTAGCAAGATTTACGCCTCGATATTTACGCCTCAATAGTGTTCTATGTAACACAGCAATTTCGGTAATCACTAGTCAAGCGCACCATCCAGCGTAGATACTGTGCGCTTGCCAAAAGAGCTGTGCACCCGCAAGGCAGAGTCTCTAATTTTTTAAGCTTAATTATAAAAGTTAAACTTGAAATTCGCTGGTGCGTACAAAGCGAAATTGCACACAGTGGGGACACTGGAGCTTATCATTTGGCGCCCTAAATATGTTTCGTCCAAAATCAAAATTATTGGATCAGCGAGGTTCCTTTACTGCAGCCCCTTCGCGCATCACCTGGCTCGCGCTAGGCTTCATATAACCAGAGCAAGGCCAAATACGGTCACAAAGCTGCAGCTAATTGGAGTAAAAGGGTACAAGTTGTAAGTCGTAGATTTTTTACACAAACACTCCCTGCACAACATCCATATGATGCGTGAAGAGGGTGGTCTTCTATCGCGGCGCAGCATGGATTTACTGTGCCGCACATAGTCGCTAATAAATACGCGCAGCATTGAATGACTTCTCATAGATAATTACTCTCATTGAACTTTACCTCACAGCCTCTGGAACAGCAAGCCCCTCTACAATAGCAACAAATACTGGCTCTCCCCAGTCATCATCCTGCCCGTCAGGTATAGGATCGAATAGTGTTCCCATTGCAGTCGGCGCTGGAGTTGGGGTATCTGTAGTCATAAACTACTTTTTCCAGGAACAGAAAAGACACAAATTGCAGGAAACAAACTGGCGTAAATGTACTAGTCACATCAAGAATAGCGGATACAAGAGCCACTAATCGTTATGGTTCATGAAATGGATAGGTTAAAGAGGATGAAAGGAACACTGGAAACTTGACATGAAAGTGAGATGGATTACAAAGCTCGAGGACGTATATTTGATTCTGGTAGTCAAGGGATCTGCTCTATATCCGGACTTTAGATTACGAACTAGGAATTCGGGAATTTTGTTAGCGGCAGATTCAAGTGGAACCGAAATAAGGCTGTTTTTGTAGAATTAGAAAGTATAAACCTTTTAAGCAATTGGCTTACGCAGTGCCTGACGCATGGGTGCTGTACAGCTAGGTCCCTCAAAGCAGGCTGATGTTCAAAAAACGTCCATCATACGGCAACTGTCTTGCCTATAATTCATTCCGTTCGTCGCCATTTTGTATCTTCAACATCTCCCCCAACATTCTCAATACTATTGCTCCCATTCGTAGCATCATGATCGTCTTCTCGTAATCTGACTGTCCCAGCACCAGCACCTAGTCTGCCGCCTCCAATGAAGTTCCCATCCTCATCAAAGTATTCCCCCATATTCTCAGATGTGATCCAGCCACCAGCAGGCATATCTCCTTCCTCGTCGTCGACATCTGATGAAGGTGACGCAGGATCCGGGTGTAAATCTGCACACGCGCTGATTGCTTCAAACAATTCGCGTATGTACGGTGTTGTAGTTGTGGCTGCAGAATCAGACGATCTAGTGGTTGTTGGAGAATCGTAATTTGGCGGAAGTACAGTGATTTCAAGTATCTCAATATCATCATCGGAGTTAACCAACTCCGAGTCATTCAGGCTAAGTTGCATGTACAAGGCTTCAGTGCCTTCTTCTGAAGCGGCAAGTTGGGGGCCTTTCCATCGTTGTATGGCGTGAAGGGCGATCGTAGGGTAGGGTATAGCAATGCCATTGCTGGATGGCTGTTGCTGGAATATAATAAGGTGCCTACGTAGAAGAATTAATACTACTCAAACAAATAACTTAGGAGAAGTGGGATGTTTACGTACTCCGAAGTAACCCAAACGTCCACGTTCGAGATGATAGCTGGATCCGATGACTGAACAAGACCATCAATAACTCCGATGCCCTGACCTGAAGATCTAATGCTAAATTTCGCTATAGCAGGATGCGCTTCAAGCTGGTCCTTAGCGATACTGAGCGTGAGGCTACCATGCTTGCAATACAAAACTGGCTTGCCACCAAAGAACGTTCCTGGTGTTTGGCTTTGATGCTCTTCGAGAGGTGTGAAGGATTCTAATCCTGGAGGGGTGGAGAGTATTTCAAGGGCCATAATCTGAGAGACCCCCCGTTAAAGCTATGCTCTCATCTGTTGTGTTCAGTGTAAGAAATATTCTCAAATCTAAAGCATTCTTTTCCCTTCTTACAGGCAGATGCCTACAGATAAACGCGGTGGTTAAACAGGGTTTTGAATATAGAGCAGTCGTGTCAAATAATACAGGTTCTTTTACGGTTGAAAGAGAAAGTCGGCTGCGTCGTTCTCCAATTCCACGACTATTAGGGTTGGTGTTCTTTCGAGGAAGTCCCGAGATTTCTCTAAAGGGATTTTAGTATTTTGCTTGGCGGCGAGACCAGATAAATTCACGACTATTGTAATAGCTAGCTACCACAATGTAGTGTAGATCCGGATTTTTCACCTTAAATATTAGACGAGTAACAGTTTAATTTGCAGTTGGGCACCGCAACCAACGCAAAATATTGCGCCTTTTCCATCCTTTAAACTCCACGATTACACCCAGAGTCAACAACCTCTAGCCTAAAGGCCATAAACCCACCTTCTAAGCACCTGAACGCCCATCAAACCAGTATATGCATGATAAAAATAGGTCATAAATCCATAACACTGTAATCCTACCGTATCCCCAGCCCTCCAAACGCCCTATCCAGCTCTTCGCCCGCTCCATCTCCTCCGCTTTGACCCGCCCTCTCGATCCCTTCCATCTTCTCCCCATGTCCAAATCCATTCATTCCACTATTACCTCCAGGACCAATCTGGCTTGCACCAAAACCGCCAATTCTCGCTCCAAGCCCTCCCTCTTGTCCCACAGCTCCTGCCTTCCGCTCCGGCACTAGCAGCCTAACATTCTCATCCAACCATCCGGGCGCAACCCTCCGCTTCTCCGCCAATTCCGCCTCCCGCCTCCGCTCCTCCCATTCTTCCACCTTCCTCTTGGCCTCTTGCTCCATACCCAGTAGATGTGCTTGTAGCGCGCGACATGACGCTATAATATCATCTGGATGTGCGACATGCCCGGACGAAGATATGACGTAGGCGGATTTCGCCTGCGTTGCTTGAGGTTGGCTTTGAGGCTGGGAGGGATCGGTGGTGTTGGTGTTAGCGGGGGCAGGGTCCACGGCGGAAGGCGGGAGGGTCGACGGGAGCTGTTTATACGTATAAGGGAGGGTGGTGGCGGTTGGGAGGGAAAGGAAAGGTGAGACGGTCAGCGGGAGTTGGGCGAGGAGGTGGTGCGGGTCTGAGCACTGTCAGTATTTGGTTGGTTCGGGCGAGTCATGGGCGTGGCGGAAGAGGGTGTGGGGGAAATTGGAGGCGCATACGTTCATCGTGCATTCTTGCTGAACTTTAATGTTTTTGTAGGAGTTGGGATATATTTTGTTGGAGGGTTCTTGGAGCTTTAACGACCTGCTTTGTGTGATGGTGTTCACCGAAATCGGCAAGCCTGGCTTTCTACACAGTCAGATCTCTCCAATGCTCAAGTGCGATAATTTTACACGGGGAATTCCCTTTCTAACCGGACGGCATCACTGCGTTCAGAGTCTTACCCCTTATAGTTAGGACGCGGCTCGTAGAAACACAAAATTTGATTTTTAAAACATTTAGTTTGCAATAAAACGACGCCCATAAGCTCTCTGACCCTCGGTAGAGAATTCGTTAGTAATAAGATAAGCCAAAAGCCCTAAGTACAGCAACCTTATAGGGGAAAACCACTAATCCCAAAAAGGAAGGAGAAATCTCCAACCGATACTCGTGATAGTGTAACGTTCGGGCGGACTTTGAGGGGCCGATATACATGGTGTAATCTTAATTCTATTAAGTAGGCCTCTTACTTTATAAAGTGAAGCCAAAATATTTATATATATTCAATCACTTGATAAAATGACGCGTCAATATTTATAAAGTTGGACGAATCTTGATGGAGAAGGAGATTTGACGGTTGGAGGGCAACACGATGTTTCCATAAATCAATCTATATTAATCAATGTGCCTTGCCTATATTTCCCCTAGAAATTAATTCCTTCGTCCCTGACTTACCAATGCTCACCAATCCGGCTCACTCCTCGTGCTCAGTTAGAAACTAAATCCTAGGATCACGATCTGGCGTCAAATGTGTTCCTGGATCAGGGTCCCCAGGGTTCGGACATCCGTCATGCTGTCTACTAGGCTCTCGGGATCCACCTCCACACTTTCCCATCTCAGAGGATAAACAGGAATATCTATATAATGCCGTCTTCGTGGAAAATGCGGTCCTTTTTTTTGAGCGTCCCTTTGTGCCAATTGCTCTGCCAATTCCATAGCGCTGGGCTTTCCCTGGCCTCACTGCAGGTCGCTGTTCTTGGAAATGAGGATTTCTGAAATCCTCAAGGCGGGTTCGCTGCTGTCCTCTCTCTGTAATTGCACCGTTTTTTCTCTCCGACACATGCTAGAACAGAACACTGACTGGAATAGTTACTACTGCAGTTTGGTCTCAAGCAATGGCAACGGCAACTGTTGCTATAACTTGCTCTGGAACTCCGGCTCCGACAGGGACCTGGGATTACATTGTGGTTGGTGCAGGAGCTGCAGGTATACCTCTTGCTGACAAGCTCTCTGAGTCTGGCAAGTCTGTACTTCTAATTGAGAAAGGACCTCCATCGTCAGGCAGGTGGGGCGGAACTATGAAGCCGGACTGGCTCCAAGGCACGAACCTTACTCGCTTTGATGTTCCCGGTCTTTGCAATCAGATTTGGCTCGATTCAGCTGGAATCGCCTGCATAGACATTGACCAAATGGCTGGATGCATTCTTGGTGGCGGTACGGCTGTGAATGCGGGCCTTTGGTGGAAGCCGAACCCAATTGACTGGGATTACAACTTCCCCGCTGGATGGAAGTCCACGGACATGGCTGCTGCGACATCGCGAGTCTTCTCTCGTATTACTGGGACCGACCACCCATCGATGGATGGCAAACTATACTATCAACAAGGCTACAATGTTCTCTCGTCGGCCCTAGTAGCTGGTGGTTGGAAAAATGTTGCTGCTAACAGCGTCCCCGACCAGAAGAACATGACTTTCTCTCATACTTCTTACATGTTCTCTAATGGCGAAAGGGGAGGTCCTCTAGCTACCTATCTTGTCACTGCCAGTGCCAGAAAGAATTTTGCACTTTGGATGAATACAGCCGTCAGGCGAGTTGTTCGGACTGGTGGTCACGTTACCGGTGTTGAGTTGGAAAGTGGATATTGCGGCATAGTCAATGTCACAGCAGGCACCGGAAGAGTTATTCTTTCTGCTGGTACATTTGGCTCCACAAAGATACTTTTCCGCAGCGGCATCGGGCCAACGGATCAGCTCTCCATTGTTAATAGCAGTGTCCAGGATGGGCCAACGATGATTAAGAGTTCGCAGTGGATTGATCTGCCCGTCGGACAGAATTTGAACGACCATGTAAATGCACGGGTTTCCCCACCCCTCGATCGAAAATTTCTCCAGCTAATAATATTGCAGACCGATACTGTGATAAGGCATCCTAATGTCACGTTCTATGACTTCTATGCAGCATACACGGACCCAATCACCGCTGACAAAGATGCCTATCTAAACAATCGAACTGGTATTCTTACTCAATCAGCACCTAATATTGGTCCTATATTTTGGCAGGATATTACATGCTCCGATGGAATCACTCGTCAGCTTCAATGGACTGCCAGAGTTCAATCTTCACTACCAGCTACGAACAGTGAGTTTATAGAATTTTGGCCATAGCTCTTGAAAAGTGGAGCTAACATATATAAGGTTCTATGACAATGAGCCAGAACCTAGGCAGAGGCTCAACGTCCCGTGGCGTTCTCTCAATCGCGGGAGATCTGAACATGTATGTCTCAACTCTTCCATACCTCCGCACTGCAGGGGACCTCGAAGCTGTCGTCAAGGGTCTCGAAAACCTGCAAGCAGCCATTGCCACGGTCCCTTCAATTATCTGGGAAGTTCCTGCGCCAGGGGTTAATGCTTCTGATTTTGTCAACAGCGTAAGTCAGCTCTACTTTTACACTCTAAACTTCACATACAATACCGGCAATGGGTTTAGACTAACCAACTGGCGTTTTTAAATATAGGTTCCGATCACAGCGAATGTGCGTCGCTCGAACCACTGGATCGGCACAGCTAAGATGGGAACAGATAGTGGCCTGACTGGCGGTACTTCAGTCGTCGATACCAACACGCGCGTCTACGGCACTGGCAACCTTTTCGTCGTTGACGCGTCAATCTTCCCCGGCCAAGTCTCCACAAACCCTTCGGCATATATTGTCATCGCAGGCGAGCAGGCTGCTGCGAAGATCCTAGCATTGCCAGCGCCTGCAGCAGTACCAGTGGTAAACATTACCTTCTATTACGCGTAACGTTTGCTAAGATTCGCATTACAAGTGTACTTCACGACACCAAAACTAAAAAAAATTTCCTGTGTAGCTTAGAAGCCGGAACACTAGCTAACTCTAATCTTACCCGCAGTAAGCGCAATGCGGCGGCACGGCTGGACAGGCTCTCGCTACTGCTCTTCAGGGAGCAGTTGCTACACATGGAACACGTATTACTCGCAGGTAAGTCAATATCCTCGTTCCATGCCACGAGATACGCATGCGGCTGCTTCGAGGATTCTCTGACTGGTGATCAACAGTGCATTCCGGGATAAGTTGTGACGCCTCTAACTTGTACATGTATCTCTCTATTCCAGAGGAAGGGAGCAAGTATTGTCGATAGTGTGTAAAAGGCAAGCATGCCGTACCGCCGTTCCATTCCTGTAGCACATGCATACCGTTTAGTGATCTGTACTGTTTTGCTATCTCTAATGCAACGAGTCTCCCGCCGTTATCTGTGATTCGGTACGCACCGCACTTGTTTTGCCGCAAATGCAGCGTTAACCGTCAACAATAAACCCGCGGAGCTTACGAGCAATTCCTAGGATCGTACTTTGCCGTCTAGATAAAAACACAAGCACGCAGCAGCCCAGCATAAAGCCAGAGCAATAAACACCCAAACCCTCATCCACAGGACGCCGGAAAGCATCAAACATCCCAACAAAAACAAGCCCACAAGCCCGAACCGAACGCATCCAACCCCACCCCTCACCCCGCAAGCAGCGGCCTCTCCTCCCCACTCCCTCCCTCTCCGCCCCTCCTCCACTTCCACCACCACGCCCTCGTCCCCTCCCCACCCTCCCCCTCTACAACCTCCTCCCTTGCCTTCCCCCTAACCCTCCGCCACCACACCCACCACCCCTCCCCCCTCCGCACCCACACCTCCCCTCTCCCATCCGCATACTGCACCCACCCGCCCTTCCGCGCCTTCCACACACCCCCGACCCACACGCCTAGCCGCACCGCCGCCCAGCCGAGCAGGATCGCCGCGAGGGTGCAGAAGATCGTCGCGACGCACGTCAGGAAGGTGAGCGTCGAGACGGCGCAGCCCAGGCCGCCGGTGCGCAGCTCGAAGCGCTCGGAGGAGAAGGCGCAGATGGTGGGGTGGGCGAGGGGGGAGAGGAGGGGGATGGCGCGCGCCGCGGGGGTGAGGGGGAGGGGGAGGCAGGTGTTTGACTTGGGGGTTGTTAGCGTGGTTGGTGTGGGTTAGGGGTGGACGAGGAGATGGAATGGGGTATGAAGGGGAGTACTTGGAAGGCTGGAAATGTGGTGGGATTTAGGGGGGTGGGAACGGGGGATATTAAGAGGAGTGGAAACCTTCTTGTGAGAATATTTGTAGGTTTAATGAGAGGCTGGCATAATTGAGAGAAACGTTATGTTCTTGGAGATATCTTAGATAGCTCAGGGACGAAAAACATTGACAATATAAGAAGCTCGGATAAATCTCTTAATTATTTCAAACGATTGGTGTGACCTCAGCCTCGAAATCAAACTATAAAATAAAGGACTTACCAAAGGGCACCATCCACAATGCCACTGACTCCTCAAACAGTCGCCACAGTCTAGAACACCCCAACACTGCCTCAAACGCTCACGATCGCGCTCATTACTGGTGAGGTAGACTGGGAGGTTGGAGAGGTTAAACGTGGGCCGGGGACCTGAGCCGGCTAAAGAGGGGCAGCGCATAAGCAGACGGATATGAAAGTAAGCCTAGTAATACAGGTAGGATGTTATGCTAGCAGTTAACATTGGCTCTGTACACTTTAAGGTGAGATGTATAAGAAGTTCGCGGAGATGGCAAAGGCCTCCACAATTGCAGCGGGCGGTTGGACGCGAAGCTTGCAGGGGTGGCTGGCCTTGAGGTCTGGGCGTGCGATTATCGAATAAGGCTGAACGGCACCCCCTTTAATACAAGATGATCTCCAAGCCCTGTATTCCATACGCCCTTACATGCTGTAACCAACCCTAATCTAATCCTAGCCACTCTTCCTCCTCGCTGTCCATGTCCTCGTCCGTATCATTAGCGTTCTCATCGTCTTCCCCGAAATCTAACCCTTGAGACTCCACCTGCTCCTCAACCACTGGCTGCGCGAGAAGATAATCAATTGCATAGACATTATCATCCGCCAGCCTTGCCAGCTCTGCCTGGATCCTCCCAACAGCCTTCTGTACACTCCTAAGCTCTGCGGCAAAAATGCCTGCATTATCCTTCAAATAACGTCCGTGCTTACTTAGCAGCGCCTCGATCCATAGTAAATTGAACTCAAGGTGTGGAGATTCATCCGCCTGCACCGCCACGAATCGTAATAAGCGCGCAAGATAGACTGTTGGCATGTCTTTAACTACAAGCGCGATATCGGCTGTGGGAATTGCTTCGTAGACGCGCCGGATTAGAGTCCTCTCATTTAATCGAAAAGCCATTACAATCGCCTTTAGGAAATCGCGCTGCGAGAGCGTTTCGAGGGTGCTGGACAGCGTCACGGTTACGTCCAGATCGAATGGATCAAACTGCAGGAGCGAATCGAGCGAATAAATCAGTAAGCCCTCTGTGCTAGCCGCGCAAAACGCTCTTCCAGTGGGTGAAAATGCGACCGCCGGCACGCGAACTTCAGGCCTTGTCCTTCTTACTGAAGCATCACCTCGTGTGGCACCGGGAAGAGTGTGATCGATGCGGTCCTCGAGATCAGATGCCTCGCCTTGGGTATCTATCAGGCCCTGAGGCCCGGCTTCCGTGAGAAGTTTGCTGTTAAGAAATTCCTGCGTTCCATCGAGGGACAAATTAACAGAGACCGTGAACTTTTTTAGCAGAACGCCTGACTGCACATCATACAGACATATATACTTGCTATTCCCGCCTGCAAGCACGCAACTGCCGTCCGCACTGTATGTTACGGTGGTGAAGCTTTTAGTGCCGGCGACGTTGGCAGCGGTTCGACGGTCAGAGATTTTGCGCCCGCCTGAGACGTCTCGCCGCGCATCAAGACCTCCGGTTTGTGTGGCTTCTGAGACAGACCAGAAGGTCAATTGACCATCGAGTGTTGTAACAGCAATTTGTTTAGAATCTGGGCGGAATGCAACGCACAGGACGTCGGCCATGAGTTGAAGTGGCTCGCTGGTTTGCGTTCGCGCGAAAATATTCCATACGCGAACAGTGTGATCCCAACTACCACTGACTAAGGCGCCACCGCTGGGCGCGAAGGAGAGAGATGATACGGGTCCTTCATGGCCAGAGAGCTGGTCTAGAAGTTGGCCAGTTTGTACGGACCAAATGTGAATATCGAATGAATCGATGGATCCTGCGCAGACTACTTCTCCACTTGGATCGACTGCCAGTGAGGAGAAGGATAACCTCGTTGGCGCTGTGAATGTTCTAAAGTTTCGATATCGAATCAAGTCCCAAGCTCTTACTGAACCGTCTAAACTCGCAGTGAACAAAACATTTCCTCTTTTGGCAAATTCGCAGGCCGTTACGCCGCTGGTATGCTCTGTAAAAGTTACTATGCAAAAACCTGAATTCACATCCCAGACTTTGATCTTCCCGTCGTCTGCTGTCGTGATGATGCGTTGACCGTCTGGTGAGTACACTATTGAGTTCATCGAGTCAAAATGGCCTTGCTGTTTCAGGATGTAGGACTCTGATTGCCATTCCCAAACGAGCAGTTGACCAAGCTTCGAGGCTCCAAAAGCAAGCCATTCGCCTGTCTTGTTGATAGCGACAAAATCGATATCATTTTGGGAGATGCTTCAGAAATTAGCCACACGGATATTCTGAACTTTAACCGGACACATACCTGAGATTTTGTATCGTATTAAAATCAGGTAGCTCGTAAATTCCAAATATGCCATTAGAGAACCCTGCCACTAGTATATTCGACGCGGCGTGAAATGCTGCACATGTGACATGCGCGTTGTTCTGCATGAAGTAGTGTCTCTCTGCGATTCTCCACTGCATATTATCATCATCCATTTCTTCGCTCTCTGGTACTCCTGGCCGCAACATGTATTTCCACTGGAATAAAGCTCCATCCTTGCTAGCTGTGTATATCTGCGGGGTGTTAGTGAAACCACATTATGAGAAAGCAGAGCGCCAGCCATACCCACCGTCTCCTGATCTTTAGAAAACCATGCTCCTACTACGCCTTGCCTGTGTCCACCTAGCGTCGTTGGTATAAATCCTTCCTCTGGGTCTAAACTCCATATCTTTGCGGTTAGATCTTTTGAGGCGGTTAAGAAAAATCTTGAATCGCCAGACCATTCTATGCTCCGAACTGAGTCAAAGTGCCCAGTATATACCCTGTGCCGCACGAACGGTGCAAACTCGAGGTCACCATCTGCTACATCTGGTGTTGAAGGAGTATGCCATACTTCTATCTGCCTTCCCATGCCCGCAGCGAAATGTCGTCCGGATGGTGAAAAGGCGAGGGCGGAAACTTCCCCTTTGAAGGAAAAGTGGTATAAGACTACTCTACGGGGAATATTTGTGAGGATTGCACGGCCATCTTCATCGACTGAGAGCAGGAGGTTTCCTCGAGGATTTAAGGCCAGTCGGGCAATATTTCTTCGATGTGCAAATGGAAGGGTATACGATTTATTACTAGTCGTCACTGTTAGCAACAATGTCTGATGGTTGGGACAACATAGCGGAAAGTACACACTTGACAAGGTCAAACACAGTGACTCTGTTTCCTACAGGTGAAATTAGGCAGGTTCCATCTGGGGCAAATAGTAGATTGCCTCTGCTGTACACTGTTCCCAGCAGGTTGGAGAACTGAGGTGCGAGTTAGCATAATTTATACCATATTTTGGTCGGGGTAGTTACTTTAAACTCGGTCTTCATACTGGGCTCCTCTCAGCAAATTGTTGAAGGCATTGCGGGCAAACGTCACGTCCTGACATCTATCTCGAAACTTTTCTTTGGTGTCGCATAACGCTTGGGCCAACGAGTCCTTAACTTTTAGTGCGCTTTCCCCATCCAAAGGGTCAGTGCTTGCCGAAGGGGTGCAGAGAAAGGGGACACCAACAATTATCCTGTGCCTGCCACCAAGTTCTCAAATCATAACAACAACACCAGCCATCTGAATACACCTTGCGCCTTTGTATTCCCGTCACCGCATCTCCCTTCTTGTGTATATCTGACTTGAGTGAGTTTTCCCGGTCGACGAGCTGCATTACCCTAATGGATCGACGCCGCAGAGCTCAACCTCAACCAACGCACACAACTGTCGACGCAGAGCCAGACTACACCATGGCCGAGTCAGCATCCCCAATTGGCATTGCCAATGTAAGTATAACCTGTTCTATTTCTGGGAAGCCATAGGCTGACTCCTGCCTTCCAGCTACCCAACCAGCGGTATGTCCCCCTCGAGCATGCATGTGCGGATCCTTAGCCTGACCACATCACAGCCACAAGATTGTTGCGAAGCGCGGTGCGGCTTTCACAATAATGGTACGGATGAGAACTTAAACTTGTTCTTTGTTATATCTACGGCGAAGCTCATGTGAACTAGGTGGCCGGCGAGTCTGGACTGGGAAAGACAACCTTCATCAACACCCTCTTCTCAACAACAATCAAGAACTACGCCGACCACAAGCGCCGACACAACAAGCAAATCGACAAGACTGTTGAGATTGAAATCACAAAAGCCGAGTTGGAAGAGAAATTCTTCAAGGGTGAGCATTGTCCCTGCGATGAGAGCCCCTACGGCAGTCCAGCCACTGACTCTGTTCTAGTCCGCCTTACCGTCATTGATACTCCTGGATTCGGCGACTATGTCAACAACCGCGATTCTTGGCAACCAATAATTGAGTTTTTGGATGACCAGCATGAGTCTTATATGTTGCAGGAACAACAGCCTCGCCGCAGTGACAAGATCGATCTCCGAGTTCATGCCTGCCTCTACTTCATCAGACCCACTGGCCACACGCTAAAGCCGCTGGATATTGAAGTTATGAAGCGTCTCTGCACCCGTGTCAACCTGATCCCTGTTGTTGCAAAGGCAGACACTCTGAGCCCGGCAGATCTGGCTACATTCAAGCAACGAGTACGTACTCTACATCTAGAGCTCGAGTATATCTAACATAAGCTAGGTACGCGCTGTGATTGAAGCCCAAGGCATTAAGATTTACCAACCGCCGCTTGAAGAGGATGACGAAGCTGGTCTCCAGCATGCCCGCAGCTTGATTGCTGCCATGCCATTCTCCGTGATTGGTTCTGAGAAGGACGTGCAGACGAATGATGGGCGCACCGTCAAGGGCCGTCAGTACGCGTGGGGTGTTGCAGAGGTTGAGAACGAGGAGCACTGCGACTTCAAGAAACTGCGCGCCATCCTCATCCGAACTCACATGCTGGACCTGATCCACACCACCGAGGAGAACCACTACGAGGCGTACAGGGCGCAGCAAATGGAGACGCGCAAGTTCGGCGAAGCCCGCCCACGGAAGTTGGACAATCCTAAGTTCAAAGAGGAGGAAGAGGCTCTGCGGAAGCGCTTCACGGAGCAGGTCAAGGTCGAGGAGCAGCGCTTCAGGTCGTGGGAGCAGAAGCTCATCTCGGAGCGCGACCGCCTCAACAAGGACTTGGAACAGAGTCACGCCATCATCAAGGCCCTTGAACAGGATGTCGACAGTCTTCAGGGCAGCAGCGTCAATCGCTCCCACGGTCGTCGCTAGACTTGATTTCCCGGCGTATAGCAAGTGGCTGTGTGTGGCTTCTCAGTACTTCTGTTTCTGCTTCAAGATACCTCTCCTTTTGACTTGATAGGTTTGTAATGGCGCATAGCGACTGGAGGCTTGTCCGCCTCGAGGCTGCGATTTTGCTCCCGTTGTTAAGTGATGGAGAGGATTAGAGTGTAGGGGAAGTTTCCGTATTTCGAGCGGCGGTGGTTGGTAGATTGTAGGAAAAGTTGGGGCGCCATAGCAAGGCATCTTTTCTCGTCCTGTGGCTTAATCGTGGTTTGCAGCGGCTGGTCCACATAAAGTCTGTTTTCAGACGAATGCGGTGAATCTATTTTTAATTTTGCTATTACTACGGCCCTGGTATACTTGCTCGTGTGAAATGTTAAAGTCACAGTCAAATATAGCGCTGCGGAATGTTCCCGTCGCTTGGCTTGAGCTTCAATACATCAGCGTTCGAACTCGTCGCACAAAACTTCACCTCTCCACCAACATCCTGCATACACCTTCGCTGGACTCGGCTCAAGTAAAGCAGAGCATGTAATGAGCTCGCAATTCCCCACCCGCCAAATCGCCAGACTCGGCGGCCACAATGGTACTTGCAGCCCTCCAGTACTCTATATAACCATCCCCAGCCAGACTAACTATTCCCAGGCCCCGTCCACGCAGTAACCTACAGCGCAGGCCTCAACCAATACGTACGCCTCCCCTCCCTCTCCTCCCCCACCTACCCGCCCACGTCCCAAACTAAATTAACATCCTTAGATCCTCACCGGCGGCACCGACCGCCTAATCCGCCTCTTCAACCCATCCCGGGCCCCGATCCCCTCCTCCCTCAGCACCCCTTCCACCACCTCATCGTCAACCCCGGTCCCGGGCTTGGTGCAGACGTACGACGCGCACGGCTACGAGGTCCTGGACATCGCCGTCTCGGACGACAACGCGCGCTTCGTCAGCGTCGGGGGGGATAAGACGGTGTTTCTGTGGGATGTGGCGAGCGCGCGGACGCTGAGGCGGTGGAGCGGGCATGTGGGGCGGGTGAATGCTTGTGCGTTTGGGGGGGCGGGGGGGGATGTTGTTGTTTCTGGTGAGTTTGCGGCAGGTTCTCGTTGGTCTGGGTTTTGGGTTCGGTAGTTCGAGGGGGGCTGGGAAGAGGGGGAGAGGGTTGGGATGGTGAAGATTGATCTG
>Ga0307515_10000906_pt1 | contig 68205 bp, 61 predicted proteins | sample 17_EM_MG_FD_194513 | JGI IMG/M metagenome (GOLD analysis project Ga0307515, IMG submission 194513) | Populus trichocarpa ectomycorrhiza microbial communities from riparian zone in the Pacific Northwest, United States - 17_EM | ecosystem: Host-associated > Plants > Roots > Unclassified | place... | reverse complement strand
TTAGTATCATTTCATCTCTCCGTATTGAATTGATCGTCCTTTGTCCTCTGGAAAGGACGAGGTGTCATCGAGTCTCCCGATACGGCATGCACTGCGCCACTGGTCAGTTAGTTGGGAGTCGGACACCGAATGAAACCCGCCTCGAGGCCACCAGTCTCATACCGTGTATCGCTGAACGCAGTTGGGCCATGAGCATCTTGAACTCCACCATCTCCAATCAAAAACAATGGTCCGCGATGAGTTCGACTGGATCTCCAGGATATCAAGTATCTTGGGCTTTTGGACGGTCGTATGCATCATCATATTTCTGATCCTATGCTGGAGGAGGATATACTATGTAGGTTAAGTGGTACTGTTCTCACAACTACACCGCCCTTACTAGGTATTCCGCTAGGTGTTCCATCTCCAGGACTCTCGTAGAGACGCCCGAGGGAGAATTCAAAGCATTCAAGATGAAATACGATCTTTGAGAGACAGCGGTCCTACCATTGATGGTGCAATCAGTCAAGCGCTTCACAATAGCATCTCGGATAGAGAGCGGTGAGAAGAGCGTTCACCCCTTGTACACCGTCTCACCTACGCGCTTAGGTGTTTGAATATACTAGACCAGACCGAAGACAGTCTCTGGTCTAGCTTCCTTGCTCTCTTTCGGGCCGATCCCTATTTGCGGACGTTAGAGGTACTTGAGCAGGACCTGATGCAAATAGTACAGCGAATGGCGGTGCGTGGTTTTGCACCAAAAACTGAGGAGTACCTCATACACACCGCAGGAAATTCGGCACAATGAGCGCCAACGAGACGCGGCTGTACCAACCGTCGAGATGTCGACTTCTCAAACACATGAGGCTGGTACAACTCGCCGGCCCACTCAATCCGCGTCCCTCGCCTTCTCTAGTGGCCACAGCACCACAATCGAATCTATGGCCAGTACTGGTGACCTTCGTCGTACCGAGACTTCGACAAGCAAGCACCTCGCGTATGTGCGCACCCCCTCGACTGGAGATAGTCTCCAATGCTTTAATGACCCCTCGTCGAATACCAGATTGACTTTCCGCGGTACCTGCTTTAATTCAGCTGGCGTCGAAATTTCCTCACGTTATTATTATTATAGGTTCAAATGGGGCCGGACCCTCTTTAAACCTGGCTCCTTCCACGTCCACCCTTATTTTGGAACCTTCGCCGCAATGCATCTCCTCGGCGAGCTCCCAGACACCCAAATCCACCTGCAATGACAATTCCTTTCCTTTAGAAGACTGGCCCTGTACGTATCCCTTCTGGGAAATTCCCAAGTAGCCCTGACATTATCACTACTAGGTATGTAGGCGTGTGCTTAGCAGAAGACTTGCAACCTCAGGACCCCAAGAGGGCCGATTCGTCCTATGAAAATGAAGAAGCTATTTTACCTGATTTCTCTCGTACCACATCGCTGGAGTGCATCTGCGATAAAAGGCCTTGGCTCCGTCAGTGCCCTCGGCTCCGGGATCACCCCCAATCTCTGGATCCACTGTCTGCACTTGCCCAGACGGAGTTCATAGTAATGTAGTTCCGAGGAACTGCCCTGCTGCGATGCATCTTATGGTAATGGTGGGTCGCCATCTCCAGTCTAGAGGAGGATCCGAGTCACTAAGAAGATATCTGCAGGTGCAAGGAAGTTACCCAATAGTTGCTGACATGTACCAGAGTGCTTCTCAGAGGGTTCCCTTCGATAACAACACTCAATGTTGAGCCGCTCCTCTCGCGGGGGTGTCGCCGTACGTCCCGTCGGCGTCCACCAACGGCACCTGTACCATGGTACGCGACTCAAGGCTACCACTACATTTATGGGCAGAAGCGCTGAAGACGTCCATGTACCCGCGGAACAGGACGCCGACGAAGGCGAATGAAGGGGTACCGTGTTGAGTGGGAAGACTCATCACATGTGTTCATTGTTTGGTTCTAGTTCTGTATATATTGCGCGATATGTTAATTTGTCTCCAGATACTTTACGGTTTTCTCCCCTGCGTTAGGTTGGTCGTACTCTGTCAACATACCGCTGTATGAGTACTATGTAGTGCAGCTAGACGAAGGGTATATACGTACCTTTGTTTGCGCAGTGAGGGTTACACTGCCCAGCTAGACGCTGGGAGCTGGATGACCGGAGAGCTATGGGTAATTCGATGGGGTATTATAAGTATGAGGGCAGATATCGTGCCTGCGTCTCACGGATTGGCGTTAGAGATGTTATCTTTATGAAGATCAACTCCTGTCCCGGGCGAGGAGAGCGACGTTGCTGTGGCATTTTTCTCTGGCTCGGAAAGTGATACAACGAGAGGGGTAAAACCAAGGCCTGACGAGAAGTGGAGGACATAGAAAGGAGTGACTTGGCCCTGGTGTCGATTTCTTGTGAGAACGAGAGGCTATTAACCAACATCGAATATGTGAAGAGTGAAAGCCTTGAGAATGGGGATGAACCGCGAGGCGATAGAGGTGAGAATAAAAGTAGGCCTTAGTGTGTCGTTCTTCGTATTGTCCCAGATTCGGGGCTTGTGAGGGCAAATATTAGAATCCGTGTACGGTCGACGCGATCGAATGGAACAGAATCTCGACCAAAGGAAGAACAATGTTACTTGAAACTCTGGAAATAACTAGAATGGCTACTACGGGATCGAAGCGAGTTTTGAGCAAAGCGTTGAGATAGTTTCTGGAGCGGCCGGCCATTGCGAGTCCCACTCCAGCCACCATTTGCAATTGCACTCCGGTTTCCAACCCGCCCTGTGGCGTTGATCTGCAGAGATATGGGGGATCCGGAGCAGTTGCCGGATGTATTGGGAAAATGGCTGTGATTGGTTGGCAACAATTGAATTGCTCCGTCAGGGTCTGAGTGAGTGGAACACTAAACACTTTCAACACTTGAGAGCTCAGTTCGTGAATTTTGGGGTGTCAGATCTGTGCGTCGAACCTTTTGCCTGACCCCAATCACGGATGCGGTGCCAAACCTAGTTGCAGTGCCCTTCGGTGTATAATCGGTAAATGAGTATATCACACCAGGGTGTGGCCAATGCTGCTCCTACCATGACCAGAGGCATAAACCGGAGGAGGTTGTATGATATATACACACACTAAACTATGAACTAATATTTAAATATGAAATCAACTAGAACGTCGTACGGACTTAGGACTAGAACAGATGACTGGGACGTGAGCACAGGCAGTAGCGTCCGCCTCTGGTGCAACCCCAGCCAGAGATACCCTACGATTTGTAGGTTTAAATGGTCGTTTCCAGGAAGGGTCCGTTGAAGCGCCACACGCAGCAGTCCCACCCATGGAGTGATATCAGGACTGGTTCCATATTGAAGGCAGCATGGATTCGCATCCACACCAGAAAGCCAGTCGCCTTCTGGCTCGCAGACTAAAACAGCCGATGACAAATCCCGGATGAACGTACCAGGTGGCCAACCGTGTAATATGTGATCGATTATCTGTTCATTTTACAATCATTACGACTAGGATGGAACGCCCAAACATGGTCGGATGGTCGGAGTTCGTGACGAACGCTTCAGTCAGGGAGTCGACCTGCCAGTATGTGCAGTCCCTTGGAACCGGAATCTCTTCCGGGTAATCCACAAAGCAATCCTGGCTCTTCGTTGCACGTGTAGGGCCCTAATCGCATTGAGTTCCCAATGTCTGCATCGGGTGCCCCTTCAGAAGGCAAAGATCGTTACACGTTGAGGGGAATTGCACTGCACCATCCCCTCATGACCTAGGAGGGCGACATCGTTTGTAATGTGACCTGAAAACATGGCCTGGCGCTGGGATTGAAGCTGAGGTGAGATAGAGGAAGGTGGAGACGCCTGATCTGTCCGATTCTCGGGCTGATAATTGATAAGCAAGTGTTCCCGACCCGAGCCCGTAGAGCTCCTTCCTTCCCTCCCCACATTCCCGCTTCAAAGCACCATCGACAAACACTAGCTCATCTTTACACTCACACCATACGCTCATACAATATTCAGCGACTTGTTGTTAACGGTGAGTGGCATCCTGAACCTCTGGAGCAGGATTTTACAACTTCGCGGAGCGCGCCCCCCTCCAGGGAGAAATAGAAATTGATGCTGATGCTGCATTCCAGATACTATGGTGTCTAGGTCTACAGAGATGCCACCTGTCCGTCTGCTCGCCAACGCCAGCACCGCGTCAAGAGCCGCTCAGCAGCTTCAGTCAAGCATGCGCACGCCAGCAACGAACGTCTCCCACTTACCATCCCATACCCTCGTCATGCTGCCCTCGTCATTCTTTATATCCGCTGATCGATCATTTTCGGTTGGACGATGCGATCCTGTCGCCATTGTCCGGGAAGTCGGCCCTCTTGCTAGCACGGCCTTCCCATTCGTACAGTTCACTGTGGCGTCAGAAGATGGAGGCTTATTCATGCAAGCAGCTGTGGCCGCAAACCGCGCTGGAGAACTGGACGAAGGTAAACTCGATAGCTCGCACGCCCCCCTCTTTAACTATGCGCTGACAACCCTCATTCTATAAGTCCTAGATACCCTGAGAGACCCGAACCAGCGGCTCAACACGTCCAACACGACACCCCTTGCCTGTTCATGTCCAGCCCCGAACAAAATACTGGATTCGTTTCAGTACGCCCAGTCACTTACCCAAGGACCTAAAGTCAATCCTCTGCACCAATGCGACTCTTCGCCTTATAGGGTATCTCTGGCTGGGGTTGCACCAGAGGCGGACGCTACTGCCCGGATCTTGACAGAACTCCGGACGACTCTGCACGTGCAACGACGTTGCAGAGCCGGGATTGCTTTGTGGATTACCCGACGTCTCTCATTCCTTACATTACAGGTGCCACATTGTATTCGGTTGCTCTATCGGAATATCAGGAAGCGCAGCGCCTGGAAGGCTCTCGTGAGACTGGAGACGAACAGTCCGGCGGTATCCCCTCTAGCTGCTCCCCTTTCCAGTATCATATAACGAGTCCCTCGCCTTGTTGCCCCCGAAGTGGGCCACCTACAACATTTGGTCCCATCCCTTGGTCGTAAACAGCACGCCTCCTCGCCCTCGTGCGGCAAAGGATAACGCCACTGCCACAAATCACTCATACATGGTCATGGATTGCACCGTTCAATTTTGTAAGCTTTTTGATTGGTGTTTGATGACATGCTGAGCTGAGAGTAGGGGCACTCTGTTTTCCGACACGTCAACCAACCACCCCTCCTTTATGTCGTGATCATACTTGATTGCGTAGAAGGTAAGTTCATACATATACTGTCATTTCCAACCGTCTCCAACACTGCATATGCATTCAGCCCTCTCTAGGCTCTTACTGCAAAGTCTGCGTACATTTCTTGGTATGTCTCTTCCTCTCTGCGTCTTTAAAGAATTGCTGGCCACTGTGCGGGTCAATGTATTAATCTGATTTCGTTCCCTCCCAGCTTAGCGAGCGACCTCAGGAAGCAGACTCACCAGTATTCGCATGGGAATGAAAACCCAAAGTGGTCCTTATTGAAATGCCGAGTAGCGTCGCGATCATACCGGTACTCGCGACGGTTTTGGACAGGACACAGGAGGCAGCGGTACAACTCCTTGCCCGGCATCACCTCCTTCTTCTCGAGCAACATCTCCCACATCCTGCTTGCCCCATTGCATGCGTGGGACACGTCGCTTGTCTGGGTCGGGGCCATCAACGCCTCGAGAGTCACACCCTCCGCGAAAATAATGTAGCGGAGGATTACTACAGTATTGATGTCTGCTCCCTCGCCCAACAATCGATCATACAGTCTCCCGGCGTCGCCCTCGTATGCCTGCGGACGTGAGCGTTTGCCTCGGATTCGCAAGGACGAGGTCGTTATATCCAACCTATTGCGCACAGGAGTATTCCTAGTTCTCGTCTCACCCCCTTCTGCGATTGCGTTATCATGCCGGGATGGAAGATTCATCCAAGTACGTGGATGATCGACCCCCATCATCGGACTAGGCGTATTTACGAAGCTGCCGGCATCCTCATGCGCTCTAAAAGAGCCGATCTCAGTGTTTGGAATGTGACCTGGGAGAACCAGGGCTGGTACATGCTGGGGCAAGGAGTTCGCGAGGTCGTATGGGAGGTTGACGTCGGCGGTATATGCCATCTGCTGTCGCAACATCTGTGCGTTCATATTACTGAACGATTTGAAATCGAAGGGGGGGTTGAGGGCCACACGTGCGCCTTGCGGTGCGTCTAGCGGGCCTTCAGGGCCCAGTGGAACTTGAATGGATGAGAGATCTGTGGCTTGGCGTATCTCTGGAAACATATTAAACGCATCCGTATTGAACTCTACTGGCAAATACGGGGGTACAGTCAGCGATGTACTGCGTCGAGGCGGACGTACCCGCACCTTCATCGATTGGCTGGAGCGATGGTGTTGGGACTTCATCCATACCCCAAATTACCTGGTGCATGCTGTCTGCAGGAGCTTCGAGGGATAGGACACCCACAGACAGCGGGTTCTCTGCGGCAGCTGTCACCGATTTGCGCCGTGTGCCTTGTGAACCTGGGTTGTGGTCACAATGGTCCATGGTAATCGTGATGAACTATTTGCAAATCGTGCTTGGTGAGCGATGCGGCTGGTGGATCGTTGAAGACACAAGACGAGGTTTGCGATCTTTGTTGTTTTATAAACTCCCAAAGACAAAGACGCTATGCACTGGTAATTTACAGGGAGCTCGGGACGGCATGAAATGAAAAATTGGAGACAATTGGGACCTTTGCGACCTTTTCCTCCATTTCTCTGAATTCGTGGATGAGGACACACTTCAAATCTTCTCCTAACTCTAGAAGGCCAACTACTCTCACTAACTAGTATGAGAACTCGGGAGAGTTTAGGGCAGGATCTCAAAGTAGTTTCTTTAACGCCACCAAAGTCCTCGCTCTCGTTCGCCTTCTCTGGCCATTATTCAATTTGTAGGGCTGAGACCATAAAGCGGAGGCGCGAGTTACCACCACTCTAAGCCCCGAATATCTTTCTTGGGGAAGATGCAAAGACATTGGCCCCTTTGCATGACGTTTGAAAAGGATATTGTTTATTTGAGGCTCTGTTCAGAACGCGTCCAATCGCGCGATGTAGTCTCTAAAATGTACCCAATAATCATAGTTTTATACATATTCGTATTTTCTCAAAATAACAGCTTGCGATGTACCCTTTAACACGTGAATCGAGATCGTACCAGCCTCATTATAACTCCCAAAGGCTTATGGTTATTCCTTCATGTCCCTTACTCACAAGGAGGCTGTGAAGGAGCCAGACGGATAAAGGTGGCAGGTGGTTAGAAACCTGGTAAGTGTCTATGTGAGTGTCGGGTGAGTGTCAGGGTGAATGTCGGATGAATGTCAGCGTGACGTTACGTCATTTGTGTCAATCCGCTGCATGGAGCATGAACTAGTTTCGGGCTTTTCCACGTCGCTCAATTGGCAACGTGGTGGCCTCGAGGCATTCCATGCTCACCTTGAGTGGATTAGAAGAGCCTTTTATTAGGCATTCTCTGCCCTTTCCAACATCGCCACTGTTGTGGGTGGGTTTGAATTATAATGTAGCACTCCACAGGAACACAATCTGTCAGAAGGGAGAAATCGGCATCTGCGTGTCAGTCCCACAATTCTCTTGGACAGGAACCAACACTCCCAGATTCAGCGAGCACGGCTGTCACCCTCGGCCATGTCCCTTGCTGGCCGAATCCGCCAAGTGCTTATTGGCTGCCACTACCATTGGCGGGTGTCTGCCGATTATTTTCTAGAATTTTTTGATGGAGGCAAGGGGAGCTCCCAATTTTCTGTAAGGAAGATATAATGCATACCGTTATATAAAAAAGAATGAGTCCTGTCAGTGGACGGGATCGCGAGTAATGGAGGCTTGAAGGTGGCGAAATGATGGTTTGTTTTGCCGATTGCTTCCACTTCCTCTGGCGCTGGTCTGCCGATCTTTGGTTATCCACATACTCGTATCCTATGTAATCTTATTTCGCTCTCATCACTGTGCTACCATTTCACCCAGACCCTCTGTTTGAAAATCGGCGCGTCAGAAATCAACCTCACAAGTCGGAGTGTCGGGATACGTCTTCCCGTGGTCGCGCACACTTAAAAAGATTCTAATATACAGGAGAAGGATTTATCTACAAACTAATGTACGTTTGGTAGGTTTAAAAGACCCTCTTCTCACCCACTGAATTTTCGGAGCTAGCCCTCGATCGCTTAGAGTGGCAGACGCCGGTGGTCGAAATGGCCTGCAGATCAGCGTGGTACGCACAGAATGCCACCTTTCTGTTCTCACAGACGGAATGGTGGCCTGACAGGGCCAACAGTATTATGCAGCTGCAACATGATATGATCGTAATCAAGGGAAACATAGCGCACCATCTTCAAGTGGTGCTATCATACACGCAGTACACGGAACTATGGCTATCTCGTTCCCTATCGAATCAACTCTGCTCAGTTCTCCCGGTCTGGGCCAGTAATACTCTCTTGCTTTATTGGCTTTAATTTACCTCTCAGCCTGAATATCTCAATATACCATACGGATGCACTGTCTGGCTTCTATCCCCACCATTTAATTTATTGTTATTTCGGAGTGATCAACTTCCTTAACTGCCCGAAGCAATTTAGCTTCACTTTGGACATCAGGCACGCCTTGTATAGCATTGACATATTTCTGAGATCATTCATCAAACGTTCTTCTCCTCTCTGACCGATTGGCCTCTGCTTGTAGGGCTTCAAGTGCCATTCAATATAGACGGTCTACACAAGGGGAAGTTAAGTTGCTTCAACTTCTCACTATATATGTTGGAGGACGGGTTCTTTATGTCAAAAAGTTTGGGGTGACGCAAGGTACTGCCATTTTCGACGTAGAAGAAATGATTTTAGGGTGTACGTATCTGTACCTATCTTGTTTGTTATTCACGACACTTGGACCTGACCATCCCGCACTTTGGTTGAACATCGCTCTCTGTCAGGCTGTGGATGGTCTTTGCTACTGATGAAAGCGTTGGTTGTCAATTGATTTTGGCAAACAACGGTGCGTTTTGGTGATTGCGAGCGTACCTCGTAGTGACCCCGACATGACCTGATTGACCAGGTGTCGTCTGAGAGTGCTGTTCATGTCGTCTCTGCTGTGTGTGCGCGCCTTCAGACCCGAGAGGTCCAACTTTTTGGTGCATTTAAGGCAGTAAGTAAATGTCGGACCTTCCCGAACGGTTCCAACCCCTGATATGACTCTCAGGTTATTACTTTGGATATTCCCAATATCTGGAAGAGAACAGCGAGAGCGGAAACATGAACCTTTGTTCCGAATTCGCCGCTTGACCGCGCGGAGGACCCCAGCTCAGGAGGACCCCCGCCACCAAGTAATCTCGCCGAATGTCCAAGAGACAAGTAATGGGCTTCTCTACATCCGATTGGGTGATCTCCTTGAAGTACCACATGCAAAGCGACGTGCGAGACTGTGACTCACTCCCACACAAAAAGGCAAATTTCGTGAGTTCGACAATATGCTTTCGGAAGGGTATTCCCTAATGATTCGCACCCAAGACCATTAAACCCCATCCAACGGCCTGTACCCCCTTATTCGGGATGCAAATGGGATCGGGTAAGGACGAGATGGCATCGGGTCACCCGATAGGGCATGCGCTGCGCCACTGAGTTGGGAGTCGGATACCGAATGAAACCCGCCTCAAGGCCAACATACCTCATCACCGTGTGTCGCCGAGTGCAATGTAGAGCATCTTGAACACCACCATCTCCAACCAACAACAAATGGCCCGCGATGTGCTTAACTGGATGTCCCAGATATCAAGTATTTTGGGCCTTTGGACGATCGTAGGCATCATCACATTTCTAATTCCATGCTGGAGAAGTACATACTATGTAGGCTAAGTGGTACTGTTCTCACAACTGCACCGTCCTTACTAGGTCTTCCGCTAGGTATACCATCTCCGCGACGCTCGCAGAGACGCCCGAAGGAGAATTCACAGCATCCAAAATGAAATACGATCTTTGAGAGACAGCGACCCCAACATTGATTGTGCAATCAGTCAAGCGCTTCACAATTGCATTCTGGACCGAGAGCGGTGAGACCAATCCACCCATTCGAACACCCTGTATACCGTCTCACTTGTACTCTTAGGCGTATGGGTATCCTGTCCCAGACCGAAGACAATCTATGGTTCAGCTTCTCTGCTCTCTTTCGGGCCGATCCCTGTTTGCGGACGTTAGAGGGACTTGAGCAGGACCTGAGGCAAATGGTGCAGCGAATGACCGTGCGTGGTTTTGCATCAAAATCTGAAAAGTACTTCATACACACCGCAGGAAGTCCGGGTTATAGTCTTGGGTGCTTACAATGCGCTCCAAACAGACGTAGCTTTACCGACCGCCGTGATGTTGAGTCCTCAAACATTTGAGGCTGATACAACTCGCCAACCCGCTGAATCGGCGTCCCGCGCCTTCTCTAGTGGTTATAATACCACAATCGAATCTATGGCCCGTAGGCCAACGACCCGTCCTGCCGCCAATTTGACCGAAGACGCCCGACAACTCATGGAAGACTACAAAAAGAGCCCCGCCTGGTACCAAACGGACATGACGGAGCCATCCGTCGGTGCCGTTGGCATCCAAGTCGACTTGAAGACCCTTCCTCATACTCGGCTAGAGGCGACGAGAGAGAAAATCCAACGAATCGATTTCATTGTGGATTTCATATCCTGGATTTCGCGCTCAAAATTTCTTCAGTTACAGCAGCCAGAACCGATAGTCGGTGAACCATCAGCAAACTATCCCGCCGCGGTGGAGGAACATGGTATCAAGGGCCAATCTATATATACAGTGCTCATTGACCGCCCCGCCATGGAAACGTTTACCTGCAAGTTTTGTCCTCAAATAGTGGAAGACAACCTCGAGGACGCCATCGCTCATCAACGCAGTGACCACTTTGGTCACTACCCATACCGATGCCCAGCACCTCATACCCAATGGTAAGTGCCATTTTCTCCTTCCCGTGGGTCCGTACCAACAATGCACTTCGATTCAGCGGGGAGCGCTTCGCAAGTCAAACAAGGCTGGAGGAACACCTAGTTACTACTGGTCACTGAGTGAAGGCGGCAGCGGTATTGCAAGAATGAATCCTACCGGATGTGTTCTCTGTGGAAAGGTGACCGCCCTCGACTCACTCTGTGCACATGTGCGTCTATTGGTGTGACTCTCGGCTATTAGTATGTGCCTACGCTATGCTGTATGTTGGTCCCAAGTTTCCGTCTCCCATTTCAAATTTCTGGGACTGGTTTCTCCCAACCGTTTGATGGGCTCAAAGTGTAACTCTTCGTCTAGCCTCTACCCGTGGAATAGAAACTACCTTGGTTGCCTTGGGTTTCCTTCAAACACGGTTCTCGGAACTGGCGCCAGTCCAGAGGAGTACCGCGTCTTAGCCGCTTCCACGATCTATTTTTTTGAGGGCATGATTGATAATGGCTCTGTCTAGTCGACTCCACAGGACATAGAACGACAGGATACCCAGACCAGCCTCCGACTTGGTCGCGAACGACACTGCGGATCGCTTCAACAGTGTGGATACTTGCGTTGAAAGGGTCTGGACATATGGCTGGTTAAGCGGGTTTCCACATTGTCCAGAGCGGGAAGGGTTGCGGTTTAGGGTTGGTATTCACAGAGCAATCCTCTCTGAGGAATGACAGACGGACACGGCCATTGACTAGCATTTGATGCATTGAGTCTCGCACGTGAACAGGACAAATACAACCAGTCCATGGAATTACGTCTACTTTTCGTGGTCGCTCATGGATATTGCGCAGTGAACACGCGGGCCATAGCTGACCAGGACCACCTAGGTGAATATGGCGATGTGATTCAAGGACGAGAGTTGAGTCGCGTGAAGAGGAATGTGGCATCGATCGCGAGAGGTTGCATTGAGGCAGTAAGTAAATGTCGGAGCTTCCCGAGCGGTTCTGACCCCTGCTATGACTCTCAGGTCATCGCTTTGGATATTCCCAATATCTGGAAGGAAATCTTGTAAGCCGGCGAGAACGGACACACGAACCTTCGTTCCGGATTCGCCGCTTGACCGCGCAGAGGACCCCAGGGGCATCCTCCCATCGAAGGTCAGTAATCTCGCCGAACATCCAAGGTACCACATGCAAAAGAAACGTGCGAGATGGGGGCTGCCTGTGACTCACTCCTACACAAGAAGGCAAATTTCGTGAGTTCGACAATATGCCTTTGGAAAGGTATTCCCCTAATGATTCGCACCCCCGCCGAGACATTTCCAGGCTCACGGAAATGGTCCGGCGCGTCGGCTTCCCCTCGTGGCTCGGCTTGCCGATGCGCGATGGCCCTGCTACTCGGGCGGCGGAGAATCATGCCCTTACTTTTTAGTTTCGTTGCTCTCCAACGTGTTTCTAGTTTACTGTTTGACTTCTTATTATTTAATATCCATGTACTCGTTTGCTAGTTCCTCAGTTTGAGGATCGAATATGAGTACCGGTCCCCCTTCTCACCTTTCGTTCCCGTCCTCACGTCCATTCTCGACGACGGCTGGTCGTCATCGGTAGTCCGCGGCATTGTACGGTATACGCCCTATCCTGGCCCTACGTCCGCCCTCCGACCGGACACGGCTCTGACACCCAAGACCATTAAACCCCGTCCAGCGGCCGGTGCCCCCTTATTCGGGGTACGTGCAAGCGGGATCGGGTAAAGACGAGATGGCATCGGGTCTCCCGATAGGGCATGCGCTGCACCACTGCTCCGTTTCTTCATCTCCTTAAGACTCTGGCCATCACTGGGTTATTACCACCTCGCATCCGTGATTTCACATCCATGATGTCTCATTGGCTGTTGTTGTGTCAGGGATGGGGGACAAGGAATTCTGTAATAGTCGTAATGGCACGAATCACCTTTTGGGGTAGATCGAGTGTATTGAAACTTGATTTAGGACGCGTTTGTCTGTGGTAGCTGACCGAGTTACGTACCGTCTAACCATAAAATATAGTTTATGTTAGCCGCATACGTCGGCGATCTACCGCATTAATTCCAAGTACTGAGCCGTTAATGGTTGGCGCGCATGCAAATACCCCTTTCTCACTGAACCTGGTAACGATGGCTTTCGCCATACCATCCTGATCACAGTTTTTCGGGACCAGCTTCGTAGAATGAGGCATGTCGTCAGTCTCTTTCGAGCTCCAGGAGTTGGGGGTGGGGTTACAAACAAACTGCAAGACTATTGTTATTATAAGGGCCCCATATTTTGAACCTGTCTACTTACTTGGCAGAGCCTTGGGTCCTTCTAGATTGTCCACCAAGTCGTTATTGTTCAGGAGTCTGATCCACACCCCCTTTTTTCCCCTCGAATCTCCTCTCCTTATTATGACATTCAGCCGTATAGGATAAGTACATAGTCTGGAGCAAGGGGCATCTTTCGGAAAAGGCTCCAACCCCAAACCCCACCCCTACCTCGCTCTTGACTTCAACTCTGCGGGCAATCCAACTCCAACTCTGCGGGCTATCCAACTTGAAACATCCAGATATCTAGAGAGCAGAATATGTGCTGCAGGGCGCTCTTCCTCCGTTTGCTATCTGCCCCCGTTCTTTGCTGGTGCGACCGTCTACATCGTGAGCAAGATTTCAGGCTCCAGAGATCAGGATTTGCCTCTAAGGCCGCGTTGAAAATCTCTGACGCGCGCGACGGGCTCCACTCCTGTAGTCCTTGTTATTTCGCCTCGCGCTAGCGCCGTCTTGGTCTCGTGACGTGTGAACATGATCATGGAAACCCAAACTCCGCCTACTGGGTATACCTGGCCCTCACCGGTATCCGTTCACAGTTACCTCACGCGCGTGCAGGGACGAAGGCGGGCACCCGTGGGAGGAGGCATGGTCTAGGCGGTGGCAAGCTTGGTGGCACCCACGAGGGATGGTGCGAATGCAGGTACAGCGCCAAGTGCGAGCGAGCGGTTTCCTTAGGAAGCGGTCTCCGATGAGTTTGGTTTAAGGCATCGAGCGGGGTGGACACCCCAGGAGGATAGAGAATGGGCTTCCATTAGCTGATCCAGCAACATATGCATGCTGGCCAGCTGTTCCATCATTGACTGGCGCGGGGCCGCTGGGTTTGGCGGGGGAAGAACTCCACCTTGGGGTAAGCCCGGATCGTGCGATGGGCTGGTCAATGTCAGGTCGGTGTACCCTTGGGTATCTACTGCTTAACCGTTGTAAAAGAAAGAGCACAATGGACGAGGTGACAGCAGTCAGCCAAGGGAGCAATAGCCACTACGGGGCCGGGCATTGGAATACAACCCACCTTGACAGTCTTGATAATGGGGATGATATTGCCCCCTGCAGAACATTGGTTGCTCTGGGGGTCCGCCGCTGCTGGGGCCATGGTGAATTGTGGTCGATATCAAAGGTCGATTGCCCCGGGGGACCAGCCAGCGCTCACACCTGGGTGCGCTGGCTACGGCCGTTCCCCGTGGCCAAGCAGCTCTCCCGTCTGGGGATACGAGCAGGAATGTTGGTTTGGCTGTGGCTGTGGTGCGGTTGGGAGTAAATGTCGGAGACAACTCGAAAGTCAGCGTTTACTCAACAACACGACGTAGAGAGTGATGGGACAGGCTACAGAAGCACAAAACGCACCTGGGTGGCCAGCGATGCCCTGGATGCGGGTGCCGCACTCACACCTAATACAGGCACGAGGCCTTGAGACGCGCTGCGTCCCCCTTTGAGCTGGAATCAATATGTACAGTCTGTAATGCAGACAATGTGACCAGCACAAGCGAGGCCGCGATGCCTCATTGCCGTGTACTACGGAGTACAATGCAGAGCATCTTGAACTCCACCACCACCAACCATTAACAATGGCCCACGATGTGCTCGACTGGATTTCCGAACTATCAACTTATTTAGGCCTTTGGACGATCGTACCCATCCTCATATTTCTGTATCAATGCTGGAGGAAGATATGTTATGTAGGTCAAGTGGTGCCGTTCTCACAACTACACCGTCCTTACTAAGTCTTCCGCTAGGTATACCAACTCCGCGACGCTCGCAGCGACGCCGAAAGAAGAATTCGCATCATCCAAGCTGAGAAACAAACTTTGAGCAACAGCGGTTTCAACATTGATGTTGCAATCAGTCAAGCGCTTCGCGATCGCATTCAGTACCGGGAGGGGTGAGAGGAGTCTACCCATTCACGCTGTATACCGTCTCACTTGCGTTCTTAGGCTTATGTACCGGACCGAAGACAGTCTATGGACTAGCTTTTCTGCTCTATTTCGGGCCGATCCCTATTTGCAGATGTTAGAGAAACTTGAGCAGGACCTGAGGCAAATGGTCCAGGAAATGGCAGTGCGTGGTTTTGCATCAAAATCTGAAGAGTACTTCATACGCACTGCAGACAGTTCGGAGTATAATCCTGGCTTGGGATGCGCTTCAAACAGCTTTACCGACCGCCGTGATGTCGAGCCCTCAAACATTTGAGTCGGGCGCAACTCGCCGGCCCGCTGAATCGGCATCCCGCGCCTTCTCTAGTGGTCATAACACCACAATTGGTTCTATGGCCCGCACAGGTAACCTTCGTCGTAGACCAACGACCCCTCCTGCCGCCAAGTCGACCGAAGACGCTCGACAACTCATGATGGGGCCATCTGGCACTCAAGTCGACTTGAGGGCCCCTATCCAAGAGGCGACGGGAGAGGAAGTCCAACCAATCGGCTTTATTAAGGATTTTAGTTCCTGGATTTCGCACTCAGAATTTCTTCGCCTACAACAGCCAGAACCGATGGTCGGTGGAACATCAGCAGACTATCCCCCCAGCGTGGAGGACCATGGTATCAAGGGCAAATCTGTCTATACAGCCCTATTCGACCACCTCGACATGGACACGTTTACCTGCAAGCTATGTTCTCACATAGTGAACGACCTCGAGGAAGCCATCACTCATCAACGCAGTGACCACTTTAATCACTACCCATACCGGTGCCCAGCACCTCATACCCAATGGTAAGTGCCATTTCCTCCTTCCCGTGGGTCAGTATCAACAATACATTTTGATTCAGCGGGAAGCGCTTCGCAAGTGGAGCTAGGCTGGTGGAACACCAGCGCGCTACTCGTCACTAAGTGTAGGTGACAGCGGTATTGCATGCACGATATCTACCGGATATGTTCCCTGTGGAAAGGTGACCGCCCTCGACTCGTTCTGTTCACATCCCTCCCTCCCCCTGGTGTGACTATCGGTTATTAGTATATACCTACGCTATATTCTCTGTGGAAAGGTGACTACCCTCGACTCGCTCTGTACACACCCCTCCCTGTGTGTCTATTAATCTCCCCCAAGAATTCCGGTAATTGTTTGGCCAAACCAACACGTCCCTTCGCGTCTCGTATGTTGAGATTGGTTTGCTTCACAATGTGTATTAGGTTCCTACTGCTAATACATGTAATTTGCTCTGACCTTTTTGGCTCCATGTGTTATAAGCGGTGCACAGAACCGCGCCAGTTTAGCTTTGGCGCAACTCAACACCAAAATATCAGTTTATTCAGGCTGCAGTGTAATGGATGAACTAGCATAAATCATGTATGTGTTGATTTGGGCAATGGTACAGATGCGAATGAACATCAAAGGGTTAGTATTGCAATCATTGCATTGAAAAGGTCCATACGAGTTCTGTAGTAAGTTGGAGTCTGATCATGAAAGGTTAGCTTTTCCTCTGTCCCTTACAACCTCTGTTTTGGCTCACAAGACGTCGCCGCCACTCTCATTTTTTCTCCGGCTTGTCGACAACAATGTCAGCCCCCTCGAGGGCGGACACGCCTGGTTGTAGCTTGGGCTGATCCGTTGGGAGTAGGTGGAGTTTGGGGTGGTTCTGCTTCGGATGCAACAGTGCCTTCTTCTTCAGCTTCCTCGCCCTATCCCTCTCGAGGTGATCTGGACAGCGCCTCCTTCTTTCGGCAGGTGGATGTGCACATTTTCGACATTTTGGCGGCGTTGTGCCCGGCTCTGACGCGGCGAAGTTGGTGGGGAAGTATGATGAGTCGCGGAAAGACCAAACTGGCACAGTCCCGTGCACCGCTTACAACAAAAGTCATAGCAGATTACATGTAGTAGCAGTAGGAACTAACATACATTTTGTGAAGCAGACCAATCTCAACATACGAGACACTAAAAGACGAGTGAATTCTTGGGGGAGATCGCTCATGGATATCGCGCAGTGAGCACGCGGGCCATAGCTGACCAGGACCACCTAGGTGAATATGGTGACGTGATACCAGGTCGAGAGCTGAGTGGCGTGAAGAGGGATGTTGCATCGCGAAGGATGCATCGAGGCAGCAACTAAATGTCGGACCTTCCCGAACGGTTCTGACCCCTGCTGCGACTCTCAGGTTATCGCTCTGGATATTCCTAATATCTGGAAGGAAGTCTTGTGAGCCGGCGAGAACGGACACACGAACCTTCGTTCCGACTTCGCCGCTTGACCGCGCCGAGGACCCCAGGAGCATCCTCCCATCGAAGGTCAGTAATCTCGCCTCACGTCCAAGGTACCACATGCAAAAGAAACGTGCGAGATGGGGGCTGCCTGTGACTCACTCCCACACAAGAAGGCAAAATTCGTGAGTTCGAAAATGATTCGCACCCAAGACCATTAAACCCCATCCAGCGGCCGGTTCCCCCTTATTCGGGATGCAAACGGGATCGGGTAAGGACGAGATGGCATCGAGTCTCCTGACAAGGCTTGCGCCACACCACTGAGTTGGGAGTCGGATACCGAATGAAACCCGCCTCGAGGCCGGCATACCCCATCGCCGTGTATCGCCGAATGCAATGTAGAGCATCTTGAACACCACCATCTCCAACCAACAACAAATGACCCTAGGTGTGCCCGACTGGATCTCCGAGATATCAGGTATTCTGGGCTTTTGGACGATCGTATGCATCATCACATTTCTGATCCTATGCTGGAGGAGGATATATTATGTAGGCTAAGTGGTACCGTTCTCACAACTACACCGTCCTTACTAGGTCTTCCACTAGGTATACAATCTCCGCGACTCTCGCAGAGACGCCCGAGGGAGAATTCGAAGCATCCAAGATGAAATACGATCTTTGAGAGACGGCGATCCCAACATTGATGGTGCAATCAGCCGAGCGCTTCACAATCGCATTCTAGACCGAGAGCGGTGAGCAGAGTGTTCACACGTTGTACACCGTCTCACTTACGCTCTTAGGCGTTTGGGTATCCTATCCCAGACCGAAGACAGTCTATGGTTCCGCTTCTCTGCTCTCTTTCGGGCCGATCCCTGTTTGCGGACTTTAGAGGGGCTTGAGCAGGACCTGAGGCAAAGGGTCCAGCGAATGACAGTGTGTGGTTTTGCACCGAAACCTGAGGAGTACCTCATACATACCGCAGGAAGTTCGGGTTATAATCCAGGGTGCCTGCAATGCGCTCCAAACAGACGCGGCTTTACCGACCGCCGTGATGTCGAGTCCTCAAACATATGAGGCTGATGCAACTCTACAGCCCACCGAATCAGTGTCCCGTGCCCTCTTTAGTAGCCACAGCACCACGATCGAATCTATGGCCCTATCAACATTCCCTCCTGCTTCCATGTCGACTCAAGACGCTCGACAACTCTTGGAGGACTACATAAAGAGGTCTATCTGGTACAAAACGGACACGATGGAGCCATCCGTCGGCGACATTGGCGTTCCAACAGACGCGCTCTTGCTCGCTCTTTCAGGGGAGTCGGTCTACCGCTGTTTCGTGGACACCAGGCGGGACCAGGAAGGCAAGACCAAGCATTACTGCAGTGCATGCGGATTCGAGAGCGACCGACTGGACCGATTGATCGAGCACCAACGCTCCAAGCGTGGCCATAGACCCGTCGTGTTGCGAGATAGGCGCTCGTGGGAGGCACTTTTTCAAGAGGTGTGGTACTTGAAGCAAGAGGAGGAGCCATTAAACCACTTAGGACAATCAATTTTATATCGATGGCTGGAACGTTCCGAAGAAAGAAGATGTTGGAGCTGCTGCGTCCCATTGGAAGATGGCAAGTTGTGCGGATACATAATTAACCGTTCGGATCGCGCCGTTATACACGTTCGTGGCCACCTCGGCCTCAAACCGTACCCTTGCGAAGGAAATTGCTGGAATGAAGGATGGTATGCCGAGAAACCGTCCCCACACGAATGATGTACTAATACCGCAACTAGTACTGCTCGTTTCAGTTCGAAAGAGAATCGTGTGTTTCATTCTCGTGGACCAGACCGCCGAACTTGTCAATGGTGGTGAGTTTAAATGACCAAGAACTAGCCTATTGATGCTTATAAGTATAACGCAGCGGAAAACAGTTCTATCGCCAGAACTTAATCCAACACAAGGAGACATGCGCCATGAGACCGAGCCAACTAGAGGAGTTGTCAGACTAATGGTACAATCAGTCAAGCGCTCCACAATAGCATTCCGGACTGAGAGGTGGGAAGAGCTTTCCCATTGCCACATTGTGTACACCGCCTCACCTACGCTCTAAGTGTTTGGATATCTTGTCCCAGATCGAAGACAATTCATATACCATATTTTCTGGTTTCTTTCGGGTTGATCCCTGTTTGCAGCTCTTAGAAGAACTTGAATAAGCCTTGAGGCAAAAGGTTGAGCGAATGAAAGTGCGTGCATAGCTTTGCACCAACAACTGAAAAGTACCTCGTACACACCGCAAAAAGTCCGGGAGACCCGCCTTCCAATCCCCGGTGTTTACAATGCACGCCAAACGGACGCGGTCCCACCAGGCTGGTGCAACTCGCCAGCCTGCGATGCGCCCCACCGTCCCTAGTGGCCATAGCACCATAATCAAACCCGATGCTGGTGACCTTCGTCATATAGCAATGGGCCACCTTCCTGTGTCAAATAGCACTCAACTCATCAGCAACGGATAGAAGTTCATTGAGGTTCCCTGGTACCCCCAGGATGACTTCACTCGCGTAGGGCCTACCTCACCTGGACACACACCACCGTTCTGTGTCTCCAACCGACTCGAGGACGCTGCCGAGCAGGTTAGCCCTCTCAGGAGTGTCAGAAGGCGAGTCCTGATTTGCTCTTCCTCTCAACCTTTCCATACGCTTCCTTTCCCACGGCTTTGTCGATCGTCCACGCCACATGCCGTCCAGGCAGCGCCTCCTTTGCCCTCCATTTCCTCTGATACGGATACTTGAATGTCAACCCCCTCCATCTCCGATGAAGAAGCAAGGCGGATCCTCGATACCTGGTTCATGAACCCGATTGGCTCTGCCAGGACAAGATGGAGCCAGTGGTGGACGACCCCAGTGTCCCAACCAGCTAGCATCGAGTGGCCAATCTATCTACTGCTGCTTCCCCGTTCCCGTATTGGTCTCAGGATGAAAATCCGTGGCCGACCCGACAAGCACGGCCGGACCGGCACCAAAGGGCGATTGGAAAGGAGCGTGCCAGGCGCGGCCATTGTATCCCAGAGACCGCGACTGCGACTAGTTCGTCCGTTCCATAGTTGCCATTGATCAAGTTTTGACCTTAAATCTAACCTGTGACCACCTGGCCCACATTTCTCCTATTCTGACCTCCTATATAGTTCGGGCTGAGTCTTTCCTCAGCTCTAAATACATTGCCTCCAATAACATCCATCAGCATCCTCAAGCCGTGCACCAACAATCTGGTAGCTTTGTTTGTTGATTGCCGCGTCACCCTTATTAGGTCTGTTTGGTCACTCTCCATTCCCATTCCCCATTCCCCATTTACGATCCGCATTCGACCCGCAAATAAGAGAATGTGTAACTGTAACTTATTCTGTATTTAAAGTGCGCAGCTCGAGGCAGGAAGACTCTCACGGTTCTTTCGATCCTCCTTCTGACCCTAGTTCGTCAACACAATCTCTTACACCCAGGCTCTTGGTCTACTGGATGAGTGCAAATATAGAATCAAAGGAAATCAAACCCTGGTATGTACATGGGGTAGCCAAACTGAAACGAACCATCATAGTAACGAGGTCTAAGCGAAGCATCCAAAAAATCGTATACTGTGAAGAAAAGAATTGTAGCAACCGAGGTCTCGTGTGATGTGACGGCCAACCCCGCAAGAAACGAAACGGAGGGCAGGTGTGATGCGTGATGCTGGAAACGGAGGCATGAAGAAACCAAATGGAGGTGGTCTGCAACAAGACACCAGCACTGTAAAAGGAAAACTGTCCATATTTCAGGGCAGATTTTTAAGCTTTGGTCAATTTAGGGACGGCTCATCTTGACAAGGAAGGTAACATTGTTGCCCCAATTGCTGATGAAGGCATTGCAGAAACTCAGAATGGAGTGGAAGTGATCGTTATTGATGACATGTCTGATGATTCAGACATTGAAGTAATTAATGTGGATACCATGGACCTCAAGTCAGGGCTAGACTCAGAGTCAGACTCGATTATGTCTCCAGAAATGGATTTAGAGGTGTAACGTTAGTTGCTAGTACTCTAAAGTATTGAAAAGGGCTCATATTCAGATCGATTTGCATGATTTTTTCTAACGGCACACATTTGGCCGGAAGAAACTTGCAAGAGCGAATGTGATGTGACGTTCCGGTTCCAGAAGAAACAAAAGGCCTGAGTGTGATGTGATGCGTTGCTACAATTCTTTTCTTCACAGTATCTTAGCCCAGGAAGCCCGACCATGGTCTCAATAATTTGCTACCTTCGTCATAGAGGTTTTGCCATCGAACACAACGTAGGTTGCGCGAGTATGGACGTAAATCTCCGAGCGCCTGAAAAGATTCTCAACGCGTCTACTTGGCTCAGAAACGATCAACTAGAACCTTGCATCAGAGACCACAATTGCCCCGAAGAGACGCATTCGTATAAGGTATTCATCAAAAATCATGACGGTGGTACCTACGGATGCAAGTATGAGACGTGCCGCGCCTATTCCACACGGTGCATAGACGAAGCGCTTCGACATCAGCGACCAGCACGTCGATCATTCACCATATCTGTGCACACCCGCCAGCGGAAACTCATGGTACGTATCGGTCTTCCCGCATAATCGTGCGCTGATTGGAACTAACCGATATGATGCCCATCTTCTAGCAATCGCCGTTTCCTATTCAAATTGACCTCACGAATCACAAGCAAAAATGCCCATAGTGGGCTGTCTCGTGAGAGCATACTCGGCTTCACTTGGCTTGGCAGTATTATCTTAATATCCTCATCATCTCACTGTTGTTCCAATGCTTCAATTCATGAGGGGTCCGCCTCCGATCCATTATCCCTAGTCTCAGCATTACATTGAGCTTAAGGCATTATGAAGTGTTAGGCCGACTGTATAGAATACAACAATGCTTAGTAGGATGGAAAACGGCCGTTGAGGAGCGCACCCTTTGAGTGATCGTGGCCCTCTCAGCCGGAACCATTTGGGGCCTAATAATCTCCATGAACATTTGAAGATCATGGAGATTAAGTATATAAACCGGTACCTCGAAGCTCGAGCAGAAAAATTCAGAACGTAGAAAGACACTTTTGTTAAAGGTTTTCTAGATACACACTAAATCAGGGATTCCCGCCTCGTAGATCGCAGGGCGGCATAGCAGTGATGACTTCTCTGATAACGCGACCATGTCCCAAGCAACAGAAGAATAATGATTAGAATATACTTCCCTGACATTAATCAACGCGCTCACTATTATACACACTGCACATCCAACTCGAAATGATACCTCTTGAAGTGCTGCGACGCGCCTTTGGGGTGTTTCCACCTACCTTGACTGCCAACAGTGCAAGGCCAACAGCGTGAGGCCGATAAATGGATCTCTTGCTTCGAACGCGTCAAACAAGGGGAAAGCATGATAAATCTCACCTGAAGAGCCTCCGGTGTAATCGCACGCTTCCTTTTTCATCTTACCGAACAGTAACGCCTCGGAGGATACACCTTCGAGAAATCACATTACCAACAGATCGATGGTACTGGATCCCTGCCCTCTATAAGGTAGCGGGGTGAGTACTAATCTAATTGGGGCAAGAACCCGGCAACAGGACAAGGTTTCTTCCAGGAACTGGTAATATTGTAAATGTGAAATACCGTAGTTGTTCATGGGGACCTGTTTGTTCTGGGCTGACTTGATATTGGAGGGACCAAGAGGAAGTCGGGCACCCTCGAACGCGTCGAAACAAACGGAAACTGATCTGTTGACAAGGTTACGCCATTGGGAGGATTGGTATGGTATTACACAGTCGTATCACCAGTCAGGGTACACGTTGACAAGCCACATGACTGGGTGAGGAACGTCAGATAATGAGAACAAACCAGAGGCTTATGCAGTACTTGTCCATGTCTGACCCATTGACGACACCAAGACGATGTGTGAACCCTCCCTTGCGTTGGCGTCGTGAAATTAATCGAATACGCGGATAGGGTCACGTGGAATGGTACTGGAGGAACTAAGCAATCTTCCAGTGAGTATTCCTGGCGTTTGAAACAACCTTGCGTGGTGCTGCCTTGGCGTTGGGATCTGAGTCTCGAACTGTCCAGCCTCAAATATAAATGCGCGACTGAACTTAACCTCATCTTCTACTTGAACTCGACGGATGTCCGACTAGCTCGTGTTTACCACTGATAGACTATGTTGAGGCTCGCATTGCGTCCATGTTTCTTCATTGACGTGTCAAGGTGTTCACCATTGTTATCTATCGGTTGGCCGTGGATGCTACAATATTCTGCACAAACCCCTTTTCTAGGGAATGGCCTTGCTAGCGCGAGCCAACCGACTTCGCAATGAGCGACCATTGTATTCGCGGGTTCTCGCGATCAAGCAGTGAAGATCCACCCCCACTCGCCCAGGATATCTACTCCAGACTCACTATAGCATGCAAGAAGACCAGAAACGAGGTACGAGAGGCATGGCACTCCCAAATGTTCGAATGTCACTGATGTTGGCCACTGCACGCAGGCGTTTCTTCCTCGAGGGCATAGGCCCTCAACCACTATGCATTACTCGCCAATAGACAGTGCCCTTTCTCGGAGAGCGCTACGCGTTCCCCATCGACACGCAGCCGGACCTCGGATATTCCCTCCCTCCATTCTTTATACCACGACAATACCTATGTGCTATATCAGCAGGTCACCAAGCTCCGTCATCTTGATTGGGTGCACCAACCCACAGCGTTAGCCGCTCCAGACGCTTAGCACCCTCGCCGATACCACTCAGGTCAAGTGGCCCGTCTTTCACCAACGGAAGGATTGAGGGGCCATCAAGATAAGATGAAGAACTCGAGTCTCATCTGTGCCACCTGCCACCCCCATTGGCCTTCCAATCGGTTCCTTTTTGAAATGGTTTCTAGAGGGAACCGTGGACTACAACAAACGGGAAATGACACGTCAGTTAGAACACACTCCATAGGTCTCCCATAGTGTGCATATCTCTATTCGTCAGGACAGGACACATTCTGACTTCAGTCTTTTACCTAATACTTCAGCATACCCAACAAACGCCGCGAATATCGGACTGCCCAATGTATTGGGTGATTGACCCTGTGCTATTCAGCTTCCTTTGTGAGCAATTTGATCTACGCCTGCGAAATAATCTGCCTATGAACGAGAATTTCATTTCCACCTAGGTTGTTATTCTGCTTTAGGTATTCTTCGCTCGTGTTTCTGTGTTCAAATTGATAATATTTACTTTCACGACTTAGAGTTTGGCCAATCCTGGTTTCCGGACAGGTGCCCGACTCCGATCACGCGGTCCAAACAGCCCTATTCTCAGACCCCGCCACCTCCCTCGATTCGATCCCTCTCATCTACTTCAAGCCTACGCATAGTCAATGGCCGATCCAGGACCAAGTTCAGGTCGTAAGCAAGCCATTCATGAGTCTACGTCAGCTCCGCTCACCCTCGCCCATGCCAGGACCGCCCTCCATCGGGCCTTATACTTCAGATTTCATAAATACAATATTAGCTTCCTCGGCACCCACAGATCCCGGGGCCGTCACGGCTCTTGCCTCGACGAATGCCACTGTGCCGTCCCTTGCGTACAGCCCTGTCATATATATCATGGCTACTTCACCTGACGTCTAACCCATCTCTTTGTAGGTTCAATGGAATACAGGTTACTGATCCTTCGTGTCAAGTAAATGGCGTTCTGTCGGCTCGCATTGACACTAGAATCAAGCTCTACATGACTTTTTGCCCTGGCTCTCCAGTTCAGTACTTGAAAATACCGAAAACGGCCTCAGTGCACGGAGAATCCCCTACTCCAGCAGGGTCATTGAAGTTTTCTCTGGAACTGAAAGGGGCCGATAGTCAGACTATTATCAAGAATGTTTGTGAAAAATGCAAAGAGCGAAGGGACCAGGCAACGTGGGACATAGTTGATTTCAGAACCCCAACCACGATCATCTCTATCGAGAGCGGATCAGCGAACATCGAATTCTTCATCAAATGCTACGCTCATCATCACGGTTTAAAGAATTTCTGGTAGGCAACCCCGTTTTCACCTCTGGCTAGTTCCTCATTATATGGCTAGCGCCGACGCCGTTCTTCGGGATTACCGGGGTACCATCATCGACCGTAGGCCACTCCCATTGCTTTTTAATATCTCGGGAAAAGGCAAGCCACCAGCAAAGCCCAAAAGAGCGCAAAAGCGCTCCATCAGAGGGGTGGCTTCTCGACAACATAGTAATTATTGTACTTTACACCGCAATGCCCCCCTGGTATCTGACATCCATATATATTTAGCCGCTCCACCCATCGTTCCTGCTGTTTATTCCTCCGTCAATCCTTCAGCCCAGGAACCTCAGCACGTCGACAATGGTGCCGCTCAAGAATTGATAACCTCTCATATGTGGATCCCTGCTGGAAATATCCGACAAACCAGTAATTCAGAACTTTGTCCTTTGCGCCTTCTCTCACTCTGTCGACCTTAGGTAACAGCATTCAACAGCCCCACTGGGTAGACCCTACAACTTGGAACCTTCCGGCCGCCGATCCCTTCCTTTGGTTCACCGATCATACACCCGTTAACGCGCCGCCCCTCACGACAAGTACTTCACAACACCCTGTTCAACTCACAGACTTAGGATTCAGCTCCCATGATATGGGTACGGTGTTCCTTTGATATGCAACGGGTCTGATACCTGCGTTAGGTTCCTTACACCATGTGGACTCTCTACCACTCGCGAGCAACGGTAACGCCGTCGTTGACTCTGGCACACGTACAAGTGCGTCACCAAATGGCGAACAGATCCTCCCCGCTATACCTTGTGAGAATGCATCAGTTCCTCGCTCACTTGGACCCGCCTCGGACGAGCCTCACTGTGGGCGTAGCATGAACCGGTCTTCCAGAATACCCGAGAATACCTCACAAATGTTGAGCCAAAATTCATCGGGGATATCTCAGGCTCCTAATACACCCTCGACTGTGCCTTCAGGGCAGGGAGGCAGCGCTCCTGTTGTCTCCGAGGCATCACAAGTGCAAATCGAATCGCCCGCACATATCCATAATGAGAGTAGAAACCAGAGTACGAGTGCAACTGTACTGGAGGAGGTAGTCCCAGCGAAAGGTCCTATGACAGGAGGGGTACCAATCGTTCTATTCGGCGAAAACTTTCCTGCTATTCCACTCTATGTACGCTTTGGAGATAATTGGGCTCGTGCCGTAAGTTACGCCTGGTATCACTGTCAATTTTGAATTGATCCTCAATATGTGACAGCGGCAGCACGATTCCCAAATTCTGCGATGCTGCGTCCCTCCATCAGCCATTCCAGGCGAAGTGGACGTGAAATTATCTGAAACCCCTTTAAACAGTGCGCCTGAGGTCGGAAGGAGTATTGCCACCTTCAAGTATGAGGAGAGTCGGCCCGAAACGTAAGTCCATTTCTATAAGGCTTGTCAGGTGTTGATCGGCCGTGCTAGTCTTCTCTCTTTACTCAAGGCCATCTGGGAGTGGGTACATAAAACAACCCAACAAAAGGGACCTTCCCAGTCGTTTCCTACGATGAATACCCACCATAACCCGAGCTTGAACACGCACGCTACTAACTCGAACAACCAAGAGCGAGAGGCGATACCTACAGGGCTGCAAGAGGTGAATTTAGAAGATATCTCTATCAATTTCCTTTGCACATACTCCACACACCCAAACTGGACGCAAATAGTCTCCACTCGCAATGACTACGGTCAGACTTTGGCACACACCGCTGTTACCCTCGGTTATTTCCGACTTCTCCAGTACTTATTCAGATGGAAAATCGACTTCACCATTGTAGACAGTATGGGGTTATCGGCGATACACTACGCCTACATTTTTAAACAGGAAGAGTGCGCCAAGATCCTCATCCATTCAGGTGTCGACCGATTCATTCTCGATGAACTCGGACGTTCCCCTGCCGACCTAGACCCATCCTTAGAGGTCGTATTACGTTCGATTATGGATATGGATAGTAGCGCCGATGGCGCTCCACCTGTCGAATGCGACACCGAAATACCGGACGAGGCAGGGAAGCTCTATGCAAAACACTTCTTGATTCAACAGTGGATGCGAGAGGGCGAAGATGAGGGAAGGGGTGATGTGCCCCTATCCAGATGCCAAAGTCAAGAAACCAGTGGTCATCCAGCTCTAGACCCTGTAGATGAGAAGGTTCGGGGTGTAACGTATGAGCGTTTCTCTTTGGGTATGCACACTCCAGAAGAACACTCCACACCCGCCGTAGCAGAAGGAATAGACTTGGAAGCGTTAATCGAAACAGGGACACCACCCCATATCACCTATCCACCTTCTCCCATCGGCGAGGTCTCATCTCACACTCAAGAAGCTAACAGACCTCCCGACACTGGTCAGAAACCATTCTCTCTCCTGAGTTCATTGGGTGGTGCAATAAAGAACCTATTCGACCTCGAAGACGACGTCAAAGAACAGAACGACGCTAATGATGGGGAGCTGCTACAGCGCTTGAACAGCAGCCCAAAGAGCACGAGCGTAACCATTCCCGGTTCACTAAGAACGAAGCGGCGATTGACCTCTGCGCCGTATGCGCGTCCCAGCGCCAGAGGTCAGCACCCCATCTCTGGCTCGTCTATGGAGCCCGCGGATGCCGTGGCTCTCTATAACATTAGAAAGGGTGAGTTCGTCAGGGATCACCCTCATGTTATTGAGTCTTGCATTATAATCCTGGGTGCTTACAATGCACGCCAAACAGACGCGGCTTTGCCAACCGCCGAGACGTGGAGTCCTCAAACACATGTGGCTAATGCAACCCACCAGCCCGCTGAGTCGGCGTCGTCCCGCGCCTTCACTAGTGACCATAGCACAATCGAATCTATGGCCAGTGCCGGTAACCTTCGTCATAGACCAGCGACCCCTCCGGCCGAGACATTTATAGAGGAGGTGAGCCCAGAGAGAGGTCCTGTGACAGGAGGGATAAATATTATTATTCTTGGTGAAAACTTCCCGTCTACGCCACTTTACGTAGCGTTTGGGAACAACTGGGCTCGTGCTGTAAGTCCCACTTGCTACTGCTCCTCATAAAATTAATCCCAAAAACCTATGATAGAAACGGCGCGACGCCCGTACTTTGCGATGCCGTCTTCCTCCATCTTCCCAGACAGGTGTGGTGAGAGTGACCCTCTCACAAACCCCCTCCGGGAATGCACCTGAAGTTGGGTTGAGTATTGCCACTTTCGAGTACGAAGATCCCCAGGTCGAAGAGTGAGTCCGGCTTTAGGAGTGCCTGAAGGTCATGACTGACACCTGACAGGTCCCTCTTAGCCCTCAAGTCCATCTATCAATTGGTAGATGAAAGAACGGCGGGAGATATATTTGCGTCAATTCAGCAGTCGATTGCCACAAGGAACACCTACCTCGACCCGAGTCTGAACGCAAGGGTCGATCACCCCGGCAACCGAGAGACATCTCCGAAGCCAGAGGTAGATTAGAAGAAATCTCCACCCAACTCCCTCGAATATACCCCATTCACCTCAACTGGAAGTAGATAATCTCCTTGTGCAATAACCACGGCCAGACAATGATAGATCTTGCTTGTTGAGTGTCGCGTCACCCTTATTGGGTTTGCTGGTCATCCCCAATTCCCCAATTCCCCATGCCGCGCGTGACATGTGAAACTGTAACTATCCTGTATTTATAGTGCGCAGCTCAAGGGAAGACCCTCACGGTTCTTTTCCCTCTTAGCTGCGCTGGTTCGTCAGCAGACGGCTCACATCCCCGTCACTTTGAGTGATTTCCGACTGCTCCAGCACTTATTCACATGGAAATTGACCTCAACATTGTTGACAATATGGCCCTGCACCACGACTACCTTGTTAACCAGGAAATGCCTCATCCATTCAGGTGTCGACCTATTAATTCTCGATGGTCTCGGACGATCCCTATCCAATTCTTGGAGGTCAGGTTATATTCGATTATGGATATCGACGGCGATAGTCACACCGAGGGCGCTTCACTTATGGAATACGATCCCGAAATCTTGGACGATGTAAGAAAGCCCTATGTAAAACACCTCTTGATTCAGCAGTAGATGCTATGAGAGAGCAAGTTTGAGGTACCCCATCCAAATGCCAGAGTCCAGAACTTTGGGTCCAGATCGGCTGGTGGTCCTACTGCCGTGGACCCCGCAAATGTGGGAGATTGGGGTGTAAGGTGTGCTCTTTGGGTGTTCGCACCCCAGAGGAAAAGTCCACAGTCATCGTAACGGAGAAGATACTTCACTTGGGATCGTCAATGGAAATAGCGGTTTTGTAAGGTATTTAGTTTACCCGCGCTGTCCGTATTTAGCCAGTCTCGGTTAGCTAGTGTTTGGGCATATTCATACTTACACCTCGACCATACCCTCAATACCATTATTCACCTGTAACCACCTGCGCCCCTATCTCCTCTTTAATAAAGGGATTCGGTAGTACTTGGGTGGTACATTGAGAACAGCCGAGGCCGCAAGTACTAGCAACATTTACAGGTTTCACCCCGTATTGCCCTTCGACCCTCTCCCATCTGCGAGTCCTCCGCTCAAACCCAAGAAGCCAACCGACATTAGTCAGAACCCATTCTCTCACCCAACTCCATTGGGCGGTACGTTTATCACACTCGACCTCGAACACCTCACATCTATCGCGGAACGCCGGCTCTCCACCGTTTCGCGCATTACGGGCCATCAGTTGTCTCGACAGTTGGGCATGTGCCTCTACTCCTTCCAAACACACCAAAAGCCATCGAAGAACATAACAACGCTAAACGGCTGGTTTGCAAGTTCCAACCAGAGCTCCGACCGATTAGAGCACGTTTTAGTTCACTACAAGGGATTTCAATTGGAGATTGGTACCGTCTCTCCATCAACTTCAGATTAGTGTTTATATCACTTCATCTCTCCGTATTGAATTGATCGTCCTTTGTCCTCTGGAAAGGACGAGGGGTCATCGAGTCTCCTGATACGGCATGCACTGCGCCACTGGTCAGTTGGAGTCGGACACCGAACGAAACCCGAAAGAGGCCACCAGTCTCATACCGTGTATCGCTGAATGCAGTTGGGCCATGAGGTAGAGCATCTTGAACTCCACCACCTCCATTCAAAAACAATAGTCCGCGATGAGTTCGACTGGATCTCCAGGATATCAAGTATTTTGGGGCTTTTGGACGGTCGTATGCGTCATCATATTTCTGATCCTATGCTGGAGGAGGGTATACTATGTAGGTTAAGTGGTACTGTTCTCACAACTACACCGCCCTTTACTAGGTCTTCCGCTAGGTGTTCCATCTCCAGGACTCTCGCAGAGACGCCCGAAGGAGAATTCAAAGCATTCAAGATGAAATACGATCTTTAAGAGACGCCGATCCCAACATTGATGGTGCGATCAGCTAGGCGCTTCACAATAGTATCTTGGATAGAGAGCGGTGAGGAGAGTGTTCACACCTTGTACACCGTCTCACTTACGCTCTTAGGCGTTTATGTATCCTATACCAAACCGAAGACAGTCTATGGTTTAGCTTCTGTACTCTCTTTCGGGCCGATCCCTATTTGCGGACATTAGAGGGACTTGAGCAGGACCTGAGGCAAAGGGTCCAGCGAATGACAGTGCATGGTTTTGCACCAAAAACGAGGAGTACCTCATGCACACCGCAGGAAGTTCGGCACAATGCGCGCCAACTAGACGCGGCCGTACCAATCGTCGGGATGCCGACTTCTCAAACACATGAGGCTGGTACAACTCGCCAACCCGCTCAATCCGCGTCCTGCGCCTTCTCTAGTGGTCATAGCACCATTATCGAATCTATGGCCAGTACAGGTAACCTTCGTCATACCGAGGCTTCGACGAGCAAGCACCTCGCGTATGTGCGCACCCCCTCGACTGGAGATAGTCTCCAATGCTTTAGTGACCCCTCGTCGAATGCCAGATTGACTTTCCGCGGTACCTGTTTTAACTGATGGTGTCGGCTGGTGTCGAAGTTTGCTCACGTAATTATTATTATAGGTTCAAATGGCCCCGGATCCTCTTTACACCTGGCTCCTTCCATGTCCACCCTTGTTTCGGAACCTTCGCCGCAGAGCATCTCCTCAAAGCATCTCCTCGGCGAGCTCCCAGACACCCAAATCCACCTGCAATGACAATTTCTTTCCTTCAGAAGACTGGCCCTGTACGTATCCCTTCTGGAAAATTCCTAAGTAGCCCTGACATTATCACTATTAGGTATGTAGGCGTGGGCTTAGCAGAAGACTTGCAACTTCAGGACCCCAAGAGGGCCGATGCGTCCTGTGAAAAGGAAGAGGCGATTTCTCTGGCTCTGTCAGTGCCCTCAGCTCTGGTATCACCTCCAATCTCTGGATCCACTGTCTGCACTTGCCCAGACCGAGTCCATAGTAATGTAGTCCGAGGAACTGCTGCTGTAATGCATCTTGTGGGAATGGTGGGTTGCCATCTCCAGTCTAGGTGGGGATCCGAGTCATTAAGAAGGTATCTGCAAGTGCAAGGAAATTATCGAATAGTTGCTGATTTGTACCAGAATGCTTCTCAGAGGGGTCCCTTCGACAACAACACTCTACGTTGACCCGCTCCGCTTTGCTCCCTCTAAACCCATCACCCATCCCTATAGCGAACCTCTCAATCCCTCTCCCGCTGCCACTGAGGATCAGAAAATCCATAGCTCTGTCTTACAGCTTCCCAGTCTACTGGACCACCCTCCGCCAACCCCCCCACTCAGTGTCACAATCACGCTGTATCTGCGTATAGCAGGCTATCAGTGCTATACTGTTCGAGTAGTGTCAACCCAAACCCACAAGGAATGGCGACCCGAATGCCGGGATCAGTTGCCACCACTCCACTCCGCCAACCCTCTGCGCGCTCGGCGCTCACACCTTTCCTCCTTGTCGACAAGGGAGGCTGGATCTCCCTCATCATCCACCTCTGATCGCCCTCTATCGCCCTGTCCCTTCCACCCATATCGATTCATGCTACACATCCCGCCATGCTCCTTCTCTTCCCCAGCCAGAACATTCGCCGCTACATCTCAGTCGCCATGTGGCCCCAGGGTCTCGAGTCTGCCTTCATCTCCAACGTCAGCACTATCTAGCTCGTCTACCTCTGCCCCGATCGCAAGAACCCAGTCATCACAACCAATACGAGCCATCTCTATTACGCCCTATCACACCAGAAACGACAAGAGATCCCAACACGTCATACTCTCAACCAGGCAGCGCACCCTTGTAATCCATCTTGTGAACAACCTATACCTCTCGTCATAGCCCTTGTGCACGGATTTGTAGGCTGCTAGCCAGGTGGTGTCTTGGTCCCGTAATGTGTACCTGATGCCACCGAAAATATAGATCTCTCTCTCTCCTCTTCTGCCGGCCCTAACCCGCCCCATGACTAACGGTCCGCTGCACGTCGCCTCCCTATCTGGCTAGCACGGCATAGCGCATGGGTACGGGCAAAAACTTGTCACGTTCATCTGACTGGCTTATCCCGGTCGTTCGGACTGGTCCTCTCAAACTCCCCGGGCGCACACGAAAAGTCTCAATAGGCCCTTGAACCTGTGGAGTACATTTTGAAGCCAGTCCTACATTCCCATCGACGCGCGATTGTTTAGTATAGGCAGCACCAGGAACCCGTACAGGAACTTGAAAGGCTCACCGAAGAATCAGACTTGTTCGCCATTAATGACCATTAACCGAACATCGGATATTTGATTGCCCTAAGCTGATTGAGAGGTACGGCACCCGGGGCTAGTCCTTATTCACGGCCTCATCAAGAAGAAGGGTGATGGGGTCTATGGGTGCTGCCTTGAACGGTGTTCCGCCCATTCCACCACGACCTAGAGGGGCAATTCGACATTTCCGCGTGCAATTCTTTTAATGACTTCCCTATTCCTGCTTTCCGCTCAACGGTGATCAATGGTACGTCTCACACTGTCCCTTACCCTATTCTATTCCTTGTACTTGGCGAAAGATTAACCTGGCTAATCCTACCAAAGTAGCGCCCACTGGTCGGGTCCTCAAAAGTGTCCCACTCTCTTTGTGCATAATCATTGAACCTGCGATGGGATCGTCTGGCCAGCTCCTTGATATTACTGAGGCCATCTTTCCACTCAATCCCTCTCCACCCATTCTTTACCCTTGTCTTTACCTCTTCTTTCTCGCTAGAGTATCCCTCCCTCTACTCCACCATGCAATATCAAATATGTTTTCAACGCTTTCAACGCTTGGTATGGACACTAATTATGATATAGTGAATTAGTATTGCTGGTCACTATACAAAAACCTTTCTATAAAGCAGTGAACATCAAGTCGGGCGCCTGGCTTGGGGGTGACTATCCGGTTGGTAACGGCCATAAACGGTGCACGATTCGTATCTTGTATAGATCACGCAATGAAGGACTTGAAAAGCTCGAGGGTGCGGTGATTGCAACAAAATTCATGCTTGTAACCGACGAGCCATGTCCGAGATCATGTGATACAGATAGCGACGAGCGAGAACAAGTGAAGAATCATCAATCATATTAAGACTTGCCTCGTTGAGGTAAAAGGCTGAGCGTAAATGATTGTGTTAACGAATTTGGGCGCAGCTCAGAAGGAGGAAAGAACCTTTGTGGGGGCTGCTGTTGAGATGAGTGGTGATCGCTTCCCATGAAGAAGCCTTGGCTTGACTAGCCTTGAAGTCAGAAATGCTGTGTGTGCGAAGATCGGAGAGTGGGAGGATCGCCTCACCATCCTTTGGGGCACGAGAACGGTTTATAACCGCGTTTAGACTGTTGATGCTCCAATGTGCGGTAAATCCTATCGACGGTGTGCTTGCAATCAGCGCATTTGTACTTGGCAGGTCTATCAAGCACCTGAAAATGGAGCTGCCGTCCCCGGCCAGTAGAGAGGCACATGGTGGTACGCCAAGATTACCTAAGTTGGGCTCCTCCGTATCGGTACTAATCCAACCAGCGGACGCGATATATTTGCTAACAATTGAGCGAGCCTCCCGCTTTGAGGGGACTGGAGGAGACGGAGGACGAGGCAAATTGGGATCAATTGTTTGTGTGGGAGGCGATGGCGAACGCTCGTGACCACTCGTCGGAGCGAGGGCATTGAGGTAGTCTACCTCAGGAACAAAGGGAAAAGGATCGGGGGCAAGAGCAGTCGCCATAGCATGACCGCGAGCTGCATCTTGAACATCTTGGGGCCATTCATCGTAGGGGTGAGTCGCCAAAGCTGCGACGCTTCCTACCATCCGGCGTTAGCTGGTGGCCGCCAGAGACAATGGAACGCACATACAGCACTATTAGGAAACATGATCGACAAAACGAAGATGTGGTCGGGGGCAAGGGTGAAAAGCGATGGGCCCCAGTCGATTTATTTGGTGGGACGGGTGATGTGTATACAAAGGCGACGACATAAAACGCCGCACTGACCCGGTGATCGTTTAGGGGCGTACATGCGCAGTCCGACGGACATGAGGCCCTGCCCGAGGGAAGACTAGAGTAAGCTGCATTTTTGTGGAATACAAGGGGTGTATCAGCTCACCTTTTTCGTTGGGACACAATAGGAGGGTCCATTTTCGAAGCCTCGGCGGGCCCTCAGCGACCTAAAAGGGCTCCACATGACCTCAAGTGAACTTGCGAAGCAGAACAGTGAGGCCGCAGGGAATCCTTGGCGGCGGAGGACTAAAACGCACTCTGACCCTGCACGACCCACGTACTGACAGTCAACTCAGTTGCTGCTTCTAGAGGTATCCAGCGTCCAGTGGGAAGCCACACCCGAGACCAGAAGAGGACGTATCCTGGGTTGGGGTGTTCATTCAGGTAAAACGGGAGTTCAAGAGTTCAATCTTGGAGGGGGAAAAGGTGGTTGGTTACAGAGCGGCTGCTGGCAGCGAGCTGGGAAGGGTGGAATTGACGTCCTCACTGGGTTTCCTGGGATCATAGAACATATTCCGGCGAGTCTGTTGGCGCTTGTGCTGGCAAGAGCCTCTGACAAACACAACAAACCAAACTGTGATCTGTGCTCTCCCCCTCTTACCCTTCCCCACAATCCTAGTGCCCTACCAGTCACCATTCTCGTCATGAGCATCAGCTGTTGTTCCTGGTACCCCCAACCAACGACGGCCCGCCGGAAACCGAGTTCCTGGGACGAGGGGAAGGATGGGCTCTACTTGAAAGGGGGAAGGCATACAACCTCCGTTGATACCCCACTATCGGTGCAATTACAGGTGGGTTTTCATCTAGACTGGGTTCTTGGATGCCGCGACCTCAGTACAGACGCTCCCCTCCAGTAACCTGCCCCTCCCCAACCCCCAAGCATGCGCACGCAGGTAACGAACGTCTCCCACTGCCCTCGTCATTCCACCTGTGCTTATATATGCTGATCGGACATTTTCTGTTAGGCGATGCGATCGAGTCGCCAGTGTTGGAGGGAGTGGTCCACTTGCTAGCACGGCCCCCTCAATTTTGCAGTTCACTGTGGCGTCAGAAAATGGGGGTTCATTCATGCATGCAGCTGTGGCTGCAAACTGCGCTGGAGGGGTTGGATGAAGCTAAAGGGTGGACGAAGCTAAAGGGTAAACGAAGGTAAACTCGATGGCTGGCACGCCCCCCTCTTTAACTGGGCGCTGACAACCCCATTCAGTAAGTCCTAGATACCCTGAGGGCCCCGAATTAGCGGCTCAATACGTCCAATCCGACGCTCTTCGCCTGTTCACATTCGGGTGCCCCCAACGGCATTCCAGTTTCGTTTCAGTACGCCCAGAACGACCTAATGTCAATCCCCTGCACCAATACAACTCTCCACCTCCTAGGCAGGTGGTCTTCCCGGACAGATCGCCGGATGATGGCAATCTGGCCGCGCCTTCGCATGGCCACTCGTCCGGACCCCATCGTCGGCGAACATGACCAGGACCGTACTGGGGTTTCGGAAAAGCTTGGCATGAAGGGGCTATCCGTTTACTCCGCGTTCGTCGAACGGGAATCTCTTCGGTGCTCTGTTTGTGGTATCCAGTCGAAAGACGTGGCCCTTGCCCTCCTTCACCAGCGCCACACGTGACACTTCCAACAATGGAAGGACACCGGTGTGCCTTGAGACTTGGCCTTGACTCTTGCTCCTCCCAACTCTCTTGCATCCTCCACGTGTTATCATTGCTACCATCGCATCCATTCCATGTGCTCGCCTCACCTCCAGAGGCCCCTTTCTGTAGGTGTAGAGGTGGGTAACTGGCAAGGTTGGACCGACGTCTCTGATTCACTCACACTACAGGTACCACCTAGTATTCGGCCTTTCCATGGGTACTTCAGTAAGCGCAGCGCCTGGAAGGCTTAGTGAGACTGGAGGTATACAGTCCGGCGGTAGCCTCTCTAGCTACTCTCCGCCTCAAGGTATGTCCAGCTCTCTTCCAGTATCAAATAATGAGTCTCCTGTCTTGTTGCCCCCGAAGCGGGCCACCTACCACATTTAGTACACTTCCCTTGGTTGTAGACAGCACACCTCCTCGCTTTCATGCGGCAAGGGATAACACCCAACTACCCCAAATCACTCAGACGTTGTCATGAATTGCGGCGTTCATTTTGTAAGCTTTTTGATTGGTGTTTGATTGGGTGCTGAGACGAGAGTAGCGGCACTCCGTTTTCCAACCATGTCAACCAACCACCCCTCCATTGTGTAATGATCATACTTGATTGCGCAGATGGCGAGTGCATACATCCACTACCCATTTCCAACTATCTTCAACACTGCATCTGGATTCAACCCTCTCTGGGCACGGCCCGCATACATTTCTTGGTATGTCTCTTCCTCTCTGCAACCTTGAAGAATTCCCAACCACTGTGCAGAACAATGTATCAATCTGATTTCGTTCCCTCCCACCTCAGGAAGCCGACTCACCAGTACTCGCATGGGAATGAAAAACCAAAGTGGTCCCTATTGAAATGTCGAATGGCGTCACGACTATCCTGGTACTCGCGACGGTTTTCGACAGGACAGAGGAGGCAGCAGTACTTCTTCTTTCCTGGCATCGCCTCCTTCGTCTCGAGCAGCATCTCCCACATCTTTTTTGCCCCATTACATGCGTGAAACACATCGTTTGTTTGGGCCGGAGCCATCAGCGCGTCGACAGTCACGCCCTCTGCGAAAATAAAGTAGCGGAGAAGTATTGCAGCATTGATGTCGGCTCCCTCGCCCATCAACCGATCATACAGTCTCTCGACGTCGCCCTGGTACGTCTGCGGAGCTGAGCGTTTGCCTCGGATTCGTAATGACGAGATCGTAATATTGTTCGTCTCACCCCCTTCTGCACTCGTGTTACCATGCCAGGCTTGGGGATTTGCCCAAGTACTTGGAGGATCGGCTCCCATCATCACACTAGGCGTATTTGCGAACCTGTCATCACCCTCATTCGAACTGGAAGAGCCGATCACAGCCTTCGGGGTGTGACTTGGGAGAATCAGGGCTGGTACGAGCTTGGGCCAGGAGGGTTCGATGAAAGTGATGGGGGGGTCGACGGGAGCATGCGCGCCTTGCGGTGCCACCAGCAGCCCTCCAGGCCCCAACGGAGATTGAAAGGATGAGTGGTCGATGGCTTGGTATGTCTCTTGAAACATGCTCCACGTTTCCGTATCGAATGCAACTGGCGGATAGGGAACCAGTCAGCCATGTAGTGTGTCGAGGCGGACGTACTCGAACCTTCATTGATTTGCTCTGGTGATGGTGTTGAGACTTCATTCATGCCCCAAATTACCTGATGCATGTTGTCTGTAGGGGTTTCAAGGAATAGGGAGCCCGCGGTGGGCGGTGCCTCGTTGGCATGCCTGGCCAATTCAGGCGGTGTACCTTGTAAGTCTGGGTGGTTGTCAAACTGGTCCATAGGGATAGTGCTGAACTGTTTTGCAGATTGTGCTTGGTGAACAACACAGTTTGGTTGGCGTTGAGGAGCAAGACGATAATAGCTCCTTTATTGACTCTCAAAGGCAGACACGCTAATAATTTACAAGAACCTCGGGGTGTTATGGAACGAAACCTTGGAGGACAGTTACAACTTTTCCTGAATTTCTTTGAATTCCTGGATGAGGATCACTCCTCAATTCTTCTCCTAATCCTAGAAGGCCGATCACTCTGACTATCCAGAATAAAGATTTAGGAGAATTTAGAGGGGGATCTTAAAGTAGTTTCCCTAAGGCCACTGGAATTCCCGATCTCGTTCACCTTTTCTGGCTAATGTCCACGTTAGAGGGCCGAGACCAGAGAGCGGAGGCGCAAGTCTACCACCACTCTAAGCTGCGAATATCCTTCTTGGGGAGGGTACAAAGACATTTACACATTTTCCATGCCAATTGGAACGGAGTTGGATCCATTGGAAGCATCGCCCATACCTAGGAGCTACCAGGATTCTACTCCATAGGGCAGGGCAGGAGTGGACGATATCTCTCCATACACGACACACAGGGGCTGTGTCGAAGAAAGGTTGCAAGTTTGTGGCACCCTTCCTTGGAGGTGTTGTCTGTTTGATGCTCTGTTCAGAATGCTCCCAATCGCGTTGATGTAGTCTATGAAATACACCCTTTAATAATAGTACTATACACATTCGTATTTTCTCAATATACCATTTTGCCACGTACCCTGGAACACGTGAATCAAGATCGCACCAGCCTCGTTATAATTTCCAAGGCTTATGGTTATTCCTACAGGTACCTTACTTGCAGGGAGGCTGTGGAGGAAGGCAGACAAGGGTGGCAGGTGGTTAGAAACTGGGTGAGTGTCATGTCAATCGTGGCTATCCGCAACGTGAGGCTGCTGCATGGTGTGCGTAGTGTATCAACTAGTTTCGGGCTTTCCTCACGTTAATCTATTGACAATCTGGTGGCCTCGAGGCATTCGGTGCTCCTCAATATCATCAGGATTGGGTTCAAACATCGTCTTGGTGTCGTCCATGGGCCAGACATGGACAAGTACTGCATAGGCCTCTGGTCTGTTCTCATTATTTCTAGCGTCTGTCGCCCCTTTCCTGGAGCCGATCGAACAAGCTGATGACGCGCGCTCCTCACCCAGTCGTGTAGCTTGTCAACGTGTACCCTGACTGGTGATACGACTGTGTAGTACCATACCAATCCTCCCAATAGCGTAACCGTGTCAACAGATCAGTTTCCGTTTGTCTCGACGCGTTCGAGGATCAAGTGGTCATGTTGAGTCTTAATTGGTACGTCCCTCCAATATCAAGTCAGCCCAGAACAAACAGGTCCCCATGAACAACGACGGTATTTCACATATACAACATTACCAGTTCCTAGAAGAAACCTTGTCCTGCTGCCGAGTTCTTGCCCCAATTAGATTAGTACGCACCCCGCTACCTTATAGAGGCAGGGATCCAGTACCACCGACCCGTTGGTAATGACATTTCTCGAAGGAGTATCCTCCGAAGCGTTACGCTCGGTAAGATGAGAAAGGAAGCGTGCGATTACATCGGAGGCTCTTCGAGCGAGATTTATCATGCTCTCCCTTTTCTCGACGCATTCGAAGCAAGAGTTCTATTCATCGGCCTTGCGCTGTTGGCAGTCAAGGTAGGTGGAAACACCCCAAAGGCGCGTCGCAGCACTTCAAGAGGTATCGGTTCGAGTTGGGGGTGCAGTGTGTATAATAGTGAGCGACTTGATTAATATCAGGGGAGTATATTCTAATCATTCTTCTTCTGTTGCTTGGGACATGGTCGCGTTATCAGAGAACTCATCACCGCTATGCCGCCCTGCGATCTACGACGCGGCAATCCCTGATTTAGTGTGTCTGGTGAACCTTCAACAAAAGTATCTTTCCACGTTCTGGATTTTTCTGCTCGAGCTTCGAGGTACTGGTTTATATACTTAATCGACATGATTCTCAAATGTTACATGGGAATTATTAGGCCCCAAAGCGTTCCGGCTGAGAGGGCCGCGATCACTCAAAGAGTGCGCTCCTCAACGGCCGTTTTCTATCCTACTGAGGATGGTTGTATTCTATACAGTCGGCCTAACACTCCATAATACCCTAAGCTCAATGTAATGCTGAGATTAGGGGTAATGGATCGGAGGCAGACCTCTCGTGTAGCATTGGAACAAAAGTGAGATGATGAGGACATATTAAGATAATACTGCCAAGCCAAGTGAAGCCGGGTATGCTCAAGAGACAGCGTTGGATGCTGTGGTGAATGGTGTAGATATCGACATTGAAGAATTGAACGACGTCAGAAATATGCTTCCCCAAGTCCTTTTCCGTCCCTTTTCCGCCCTGCGTCCAATGGGATTGCTTTGCCACCCATCATAAGCGTACCCCGGTCGAGGCCCAGGCCGAAAGAAATCGGACACTAGTTTTTGCAGTGGGAGAAGTCGCGGGAGTCACGGCCTTTGTATCCACTGTATCCACAAAGCTTGTTGACGTACGCACTCATCGCCGCCGCGCTCCCCTCGATGTCTGTCCAAATTCCTCCTCTCCGGCCTCAACACGGACGACACCGTATACCACGTTCTCACGTCGCTCGGCGATAGAACTCCAGGGAGCATAATCACGGGAGACTTGGAGTTCTGGTTTTGAGGAGTTGAGACTATTGTTGAGAGGGGAAGGTGTAGCTGTCATAGCTCTCCCCCAGGGATTCCGGAAATGGCCAAACAAGGCCAAACACATCCTTTCGCATCTCGTATGTTGGGGATTGTAAGGCGGGTCTCCCGGACTTTCTGCAGTGTGTACAAGGCACTTTGCAGTTGTTGGTACAAAGCTACGCACGCACTTTCATTCGCTCAACCTTTTGCCTCAAGTCCTATTCAAGTTCTTCTAAGAGCTGCAAACAGGCATCGACCCAAGAGAAAGCAGGGAACCTGATATATGGACTGTCTTCGATCTGGGACAGGATATACAAACACCTAGAGCGTAGGTGAGGCGGCGTGCACAGTATGGGAATGGGAAAGCCCTTCCCACCTCTCGGTCCGGAATGTTTTGGTGAAGCGTTTGACTGATTGCACCGTCAGCTTGGGAATCGACCTCTCTCAAAGACCGTATCTCGTCGTGCATGCCTCGAATGCACTGTTCGTATAATCAAAGTTTTGCTGGCGACTCCTCTACTACTGGTTGGCTCGGTTTCATGGGGCAGGTCACTTTGTGGTTCCAGAGAAGTACCTCATTTTTACTTTTTACACTTATAAGCATCAATAGGTTCGCTCTTGGGTATTCAAACTCACCACCATTTACAAGTTAGGAAGCGGGGTCTATGATAGTAATCCATACGTTGCTCTCTCGAACTGAAACGAGTGGTGCTAGTTGCGGTATTAGTTCGTCATTTGTGTGGGAGCGACTAATATATTGTTAATCCTGTTAGGCCACCATTCCGTCGATGAGAATGGAAAGGGTGGTGGGCTATACGTACCAGGTCTCGCAACTGATCTACAGGCTATTCCAACCATTTCTATACATGTTAACACAATTCTCCGCAGAGTATCCGCGAAATTCACTACAACAAAAATGAACGGGCGATTAGTAGCTGCTCAGTGGCCAAAGAGGTCTACTTAGCAACCTAGACACGCGAAATGCCTGAGGTTTATGGCCTTTGAGCCCACACTCGCTGCCCCAGTACACGGGGTTGCCTTGCTGCTGTTTCCTGATGTCAACGAAGCAACAGTGGAGTCAATGGCCCTGACGAACCAAGCAATAGTGCGCATGAGGCACCTTGACGTCGCTGACGATAGGTCCTACCACGTGTGTGTAGAGCGGACGACCGTCTTCAGCCGATGGAGCGGCAGCCAAGAAAGGACTTGGGCATCTGGATTCGGCCAACAAGGGACACCGTCGAAGGTCACAGTCGTGCTCGCTGATTTCTGGGAGTATTGGTTCCTCTCTACGAGAACTGTGGGACTGACACGCAAACGCCGATTTCTATGGCCCGGGCTATGGCCCTCCTGGCACATAGACACAGATTATGTACTTGTGGTGTACTTGTAAAACGGTGGCGGTGTTGGAGAGGGTGTGCCCTTGCCCTTGTCCTCCCTTGCCCTTGTCCTCCTTGCATTGGTGTCGTGAATTTAATCGAATACGCCATAGGGTCACGCGGAATGGTACTGGAGGAACTAAACAATCTTCTAGTGACCATTCCTGGCATTTTGAAACAACCTTGCGTGGTGCTACTTGGCGTTGGGATTTGAGTGCCAGACTGCCCAGCCTCAAATGCAACGACTGAAACTTAACCTCACCTTCTACTTGAACTCGACGGATGTCCGACGAGCTCGTGTCTACCACTGATAGACTATGATATGATGATGCTCGCATTGCGCCCGTGTTTTCTTCGTTGACGTGTCAAGGCGTTACCATTGCGATTCTGCGCGGGTTTTCGCGGTCAAGCAGTGAAGGATCGCCCTCAATCGCCCAGAATATCTACTCCAGACTCACCATAGCACGCACGAAGACCAGCAACGCGGTACGAGGGGCATGGCACTCCCAAATTCTCGAATGTCACTGATGTTGGCCGCTGCACGCAGGCGTTTCTTCCTCAAGGGCATACGCCCTCAACCTCTATGCATTACCCACCAATAGACAGTGCTTTCTTGGAAAGCGCTACGCGTTCCTCGTCGACACTCAGCCGGACCTCGGGATATTCTCTCCCTCCGTTCTGTATACCACGGCAATATCTATGTGCTACACCAGCAGATCACCAAGCTCTGCCATCTTGAACGGGAGCACCAACCCGCAGCGTTAGCCGCCCCAGATGCTTAGCACCCTCACCAATGCCATTCACGTCAAGTGGTCCGTCTTTCACCAACGAGAGGATTGAAGGGCCATCAAGATAAGATGAAGAACTTGAGTCTCATCGGTGCCACCTGCTACCACCATTGGCCTTCCACTCGGTTCCTTTTTGAAATGGACCCTAGAGGAAACCGTGGCCTTCCACAAACGGGAAATGACACGTCAGTCAGAATACACTCCATAGGGCTCCCATAGTGTGCATATATCTATTCGTCAGGACAGGACACATTCTGACTTCAGTCTTTTACCTAATATTTCAGCATATCCAACAAACGCCGCGAATATCGGACTGCCCAATGTATTGGGTGATTGACTCTGTGCTATTCAGCTTCCTCTGCGAGCAATTTGATCTACGCCTGCGAAATAATCTGCAGAATTTCATTTCCACCTAGGTTGTTGCTCTGCTTTAGGTATTCTTCGCTGGTGTTTCTGTGTTCAAATTGATAATATTCACTTTCACGACTTAGAGTTTGGCCAATCCTGGTTTCCGAACAGGTGCCCGACTCCGATCATGCGGTCCAAACAGCCCTATTCTCAGACCCCGCCACCTCCGTCGATTCGATCCCTCTCATCTACTTCAAACCTACGCATAGTCAATGGCCGATCCAGGAGCAAGTTCAGGTCGTAAGCCTTGCATGAGTCTATGTCAGCTCCGCTCACCCTCGCCCATGCCAGGACTGCCCCCCATCGGGCCTTATACTTCAGATTTCATAAGTGCAATATTAGCCTCTTCGGCACCCGCAGATCCCGGGGCCGTCATAGCTCTTGCCTCGACGAATGCCACTGTGCCGTCCCTTGCGTACGGCCCTGTCATATATATAATGGCTACTTCACCTGACGTCTAACCCATCTCTTTGTAGGTTCAATGGAATACAGGTTACTGATCCTTCGTGTCAAGTAAATGGCGTTCTGTCGGCTCGCATTGACACTAGAATCAAGCTCTGCATGACTTTTTGCCCTGGCTCTCCAGTTCAGTACTTGAAAATACCGAAAACGGCCTCAGTGCACGGAGAATCCCCTACTCCAGCAGGGTCATTGAAGTTCTCTCTGGAACTGAAAGGAGTCGACAGTCAGACTACTGTCAAGAGTGTTTGTGAAAAATGCAAAGAGCGAAGGGACCAGGCAACGTGGGACATAGTTGATTTCAGAGCCCCAACCACGATCATCTCTATCGAGAGCGGATCAGCGAACATCGAATTCTTCATCAAATGCTACGCTCATCATCACGGTTTAAAGAATTTCTGGTAGGCAACCCCGTTTTCACCTCTGGCTAGTTCCTCATTATATGGCTAGCGCCGACGCCGTTCTTCGGGATTACCAGGGTACCATCATCGACCGTAGGCCACTTCCATTGCTTTTTAATATCTCGGGAAAAGGCAAGCCACCAGCAAAGCCCAAAAGAGCGCAAAAGCGCTCCATCAGAGGGGTGGCTTCTCGACAACATAGTAATTATTGTACTTTACACCGCAATGGCCCCCTGGTATCTGACATCCATATATATTTAGCCGCTCCACCCATCGTTCCTGCTGTTTATTCCTCCGTCAATCCTCCAGCCCAGGAACCTCAGCACGTCGACAATGGTGCCGCTCAAGAATTGATAACCTCTCATATGTGGATCCCTGCTGGAAATATCCGACAAACCAGTAATCCAGAACTTTGTCCTTTGCGCCTTCTCTCACTCTGTCGACCTTAGGTAACAGCATTCAACAGCCCCACTGGGTAGACCCTACAACTTGGAACCTTCCGGCTGCCGATCCCTTCCTTTGGTTCACCGATCATACACCCGTTAACGCGCCGCCCCTCACGACAAGTACTTCACCTCACCCTGTTCAACTCACGGACTTAGGATTCCGCTCCTATGATATGGGTACGGTGTTCCTTTGATATGCAACGGGTCTGATACCTGCGTTAGGTTCCTTACACCATGTGGACTCTCTACCACTCGCGAGCAACGGTAACGCCGTCGTTGACTCTGGCACACGTACAAGTGCGTCACCAAATGGCGAACAGATCCTCCCCGCTATACCTTGTGAGAATGCATCAGTTCCTCGCTCACTTGGACCCACCTCGGGCGAGCCTCACTGTGGGCGTAGCATGAATGGGTCTTCCAGAATACCCGAGGCCACCTCACAAATGTTGAGCCAAAATTCCTCGGGGACATCTCGTGCTCTTAATACACCCTCAGTTGTGCCTTCAGGGCAAGGAAGCAGCGCTCCTGTTGTCTCCATACCGCCCGAGACATCACAAGTGCAAATCGACTCCCCTGCACATACCCACAATGAGGCTATAAACCAGAATATGGGTGCAACTGTACTGGAGGAGGCGGTCCCAGAGAGAGGTCCTACGACAGGAAGGAAACAGATCGTTCTATTCGGCGAAAACTTTCCTGCTGTTCCACTCTATGTACGCTTTGGAGATAATTGGGCTCGTGCCGTAAGTTACGCCTGGTATCACTGTCCATTTTGAATTGATCCTCAATATCTCACAGAAGCGGCACGATTCCCAAATCCTGCGATGCTGCCTCCCTCCATCAGCCAGTCCAGGCGTCGTGAACGTGACACTATCTCAAAGACCCACCAATAATGCACCTGAGGTCGGAGGGAGTATTGCCACCTTCGAGTATGAGGAGAGTCGGCCCGAAACGTGAGTCTATTTCCATAAGGCTTGCCAGGTGTTAATCGGCCCTGCTAGTCTTCTCTCTCTACTCAAGGTTTTCTATCAGAGGGAAGATGAAACAACCCGACAAAAGGGACCTGCGCAGTCGTTTTCTACGATGAATACCCATCCTAACCCGAACTTGAATATGCGCACTACTAACTCGAACAACCAAGAGCGAGAGGAGATACCTGGAGGGCTGCAAGACGTGAATTTAGAAGATATCTCTATCCACTTCCTTTGCACATACTCTGCATACCCCAACTGGACGCAAATAATCTCCACTCGCAATGACTACGGTCAGACTTTGGCACACATTGCCGTCACCCTCGGTTTTTCCCGACTACTCCAGCACTTATCCAGATGGAAAATCGACCTCAACATTGTAGACAGTATGGGGTTATCGGCGCTACACTACGCCTACCTTTTTAAACAGGAAGAGTGCGCCAAGATCCTCATCCATTCAGGTGTCGACCGATTCATTCTCGATGAACTCGGGCGTTCCCCTGCCGACCTAGACCCATCCTTAGAGGTCAGATTACGTTCAATTATGGATATGGATATGGATAGTGCCGATGGCGCTCCACCTATCGAATGCGACACCGGAATGCCGGACGAGGCAGGGAAGCTCTATGCAAAACAGTTTTTGATTCAACAGTGGATGCGAGAGGGCGAAGATGAGGGAAAGGGTGAGGTACCCCTATCCAAATGCCAAAGTCAAGAAACCAGTGGTCTTCCAGCTCTGGACTCCGCGGATGAGAGGGTTCGGGGTGTAACATATGAGCGTTCCTCTTTGGGTATTTACAATCCAGAAAAACACTCCACGCACGGCGTAGCGGAAGGAATAGACTTGGAAGCGTCAATCGAAACAGGGGCTCCACCCCGTTTCACCTATCCACCTTCTCCTATCTGCGAGGTCTCATCTCGCACGCAAGAAGTTAACGGACCTCCCGACACTGGTCAGAATTCATTCTCTCGCCCGGGCCCATTGGGCGGTGCAACAGAAAACACACCCGACCTCGAAGAGGATGTCAAAGGACAGAACGACGCTAATGACGGGGGGCTGCTACAGCGCTCGAACGCAAGCCCAAAGAGCACGAGCGTAGCCTTTCCCGATTCATGGAGAATGATGTGGCGATTGCCCTCTGCGCCGTATGCCCGTCCCAGCGCCAGAGGTCAGCAACCCATCTCTGGCTCGTCTATGGAGCCCGCGGATACCGTGGCTCTCTATAACATTAGAAAGGGTGAGTTCGTGACTGATCACCCTCATTTTATTGAGCCTTGCATTACAATCCTGGGTGCTTACAATGCACGCCAAACAGACACATCTAGCCCATCTAGTCTGACTACTGTTAGCCAGCCGGCTAGCACTTTCGTCTCGACGACATATCCTCCGCCACCCGGAACGCCACCGGTCACGCAAAATACACGTCTCACCCCTGTTTCTGCGAGTACACGAGGAAATCCCTTGAGTAGCTCTGCAGATGCATCCCGTGATCGGGTTCTTGGCACCCTCGGGACGTGGCTGCGCGACCGCCTCACTGCGGATGAGCCTGTTATTGGACTTGATTGTCCTCTGGAAGCCGATTTGCTGGGTATTAAAGGCATGACCGTCCTTACGGCATTCTTTGACCATTCCAACATGGAGAAATACACGTGCTATGTCTGTTCGCATGTGAGTAGCAACCTAAGCGGTGCAATCAACCACCAGCGCATAGCTAGGCACTACCAAGGTTAGGCACTCCCTTCCTTTCCCGCCCCAAGCTTTCCTGTTCGTAACGATAGGTACGGTCTCTACTGATGTAGCACTTACCCGTTGATGTACTCGTACGATTCTCCATACATAGGTCAACGTAATAGAATCTGATTTGTTAAAACCCCGCGAAGGATGCAGTACTAGAAACGAATAGAATGACTGGTCCAGCAATTAAGGGAGAAGGGATTGTTGGTCCCGCCAATCTCCCGTAAGGTGACGAGGCCGCAAAAGGATGGCAGGGTCACAGAAGAGAGGATACATTAGTCCCTAACAGGTAAACTGCAGGGGTACAGTTGCCCTTTGCTTAGCTTTCTGGTCGGCCGAGTGAGGTGACTAAGTTGGGGAAGGATTGACCAAAGCGAGACGAGACATACCAAGTTCTGCCATAACCCTCTCTTCTGTGTGAATCTGAGGACGTGTTGATCGATCTCGAGATCAGGTCCCACAGGAGATTATTTTCAAAGCTGAAGCGTTGGTAACTGAGCCATTGTTGGTCCAATACTGATGTCACTGTCACGTTCTTTTCCTGGTGGCTCATCTCTTCATAGCACCGGTAGTAGTCGTCCGCACCGAATAGGCAAATATAGTTCGACTGTTCACGATCCCCATTCCTTTACAGCTGCTTCGGCCACTTCTCCGGATATCTCCTAGGCTCAGATCCACTACCTGAGTCCTTCGTTCTGGGAACGAGGGGATGTCAGGTTGGTGTGGCCCCAACTCTGGCTGCGAAAAAGTCTGGCGAGGTGCCCACACAATCCTCGGAAGATTTGAGTCATAGTCCAGTTGAGGTGTTGGCTTTTGTGGTGGCCCTGCATCTGGCAATGGAGTAGACCCATCCTCGACAGGCGAAAGAATCGTTTGCAGGCCGCAACGTCGTTGTTGGAGCACATATGTGGCAGGCTAATTGATGGGCTAGGTCGAGGCATTATACGACATCTGCTAGGACAGTGCGCGGTGATCGGGCAAATGGCGCAATACAGAAGAGAGACTGCGAAGGGTGATGAACGAGAAAAAGGGGGGATCAAACCGTAAATATATGTGGGACAAACATCGCGCAGAATATATACAGAAGAGAGACCAAACAATGTACGTAATAGGGTGATGGGTCACGACTCTCCAACAAAGGGTGGCGCGTGAGTTGACACGGCAAAGGAGGGTGAGGATACAGTAGTCCAAGGCGGGTGATGGAGGAACTGTCTGTTGCTAGAGGTGAAAGGCAATAAGTAGACGCCTGAGCACGAGCAACTGGTGGAAGCAACCATGCATTTTAAAATAAAATGTGGCCAATGAGAAGGGGGAAAACACCCTGCCACGATCCAACTCGAAATGTATGTTCATACTTTTAATTATTACTATTAAATAACTATTATTAATCAAATTTGAAAGCCCGGGAAAGTGTGCAAATATTGTTACTAGTTACTGGTTGGTTCACCAAGAGCAACGGTTGCATTCCAAGGTTGCATTCCAAATGTGTCGCCCCTGCGACAGCATCTACTTCTCCTCGGCCCCGAAGCCACCACAAATGCACAAATGCCGGTGATCCGGATTCACCTTGCTGCAACTTTGCATTCCTCCGGAGGATCCAGGAGGATCGGCCCGACTTCCACTGTCAGAGACAAAGCCAGCAGACGGAATCTCCACTGGTGGACAGATCGATCCGCCCTCAGGAATGGACTACCAGACCATGTGAGTATGCTTTTGACCTTCCAGGTACATTCGCGAAGAGAGTGTCTCCTTAGGCTCTTCGCCCGCCCCTATTCGGACAGGCGGGGCAGGCTAGGTGGTATCAGCTCTCCTATCATACCCAGTACCTGAGGCGGCCCTTTCAGAATGAAGGAGTACGACCTTTGTTGCAGGAACATGGTGGATGGTAGGCTTGTGGTGAAGCGTGAAATTGAGATGAGTTCACTAACTCTGCACGTTGCAGGAACTTTAGTAAGCATTGACTAAAAAAATAGATTTGCTTGCGTGTCAACGGAGTTTATATGGTCCACTAAGCATGGAAGACTCCCGTCTTCATTGATCTTTTAGCCGGATTTGATTATGGTGCTTAAGGACGGTGGGGCGCATCGCAGGCTAGTGAGTTGCACCAGCCTCATGGAACCGCATCCCTTTGGTGTGCATTGTAAACACGGATCGTTACTCCCTTCGGCCCCCGATTTCTAATCGGAAACGGACCCGCCGACCCGAAACTTTGGCTCGAGACCACCCAACAAACACGCAACCCTCACAGTTGGCAGAGTTACCTGCTACTTCATCGCAATGGCAAAGGGGCAAAGAGGAAAGCGACTATATTTGTACTAGACTAATGTTGACAAAGTGAGGGACCCTGAGGTCCGCACTCTGTGATCTAATATACATGAATTCGTCGAGTACAGTGAAACATTGCTACGTCAGGATAGCAAATGATGAGTCATAGTCGATGGTACCTGGTCTCGAGATCTGAGCCAAAGTTTCGGGTCGGCGTAACGGCATGGGTCCGTTTCCAAATAGAAATTGGGGGCCCAAGGGAGTAACGATCCGATGTCGGGTCGTTACGCCCCGGTGTTTACAATGCACACCAAAGGGACGCGGTCCCACGAGGCCGATGCAACTCCTGTTAGTGGCCATAACACCATAATCAAATCCGATACTGGTAACCTTCGTCATATAGTAATGAGCCACCTTCCTGTGTCAAATAGCACTCAACTCATCAGCAACGGATACAAATTCATTCAGGTTCCACCATCTCCACTCAAAAACAATAGTCCGCGATGAGTTCGACTGGATCTCCAGGATATCAAGTATTTTGGGCTTTTGGACGATCGTATGCATCATCATATTTCTGATCCTATGCCGGAGGATATATTCTGTAGGTTATGTGGCACTGTTCTCATAACTACACCGCCCTTACTAGGTATTCCGCTAGGTGTTCCATCTCCAGGACTCTCGTAGAGACGCCCGAGGGAGAATTCAAAGCGGCCAAGATGAAATACGATCTTTGAGAGACAGCGATCCCAACATTGATGGTGCAACCAGTCAAGCGCTTCACAATAGCATCTTGGATAGGGAGTGGTGAGAAGAGCGTTCACACCTTGTACACCGTCTCACTTACGCGCTTAGGTGTTTGTATATACCAGACCAGACCGAAGACAGTCTCTGGTCCAGCTTCCTTGCTCTCTTTCGGGCCGATCCCCATTTGCGGACGTTAGAGGTACTTGAGCGGGACCTGAGGCAAATGGTGCAGCGAATGACAGTGCGTGGTTTTGCACTAAAAACTGAGGAGTACCTCATACACACCGCAGGAAGATCGGCACAACGCGCGCCAACTAGACGCGGCTGCACCGACCGTCGAGATGTCGACTTCTCAAACACATGAGGTGGGTACAACTCGCCAGCCCAGTCAACCCGCTTCCCGCGCCTTCTCTGGTGGTCATAGCACCACAATCGAATCTATGGCCAGTACAGGTAACCTTCGTCATACCGAGGCTTCGACGAGCAAACATCGCGTATGTGCGCACCCCCTCGACTGGAGATAGTCCCCAATGCTCTAGTGACCCCCCGTCGAATACCAGATTGACTTTCAGCGGTACCTGCTTTAACTGATGGTGTCAGCTGGTTGCTCACGTTATTATTATTATAGGTTCAAATGGCCCCAGGACCTGTTTACACCTGGCTCCTTCCACATCCACCGTGGTTTCGGGACCTTCGCCGCAACGCATCTCCTCGGCGAGCTCCCAGACACCCAAATCCACCCGCAATAACAATTTCTTTCCTTCAGAAGACTGGCCCCGTACGTATCCCTTTTGGGAAATTCCCAAGTAGCCCTGACATTATTACTGTTAGGCATGAGCAGAAGATTTGCAACTTCAGGACCCCAAGAGGGCCGATTCGTCCTATGAAAAGGCAGAGGCTATATTACCCGATTTCTCTCGTACTATATTGCTAGAGTGCATCTACGATAAAAGGTCATGGCTCTGTCAGCGCCCTCGGCTCTGGGCCACCTCCAATCTCTGGGTCCACTGTCTGCACTTGCCCAGATGGAGTCCATAGTAATATAGTTCCGAGGAACTGCCCGCTGCTGCAATGCATCTTGTGGTAATGGTGGGTTGCCATCTCCAGTCTAGGTGAGGATCCGAGTCGCTAAGAAGATATCTGCAGGTGCAAGGAAATTACCCTATAGTTGCTGATTTGTACCAGAATGCTTCTCAGATGGGTCCCTTTGACAACGACACTCCACGTTGAACCGCTCCTCTTAGACCACCGCTAATCCCTATGGCGAACCTCTCAGTCCCTCTTCCGCTGCCACTGAGGGTCAGAAATTTCCTAGTTCTGTTTTGTAGGAGGACGGGTTCCCTCGGTCAAAGCTTTTGGGTGACAAAGGATACAGTACACCAAAATGGGCACACACTTTAGGTTGTGTTGGAATTTGTTCCAGACTGTATTCTGCTGCAACGTCCACTGTAGCTCTTTGCATCTGTAGCTAGCTTATTTGTGGTTCACGCCACTTGGACCCAACCACCCCGCACTTTGGTGGAACATCGTTCTCTGTCAGGTTGTGGATGATCTTTGCTACTGATAAAATCGATGGTTGTCAATTGATATCGGTATATAAAATAAAACAACCGGCAGGTTGCAAAGATATCGTTTTGATGATTTGCGAGCGAGCCTCGTCATGACTTGTAGTACGAGAGAAATCGGTACAATGGCCCCTCCCTTTTCATAGGACGAATCGGCCCTCTTGGGGCCCTGAAGTTGCAAGTCTTTCATGTCCTCTCTGCTGCGGTGCGTGCCTTCAGACCCGAGAGGTCCAACGTTTTTGGTTCATGAAGGCTGTAAGTAAATGTCGGACCTTCCCTAACGGTTCTGACCCCTACTATGACTCTCAGGTTATTTCTTTGGATATACCCAATATCGGGAAGGGAGAACGGACACATGAACCTTTGTTCCGAATTCCGCGCGGAGGACCCAGGAGTATCCCCCACATCGAGGGTCAGTAATCTCGCCGAAGGTCCAAGAGAACAAGTAATGGGCTGTACTACATCCATTTAGGTGACCTCCTCGAAGTACCACAGGCAAAAGAAACGTGCGAGCTGGGGGCTGCACTCGAACACAAGAAGACAAACTTCGTGAGTTCAACTATATGCTTTCGGGGTGGTATTCCCTAATGGCTTGAACCCAAGGCTATTAAACCCACCCAGTGGCCGATACCCACGTATTCGGGATGCAAACGGAATTGGGTAAGATCCGGGTCTCCCGATAGGGCATGTGCACCACTGAATTGGAGTCGGCCACCGAACGAAACCCGTCTCCAGGCCAGCATGCCTCATCACTGTGTATCGCCGGGGCAAAGTAGAGCATCTTGAACTCCACCATTCCAACCAACAACAAATGTCCCTCAATGCGTTCGACTGGATCTCCAGGATATCAAGTATTCTGGGCTTTTGGACGATCGTAGGCATCCTCGCATTTCTGGCCCTATGCGGGAGTAGGATATACTATGTAGGCTAAGTGGTACTGTTCCCACGACTACAACGAGCTTACCAAGTCTTCCGCTAGGTATACCGTCTTCGCGACGCTCGCAGAGACGCCCGAGAGAGAATTCAAAACACCCAAGATGAAATACGCTCTTTGAGAGGCCTCAATTCCACCCTTGATAGTGCGATCAATGAAGCGCTTGGCAAAAGCATTCTGGACCAAGAGTGAAAGAGCTCCCCATTCACATACCCTGTACGCTGACTTACGTACCCTCTTAGGTGTTTGGATACCCTGTCCGAGACCAAAGACAGTCTATGGTTCAGGTTTTCTGCTTTCTTTCGGGCAGATCCCTGTTTGCGGTTCTTGGAAGAACTTGAGGAGGACTTGAAGCAAACGCTTCAGCGAATGACAGTGCGTGGTTTGCACCAAAAATGGAAGAGTACCTCATACCCACCGCAGGATATCCGGCTTATAATCCTGGGTGGTTACAATGCACCTCAAACAGACGCGGCTGTACCGACCGCCGAGACGTCGAGTCGTCAAACACTTGAGGCTGGTTCAACTCGCCAGCCCGCTGAATCGGCCCGCATCTTTTCTAGTCGCCATAGCACCGCAACCGAATTTATTAGAACCAGTGCTCGTAACTTTCGCCATAGTCCCCGGCCGGAGATTCTTGCGTTGGGTGAAGGGCCAGGGCTTCACCTGCGCTGGCGAAGCCCGACCACAAACAAGGCCACCGATGGAGAGATCTGTGCTTTGCCAATGCCGATTCCTGAACCTTCGGGTGGAGGCTCATCAGGTGCAGATGATGAACCGTGGTCAACCACATTCAGCAATTTACATATCACGGACTCTCCGTCGCCCATGTCCAGAGCTACGAGTAGGCGCGGAGGCGGGAGTCCTCAGCCTCCTCAAATTGCGTGGTCCCACCCCTCGTCGCCTCAACGGGACATGTCACGTGCCGCGACAGCGGGACATGGCTCCCTCCCGACCACTTCGTCCTTCAACCCATCGCTGGCCTTTCTGATGCCTGGACCAGCGGCCTTGTTCCCGTTCCCGGTCGCTGAACCGACAGGCTATGTGGAGGAAAGCGACCACGGCCCAGACACACCCAGTCAACAGCCATTGTCGCAACGGACCTCTCCAGGTCCGGTATACTCCCCTATACATAAACAACCCACCCTGGTACCGACACCGCCTTTTCAAGTCCCGCATGCTACCTTCCCACGCCCACTCGCCGTGACGAGGTTGATGGCCTCCCAAGGCATTCAACCATCGCACCAACCATCGCCTGGCATCCCTGGCACTGGTTATGGTCGACCCTTAGGTCCGCCCCCATCGCACCCCGTCTCGTCACAGGGAGCCGTTCCCAGCTCGCCGCCCCATCTCTCCCCGCTTAAGAAGGATAAGGAGGCGGTACGGCACCAGCCCCAAGAGCTTAGGGGGACAGCATGGCCAAGTGCGGACCAGGAGAAAGAGCAGATGAAGGCTACGTGGGGCGATACCGTGACTTCGGAGAAGCGCTTTGGTTGATGTGAAGGTGGTTGCTGCACGGAGAATCAATGTGGTCGTGGATCACTTTCAACAACCCAAGCAAGGAGAGCATTGAGAGTATTACCTTGATAGGACGCGACTGTAATAGCTTCTGTATGTTTCTTGTGCCCTGACTTCTTGCTCAGGGCTCCCTGATACCGCTGTATTTACACGACTGCTCGTGATGACCGCCATTCCTAAATGCTACTGAACTGCTGGTAATTCGTAACGCTTTATGGTTCCTTCTCTGATCATGTCACAAACTAATAAATATGGTAAGAACGTATTTTTGCGCGAAGGGCAGGTCGTCCGCTCCGATATATTCGATGCATGGTTATGTCGTCACACCCAAGTGTCATCCAATCTGTAGAACTTTTGAGACTGGTGTGTAAAGGTCGCCCAAGCTTCAGAGCGTCGTGGCTTGGGAGAGAGTAGATGCGAGGATTGACTTCCGGGAGGGTATGCGAGACACTTGCAATCTTGCAGTGATTCCCCATGCCTTACTACTACATGTCCAAACCTTGTATGAACAGGATTGGCCATGGAGGTAAGTTCGCACGTACCAATCGGATCCATCTACTGCTGCCTCTTCATTCCAGTATTGGCCAGGGAGGGCAAAACCTCAGGATAGAAATCCGTGGTCATGGCCGATCCGACGCGCAAGCACGCCGGACCGCCACCAAAGGGCGATTGGGAAGAAGCGTGCCAAGCGCGGCCATTGTCCCTTCAAGTGTCCCATCAGAGACCACGACTGCGACTGGTTCGTCCGTTCCATGGTTGCCATTGATCAACAAGTTTTAACCTTGAATCTCTAGTGACTTTAAAGGGTGTAGCGAGGAGAACCTGCGACCACCTTGCCCGCATTTCTTCTATTCTGACCTCCCAGTTCGTGCTGAGTCCTCCTCAGCTCTAAATCCATTGCTACCAATAATATCCATCAGCATCCTCAAGCCGTGCACCGACGATCTCTGGCTATTGTTTGTTGACTGTCGCGTCACCCTTATTAGGTCTATTTGGTCACTCTCCATTTCCATCCGATTTCGTTCCGCATACACAGCCCCAACATATAGAATGTGTAACTGTAACCTATTTTGTATTTAAAGTGCGCGGCTCGAGGCAGGAATATCCTCGCGGTCCTTTTCTCCTTCTGAGCCGCGCCTAGTTCGTTGACACAATCACTTACGCCCAGGTTCTTGCCTCGTTGAGGCAAGACCCAATGTGAATGATGATTCTTCACTTGTTCTCGCTTGTCGGCTACCTGTATTGCATGATCTCGGACATGGCTGGTCGGCAGTAAGCATGAATGATAAGTGCTTGTGCGACCAATGGCAACCAACAAGACTCGGCCTACTGTTGTTCTGGCAGTCATGCGATGTGCCCACACTCACGGTGTCGCTTGTTACTCGTATTTCAAGGACCGCTGCACGAACAGCTACGTCTACGCCCACGCCCACAATGTAGGTCACCACACCTCTTCGAGAAACCATCGGTCCACCATTGTCTGGATTTCGGGAATCCTCGGGAACTCCTCTCTGGACCTGCCCAGCGTCGAAAGCCGCCAGTTGCGTTCCGATTTCTGCCCATCGAGATTGATAGAGAGGGGCCACGCCTGATGTAGTTTCGTGCTCATTAGTTGAAACTATGTACTGTCGTGATGATCATGAAATCTTATGTGTCACCCGCTGAGTTTTCAGGAGCAAGGCGGATTCAATTTGCACATCTGGGTCTATGAAGGGAATACCAAGGTCAACCGAATCGGGGAGTGAAGGGAAACGTCCACGTCCAATACAAGTACATCGCAAGAAACACAAGAGAAGGCCCCTGGCTCGTCATGATACATCGGACTACAAGTTATAGTGAGTAAGATGGTCCCGAATAAGGTTATGCAGGTGATCGAGGGTTACACGATTCTCATCAAAGAAGGATACGGTTAAGAGCTGGTAAAGGGGCTGGTATTACCGAATACGGAGCCTTGTCCATGCTGGAGATGTGAATTAAAGTTGCTGTACGAATCGTGCATGAGCGAGTCGTTGACACCGTCCCAACTCTGATTTGAAGTCGGGTCTGTTGATGAGCCCGAATAGTCCGTTCTGCTCGGTGATGGTCCACGGTCCATAGGCCACAGAGGACCACACAGTCGCTGTTCCAACGCTCGGTCGATAGTACCAAAGGGCTGCACTGAGCTCTGGAGCCAACTACGTCCGATGCCCTGGTCGAGGAGTGGACGCTTGGCTCGATGGTGACAAGAAAGAAGGTGCAGCGACGGGTGAACCACTCGCAAGGGGATTTTAAGGATGGCGACTGCTAACCGAAACCAGCCCGCTGCAACGAATTCGAGTAGTTCGCAGCGGTCCAGTTCGCGTGCGTGGATGAGGCCAAGAATGAATGCAAGGGAGGTTCTTCAGGGAAGACCGTATCCAAAGATGCGATTTCTTCACGACCATCCCAAAGGTCACTCCACTGCTGTATTTGTGTCTGCAACCCCGCAGAGGTCCCTTGCTGGAGAAAATTAGGACCCCAGTGGGGCCGTGCAGGCGAGAGGAAACTCGGGGGGTACAAATCGCCGAAAGGGTAGGCGATCTGAGCGTGGTCAAATATCCCACTGTCCATGAGGCCATCGGCCGATTATGGGTCAGGAGTGATAGGCGCCTCGAGCTCAGTGGGCGGGGCAGGAGTAGGAGCAGAACGAGCAGGAGAGGCCGCGTCGCATGTGGCGTTGAGCATGGCAGTGACGTCTGTGGTTCCAGGCGAGTAGACAACAGAGGGATCCAAGCCGGGTGAAACCTTGATCTCAATTTGACCTTCCTGGCCCACAGTGGATGGACTCGGGATGGAGGTAGGACTTGGTGCAAAAACAGCTCGCGGAGCTGGGAAGGGAGGGGCGAGATGAATCCTTGCCAAGGATCCGGCTGTATTAGATTTAGTCTGCTGCGTCGTGGGGAATTGCTGAGTAGAGTTCAAGTGCATGGTAACCTTCGGAGTCTTCCCTCGATAGGAGCTGTTCTCGGACGGAGTTCCGAGACCACTCAACAACCATCCTGAACTCCTCCTTCTGCATCTCCTACTGCTCATCCAACGCCTTCTGGTCAGGGGAAGCAGGCTGCTGGTCGGGCATTCCGTCGTCAGGGATGGATCGTGGGGTGGGTACAAATTGGGCATGGCTATAGTCGTACACCTTAGACTTGTCGACGAATTCCGGCGCGAGGGAGAACGGGATGCTCACGACAGCCTAGCATTCGCAGAGCTAGAGGCCGTGTTATGTTCTGACGCTTGGAAGGAACCGCAATAGTCAAGAGGACGACCGTCCAAAGCGCATGCTGGAATAGATTGCGTCGGTGTACCTCGCTTGTGCGCCATCCGCTCTTTGTTGTCGTGCAACATATAGGTGTCCACATCCATATCCTTGGTCTTCCGGAGCGTTGAATCGACGCTCTTGATGCTTTTCGACGAATAGGCCGACTTTGGAGGCGCACTCCAGACGCGAGCTTCGTCATTGGGAGAGCGAGAGGCGGGGGTCGGTGGCAGGGGGCCCTCATGAAGTCCTAGACAAGGTGGGCACGCGAATACACGAAGTAAGTTTAGGTTGTGTCTGAATTTGCTCCAGACTGTGTCCTGCTGCAAATGTTCACGGTAGTTAGGTGTTTGTGGCTAGCTCGTTTGTTGTTCTTCACGCCACTTGGACCTGACCATCTCGCACCTTGATGGAACATCGTTCTCCGTCGACAGGTCGTGGATGATCTTTCCTGCTGGTAACAGCGTTGGTTGTCAATTGATATTGGTATATTAAATAAAACAACGGACGGGTTGCGAATTCTTCGAGGACATCGTTTTGATGATCTGCGAGTGCGCTCGTCGTGACTCCCGACGTGACTCGAGATCCGACTTTTTGGTGCATTGAGGCAGCTAAGTAAGTAAATGTCGGAACGGTCCTGACCCTGGCATGTCCCTCAGGTTATGGCTTTGGATATTCCCAATATCCGGAAGGGAATCTTGTGAGCTGGCGAGAACGGACACATGAACCTTCGTTCCGAATTCGCCGCTTGACCGGGCGGAGGACCCCAGGAGTAGCCTGTGGTCCAAGAAACAAGTAATGGGCTTCTCTACATCCAATTGGGTGACCTCCTCGAAGAACCATGGGCAAAGGAAACGAGCGAGCTGGGGGCTGCACTCCAACACAAGAAAACAAACATCGTGAGTTCAACTATATGCTTTCGGCAGGGTATTCCCTAATGATTCGAACTCAAGACCATTAAACCCTCCCAGCAGCTGATACCCACGTATTCGGGATGCAAACGGAATCGGGGAAGGGTGAGATTCATCGAGAGGGCATGCGTTTCGCCACTGGGTTCGGAGTGGGAATCCGAATGAAACCCGCCTCGAGGCCACCATACCTCATCGCTGTGTATCGCCGAGTGTAATGTAGAGCATCTTGAACACTACCATCTCCACCAACAACAAATGGCCCTAGGTGTGCCCGACTGGATCTCCGAGATATCAAGTATTTTAGGCTTTTGGACGATCGTAGGCATCATCACATTTCTGATCCTATGCTGGAGGAGGATATATTATGTAGGTTAAGTGGTATTGTTCTCACAACTACCCCGTCCTTACTAGGTCTTCCCCCAGGTATACAACCTCCGCGACGCTCGCAGAGACGCCCGAAGGAGGATTCAAAGCATCCAAGATGAAATATGTTCTCTGAGAGGCCTTAATTCCGACCTTGATAGTGCGATCAGTCGAGCGCTTCACAGTAGCATTCTGGACCAAGAGCGGTACGTGAAAAGAGCTTCCCCATTCGCACACCTGTACATCGTCCCACGTACGCTCCTAGGCGTCTGGATATCGTATCCGAGACCAAAGATAGTCTATGGTCCAGGATTTCTGCTCTGTTTCGCGCCGATCCCTGTTTGCGGCGCTTGGAAGAACTCGAGGAGGACTTGAAGCAAAAGTTTGAGCGAATGACAGTACGTAGATTGCACCAAAAATTGAAAAGTGCCTCATACCCACCGCAGGATGTCCGGCTTATAATCCTGGGTGCTTACAATGCACGCCAAACAGACGTGGCTTTACCGACCGCTGAGATGTCGAGTCGTCAGACACAAGAGGCTGGTGGTGCAACTCGCCAGCCCGCTGAATCGAACCGCACCTTCTCTAGTGGCCATAGCACCACAGCCGCATCTATTGGTGCCAGTACTGATAACCCTCGTCATAGTCCACGGCCGGAGATCCTTGCGTTGGGTGAAGTGGGGGCGGTTGATTATATGCGTGACCCCATTGAGGCCGTGATGGATTGGCAGGGCAGGCAGGTAGAAGGGTTCAAGCAGACTGGTCTGAGAAAACGGAGGACGCCTGGCGTTACCTGGGAGCTGTCGCCTGCCGCCGATGACCTTAGCCGCGAGGAGGACAACCAGCGGCCGCGGAGGATACCCACTCCTTCGCCAAGCAGCCGACGACAGTAGACGACGAATCGTGATGTTTCGTTATTTTCAAATCTCTTCAATATTACTTGCTGGCTTTTTTCTTTTTTCTTTTTCGCGATGTTGTAATATTCGCGGAATCGGAGTTGGACTCACTGGATTGCTTCCACGACCGGTTCCGGCTCTGCCCGACAGCACACCACCGTGCCACGAAGACGGAGCGCCAGTGGCAGCACAGTAGTGGCTGGTTCTCCTGCGGTGACAGCCCCCCGTCCCCAGGTCAGTTCTGGGACGAGGACTACCCCGATCCGGAAACGATGCTCGCTAGTAACCGCATTTAGCCCGCGCAGAGGAACGTCGCAGGTGCATGTAAAAGGGACTAGGAGCGCATTCGCATCCTTCCCTCCCTATGTAGCGAACTCCACCAATGGGAAGAACGCCTCGGTTGGGAGATCGGTATAAGAAGAAAGCTGGATGTTGTTTCAACTGGAAGACAGATTCCCCTGGTCAAAGATTTTGGGGGCGACGCAGGATTCCACTGATGAAAGCGCTGGTTGTATAAAACAATGGACAGGTTTCCAGTTTGATTTGCGAGTGCGCTCGTCGTGACATCTCTGCTGCGTATGCGTGTGCGTGTGCATGCGAGAGATCCAACTTTTTGGTGTATTGGGGCAGTAAGTAAACGTCGGACCTTCCCGAACGGTTCTGACCCCTGGTATGTCCCTCAGGTTATCGTTTTGGATATCCCAATATCCGGAAGGGGGTCATGTGCGCTGGTGAGAAAGGACACACGAACCTTTGTTTCGAATTCGCCGCTTGACCGCGTGGAGGACCCCAGGAGTATCCTCCGCCGAGGGTTAGTAATCTCGCCGAAAGCCCTAGACAACAAGTAATGGGCTTCTCTACATCCATTTGGGTGACCACAGGCAAAGAAACGTGCGAGCTGGGGGCTGCACTCCAACACAAGAAGACAAACTTCGTGAATTCCACTACATATATGCTTTCGGCCTAATGATTCGAACCCAAGACCATTAAACCCTCCCAGCGGCCGATACCCACTTATTCGGGATGCAAACGGAATCGAGTAAGGGTGAGATGTATTCGGGTCTCCCGATAGGGCGTGCGTTGCCCCACTGAGTTCGGAGTCTGACACCGAATGAAACCCGCCTCGCCACCATACTTCATTGCTGTGTATCGCCGAGTGCAATGTAGAGCATCTTGAACCCCCACCATCTCCAACCAACAACAAATGGCCCTAGGTGTGCCCGACTGGACCTCCGAGATATCAAGTATTTTGGGCTTTTGGACGATCGTAGGCATCATCGCATTTCTGATCCTATGCGGGAGGAGGATATATTATGTAGGCTAAGTGGTACTGTTCTCACAACTACACCGTGCTTACTAGGTCTTCCGCTAGGTATACCATCTCCGCGACGCTCGCAGAGACGCCCTCAGGAGAATTCAAAGCACCCAAGATGAAATACGTTCTTTGAGAGGTCCCAACCCCGACCTTGATAGTGCGATCAGTCGAGCGCTTCACAGCAGCGAGCAGTACGTGAAAGAGCTCCCCATTCCCACACCCTGTACACCGTCTCACGTACGCTCTTAGGCGTTTGAATACCCTGTCTGAGACCGAAGATAGTCTATGGTCCAGGTTTTCTGCTTTGTTTCGAGCCGATCCCTGTTTGCGGCTCTTGGAAGAACATGATGAAGACTTGAAGCAAAGGGTTCAGCGAATGACAGTGCGTGGTTTGCGCCAAAAATTGAAGAGTACCTCATACCCATCGCAGGATGTCCGGCTTATAATCCTGGGTGCTTACAATGCACGTCAGACAGACGCGGCTTTACCGACCGCCGAGATTCCGAGTCGTCAAACGCTTGAGGCTGGTGCAACTCCCCAGCCCGCTGAATCGGCCCGCACCTTCTATAGTGGCCACAGCACCACAACTGAATCTATTGGTACAAGTAGTCAAATCAGTCGCTTTCACCCCGCAAGTGTCCCTCAACAACTCTCTCGTGGTATGCGGAAGAGCTGGAGACCTGCCGCTGCTGAAATGACCCTCGAAGCAACCGTCAGCGAGCTTCATCGCGACGGCATTGACGAGGAGGCGATTGATACCGTCAAAGAAATTTTTTCTGCCGGCCTCACTATAGATGCTCTGATGAGGAAGATGACCAAGGATGAAAGCCGGAGATACCTCAACGGCGAGAAGGGCCAGGCATACCGGGCGCTCCTGCGGGACGTTGATAAAAGGTTCCAGTGCCGTCTATGTCGTGAAGGTGCGAATGCGATGAGCTGGAAGCACCCACGAGATGTCGTACGCCATCTTCGAAGGGACCATTTCGGATTGGGTGATGCTTGCCCAAATTGGTTCGTACTTCCAACACCGGGCTCTTTTGAAAACAATCTGACCAGTCACCACAGCCACTACGTAGTGTATACGACAGGTGAAATGACCAACCACCGGTGCAAAGGCCAGTAGCACAGTCTTTACCCTCCCACCAGATCCCTCAGCGCATTACCACGTATGGTATATCCAGTCTGTATCTAGGGAATTTTTCATAAAATACGCAAGCGGAGGATACCCTTGGTGCGTAGGAGTAGGGTGACGATGCCAGATGACGACGAAGTGTGACTTTTCGTTGTTCTCAAATCTCTTCAATACTACTTGCTGGCTATTTTCTTTTTCGTGATGTTGTAACCGAAGTGCCATTCAGCATAATCAGATGGCAGCCAATGGTCAGGCGCGCCCGCTAGATTGCTTCCAGGGGCGGCTGTGGCTACTCCTCGAGACGGAGCGCCAGTGGTAGCAACACAGTAGTGGCTGGTTCTCGTGCGACGGGGAGCGGACCACCCTCGACGACGCCATCCCCTGCAGAGTCTCCAGGTCAGTTCTGGGACGAGGACTACCCCGATTCGGAAACGATGCTCGCTAACAACCTCACCGATGCATGTTCAGCCCGCACAGATCGAGGGACGTCGCATGCGCAAAAAGGACTAGCCCGCAAAACTTTAGTATCAATATCGTTTTGCCCTTGTCACGGAACCACTAATCCAGATGTTCAACTAGTGAATGATTTGTAAAATAGTAGCGTTGTTAACCATTGATTGTGATTCCGGGATAGATATTCATGCCAGACTTCAGACAATAGAGTAAGTTCATTGTACCCAACTTCACGAAAAAGTTCTGAGGTGCCCCTGTATATACCACATACAATGGAACCCATGGAAACAGTGGAGTCTCTGGAACTCCTCATGCATACGAACCGCTTCCCTTATCCGTGTGGAGATCGTGCGACGGTGTTCAGGGGAGTCTGTGTCATCAAACCACTGGAGAAACTCGCAAAGCTTAGGGATAATGGGAGTGAGTTGGTAGGACGGAACTGCATCGAGAAGCTTGCAAAGTGCCCCGAGCACAAATTCCCCATTAACTGCAGGTCCGCCCAGATTCTGCGGTTTCCCTTTTCCCTTTCTCCCGGAATGCTGTGATAAATGGAGTGACCATGCCATCGCCATCCAATCCAACCCGCTGAATTCCGAATCTGTCCACTCTCGCTCTTGTTGCTCTTCGTGGAAATATTTCCATGTGAGGATCTTCTCAAGCTCACTCTCCCATGTCATCGATTCCATGCGCCCCCGTGGTTTTAGTAGCGGTCGGCGCGACAAGGTGAAGAAGCCTTCAGCGAAGGATCGTCGCCATTCTACCGAAAGTGTTTCGAACCCATCCACAAATATATCTAGTATTGTCCACCCCATCCGCAATGGATGGTCCGTCAATATGAAGTTGAACACAGCAGACACAGCAGTGGAGAGGTGATCGGATGGTGCCGGGGGACCAGGATAGGATATCGTGGTCTTCATGTAGTACTCCAGCGCTACAGAGGAGATGGAGGGCTCTTGCGATTCGAGGAATGACTCTAAGAGGAGGAGCTCTGTGTAGTGAGTAACCGTTCCTTGTGTATACCGCAAAAGAGACAGAGCTGCGATCATATTGTGAAGTCGATGGTCATAAAATGACCCCATTGGCAGGCCCGACCCATCAGGAATATCCAGTCGGGCAACCACTCTGGCAGCCAGCCTCAACCACGGATTTTTCAATTCCGGATTCACGTTCTTTAATCCGTCTGTTTGGTACGAAGGTACGTGTTTGGAAAGCATGAACACGATGGCCAAAAAGTTTGGATCCGGGTTCTCATTAGCTCCAAGCCGAAGGTCATAGTTTTCGAGCAGTTCGTCCTGAAAATTGTATTCTCCATAGATCATGAGACGAAGGATCATTGGTGTTAATTCTTGTGTCTGAGGCGCCACGAGCACCCCACTAATGGCGGAGAGGCTATTATCTTCCAGGACCGGGGCAATGGCAGTGAGGGCGGAGGTATAGAGGGGTAAATCTCCCTTCGCTGTGATGACAGTGAGGTATTGAATTGCTAAAGGATATGAATATCGACGTATGAAGGCAGAGACGACCAGGAAGAGCAAGGAGATGAGCTGCTTGTGATAGTCGGAAGGGACGTCTTCAAACCAATTGGCAAATAGAGCGGGGTTTTGAGCATTCTGAAAGAACCATGGGCGTTCATCACTGTCAGTGGGAATACGGCTATGTAGCCGATTGGGATATGAAGAACATGACATAGCGGCGAGTGTGACCACAGCTTCAAGTAATACCATGTCAGGGCTGTAGTTGTCGCCCCATTTCGAGGCATGATTCGAAAGGATTGCTAGACATATCTCAATCAAGAATGGTTTCGCTTCTTGTCGCCTCCCGTAGCAACGGTGCTCTGACAGCGTGCTTAGAAGCCATAACAATTCTTCTGTGGGCAATTCCATTCTTTGTGTCACATTTGTGAGGTTGGACTCCGCTTGTCTCATATTTTCAATGTCCTGCGGAAGGCGGATCCAGTCGAGGTAGAGGTAGTCAAAAGCTGCAACTACAACTTGAGCCCCAGGAACATTGGAAATTTCCATCCGTTGAACGAGTGCTCGTACTGTGGTCATATGCTGCACTTGCCATTGGTAAGGCCCACGCAACGAAACCGCTAGCAATGCGACCAGCATGGCTGGAGAGCGGCGTGAGAAGTACTCTTCATCGTTTTCTCTCTCCATAATCCAATAAGGCAGGGCGAATAATGATGGAGTGTTACATGCCGTGCTACCCGCGAGCTGCCACACAGACCAATGGAGTGTTTCGCTGTGCTGAGAATTCGGGGCGCTGTCATGAGTTCTATGCAAGACCGATGCTACCGTGGAGAGCTGTACTTCGTCTGTTGTTACTTTTGCAATCGGGTTTTCAAAGTTTTTCTCTGCATAGGGGCGAGATTTATGAAGAATCGTCCCAATAGATTTGCAGACACGACCCATCGCTGTTTCTGGCATCTCATCTATGTCTGGCAATATGAAATACTCCACTACTTGATGGAAGAGGAGATGCGCAAGGCGGTACCACCTGGCGATCGTGCGCGAAAGAGGGGAGTGGAAGGGCGAGGAGGTAGCAAACACGGATATGGACGTCGTCACGGCATAATAGAGGACCCCAATGCCAAAAATGGCCGTGGTCACATGAAACGAGGGTGTACTGATATGAAAAAGGAAGAAGAGGAGACCGATGGAAAACAGAAGAAGGGATATCTGGATGAGCAATGGTAGTATCCCGACTATCTCTGGGAGCTTCCAACGCTTCATTCCGAGGTACCGGAACTCACGTGTCTTCGCTCGTTGTTCTGGGAGAGACATTGCCCCTAAGCCGCGGTCGAATTCGCGTATCCAGCTTTTGATGAGCATGGCGATGAATGCAGCTAGGAGCATCACTCCGAGACTGGCATAGAAGAGAGCATTGACGATGACAATGTGTTCTGGAGGGGAGAAGTCGGGCGGGACATATGGCCCAAGGCTCGAATTACGCATCATTTGCGTTTGGTGAATGAGGACATCTTGTATGATATCTATGGGATTCTGTTCGAGACGACCGAGGAGTTCGATCAGGAAGGCGCTAATGAAGCCCGCAAACAACGCCGCCTGCCAATCTATCAACTTAGGCTGACGACAAAGGGGGGTAAGACATACAAAGATGAGTATAGTATCCATTTGTTCAAGCCATGCTTTTTCGCGCTCGCGGTCGATGATCTCCATTCCTGGGGTTCTGATATTAGATCGTGTACTGTGATGTAGCTGCATAAAGGCCAACGCGCCTTCATTGTAGTATTCCCAGGCAGTCTTGAGGGTCTTCGGTTCTCCTGGGTAACACAGACGTATGAGAAATGTTCTTAGACAGTGATAAGGAACGGGCTTGCCTGGTGGACCCCCAGGAAGCGGGGACTCTTGCACTATAAAAGGACATTAGTAGATGTTATTGACTGGGATAAGAGAGGTGGGCTACCTTGCCTCAATCTCTTAGTGAGAAGCGACATGGTGCAAGCGAGCGATGTGATAGTGGATTGCAACCTTGGGCGCTTACGTTCATCCTAAAGCACGGAGTTCCAAACACTGCCGTCGTAGTCGTATTCACCCTTCTACCCTTGGCACTTGGCTTCTCAAGCTCCTGCCCCGCACCCCCCAACAACCTCACCAACTTGCTTGCTCCTCGCTTTCCGCCACGACGCGCCCCACACCGGCGGCTGCCTCGAGAACCAAGAACCCGATCTCGAGCACGCACAGCCGCATCCCGCGCTCGTGTGGCGTCGACGAAGGGTGCGTCCTGGACAAGTGAGCACGAGCAAAGCGGGTCCCTTGTCTCCCTAGGTAGCGAACTCCGCCAATGGGAAGAACACCTCGACTGGGAGAATGGTATAAGACGAAAGTTGGTAAACTGTGTGGGAAGAGAGATTCCCCTGGTCAAAGATTTGGGGACCATGCAGGATTGCAGCTGGTTGTATAAAGGAATGTAGGGGTTTCCAGTTCTTCGAGGACATCGTTTTGACGATTTGCGAGTGCGCTCGTCGTGATTCCCGACGTGACATGATTGGTCTCTGCTGGATGCGAGCGATCCAACTTTTTGAGGCAGTAAGTAAATGTCGGACCTTCCCGACCCATGATATGACCCTCAGGTTATCGCTTTGGATATTCCCAATATCCAGAAGGGGATCTTGCGAGCTGGCGAGAACGGACACACGAACCTTGGTTCCGAATTCGCCGCTTGACCGCGTGGAGGACCCCAGGAGTATCCCCCAAGAGGGTCAGTAATCTCGCCGAAGGTCCGAGAGAACAAGTAATGGGCTACTCTACATCCATTTGCGTGACCTCCTCGAAGTACCACAGGCAAAAGAAACGTGCGAGCTGAATTTGGAGTAGGACACCGAATGAAACCCGGCCGCCTCAAGGCCTCATCGCCGTGTGTCGCCGAGCACAATGTAGAGCATCTTGAACTCCACCATTTCCAACCAACAACAAATGGCCCTAGGTGTGCCCGACTGGATCTCTGAGATATCAAGTGTTTTGGGCTTTTGGACGATCGTAGGCATCATCACATTTCTGATCCTATGCTGGAGGAGGATATATTATGTAGGCTAAGTGGTACTGTTCTCACAAGTACACCCTCCTTACTCGATCTTCCGCTAGGTATACAATCTCCGCGACGCTCGCACCAGGAGAATTCAAAGCATCCAAGATGAAATACGATCTTTAAGAGGCCTCAGTTCCGACCTTGATAGTGCAATCAGTCGAGCGCTTCACGATAGCATTCTGGACCAAGAGCGGTAAAAAGTGCTTCATTCCCACGCCCTGTCCACCCACTCACTTGCGCTCTTAGGCGTCTGGATATCCTGTCTGAGACCGAAGACAGTCTATGGTTCAGGTTCTCTGCTTTCTTTCGGGCCGATCCCTGTTTGCGGCTCTTGGAAGAACTCGAGGAGGCCTTGAAGCAAAGGGTTCAGCGAATGACAGTGCGTGGTTTGCACCAAAAAATGAAGAGTACCTCATACACACCGCAGGATACCCGGCTTATAATCCTGGGCACTAATAATGCACGCCAAACAGACTCGGCTTTACAAACCGCCGAGATGTCGAGTTGTCAAACATTAGGGGCTCGCCATCCCGCTGAACCATCTAGTGGCCATAACTCCACAATCGAACATGTTGGTACCAGTGCTGGTAACCCTCGTCATAGAGCAACGACCGTCGACGATCGCATCTCCAATGGTGACACCTCAGACTCCAAAGGGCATATTTCGT
>Ga0307515_10000905_pt1 | contig 68223 bp, 49 predicted proteins | sample 17_EM_MG_FD_194513 | JGI IMG/M metagenome (GOLD analysis project Ga0307515, IMG submission 194513) | Populus trichocarpa ectomycorrhiza microbial communities from riparian zone in the Pacific Northwest, United States - 17_EM | ecosystem: Host-associated > Plants > Roots > Unclassified | place... | reverse complement strand
CAGCGATCTTGGTCGAGCGACGTCCACCGATAGAAAAAGCCGCTGACCAGGACTTTCGTCCTTGCCAACGGCCTTCAAATGCTGGTCGGGCTGACAGGATTTGAACCTGCGACCCCTTGACCCCCAGAACATGAAAGGCCCAGCGGCGTGCTCAACAACGTTTTACCAGGTCACCGATAAGCATACCAGGCCGAGTTAAGGTGTCGCTACCAACCACCTCCCGGCGAACCCATCACAACTCGCCTACCAGCAGTTTCGCCGCCCGGGATCCCTCAAACGAGTTCTCCCGGAACATTCTCAGTGTTCTGCCGACACTCCAGCAAACCGATTCATTCCGATGAGCGGCGTGCTAACCCTCCACCGGCGCGACCCCTTGACTCAGAACCCGATCACGCTCGACCAATCCTTCCTCGCGGAGAATCCTTCCCGTCGAATCCCATCGGAAATCAACCGTGATGTCGACCATTCCCAGCACCTCCTCTACTCGGTTCCTTCGACTCTCAACCGGGCCGTCGCAGGTTTCACAACGACCACCGCAGGCAGGCGAGTTTCGGAGTCCCTACCCCGTGTGGCTCTACCTGCGGTTGCTTGAATCCGGATACACGCCTTCGGGGCCTCAGCTGGTGCGCATCTCCACGGCCTTACCAACGTCAGGGAGAAGCCTCGTGGTGCAGCCACCCCAGTTCCGCAGCGACCTTGGCGGGATTTCGGAGGCTGTCATCAATTCGGCGATCCGGTCCGTGGCCTGCAGGCGTCTGGTTGCGCTGACCCGCGTGTAGTAGCGCATGAGCGTGGCCGGATCATGACCGAGCCGCTCCGCGACTTCGTGGACGCCGTAGCCGGCGTCGAGCAGCGTCGACGCGACAAGGTGTCGGATCTGGTGCGGGCCGATCGGCCGGACCGTCGCGGCTTCGGCAAGCTGGTTGAATCGGTCGGTGAGGTTGTCCGGTCGGATCGCCTGGCCCGTACGGCCGGCGAACAGGTACCGCGGCGCCGGCCCCGCCGCAACTGGCCCGAGCAGGTCGAGTGTCACCGGATCGAGCACCAGCGTGCGTACACCGTTGTGCGACTTTGGCGGCTTCACCCGAACCCGGCTCCCCGGATCCTCGACCACCAACTGCCGCCGCACCGTCAGCGTGCCCTGGAGCGGCTCCAAGTCACCGCACCGCAGACCGCACAGCTCTCCACGCCGCAGGCCGGACACCAGCAGCAGCCGCCACAACGGGTAGAGACGATCATCTACGACGTGGTCGCCGAAGCGCCGTGCCTCGGCGAGTGACCACACCGGTCGTTCTTTGTCGCTCTCGCGCGGCTTGCGCGCACCTAGGGTCCTGCCGATCTGCTCCACGAACGCCTTCGCCAACACCAGATTCAGCGTCCGCAAGGTGGTGCGGGAGTAGCCGCAACCCTCCAACTCGCGGTACGCGCGCTCGACCATCCGGGCACTGAGCCGAGAGGCTCGTACACCGCCCACATACGGGTAGATCAGACCGAGCAGCCACCGGTAGCCGTAGACGGTGTTGGGCTCGAGTTCCTGCTCTCGGGCCAGCACCCAGCCGTCGCAGACGTTCTGCACACTGTCACTCATCCGTGGTTTCGGATGCTGGGCGTCTCGCTGTCGACACAGCCGGCCATACTCCGTCTTCGCCGCCGTCTCCGTCACGAAGCCGGACCGCCGGGCCTGCATCCGGATCCCGCCGTGGTCTCGGCCCATCTCCAGCCGGAACCCGAACGACCCTGTCACCGGATCTTGAACGATCGCATCGGTATCGGACATGGCCCGCACCTCCGCTCCAGTCATGGCTCCCAGATAAGAGGAACCTTCACCTTGACCAACGAGCCGATCACGAGGCAGCAACGCACATGAGTCGACATCACTCGATCAGGGAACGATAGGAACGTTCAGACGGGCGACAGGGCCAGGCCACTGCGGACGTGTTGCGACAAGGCCCCGGAGCCGTTCAAGCATCGTCGGAATCCACGCCCTCAGTCGAGCTCACCGATTCTCTGCCCAAGATGCGAGGACGTGCGCGGGAACGGATTCTTGGGCGACGCGGCCTTGTGCGTCGCGGACAGCGACCGTCTGCTCCCAGAGCTGGTTGCCGAGCCAGTTTCGGCCCGGCATCGCCGACCAGTTCACGTTTCCGGCGCTCTGGATGGGGCGATCGGTCATAGCGGCCCATAGAGCTGCGGCGGGTCTGATTTCGGGTAGCCCGGCGGCGGCCGCAGCCGCAGCAGCGTCGGACGCAATGGCAAGGCCAGCGGGATCGAGGTCGCCCCAGTACCAGGCCGTTCCGGTGACGGGGCCGCGTCCACCGATGTCGACGCCGAGGGCGGCTACTTGTGAGGGGAAGGCATTGCCGCATCCCCAGGCGACCGCACCGATGCGATGGCCGTGGCCGTTTCGCAGGGTGTCGACGGCGACCCAGTAGGTGTCGCTGTTCTCGACTACCAGGATGTCCGGTCCTGGGCCGACCGCGATGGAGGGCAACGGGGCCGGTACACGCACGCACGCCAGCATGTCGAGACTGAGCCGGCCTGGGCCAAACAGGTTGGTGCGGACCATGCCGTCCAAGCACTTTTCGTCGCCGAAGATTTCGGCCGACCGGTAGCGCACCGGCACCACGCCGGTTTTGCCGCCGTTGGTGCGTGCAAGCCAATCGTTTACAGCGATGAGTTCACGCAACCGCGCGTCGGACAACGTCGGCAGGGAGGCGATCCAGCCGAGTTCATGACGCCACGGAAACCTGATCCACCCCTTGGCGCGAAGCGCACGACGGGCCGCCGGGATCGAGACCGACCGCGGCAGGGCAGGCGCTGTTGACGTGTCCCACGCGGTGGTCGGCAGTTCCAGCAAGCCGCGAACCGCGAGGTCGCGTAGGGCGGCCTCAAGGGCCGCGGCCTGGGCGGCCTCGCCGATCAGGCGTGGGGCGGCGTGTGTCCACAAGCTCCAGATCTGGGACAGCGGCACGCGGACGGATCCGGTCCGGGCGAGCGCGTCGGCGAGAGCATCGATCTCGGCAGGCCGGGCGAGGGAGGATGTCATCGGCGAATCTCGTAGGTGGTGGCGTCGACCCAGTTCTTGGGCTCGTTCGGGTCACGGCCGGCGGTGAGGGCGGCGGCGATGTCAATGCCATCGACGATGCGGGCGCGCAGACGCAAGAAGGAAAGGTTGCGTCGCAGGTCGCCGTCGTTGCGGAGTTTGACGACGACGGATCCGGGTCCGGTGAATGCGGCGTCAACGCCGGCGTCGTGGAGGCCGGTGGCACAGACCAGTTGCAGGCCGGTGTGGGCGGCGAGCCGGTGTTGCATGGCGATGAGGGTTTCGGCGGACGCGGCGCCGAAGGGGTTGTCCAGTAGCAGGGTGCCGGGTGGCCGGGCGCCGCCGGGGCGATGTGTGCTGCGCACGCCGGACAGGGCGCAGTAGACAAGCACCGCCAGAGTGAGGACTTGGCCGCCGGAGAACTCCTGCGGGATGCGGTCGGGCGGGCAGTAAATGACTTTGCCGTCGATGCGGGGTTTGAGGATCTCGATGGACCAGGCACCGGCGCGGAGACGGTCGATTACGGTGTCGCGGACGGCGTCGGCGAGCCAGCGGGCTCGTACGTCTGCCGAGGAGGCGCGTTTCGGGTTGGCGGCGAGTTCGGTCGCCCACGAGTCGATACGGTCGGCCAGGCGGGCGGCCGACTCGTCATCGGCAGCTTCCTCGAAGCGGATCTTGATGGCGGGATGGTCGGAGAACTCCCCGAGTCCGGCGGGTAGGCGGGACGCGCGGGTCACTTCGCGTAGCAGTCGGCGTTGCTCGCGGCATAGGGTGAGTAGTCCGTCGCGCAGAATGGCCCGGTGGGTGTCGAGGGCATCGAGGTCACCGCGGGCGGATTCGGCCATGGATTGGATCCGGCGGGCGAGGGTTTCGGCTTCGGTGATCAGGTCGGCGTCGCGCAGTGCTCGGACTCGGGCGGCGACAGGGGCGTCCAGGTCGCGCCAGCGGGGATCGGTGGCGCCAGCGCGGACGTTGGTGACGGCTTCACCCAGTTCGTCGCGTGCTGCGCGTTCGGCGGCTTCCGCCTGGCGGTGGGCTTGGACCAGTGTTCGCATGTCGGTCCTAGCGGTGTCTTTGCTGCCGGCGTAGATGCGTTCGGTGTGCATGGGTTCGGCGGGCCACATGCCGATGGTGTCGTTGAGCGCGCCGATGTCGGCGATGACGGCGGCGTGCAGCTCCTCGGCGTCCTGCTGGGCCTGCTCGGCGGCTTCACGGCGGGCCAGCAGTTCCGCGTTGCGGCTCTCGAGGCGCTCCAGTAAATGCGGGATGTCCGCGGGTGTGGCCGGTAGCCACTGCGGCGTGTTGGACAGGTCGATGTGGTTCTGCCGGTCGCTGGAGGCCGGGGTCGCCTCCTGTACCTCGGTGGTGGCGTTCTCCTGTTCGGTGACTGCTCGAAGGTGGGCTTTCTCGGCTTCGGTCGCCTCGGCTCGCGACCGGTTTTGCGCGGCGATCAGCGCGTCGCGCGATGAGGCGGAGGTGGAGCGGGCCAGAACGGCGGCTCGCTGCACGACAGGTTGGGCGAACCGGTCGCGACGTTCAATGGATTGGTCGAGATGTGACTGCGCCCGGTTGAGGAACTCGGCCTCGCGCAGGCCTTGTTCGGCGGAGGTGAGTTCCCTGCGCAGAGAGTCCCAGGTGGCCTGGACAACGGCTAGGTTTCCGCCGGGATCCGCGGCGGCGTGTTCGACGCCGAGTTCGTCGCGCGCTGTCTGCCAGGTTCGGCGGTCCGCGCGGGCCTGAGCGGCGGCATGAACGCCGGCAGACATCCGGGCCTTGGCGGCAGCTCTGGTCTCTACGGCAAGGGCGAGGCGCCGCCCTGCCTCGGCCTCGGCCGTCGCGATGCGTGGTCGCTGGTCAGCCGCAGTAGCGGCGGCGTCGGCGATGACGACGAGGTCCTCGGCTCGTGTGGCGGTATCTCGTGCCAGCTGGTGTTCGCGTCGCGCTTCTCCGGCGAGGCGGCGGCACTGTCCTGCAGCTTGGCGCTGACGGTCCCGTTCGATGCCCAAGTTGGTTTTGCGCCGCACGGCCGATTCCACCTCGTCGGCTGAGCTTGTCGAGGCTGTGATCAATGCGGACCGTGTAGTGGCAGGCCAGCCCTCGGTGAAGGCGGAGCATGACGCGGAGGCCGCCCGGTGCGATTCGGCAGCGGTTCGGGCTTCGGACAGCTTCTTGCCCTGCTGCTGTTCAGTGGCCTCGAGTTCGGCGCGGGCGGCGCGGGCCCATTCACGGTCCCAGGTCGCGCGATGCGGCACGACCACGTGCCGCGGTCCGGCGTCGTTGCTAGCTGCATCGCTCGTGGTCGAGGTGGGTGGGACGGTGACGGTGACCGGCACGCGGGTTCGTGGTTTCACCTGCGTGAGATGGCTGATGGCCGCGCCGAACCGGTTCGGATCGGAGACGATGATGGCGCCGGCGATCTCGGGGCGCGTGGCGATGAACGCGGGCCGGTCGGTGGGCTCGATGATGTTGCGTTCGATCCAGTCCAGGCCGGTGACGGCTCCGATGCGCTCGGCCAGGAGGATGTCCAGGATGGCGAGCACGTCGGCGCCGGTCGGGGCGGTGCCTGTTTCGTCGAGATGCACCAGCTCGTCGCGGGCGGCTCGGACCTGCCGTTCGTGGTCGGCTGCGCGCTCGTCGGCACGCCGGGCGGCTTGGCCGGCCAGCTCGATGACGCGGCCGACGTCAGTCACGTCGGTGGGCGCGCCCCCGAGCAGTGTGGTGACGGTGTCGTTCGCGGCGAGCGTGGCGAGTTGGGTGTCGAAGGCCTCCAGTCTCATACGGTCGGCGTCGGCTGCTTTGCGCAGTCCAATGAGCTGGTCTTCGAGGTTTTGCAGGTCTGTCTGGAGGTCGTCGAAGGCGGTCTCGGCGGTTTCGGCCAGGCTGTCTTGCCGTTTCGCCTCCGCGGCGGCTGCCTCGATCGCGTCCTGCCAGCGGCGTAGGCATCGCCCGGGGCGCTCGCCCGGCAGGAGCCAGCCGGCCTCGTACGCTGTCTCGATGGCAGCTTCGGCGGCGTGGATGGCTGCGTCGAGGCGGTCCAGTTCCCGGCGTGCGGCATCGCGGTCGCCTTGCGCATCCTTCTCGAGGTCGAGGGCTTCGCCCATGGCTTGTTCGCCCGCCTGGGCTTCTTCGTCTGCGGCTTCGGCGGCGCCATCGGCCTCTGCGATCAGGCCGTTCAGGCGGCCGGCGAGTGCTGCCGCAGCTGTTTGGACTTGTTCGCGCAGGGGCGCCAGCTCGGCGTGGGCGGTTTCGTATGCGATCTTCGCGGCGTCGCGTTTCTTGCGGGCTATATCCACCTCGAGGACGCGATCGACCGCCTCCCACGCGTCTCTTTCCATGGCGGCGTCGGCGGCCAGCCTGGCGTGGTGTGCGACGGCGGCGTCGGCTTCGGCGAGCCGATGCCGCGCTCGTTCCAGCTGCAACTGCAGCCGAATGTCGCTGATCTGGCCGTACTCCCGGCGCGCTGCGCCGAGCTCTCGGACTGCGGCCTCGACGGCGTGGACCAGATCGGCTAGCGCAGCGGTGTCCTGTGCCACGCGGTTGGTCAGTGCGGCCGCGTGTTCGCCGCCGGCGACCTTGGCCTTGAGTGCCAGGGCAGCGTTGTCGTCCAGTGCGGATTTGCGTTGGGCCAGGAGTTCGACGCGTGGGGCAAGCTCCGTGCCGAATCCGGCGAGGGCGTCCAGATAGGGCCGCTGGGTGGCGAGTTGAGCGTACGGGCCGAGTTTTCCGGTGAAGTCGGCGATCTCCCGGTCGTCGTTGAGCGCGGCGATGAAGAACCGCACCACGTTGTCCGGAGAGTCGAAGCTCGCGAGTAGTTTCTCGGCGCCGGCCTCGGAGTCGTTCATTCGCATCTGATAGCTGAACAGGACTGGGTCGATGCTGGTGCGGTCCTGCAGCGCCTGCGTCCACTCCGTTTGAATCCGGGTGAGCACCCATTGCGTTCGAGAATGGGCGGACATCAGGCTGGTCACCTGCGCAAGGTAGGTCTCAAGGCCCGTGCGGCGGCCGTCGGTGACGAACGGCAAGTCGTCGATGCCGGGCAGGCCCGGCCCAGTGCGAAACAGATACCAGGCCCGGTGCATGTTCGTAGTGGAGCGTTGTTTGTGGCCGGGCTGCCGCCGGCCGTCCTTCCACTCCATCACGGCGCCGGTAACGGTGCGGGTTCCGGTCGTGGCGTCTTCCCACTCGCAGAGAATGTGGGACGTGTCGCCGGTGAGGACGTAGTCACCCAAATTCTTCCCGCCGACCTGAGCCCGGGAGGCGGGCACCACCAGGCTGCACACCAACGTGATCAGCGTGGATTTCCCGCCGGTGTTCGTCAACGACAGCAACACCCTGGAGGCAGCGCCGTCGCTGGTGGTGAAGTCCAGATCGAGCGGGTCGAACCGGGCTCCGTCGGGGCCGACGCCGTGCAGGCGGATACGGCGCAGTCGTAACGGCGGCACCGGCAACCGGTCCGGCGCTTGTTCCGCGACCTGGGTGAACAGGTCTGCGGCGGCAATCGTGTTGTTGGGGTGGTTGTCCGTCACGGCCCGTCCTCGTCCTGGACATCTCCGCCGGTGTCGACATCCGTGAGCTGGTTAACGATCGCGTACAGGTCGGAGTCCTCGCAGAGCACCGTCACCGCATGCCGGAACCGTGGCCGGGCCAACCAGGTGCCGCCGTCAGTGTCGCCGCGGGCCGTCAGGTAGCCAGCGTCGGTAAGCATGCGGCACACCCGGTTCACCAAGCCCGGGCGGTCATTGGCGGAGCGTCTTCGCGCGTTCGGCCGTGCGGTCTGCAGGCCGGCCCATTGCCGCCACGCCTCGACCAGGTCGTCGTCGACAGGACCGTCCTCGCCGGTCGCCTCACCGTGTGCCTGCACGGCACGGTCGAGGGCGTCAACGACAGACTGGGTGGTGAACACGGCCACCCGGTCCGGGTCGTCGAGCATCGAACTGTCCGGGTACGCGGTGCGGGCGATCGTGAGGATCACCGCTCCGATCGCCGCCCGGTGAGCCGGTTGCGCCCGCTTCACGACATCGGACGCGGTGACCCGCAACGGTGAATCCGCGTTGGCGGTCGCGACGATCCCGTCGCGTTCGTCAACCAGCAGGTAGAGGCCGGCGCCGGTGAAAACCGCGTCAACCGTGGCGGCGAAGTCCGGCTCGTTGCGATATCGGGCCACGACACGGTGGTAGTCGTCGTGTCTGCCCGGCGTCTCTCTCGGCCGACCGGCCCACGCCAGCATCCGGCCGATGTCGACGCTGTCGTTGTTGGCGCTCATGCCGCCTCCGCACTGTCATTGACATCGATACGCCTGGCTGCCGATTCCTCGATGTCGGCGGTGACCCACCCCGGTATCAGCAGCAGATCGGCCGTACGGAGCAGGTCGGTGCTCAGCACATCGCCGGTGTCCACGGCGACGAGGACCCGGTCGCCGGCCGACCGGCCCGCCAGCCTCGCCGCCCACGCCCGGTGGGCAGCGTGAACCATCGCCGCCGCCAGCAGGTCGGGATCCAGCGGCTCGCCATCTTCATCGCTGACCTGCGAGGCGAGATGATCGACCCGGGCGATCAGCTGGGAAAGACGCACCGGCTCGTCGACTCCCTCGAAGATAGCTTCGACGGTGTCCACGTAGGTCTCCCACCACTCCGGTGCGTCATCGTCATCGAACTCCGGAGGCTCGAACTGCTCCCCCGGCTCGGGCACGCGGGCCGGGGCGCACAGTTCGTCGGTGAGCACGGCCAACGAAGGCAGCCAACGAGCCGACAACCCACCCACGACCGCCACCAGCCGATCGGCCAACACTGCCGCCGTCCCCGTGGGCGCAGCCAGATACGGGTTGAGCAGGTCCCTGCCAAGGTCGGAACGATGCGTCGAGCGTGGGGCACGGACGAATCGGTCGTCCAATGCCTCCCGCAACCGGGTCCGTGCACCGATCAGGTGGGTGTGCAGCTCGTCGTGCCGATGTCGGCACTCGCGAAGGATCTCGATCAATGTGTTCGCCGCATCCACCTTGGCCCGGTCCTCAAGTTCGAACCGCCGCTCGGCCACCGCCTCCAACAGGGAGGATTCGCCCGCGAGGCGTTCCCGGACGTGAAGCAGCGCTGCGTCGAGCAGCGCCGGAACCTCGCCGACCCAATCGTGGGTGTCGGGGTCGATGAGGGTGTCGGCGATGATCCGGCGGATCCGTTCCTGATATTGGATGGACTGGTAGCGGGCGTACCGGGCGATCTGCACCGCGGATTCGATGGCGCCTCGGGCGATCAAGGCGGTCAACTGCGCCTCGGTAGCGATCTGCGCCGCCTCGATGTCCAGATCCAAGGCGTCGATGAAAATGTTGATCGCCTGCTCGGAGGCACGCAGATACTCTGCGGCGTCGCCGCCACCAGCGTGCACGTACAGCAGTCGGAAACGCTGCGCTCGCCACTGCGGCCCAGCCCCGGTATATGTCAGATAGGGGACGGTTTCGATGTCGGTGGTCACCAGCGAGACCACGACCCGCTCGGCCACCGCCGTCCACTCGCCGCGATCGGACTCTGGCGCCTGGCGTGCAGCCTGGCCCGTAGCGTACTCGACCGCCTCGTCCCACGTCTTGCCAGCAGAGATCCCCATCGCCAGCGCCACCTGATCGATCACGGCGAGCGCGATGGTGAACAGGTCGTATCGATGCCAGAAGTCGCCGTCGAGGCTCGTCTTGGTCCGCTCGATGTCAGTCAGAACCTGAATCGGTGCGAGTGCGCGCCGACGACGGGCGATGGACGTGTCATCGGTGGGGATCGTGATGTCCCAATCGACCGGCTCCACCGGCACGTCCCACTCGGTTGGCACTTGAGATCCCTTCCCCGGCGCGCGTCAAGGACAGTCGTTCAGCCGTCGCGAAGGGCATACAGCCCGACACGCCGTCATTCTAGGAGAGCGGTCCGACACTTTCGGCAAGCGAATTGGTCGATCTTTACCTCAGACGAGGGAGTCGGCCGGGCCTTGGTCCCCCACTCCCAACCGACTCGCGGATAGTGCAGTCCGCCGCCAGTGACGCAGACGTATGTGACGAGGCGCGAGGTGACGATGCTGAACGCGTGCCTCCGACAGCGACCGAGGCGGACACCGACATGGTCAAGACTCGAACCGCCGGCGCGGATCTCGAACGGCAGTAACCTCACCGGCGGAAGTGGCCTCGTCGCCCTACTGCCCTGGCGCGTCGAGCACTGCCGGGCCAGCGTCGGCCAAAGGCGGAAATCGGATCCCTGTGCTCTCCATCAAACCCGGGGCTTGACAAGGCCAGAGCCATCGCCCTGAAGTGGCACCCTTCAGGGTCACCCAGGCCCGACCGGACGCTGCACCCTCGCCCGGAGTCGCGTCGCAGACTGGAAGCCTTCGCAACTGCGAGCCGCATTCATGCCGCAGGCATAGCTGAATCGAAGCTTGCTTAGCCTACGCCGACGAGGTCCGCCGAGCACGTCATGATCAGATCACAGGGAAGTCTGGTCGGCCGAGACGATGGCTGTTTAGGGGGACACCTTTGCGGCAGATCTGTTGTGCCCGCGCCGGCTCAAGGAGGATGCTGAGCTCAAAGATGGCCGCCGGGCCTCGGCAAGGCGACCCGTGATCGAGCGCAGGGAGGACACGTTTCCGAAACTGACTGGCGACTAACAAACCCGAAACACGAGCCGAGAAGCCCGACTGCATACGTTCTGATTCACGGCTTGGGTTCTCGCTCACGTGGCCATCCGTTGACCCGCAGCCCGGCGGGTTGAGTAGAACATCGCCCAAACCACGTCAATCAATCTATCAAAGTCGGAATGCCTGGCGAGAGAAATTTGAGCCGAAACGCCGAGCTACAACGACGAGCGCGAGGCAAAACGGAGAGGCCCCGCAATGGGAGGGCAAGGTGAATGCAAGCCGGTGGCACCAAGCTCAGAACACCAACCAGAATTCCGGCACCGCAAAGGTGTTCATAGCATCCGTCACTGAGGAGTTTCGGGCTCAGCGTAGGGCTCTCAACTCGATATTGCGGGCCGGAGGGCATACGCCGTGGCTCTACGAGCTTTCGGCTGGAGCATCACACAAGTCCGCACTTCGCCGCTGCTTCGACGAAATCTCGAACTGCGACATCGTAGTCGCACTCATGGGGCGAGAGTTAGGTCCCTCTATTGAGCACTCCGCAATCAGTTTCAGCGAGGCTGAAATACTTGAAGCAGAACGACTGGGTAAGCCACTGCTCGTATATTGCCGGCGAAACAATAATTTGGGTGACTTCCCAACAGCTACCCTCCTTACTCACCTACAAGACGAATTGACTGGCCACACCGTCTATTCTTTTAGATCAACGAAAGAACTCTGCAATCGCGTAAACGACGACATCCGCGAGGTTCTTCACGGCCACGGAGGCCCGCTCGAGCCGCCATGGTCGGCGCGCTTAGCTTCAATAATGGAATGGAGGACGCCCAAAGAACTACCTACCGATCAAGGGCTTGAGGACGCCGCAGTTGCGTTCGGCGCGTTGTACCGTGCCGGTGATTTTCACGCTGCGGAGCGGCTGGGTGAGGCGCTGGCGCCGCAGATGCTGAGAATCTCGCAGGAGGAACATTACTGGCCAATTGTGCACCCATTCCTTTCACAGTATCACCATGTTCTAGCCGTCCGCGGGCAGTTGCTAGGTGAGGTTTCGGCAGCCACTGTGGCAAAGGCACATCGGCAATTGGCGCTACAGATTGGCGACCTCCCGGCCGCCGTCACAACTACGTCGGCGCTTGGAGCAATCTATCTATTGGCCGGCCGAAACGATAGCGGGAAGAGATGGAGTGATTGGGCACTTGCACGCAGCCAGATCCTAGCCGAGCCCTCCGCCGTATACGACGTTCTCACGTCTTTCGAACTAGCCAGACACTCATATACAACCGCGCACCGATACGCGCGACAGGCCATCGATCTATTTGACGGAAATAGATTCGACCGCGGATACTTAGTCGGGCGCTTAGCAGGGGTCGAGCACGAGTCGGGCGCCTTTCCCCTGGACAGAGCGGCAGAGACAGTAGAGTCAGCATTACTCTTAGCGGACGTTGATAACGTCAGTCGAGTAGACATACTTGCCTATGGCCTGCAGATCTCATTATCGCAAGGCGACCGACAACGCACACGCGAGCTTCGTGAGACAATACGGGCAATCTGCGTCAAAAAGGGCTACCGCCTTCCCTTGAGAAACCTCGATTTGAATCCTAAGGATTAGCTGCTTTCCGATTCCACGGAGCTCGAATGCCAAACGAACTTTCGGTCATCCTCGCAGTGTGGGACGATTACGTCGACTTCTTACCGGACGCTCTGGCGTCGCTTAAGATGCAAGATACAAGTTACGAGCTTATTATCGTAGACAATGCATCCAGAGTACCGATAGTCGTAAACGAGAATTGTACGCTAATCAGGCTGGACAGCAGGGTTACGCTAGGTGCGGCAAGGAACATTGGAACAGCGAATGCAAGATGCAGTCTGGTGTGCTATATGGATGCCGATGATATGCTGGTACCCAAGATTCTGAATTTCCTGATGACCCAGTTATCATCAGCCGCAGACCTCGATTCGATTGCGATGAGAATGTTGGCTTGGGACGCGCAGGCTAACGAGTTCTACGAGTCTCGTTTTCCGCCCAAGATTGCGAACTTGTTCGCGCGAGTGCCAAGGATCTTGGCAATAGCCAACGCTTTCAGGCATCAATATCCGATGGCCGCTGCCTCGATTCACAGAAGGGAAGCGATTGTCGCGGCCGGCGGATTCTCTACCAATAAATATCCTGACGATTGGGCCTTGGCGAACGCATTGATGGCTCGCGGGCGGGTCAAGCTCGTGCCGCTCCCCGGTCGCGTCTATCGTATACACTCACGGTCCTTAGACGACGCGCCGCGATCGGTTGCTCGCGAAGGATTCTATCTTGTGAGAAAGAGACTAATGTCGGATCCAAAGACATCATTAACCATACAAGTGCTCATGCCGCTTATTCGCGTCGCGCACGCGCTTCAAGTTAGGAGGTATCCCAGGATCTCCCCGAACTGGAGCGGACAAGAGTCTAATCATTCGCACCGCTCGGACTAAAAGAGCTAGTGTATTCGGATTGATGTTCCACAACTGAAATCGTTTCGGGTCTGCCGCAAACGCGGTGAAGATATTTCGTCGGCGCTGGGTCTATCATGTATACAGCAGAAAGCCGGTCTGCGATGCGTTCGTTAGGCCCTTCGTTAAATCCTACAGTGTGACGGGAAGCAAGGATGCGTCCGTCAGTCAAGAACTCGAGAAGCGACCCAGCCATCAGTACCACGTCGCCCGGCATCGTAGAAAGCGTTACGAATTGTCCATCGATTTCGACTCGTAGGCCGCGCTCCGAAGCATGAGGCAATAAGGTCAGAATAGACGAATCGACGTGGATACTCTGCCGTCGTGCGCCTTGAGGTATATCTTTGATCAAGTGCGCAGGGTAGTTTATAAGTCGCAGGTCAGAAATGTTAGGACACGCAGATCGAATTAGCAGGCCGCCCACATCCAGTCCCCAGTCTAGAGCCGCCAGGGCGAGACTGCCGGTGCTGTTAAGCGTTCTACAAACGTCCGCTAAGTCGTACCAGTCATCGCGCGAATCATTAGGAAATTTCGCAAGACTAGTTGGGGACACAGTCCAGCTTTCAAGAAGATTCGGTATGGCGGTGTCTATCGCCCTTGCGACCCCGTACGGTTCGTAGCCTGGGCTAACGGCGCGCTGGGAGTGGTATCTATTCTTCTCATCTTGACTTTTACCGAATAGACGCCGCATCGCTCCAAGAAGTACGGAACTCGAGGATTGGCTCATGGCGCCTCGCAGTATTGTGACGCCAGAGCTCATTTTACTGAGAAGATGGCCTGCACTCGTGGCAGTTCGGAGCTCCTCAAATTCGACCGATCCTACGTTCATTGTCATTCCTTATCTCCCTCAGGCCATACACTTGATCCACTTTCTGTTTCCACTGTTCATGTGAGAACGCTTGGTCAGAACTCGAAGCTTGCGGGCGTGAAGTGTGTCTCCGTAGCAGGCTGGCCAGAACGCCGACCGCTAGTCCTGGATCGATCTTGGGCAACGCGTAGACCAAGTCTTCACTGCCGCCCGCCGCCGACGAAAAATGCCCTAGAGCAGGAATAACGACGGGTCGCCCTGCACAGACTGATTCAATCGCGGCGTACGGCATAGTTTCCGTCCACGACGGCAAAAATGTAGCATCCGCCCAATGATATAGAGGCGACACGTCTTCGACCCAGCCAAGCATTTCGACATACGAGCCTAGCCCAGCAGTAGCGACTCGTTCACGGGCGAGGCCTCCAAGGAGGCCGTCTCCTGCTACTCGTACTTTGAGGTTCGGAACCCGGTTTCTTAGTTGATCGATGGTCTGAATGAAAAAGTCGAGTGAGATCTTGTCGGCGTCGAGCCGCGAGACAATCGCGAGACGGGACTCCGTGTCGCGGGCTCCGCGACCGTCCATTCCTACAAGTCCAGTTGTGATTGGATAGGCGTTGGGAAGCACCTGCGTCTTACTCTCGAACCAATCCTGATCGTGGCGCAATAGTGCTGCATACTGAGAGCGGGTTTGCTCGCTCGGAAAGAAGACTCGCCTCGACTTGGCTCCAGCTTCGTGGAGGGTGATCTGAGTAAATAGACCGTACTCGGGAGCCGTGTGAAAATGAGCGTAGATTTCTGCACCTTCGTCTACATTGGCCAGCGCGCAATTGATAGCTGGGTCGTAGTGACAAGATATGATTCTTCGATTTGACCGCCACTGAGTCATCGTCATTGCGTCGCGTGCCCAGCTTGGGCCGTATGCGATGTGAAGCTCATTACTGAGAGCCAAAAATCGGTCGGCCCAGTGTCCTCCACCTCCAACTGCGACCACCGTAGTGTATACGTTGCGTGTTCGGCAGTATCGGAGTAGCTCGAGCGCGTGCCTGCATACCCCACAAATGTGCAGTGCATGGACAACAATTTGCATATGCGCCGCTATGGGGCGCAAAAGTTCAAGCCCTCCACCGAATCGGCCAACCGAGGCCGTAGGTTTGTTTGACAGAGTCGCAAAGCAATGGCTGCAATGCCAATCGTTGTTCGGGCCAATGTAGGCGTGCGGAGCGCATGTAGTCTTTTCGCAGACGCCACATTGGGAGATATCGGACGACTCGGAGCGAAAGCGAGAATTCCGTGCTTGACAACAGCTGGCGGCGAGGCTCTTGCGCCGGGCGCTCGACATAAGGTCCCATTATCCCCTGCGGCTTGAGCGGCGTCAATGCAACTCGATTTCGGATGGAGTTAAGGCTGCTAGCCTTACGTCGGGCGGAGCTCGGCCGGCTTGGGCGCCTGTAGACGGTCGCGTCCGTGGCGATGCTTAGACGGCGACTCGTGGCGGTCGTTGCAGATCTTGATAGGCCGGGATTCGCATGTCGCGTTGCGCCGAACAAGATGCCGACGGACGTGAATGTCAGCTGCGTCCGGTGGAAGGCCAACGCAGAAGATGCTGCGTCTGAGCTGAGGAGTCCCCCCGAAACCGTCGGTCGTCAAGACCCAAATCCTGAAGCTGCTCCCGAACCCGCGCCAGCCCGTCCTCATCCACACCCTGCAGCCAGGCATCACCACCACGCCGCTGCAAAGCGACACACCGCATTGACCTAACAAAGTCCTACTAGCCCCAGAGGAGGCCATGATGGTGCCCAATTACGGCACGATGGTGACCGTTCGGACCGGCCTCGCCCGTGACGCCACGCCGATCTGTGGCAACGTCACGACGGCCACCGTGACACGATAGGCGAGCGGCGTGGCAAAACCCACCTCGGCCACGGGCACCGAAACATGGCGGACCTTCGCCGCACTTGAGGAAGCTGAGCACCGGATCGACTCTCGTGTTGTGGCGCGGGCCGACTGCAGGGTTATCCGACAACAGCAGGTCCTGCCGCCAACCTGGTCCGCACAAGCGACGGCTGTCGTGCGAAGACAGGAAGAACTTCTTCCTGGCAATGCGGCGATAGGTCGCCGTTCGGTGCAGCGAGCCGTTTCGTCGTGACGGTGCAGGTCACCGGCGGGGCGGCGGCCCGAGTGTCAACATAGGATGATCCCCCCGGTAAGACAGCAGTCGACCAAGAACCGATGCCCCAATCGGGAGCCTCGCTGTGCTGTCCTACCCTGCTGCGATTCCGCTGTCCACCCGGACCTTGAACCACCTCACCGGCCTCATCCGCCGCCACCGCGACCAACGCCGCTCCCGCTGGCGGCGCCTCGACCCCGACCGCCAAGCCCTACTCGCCTTGGCGCACCTGCGCAACGGCGACACCTATACCCGTCTGGCCTGCGGATTCGAGATCGGCGTGGCCACCGCCTGGCGATATGTGTGCGAGGCCGTCGACCTGCTCGCCACAGCCGCCGACGACCTGGACGCGGCGATGAGCAGGATCCGCAGGCTGGCGTACGCGATCCTCGATGGCGCCCTCATCCCGATCGACCGGGTCGCGGATCAGAAGCCATATTACTCGGGCAAACACGACGTCACGGCGTGAACGTGCGGGTCATCGCGGATGCCTGGACCCGGCGCAGGTCGCCAACGAGGACTGCCTGGTCGCGTTCGTAGCGCCCGACCGCGCCGACGCGGTGCTGGCCGCCATGCGGTCCACATCGGAGCCGCCACTGGCACCGGCACGGAGCGAGGCGCGGTGCGGTGCGCACCGCCGTGGGTTCGCGGCGGGTGCTAGGCATGCTGGTCGGAGAGCAGCTCCCACGCATCTGCTGACCGGCACCGGCTGCGGAGATCGGCAGGCGCACGCGGTTGGATGATCGTCGATCGAATCGGCCCGAACCGGCGACCTCGACGGGCGGAAGGGGCGACACCCGGTGCCCGGTCCCCGACGTATGGTCCGGGGCCTACCGGTACGGCCACTGTGGGGGTGTCTGATGAGGCGTGGGTTCCTGGTCGTCATCCTGGTCGCGGCCGTGGCGGTCGCCGGTTTCGCCCCGCCGGCGCTCGGCGAGGACACCTTCATCCGGTGGACGCCGAACGGTGTGCTGTCCGGGCAGTGGTCAGGGGTGTCTCCCGACCCGGTCGAGCCGTTAACCGTCGGAACCACCGAGTGCAAGGGGCAGCAGCGCGCCTGGCGGAACGGTCCGAGCGCAGTGCTGCTCCGGCTGACCTGGTTCGACTGCCACGGCGGCATGGATCCAGTGGCGGCCGACCTGGATGACCGCCGGGGCGGGCGCTACGCCGACGTGGGCGTGCCCAGCGCGCTGGGTGCCGGACTGGACTTGGTCGAGCGGGCCGGCAGTGCCAACCAGCGCACCTGGGTGGAGGGTCACTACCGGGTCACCGTGTTCGCCGACTGCCCCGGCGCCGCAGCTGCCACCTGCACCGGCTTGACCGCCGCGGCCGCCCGAGACCTCTCCGCTCGGCTCCCCGGCGAACCGGTGGAGACGCGGGGCAGCCGGTCGTTGGCCGCCACCGGCTGGATCGTCGCGATGGCGCTGTTTTGGCTGCTGGGTATTGGCGCCGCCGCCGGGCTGCGCCGGCTGCGGCGTGACTCCTATCGCGTGGCGGCCGGGATGCGGCGGTGGGTTCTGGTCGACGCCGCGGCCCGCGTGGCACGCCGCAAGGCCCGGCTGCGCCGCGTCGCCGTCCTGCTGGGCGCACCGCTGCTGTTCGCCGTCCTGGTCACCATTGCGCGCAGCGCCTCGGGCACGGTGGACGCGAACGCGGTCGCGCTGCTGGCGCTCTTCGGCATCCTGCTGGGCGTTCCGGCCACCGTGCTGCTGGTGCTGTCCCGCGGAGCGCCGCGCCCCGACGACTGGCGCTGGCAGATTCGCCGGACCGACCTGCCGCACGGCCGCCGGGTCGCCGCGACGCTGCTCGACATCGGCTCCGGCCTCACGCTCGTCGCCCTAGTGGTGCTGTTCCTCGCCGGTATGGGCTCCGGGCGCACGGTTTCGCTCCCGCCGGAGTTGACCGCGCTCACCCAGATGATGTTCTTCGGCCTGTTGGCGCTAGCCTGGCCGGTCAGCAGGTGGGTCCGGAACCGCATGGCAGCCGACGTCTGGTCGTTGCTGAACGCGCGGCCGGGCGAGCCGATCCTCTACGTCCGCGGCCTGGGCGGCGCGGGCGCCACGCTGCGGGCAGCCCCGCGCGGTGGCCGCGGCCCGCTGCACTACGCCGCCCGGCTGCTGGTGGCTTCGCGGAAGCAGCCGTTCGAAGAGGTGCTCATCGGCCTGCTGGCCCGGCACGGCCGGGTGGTGGCCGTGCAGCCCGACGGGTCGTCGGGCTCGCCGGGCCCGGCGAGCCCGACGACGTACAGCCTGGCGGGCGGGCGGCCGGCGCTCGCACAGGCTGTCCGGGACGCGCACCTGGTCGCCCTGCTCGTCGGCGCCTACCCGCAGGCACAGGCGCTGGCTCGCGACGTCGTCGAGTTGTGCGTCGACCGGCCGCTGCTGCTGGTGCTGCCGCCCGGCCCGCCGGCTGAGGTGGCCGTGCGCTGGCAGGGCTGGTGGCGGTGCGTCGCCGAGATTCCGCCGATGAGCGCCCTGCACCCGTCGTTCGCGCCGGACGGCACGCACGTCCTGGTGCACTTGCCGGGCGACGGCTGGTACGCCTGGGGCGCCGCCCACCGCGACGAGTACACGTACGCGGCGGCAGTGCATGACGGGCTGGCCCGCGCGACGGCCGGCGTCCAGAGCGCCCGGCGCGTCGGGGACGTGCCGGGCGTGCGGGGCGCCGCCCACTCCGTCGAGATCCTCGCGACGGCCGCCGATCAGGAGGCGGCCCGGGACATGGCCGGGCAGTTGGCCGGCATGGACGTGACCGCCGTGGTGGCCGATCCCGTCGCCATCGCCTCTGACCGGTCGCCGGCCGGCGACGTGGTCGTCGTCATCTCCCCGGCCGCGCTCGCGGACCTGACGTGGGTGGTGGCGGTCGGCCACATGCTGTCCGGTCCGGTCCGGCCGGTGCCGGTGGTCCGCGGCACGGTCCGGGCCGAGGACCTGCCGCCGGGGCTGGCCGGCCGCAACTGGCTGCACTGGGGCGCGGGGCCGCGAGCGATGGAGTCGGCGGCGCTGTACGCGGCGGTCAACTCCGATCCGGAGCGGTACGAGGTCCACCGCGACCTGCTCACCCGGGCCACGGCGTGGGTCGCCGACAACCGGTCCGACACCCTGTTGATCACCGGTGAGGGGGAGAGCGAGGCCGCAGTCGCGCACCTGATCGCCGCCGAACAGGACTCGCTGGCCCAGCCCAGCCCGCTGATCCGCGACTTCGTGGCCGCCTCGGCGGTCGCGGCACGGCGCCGGCGGCGGCAGCGCGGGCGCTGGCTCGTCGGCGGCACCGCGCTACTCATCGTCACCGCCCTGCTGGTATCGGTGGGGTGGTGGGTGAACCGCGGGCCGGCCGGGAACAGCCGGCTTGCCGCCCTGGTAGGCCTGACCTCGGCGCTAGCCGCCGACCGGCCGGACTGGATCGGCGTGCTCGCCGGCGCGCTGATCCTGCAGGGCAACGAGCGGCAGGCAGCGACGGCCCGCGCGACGTTGCGCGCGACGCTGGACGCCACCTGGCCACACAACTTCATCGGCGCGGCGCACGACGCGCCGATCACCGACATGGCCATGGTGGGCGGGACCGACCTGCTCACCGCCGACGGTATGGGGTCGGTGACGCGCTGGGATCCGGCGGACGGTTCGGTACGGTGGCGGCGGCAGGTCGCACGGCCACTGACCCGCCTCGCCGCCACCCCGGACGGCGGCCACGCCGTGGCCGTCTCCCCCGGCGCCCTCCACCTGCTCACGACCGATCCGTGGCGGGACCGCACGGTGCCGGTCGACGGCGAGGTGATCGAGGTGGCGATCACCGACGACGGCCGGACGGCGAGCTACGCGACCCGGGACGGCCAGCTTGGCGTGCTCGACGTCCCGGCCGGTAACCAGGTTCGGCGCCCGGCCCGCTACCCGGCCGTGCTCGATCTGCGGCCGGACAGTGCGGCGGGTTCGCTGCGGGCCCTGGTGCGAACCGGCCCGCGGGCGGTGGCGGTGGTCGACGCGGTCAGCGGCCGGGTGACCGCCCGCGCGGCGGCGGCCGGAGCCGAGTACGGCTCGGTCGGTGCCGGCGGCTACCTGGCGGTCGGTGCGGGCGACGGCGAGCTGGCGGCCGGGCCGGCGGGCAGCGGCTTATCCCCGGTCGGTGTCAAGCTGCCCAGGGCCGTGTACGACGTGGACGTCCTGCCGCACGGCCGGATCATCACGGCGTCCCCAGCCTACGGCCTGCTGGCGATCCAGGCCCCGGACGGCCTGGTCACCGCCCGTCTTCAGGTCGCACAGCATGGCGAGCACCTGGTGCGGGTCTCCCCCGACGGCCGTTTCCTGCTGTGCACGAACGGGCTGGGCGTGACGGTCTGGCGCACCGACGAGCTGTGGCCGGCCGTGTCCGCGCCGAAGGTCGCCGCGCCCGGGTCGACGCCCCGGGCCACGGCCGCGGGCCTCGTGGTCGAGGGCGGCCCGGACGGCGTCGTGACGGTCCGCGGCGTGGGGGACGTCAGCCGCTATCCGGCCGTCACCGGCCGGGTCACCGCGGCGGCGATCTCGGCCGACCAGGCCACCGTGGTCGTCGGTTCCAGCCTTGGCGAGGCGGCGGAGGTCGACCTCACGGCGGGCACGGTCGTCCGCCGGTGGATCTCCCCGACCGGCGGCACGGTCCGCACCGTGGGCTGGGACTCCGGCGGCCGGCTGGCGATCCGGACGACCTCGTGGTGGGGCGTGGATTCGTGCGCGGGTTGCGGCGCCGACGGCCCGCTACTGGCCGCGCTCCGCGCCCGGGTGCGCGGCTGTTACGCCCCGGCCAACCTCGACGGCATCAGCCGAGACACCCGACAAAGGCTGGGTCTGCGGGAATGTCACCGATCACCCGGGGCGGAGTGAAAGTCCATGCTGCACACGACGTTCCTCTCGTACAGCCGGCGCGACCTCGCGGCCGTCGACCAGATCGCCGAACGCCTGGCCGGGTTCCGCGTCCCGGTCTGGCTGGACCGCCGGGACCTGCCCGTCTCACTGCCGTGGTTCGACGAGGTCAAGGCCGTCATCGAGGCAGCCGACCTCGTAGTGGTCTGCGACTCGCCGGACTGGAAGGACTCCACGGCGTGCCAGCTCGAGTTGAAGGCCGCACAGGCCGTCCACAAGACGATCTGCACGGTTGACGTGCGGACCAGCACGCCTGACGCCGCCACCGAGATGATCATGGCGATGGTGCGCGGCACGTCGCCGCGGCGCTGGGCGCACACCGAGGTGACCGCCCGCGCAGCGATCTGGGCCCGAGCGGGACGCACCACCGGATCGCTGATCGGCGGTCGACTCCTGCGCCAGGCGATCGACGTGCTGCGGGCCGGCGATCCTCCCCTATCCCCGGCAACCCACCAGTACATCGTCCGGTCGATCCGCCGCCGGCGGTACCGCCGCTGGACGGCCGTGATCGCCGGCCTGCTCACCGTCGCCACGACGGTCGTGTTCTGCCTGGGTGCGGTACTGCTCGGCCTGCTCCCCGACGAGTTGGAGCGCCGGGACGCGCTGGTGGAGCCGTTGACCGTACGGGACCAGCCTGCGTTCCCCGACCCGTACGCGGAGATCGCCGCCGCCCGCGCCCGGGTCCTCGACGGCACCGGCCAGGCCTGGCTGAACCGCACCGACCTGGCCCGCAAGCTCGCGGCCCCCCTGCCCGACGTGTCCTACCCGCTGGCCAGCCGGATCGCCGGCTTCGCCGGGTCGCCGCGCGGAGCGCGGGCCACGGTCGCCGACGACCGCGGCCGCCTGTTCACCGGCACCGACGCGACCGGAACGGTCGCCGCCGCCGCGCTACGGGACATCATCCGGGCCGCCCACAACGCCCGGACCACCAGCCGGGACGGCCGGCGGGTCGCGGTCACCGCGGCCGGCGACGGGATCGTGCGGGTCTTCACGCGCTCCGGCGCGCGGCTCACATTCCTGCGGGCGGTGACCGTGCCAGGCGCGGCCGGGCCCACCTCGTTCAGCCCGGACGGCCGGTTCCTCGCCGTCGCGGCCGGCCCCGGCGTGACCGTGGTCGACATCCGGACCGGGCTGACGGTCGCCGACCTGCGCGGGTCCGTCGGCGTGGCCCGCGCCCTGACCTGGTCGGCGGACGGGGGCCGGGTGTGGGCCGTCGCCGGCGCGGATCGGGTGACCTCGTGGCCGTGGCGGTCGGGCCGGGTGATCGTCGACGACCCGGCGCGCGGGTTCGTCGCGCTCGCCGGGCCGGCGGACGACGGGTTGCTGGCCGCGGTGGACCGGGGCGGGCGGGTGAGCCTGGTCAACCCGGCGCGCGCGGCCGTGCCGCGTACCATCGCCACCGGCGCGCGGGAGGTGACCGACGCCGACCTGAGCCGGGACGGCCGCACACTGGTGCTGGCCACGACGCGGGGCCTGGTGGTCCACGCCACCGACCGGGGCACGGAACGAACCATCCCGACGTCCGGCTGCACCGTCGTCGACCTCGCCGTCGACGAGAGCGGCGAGCGGGCCTACGTCGCCTGTCCACCGGCCGGGGTCCGGGTATATGCGCTGGCCGACGGGCGGCTGCTGTCCTCCGCGGATATCCCGGTGGTCGACGAATCGTCAGTCACCCTGCACGCGAAGGACGCCGTCTTCGTCGGCGACAGCATCGGCGAGTTGCACCGGTACGACCGGCAGCTGGGCCATCATCGGCGGCTGGTCGACGGCACCTGCATGCTGCCCGCCCGCCGGGTCGACACCGACCGCGCCGGTACCACTGTCGTGTTCGCCGGCGACGGCCCGAGCCACCACACCTGCATGTACCAGGCGCAACTGGTCCACGGGCGTTGGCAGCGCAACCTGCACCAGCTGCCGCCGGGACCGGGCAAGAAGGCGCACGCCGTGGCACTGGCGCCGGACGGCGCGACCGCGGTCATCGGCCTGAGCGACGGCACGGTCTACCTGTGGCGCATCGACAGCCTGGATCCGATCGGCACGCACCACGACTTCGGCGGCGAGGTGCGCGGTGCCGCTTTCAGCCGCGACGGCGGCACGGTGCTGGTCGCCAGCGAGGACGGCCTGCTGGAACAGTTCCCGGCCTGCACCCAATGCGGCTCGGCCGACGAACTCGCACGGCAGGCCAGCGACATCCTGAACAGGGCGACCGCAATGGGCCTCTACGCGGGCTAGCCGCGACAAGCTTGGCGCCTGCGACCTCCGCGGTGAAGTCCCGGCGTACCAGGTAGGTAGTCTCGCGAGCACTGTCGACATTGGGCCCACCTATCGGCTACCCAGATTCATCCATTCGGCAATCCGATCTTCTGTCAGGGAGATCATGTTGTTCCGCAGTCGCTTCGCCGGAGTGCCGACCTTGCCTGATCGGACCATGTTTGCCGCCGGTGTGTCATAACCGTGACCCGATCATGCCGATCAGGCAGCAGGGGATATCGCTGCGCATCGGCGTCCAATATGAAGATGGTCCGGCACGCATCATGTTGAGCAGCAAGGCTGGCGGGATCTTCGCCCGAGCGCGCCGCCTCGGGCTCACCGAACCGGGGAGTTGATCCGTGCGGAAGATGTTCGCCCTGTTGTGCACGCTCGGAATCGTCGCCATATTCGTCGTCCTGACTGGGCGGGCGATCGCCGCCGCTCCGTTGGTCGATCGCAGCACCGGACCCAGCGCCGCTGCCGCTCTGGTGACCGGCGATGCCCCGATTCCGGATCTGCGTCCGGACAATGCGCTGGCAAGAACCGTGAGCCACGGTCGCGGAACAAGCTCTGTCGGCACCTGCGACGAGGCCCGCCGCGGGTGGCGGACGACCTCCGGCCGTCCGTTGTTGCTCGAGGTGTGGCGATGCTCGCCGTTCCAGTGGGCGGCCGACCGACAGGCGGCCAGCCTGGAGGCACTTCGGCAGGCCGGCGCGAGCATACGTCCGGTCATCGGGATCCCGTACGCCGTACAGGCAGCGCTCGACAAGCCCGTCGGCGATCTTCCCGCCCCGGCGACCGTGCTGCTGTTCCGGCGCGGCAGCTACCTGGTGACTGTCCGATTCGTATCCGCAGCGGATCGGCATGCCGACGACGAGGAGACCGCCGCGCGCATTGCGCTGTGGCAATGGAACCATCTGGTTGGGCAGCCAGGTTCCGGAGCGCGCGTCGCAGTGCTCGAGCCGACGGTAAAACGAACCGGGGAAGCTCTGGCCGTCATCGTTGTTGGCCTCTACCTGGCAGCCAATCTCGTAGGGTCGGTGCGCAACCGCGCCCGGCGCCTCAAGCCGGTCACTCCAGCACCCGTCGACTCGCCTCGGATACGGTGGCTCGATGTCTCCCGTCGTGCCTGGAAGCTCGGGCTCGTTGCCCGTGCTAGGTTCTGGCTCGCGGTGGTGGCGCTCGTCCTGGCGCAGATTCTCCCGGTGTCCACGACGGTCCGGGTGGCCTTCTACGCATTCCCCGTGCTGCTGTTCACTTTGAATCGCCGGCACACGCCGGGCGGTCGTGAGGTGTGGGGACGCCATGCCGAATCTCAGGTGAACACCGGCAAGAACCCGGTCGCGGCACGCGCCGGGTTCTTGGGAGCGACCGCGCTCCTTCTGGCCGCGCTAGTTGCGCTGCTTGCCTCGGCGGTGCTAGTGACGCTGTGCTACGGTGACATCGTCGGGCCGGACGGCCGTTGGCATCCGACGCTGATCGCCGACGATCCGCACCCGTGGCGGCTTGTGCCCGTCCGACTGCTCGCCGCCGACCTGCTGGTCGTCGTAGTCGCGCTCCTGCTGGCCAGCGGCGTGGTGTATCGGCTCGCACGCGCCGTAGCCGCCCGCGACGCCCGGGAGAAACTCGCTCTCGACCGCCGACCGCCGATCATCTTTTTGCGCAACTTCTCCGACGACAACGTGACGATCCAGACCAGCCCGCTGACCCGGAAATCGATGATTGACAAGCTCGGGATACGGCAGTTCGAGAGGTTCGAGGAGATCCTGGTCCGCTACCTCTCGGTATACGGGCCGGTTGTTGCGGTCAACGATCCCCGCCTACGGCGAGCCCCGCTGGGTGCCGCCCGGGAGTCATTCCCGCACGACGCGTGGCAGGAAGGCGTCGCGAAGTACCTGGATTCGAGCGCGATGATCGTCGTGGCGGCCGCCCCTGACCGCGCGACCGACGGTCTCCAATGGGAGCTCAAGCAAATCGACCGCGGGGAACTGCTCCGGAAGACAGTCTTCGTGGTGCCGCCCTACTCTGCGCAGCAGGTTCTGAGCCGCTGGTCAGTGTTCCAGAAGCTGGCTGGGCGGATCGCCTTTCCACCAGAGGTCGTCCGACACGCGGACCATACTCTGGTGCTGACTCCAGGATGCGACGGCACGTGGCGCGGCTTCCGGGCAGCCCACCGGACAGACTGGGCGTACGCGGTCGCCCTTGCCGCCGCCGCCGAGCAGATCCCGACCATGGCTGACGAGTCTCGGGCCGGCCTGGCCTGGCAGCTGGAAGCCCGCAACGCGAAGCCGATCACCGGGCGGTACCAGACCACCTGCTCGCCGTCGCTCTTCCTCCCCCGTCCGGTCGGCGTAATCGGTCGCCATCCGCTGAGCTGAGTGCAGCGGGAAAGCGGTTCGGCGGGGGACTGTGAGCGACCTGTCGTTGCCGGAAAAGGTTCATCACCGACATAACCGTCCACTTCGGCCCGCCGAAGCCGCCCGCAAAACTGGACTTCCTCAAGTTTTGCTACCCCGACTGGGTTGACACCGCTGGATCGTGGAGTCGTGCCTGTTCTGGCCCACCCGCAACCTCCGACTCGTACGCCGCTACGACCGCAAACCCGAGCACTTCCAACGCTTCGTCGATATCGCATGCGCCCTGCTCAGCTATGCCGACTCCAAACAATTGCCAATTGAGAAGCGTCCTTACAGTGAACCCACCGGCCACGCGGGAGCTGGCCGTCGTCGCAACCTTGAGATGGCTAGGGCGCAACCCCACGCTCCGTCCCCGGTGCATAGAGTGTCTATCCACCGGGGTCGGAAGGAGACGACGTGGGTGACGTTCGGGTGTTCGTGTCATCGACCTATCAGGACCTGACCGGCTATCGGGCTGCGGTGACCCGGGCGATCCTGACCGGCGAGAACATCCCCGACGACATGCTCTACTGGCCGGCCGAGGAGGACCGGGCCCTCGACGCTTCGCTGCGGCGTGTCCGGGCGTCCGACCTGGTCGTGCTGATCCTCGCCCACCGGTACGGCACCGTGCTGCCGGGTGCCCAGGCCAGCATCACCGAGCTGGAGATCAACGAGGCGCTGGCCTGCAACATCCCGGTCCTTGCCTACCTCGTGGACCCGACGTACGACTGGCCGCCGCCATACGTCGACATCGACCCGATGGCCCGCGCCCGCTTGGAACGGTTCCGCCAGGATATCCAGCAGCGGGTCGTCACCAAGAGCTTCACCACGCCGGAGTCGCTCGAGGTCGCCGTCGCGCACGGCCTCAGTCGGTTCCGCGATCGGCGCTCGCATCGCACCGAGTCGTCGTTCGGGCATGCCCGAGCCCGGCAGATCGCGCGCCCCGAGACCGTCTGCTGCACGCCGGACGCGCTTATCCGGATCGGGCGGGCACCTGACGGGGCGCCGCTGCTGCTTGACATCCGGCGGCGCATCTCCGTCGCCGACGACCTGCGCCGCATCGCCACCATGTTGGAACGGACCCTCGACGACCCGCTCCTCGCCGAGATGCTGACCCGCCTCGACAAGGAGGCGCGGGAGCTCGCCACCTCCCGCCACCTGGCGACGGTCGCCGGTAAGGAGGTATACGTCTCCGGCCGAGCCCTGGTCAGTATGGTCGCGCCCAGCCTGTTCCAGTCGGCGCTCGGCCCCGCGTCCCCGCCGTCGACCCGCGACTACGACGACCCCCTGCTTGAGCTGCAGCGGCCCGACAGCCCCACCATGATCGCCGGGTTGCGTTCTTCGCCCGAGGACGCCGCCGCGATCACGTCGATGGGTGGCGCCAACCGATTCCTCTGCGTCGGGCTCGACCGGGAGCCGAAGGTGTGGAGCGGGGGCTGGATACCCTCGGCTCCCCGTGGCACCGGTCGCCGGCTCGAGCTGTGGCGCCCGTACCTGGAGGAGGGCTTGGAGCTCCTCGCGCCGATCCGCTACGTCCTGCGCCGGGGTCGGTTCGTGGAGCGCGAGGTCATCATCGACACCGACTCGGCCGAGCGGTTCCACGCCGGCTGGCGCAAGGTGTTCGAGACCGAGAGCGACAGTCGCCTGGCCGACGTGCGCGGCTCGATGGAGATCTCCCGGAAAGCGCTCGTCGACTTCATCCTCAAGGTGATCGACGAGGCTGCGGCCCTGCACCGCGCTGGCCGGCTGCACGGCGATATCAAACCCAGCAACATCCTCGCCGCGCGGCACGGCGGCGCACTCATCGACGAGGTGCCCGACCTGCACCTCGGCCAGGTCTCGCCGACCGTGACCGTGCATTGGTCGCCGCCCGAGCAGCTGCTACGCCGCCCGCTCACCGCGGCCGCAGACGTCTATCCGCTCGGCCGGCTGCTGCTGGAGGCGCTCGACGGCGAGGCGCTAGGCCGGGTGGTCGAGTACCGGATGCCAGACGACGTCACCGCCGAGGTCATCGAGGACCCGGCCATCTACCTGGGCCCGGACAATACAATCGTGCCGCCGGAGCGGCACGATGCCTGGTGCCGAATTATCGAGAAGGCCCTCCGCACCGACCAGGCCCAGCGCTGGCGCGACGCAGGCGAGCTGGCTGACGCGCTGCGGTCGGCCATGCAGCGTTGCCCGATCTCCGGGTGGATTGAGGTCGGTTACCCGTGGGGCAACCGGCCAGCGCTGGTCCGCGACGAGAACGGCGAGCTCGGCATCGCCTGGATCGTGGGGGTCAGCTGATCATTCGACGTGAGACGGGTCGGTCGCAGGCACCGACCGGGGAAGAAATGCCGGCACGGAATTTGGCAGGCTACCGGAGTGCTAATGGCATATCAGCAGCACAGACGTTCGACGGAAACTCAGGAGGTCTCACCGATGACGCCGGATCCCAGTGAGTCGACACCGCCGCCCCGCCCGCCTTCGCCACCACCGCCGCCGGCCACGGAAGAACTGCGGCTACCCACGGAGTTGATTCGTGACATTGAACTGCCGACAGAGCACCAGTCGACAACCGGGATTCAAGAGCCCTGGCACCCGGAAAGCTACGATCGCGGTGACGACTGACGGGAGTTTCGACGGAAACGATGCGTACTCCTCTTACATAGAGTCGGAACTGAGGGCGGAGAGAGATCGCAAAGCATCACTCGACACCCGCGGCGGCAACGTGGTGACTTCGTCGGGTGCGCTCTTTACGATCTTGGCGGGCATAGGTGCGCTAGGTAGAACGTCGACGGTCCCCGCCCCCGTCGAGGTGCCCCCGCTCTTGGTGCTCACCCTCGTGGCCTTCTTCTCAGCAGCCGCTCTCGGCATCGCCGCTCAGTGGAACCGGGAGTACCCGGTGACTAAGCCTGAAGGGCTCGAAGACCTTCTCGGAAAGCACTGGACCGATCCGCCCGAAGTTTCCAAGCGACGAGTAGCCATCTCTCACATCGACACGCTTGCTGCTCTGCGAGATGGCAACAAGCGGAAAGAGTTGATGCTGAGACTGGGATACTGCTGCCAGGCAGCCGCGACGATCAGCCTGGGACCTATCGTGTTCTTGCTGGTGGTCGTGCGGTAGGTGAGTATCCGCAAGTCTCATGCCCTGCCCGCCATCCCAGAAGTTCGAAAAGCCCCCGCCGGAGGTATGAACTGGGCCAGCGCCGCCGAGAATCGGTCGGTGCGCCGGCCGATTCTCGGCCGGAGGCCGCCAGCAGCCCGAACGCGTCCGACCGCGCCGCGCTTGCACGGCACCTCGATCCAAAATAGGAAAATTCAGCAGTTACTCCACAACGCGGCGAATGAAGCGCGTTCACGTTGTTGTAAGACCGACCCCCACCGCATCCGCACCCGTTTCACTCATGGGGGTAGAGTGCCGACGCGGTTTCTGAACCATGTGGACGATCGACATAGGAGCAACGATGGCCGAGACGCGAGTATTTATCAGCTTTGATTACGAGTACGATGATGATCTTCGCGTGATGCTCCTTGGTCAGGCAAAGAACCCGGACTCGCCCTTCGAGATCGCCGACTGGTCACTCAAGGAGCCACTGACCGGCGACTGGAAGACGAAGATCGTCCCCCGCATTCGTGCAGTTTCCCAGGTCGCGGTCATCTGCGGCCTCCACACGGACGCCGCAACAGGCGTCTCGGCGGAGATCCAGATCGCTCGCGCTGAGGGCAAGCCATACTTTTTGCTGGCTGGCCGAGCTGCGGGTACCAACAAGAAGCCTACGGCCGCCCTTGCCGCAGATAAGGTCTACAACTGGACGTGGGAGAACCTTAAGACGCTTATTGCTGGCGGAAGGTAGATGACTATGCGCCGGGCGCTTTTGGTCGGAATTGATGACTATCCCTCAGCACCACTTGCTGGATGCGTTAACGACGCAACTACGCTGGCACACTTACTAGCAAGTGATCATGATGGAAATCCGAATTTCGACGTGAGGCTGCTTACTGCACCCAACGATACGGTAACCCGGGCATCCCTCCGCAAGAATGTTGAAGAACTATTTAAGAAGCCAGCAAATGTAGCTCTTTTCTACTTCTCCGGCCACGGCACCGAGAACAATCTCGGTGGCTTCCTCGTAACGCAAGATGCGTCGAAATATGATGAGGGCCTATCATTAGGTGATCTTCTGACGCTGGCGAACAAGTCGCCCGTCAAGGAAGTTGTTATCTTGCTCGACTCCTGCCATAGCGGCTCGCTTGGCCAACTGCCCGCAATTGAGAACGATAAGGCGTACCTTCGTGAGGGCCTGTCTATTCTTACGGCTAGTCGGTCGAGCGAAGTGGCGATTGAGACTGGCGGCATGGGCTTGTTCACCTCTCTCGTCGCTGCCGCACTGGAAGGTGGTGCTGCAGATACCCTCGGCCGCGTCACTGTCGCAAGCATCTACGCCTACGTGGATGAGTCCCTCGGTCCATGGGATCAACGACCACTGTTCAAGTCGCATGTCTCCACGCTAATTCCGCTCCGTTCTGCGAAACCAGCGATAGAGACCGCCATCCTGAGAAGGTTTCCGGAGTGGTTTCCGACACCGGATAGTGAATTTGACCTAGACCCATCGTTCGAGCCGGACGCGCTTCCCAACGACACTGACCACGAAGAAATATTTGGGCTTCTTCAGAAGTGCCGAGCGGTAAAACTAGTTGAGCCGGTCGGCGAGGAGCACATGTACTATGCAGCAATGAATTCAAAGTCCTGTCAATTGACTCAAATGGGGCGCCACTACTGGCGATTGGTAAACGAGGGTCGTATATGAGCAAATCTTCGACTGGACCCATCCTCGGCATAACGGGACATCAAACCCTGAGCGACACCACTCGTAACCTGGTGGGACAAGGGATCAGAAAGGCATTGCCTCGCGGCAGGCTAACAGGGGTTTCCTCACTAGCCGCTGGCGCTGACCAGATATTTGCTGAGGTCGTAACCAGCCTCGGCGGTAACCTGATTGCTGTTCTTCCCTGCCGCAACTATGAGGATTCATTTCCGACTCAGGCAGACTTGGCCAAGTGTCGCGATCTACTTAGTGTCGCAGTTCGAGTTATCACAATGCCCTTCGATGACCCCTCAGAGGAAGCCTATTGGCAAGCTGGTCGTGAGATTGTCCGCCAGGCAGACCGAATGCTGGCTGTTTGGGACGGCAGGCCCGCTGCCGGACTGGGCGGCACCGCCGATGTTGTGCGTTACGCGCAGTCCGAAGGTAAGCCCGTGCAAATCATCTGGCCAGAGGGCGCGTCACGTGAGTAATCGTAACTGTTCAGGTAGCTTGATTTCGGTGGTGTTGGCCTGTACCGTGCCAAAACCCGTTCATGGCCGTAGCCGGGCACTTTGAAGATCGGGTTAAGCCGCCCGATGGTATTGGTTGATCATGCCGCTGAGGCGTCGTCGGCGTCGTACGGGAGCATCTATCGCGATGACGACGGCCGGGTCGTGGTTCGGCGGCAGTTGCTGCCGGCCTTGATGCGGGCGGTGATTATTGAAGTGGTCCACGTACTCGCCGACCACAGCTCGGGCGTGTCGTTCGTGGTAGATCAGCAGTCGGTCGGTGCATTCCTCGCGCAGGCTGCGTCCCCAGCGTTCGATGAAACAGTTCGCCCGCGGTGTCCGTGGCAGGATCTTGACGGTCTCGATGGCCTCGGCGGTGAACACCTCATCGAACGTGGCCGTGTACTTGCCGTCCCGATCACGGATCAAAACCGGAACCGGCCGACCTGCTGGCCCAGGTCCATGACGAGGTTACGGGCCTGCTGGACCACCCAGGCGTGGTCCGGATGCGCGGTGATCCCGAGCAGGTGGACACGCCGGGTGGCCACCTCCATCACGACCAGCACGTACAGCCGTCTGACCCGGATTCGCGGATAGGAGTACGACACTGGGTGGCATAGACGAACGGATGCCTTGCCAGCAGCGATGATTGGGCTTGCGAAGGACCAATCGGTGACTGCGGGAAGGGCACCCGTTCGGTGAGGAAGATGGCGCGGTAGAGAGCACGCACGGTCTCCTCGCCGGCGGCGTCCAGGGAGCCGGTCCGCATCACGTTCGTCATCAGCGCGCTCATCTCGAAGTGCCGGATCCGGAACGCCCACGCGTTGCCCGTCTGGTAGGTCTGAAGCGTGCCGGGCCACAGGTTCGATGCACGATCCGGGTGTCATGCAAGATGGCCAGGGCATCGGCGAGCAGCCAGAACTGTCGCAGAGTGCCGATCTTGTCGGAGCGCATCAGCGCGATGAGGTCGGCGATGTTGTCCGCGCTTATCGCCGTGTCGGCGCTGGTCCGCATGTAGGCGACACTTGTCGGGGCGCCGTCTACCGTCGCACCCACCGCCGCGGCGTCGAGATGCCCTCTGTCGAGGACGTTGGGCAGCGCCGGGTGCTGCAGGCTGTTGACCCGCATCAGCACCTTGACCTCCTGGTCCCACAGCTGCGTCCCGAGGTCGCCGATGCCCAGGAAGATCTGCAGGGTCACCGCGCTGCGGTCCCGGCCGACATCGATCTGCGGGTAGTGATAGAGCAGCCCGGGCAGCACCTCGGTGCCACGCAGCGATGTGCCGGGACCGCCCGGTGGATCGAACCGGCCGGTGCCCGCGTCGTCGGTCAGCAAGAACTCGGTGACGATGGCGTCGACGTCGCTCATCCGCATCGGTGGTCCCCTCCTTGCGGGCTGGCGGGGAGTGTGCTGCTACCCGCCCGGGCAGGACACTCAACGTAAGCGGTTGACTCCAAAAGTGCATCCGCCCGAATGGCGGGGTCGTCGCCGTGGACGGAGGATCGGAATCCGGCGTACGGCTGCTCTCCGCGGAGAACGCTTTGCCAAGGGCCTCCGACCACAGTGGGTGGATGGGCCAGCTGGTGGGATCACCAATGGATGCCGCGTCTCGTCCTCCGCACCGCGGCGACGAGTTCGACCAGGGTGCTTCCGACGTCGGGGTCGTCCGCGCCGTACCGTTCGAGCAGGGCCTCCGCCTTCGCCTCGATCGGAGGGAAGGACGTGATGAAGGCAAGCGTCGCCAGCGGGTCGTTGCGGTTGCGGTCCAGGTGCCGGCACAGTGCGTTGTACTTCTCGATGCAGGCGTTCACCGCGACGTGCTTGGTCGCCGGCGCCGTCCACTCTTCGAAGGTCTGGCGGTCGACGGCGATCTGCTCCCGTATGGACACCGCTTCGTCGGCGATCGCCCGGTTGCACTCGGCGTCCCGAGCGAGCTCGTCGGCCCGATCGAGGAGCCGCGCTGCGCGTTTGAGGTTGGCCAGCCGCTCCGCCCACGAAGGCGATCGTGTGTCCGCCTGTGACCAGGAGATACACAGGACCGCCTTGGCCTCCTCCAGTGCCGCCTCGGTGTTGCGGCCGTCCCGTTTGCGCGCCCGGCCGAACCAGACCGCCGCGGACACGAAGTCCTCGGCGCCGAACGCGTTCCGGCCCTCGGCGATCTCCTCCCGGCAGAGCCACGCCAGAACCTCCTGCAAGCGGGAGTGCGTCAGCTGGGTGGGTCCCGGCGACGTGGTGTCCCGGACGCGTTCCCGCGCGTAGGTGCGCCGGGCCTCGAAGGCTTCATCGCCGGCCAGCGCCGCCTCGCATGCGTCGAGCAGAGCCAGGGCCGCGGCGGGCTGGCCGGCACGCAATGCCGCTCGCGCCTCCTTGATCGCCGGGTCGGTCAGGTGCCGGCGGCAGGCGTCGATCATGGTGTCGACGTCAGCGACCGCCTCGGCGCCACGGACCTGGGTCCGGCCTCGGGTCAGCGTGTCGATCGCCCCGCGCAGGTTGCGGGACCGGACCAAGCAGCGTGCCTTCCACAGCCAGGCGGTAAGGAATGTGGGATTGGCGGTGATGGCCTCGTCCAGGAGGCCGACGGCGCCCGGGAGGTCACCGGCCTCGTAGAGCGTCCGCGCCTGCTGAACCCGTCGTGCCGCCTTGGCCGCCGGGCTTTTGTCCGCCGCGGACCCGGAACCCCGGTCCAGCAGGTCGTGCCCCAGGATGGATGCGCCGTCGCGCTCCGGAGGATCGCCGGGGTGCGCCAGGCCGGGGAGGTCGCGGCCGTTCATCGTCCGGCCGCACGCCGGAAGCGCTCGACCACGTCCCTTACCGCCTCGGCCTCCTGCTTGTGGCTCACCTCGGCGATGTCCAGGATCGCCCGGCGCAGCTCGATCCGGCGCAGGTCGTCGCCGGCCTCGTCATCGACCTCCAGCGTAGGCACCGGCAGCAGCCGCAGCATCGCGGCCGGGTCCGGCAGTGGACCAGCGGGTACAGGGCTCATTCCCTCGGCTCCTTTCCATCCGGCAGCAACTGCCCACCGATCAGGGCTAGCAGGGCGGTCTCGCCGTCCGCCACCGTCTTCGCCTGCCGGGCGAGAAGCGCGTTGGCCTGGGCCAGCTGTTCCGCGGCCGCGGCGGCCATGGCGAACTCGGGACCGAGGTCGTGGCCGAGGGTGCGCACGCGCGCGGCGAGCAGCTCGGCCCGCTCGCTCAGTTCGGCCACGGTGGGCGGTGGCCGCGTCGCGGCCTCGACGTCCGCGGCGGAGTCCTGGTCCGGTACCCGGCCGAACCGGCCCCGCGACGGCGGCCGCCCGGGTCGTCGCGTCCCGGGTGCCCCGGTCGCGAGCTGGTGCAGGAACGTGGTGTAGTCGTCGAGTCTGCGCCGCTGTGCGTCGTCCTCGCGTAGGATGTGCAACACCTCGGGGATCCGTACGCCGAGGGTGTGCGCGGCGTGCAGTTCGGCGTGAGCCTGCTGGCGTCCCTCCGGCGATCCGCCCGCCAGGTGATACCGCAACAGTCCGACGACGAGGTACGGGTCGGCGATGGATCCGACCGCGCAGGCGAACCGCTGGGCGCAGGCCGCGACGAAGTGCCCGGCATCGGTATTCGCGTCGACGTCCCGTTCCGCCCAGAGCCGCATCAACGCCAGCGAGCGCAACAGGTGCAGGTCACGCATGGTCTGCCGGAGATCCCGTTCGACCTCCGGGCGAGCGGATTCGCCGGCCAGCGCCTCGAGCTGGGTGGCGGGATCGCCGTCGGGGGGTCCCGGCCAGACGCGCCTGAGTGGTTCGTCGGGGTTCAGCAGGCGCAGGCACTCGGTGAGCAGCTGCACCATCTCCTTCCCGGTGCCGGGCCGGTTCTCCAGCCACGCGGTCAGCGCCTGGCCGATCTTGGCCGAGGCACGCAGGTCCGGGTCGCTTGTCGACCGCTCGAGCTCGGTGAACTGGTCACGGGCGGCGGGCAGATCGCGGTCGAGCAGGGCACGCGCCCCGATGACGACGTGCCGGCTGCGCAGGTCCACCGGCACCCGGTCGCGGAAGTCCCCGAGCCGCTCGACGTGGTCGAACAGCTCGGCCGCCGCCTCGATCCGCCCGTCGGTGACGGCCTGTGTCGCCTGCTGGAACAGCACGACGCCGTAGAGCCTGCGGGCGTGGGCCACGTCCAGCCGGCCCGCGTCCTCCATGGCGGCCAGCACCGGCGCCGCGCCGTCGTGGTCACGCCGCTTCACCCGCAGGTACGCCAGCAGGTAGGCGACCTCGGTGTCGGCCGGCTCCTCCCGGTGCAGCGTGGTCAGCCGGAACTCGGCCTCGTCGAACTCGCCCATCTGGTACAACCCGAAGCAGATGTGGAAGCGTGCGCGTGTCTGGATCCGCCGGGGGAGGTCTGCCTCCAGCCGCGTCAGACCGGCGACCGCGTCCGGGTACGAGCCGTCGGCCAGCGACCGCACCAGGTCCTCGTAGCGACGCGAGCGGAGGACCGGCACCCGCACGTTGACGTTCACCAGGTAGCCGGCGATGCCAAGCAGGAGCAGCGCCAGCGCGACGATCACCAGCGGGGTGACCGTGTCCGAGGGCGGTTCCGGAGGCGCCGGGGGAGAGGGCGTGGCCGCGACGACCGTGGCCGTCGTGGTGATCTCCCGGCCGCCGCCGCGCAGCACGACCTCGTACCGGCCGGGCGGCACCGAGGTTCCGGGAGCCAGCTGGACGGTGGGACCGGGCGGGGCTGGCGCCCCGCCCGCGGGCACGGCGGCGAGCATCGCGAGACCTGCCACCAGACCGGCGGCGATCAGAGTCCGTGGAAGCAGCCGAGCCATCGCTGTCCCTCCTGCTCGCTGAGTTCGCCGATGGCGATCAGGGTGCGGATGCGGCTCCCGGCGAGGTTCACGACCTGCTCCACGTTGGCCGGTCGGTCGAGCTTTCGCCAGCACTTGCCGGAGAGGCAGAGGATGGTCAGATCGGCGCCGTCGAGCTTCTCGGCCGCGAAGAGCGCCCGGAGCGCGGCGGCGAAATCACCTCGATCCATGCGTACGTGGGCTTCCCGCACCCACAGCGCGGCGCCCGGACGGGCAACCCGCTCCCGCAGGAATGCCAGTTCCGCCAGCAGCCGCTCGCCGATCCTCTCCCGGTCCTCGACCCGTTCGTTCCACAGCCGCCAGAGCAGGTCGCCGCGTTCCCCGCGGACGTCGATGTGCGCTTCGGACAGGGCGACAGCCCGGTCGAGATGATCGAGGGCTGTCTCCGGGTCACCGTCGCCGGCCGCGATCTCGGCTGCCAGGCGGTGCTGGGCGATCCGGTCGTCGGGCCGCCCCGCGCCGTCCTGGCCCAGCATCCGCAGCGCGGCGGCCGGGTCCGCCGTACGCAGATCCCGAGCCAGCGCCACGAGATCCGTGGCGGCGACGATCGCGCGGCGGAGCTCCCGTGTCCCGGCCGGCCGGGCGTCCGGCGAGGCGTCCCGGTAGCGGCGGATCGTCGCGATCAACCGGTCGATCCGCCCGACCTGGCGCAGGCCGGGTTCCATGAGCGACCGCGACGGGCCAGCCTCGATCAGGGCTCCGCGGGCCTGGGCCTCGACCCGCTCGGCCGGCGTGGGGGCGGTGAACGAGCCGTAGCCGAGTGCCCCGGCGGCCAGGGCGCCGAGCGCGTAGATGTCCTCCGGGCGGCCGGGCGTGCCCAGGCCCCGGACGACCTCGGGCGCCAGCAGCGCCAAGGACGTCTCGTCGACGCCGAGCAGGTCGCGAGGGTCGGCCAGGCGCACCGGCGGGCAGGGCGCGAGCCACGCCGCCGGACCGCCGCCACCGTCGATGAGCAGGACACCGGTCGGATCGAGACCGGCCGATGACATCGGGCCGGCGTGCCAGCGGTCGACACTGTCGCAGAGCGGGACCAGCAGCCGCAGCCGGTCGGCCCACCGGGTCTCGGCGGCCATCGCCTCACCCAGCGTCCGGGCCGCGGGCGGCGCGGCGTACTCGATCCGGTAGCCCTCCTCGACCTGACCGTCCCGGACGATCTCCAGGGTCAGCGCCTGGCTCCGGGCCTTGAGCAGCCTCAGTTCGGCACGGAAACTCTCGTCGCACAGGCGAGGGTCGATGACGCGTACGAGCCGGTCGTCCTCGCGCCGCAGGCTCCCGCGGGCGGCGGCGGTCATTTCCTCCTCACCTCGGTGAGGACCTCGAAGAGGCTGTCAGCCAGGTCGTCCAGGTCGTCGCCACCCTTGGCCAAGCCGCCGAGGAACGCGCGATACGCCGCGACCAGCCGTTCACGCGGCTCCCCGTCGATGAGATCGATCTGGGTGTACGCGCGGCCGACGATCATCGCGTACGTCGCCGGGGTGTCCGCCGGTGGCGGCGGGATCTCGTCGGCCGGCGGGTCCTCCGCCGGCGGCTGCGGCAGCCCGGCCATCTCGGACCGCAGCTTGGCGGCGCTCTTCTCGATACCCTCCCGGTCGGTGTGCACACTGCACCGCAGGTCCGCCTGCCACGTGTTGCCGTTGTTCACGCAGTGCACCTTGGCGTGCAGCAGGCCGTCCGGATCCAGGCTGAAGGTGACGGCGAGGTCCCAGTAGCCACGCTCCCGTGGCTCGGGGAAGGTGATCGCCACCGACCCGACGAACTCGTTGTCGATGGCCGTCTCGTTCTCGCCCTGAAAGACCTGCACGGCGAGCTCGGTGTACGGACCCGCGTTGGTGTAGTGCTCGGTCGCCTCGCCCGGGATCCGGCTGTCCTTGGGCAGGACGATGGAGAACCGGTCGTGCAGCGTGCGAACACCGAGCGAATGACTAGTCACGTCCTGCAGGACGATGGCGTCGTCGGAGACCGGGGCGGACGCCGCGCCCGCGGGCCGGATGGCGACGTCCTCGCCCTCGTAGGCGTCGGCGGCGACGCACTCGCGGGCCAGCATTCCGGCGCCGCGGGCCACCACCTCGTCAGGGTTGATGTCGATCCGGACGTCCCGCTGCTCCAGCCCGAGATGGTCGGCGAGCATCGGCCGGATGCCGGCGATCCGGGTCGAACCCCCGACCAGCAGCACCTGTTCGATGTCCTCGGCCTCGACGCCGTTGCTCTGGTGTGCCGACGCAATGGCCTGGTCGACGCAGGAGAGCGTCTTGTCGAGCAGGTCGCTAATCAGCGATTCGAACACCGCCCTGGTGAGCGGGACGCTCGCGCTCACGTCGGCGGTCAGGTAGGGCAGTTCGAGCGTGGCCATCCCCGCTATGGCGAGTTCCCGCTTGCGGATCTCGGCCTCCCGCTTGATCCGGGCCCTCGCCTTGAGGTCGACGGAGAGGTCCACCCCGAACTCCCGCTTGATCTGCTCCAGCGTGTAGCCGACGATGCGATCGTCGAAGTCGCCGCCGCCGAGATTCGAGTTGCCGCCGGTGCCGACGACGCTGACGCTGGAGCCGCTGACCTGGATGATCGAGACGTCGAAGGTGCCGCCGCCGAGGTCATAGACCAGATAGGTGCGCGGCCGGTCGCCTTCGGCCTTGTCCGCGCCGAAGCACACCGCGGCGGCGGTCGGCTCGTTCACCAGCCGGTGGACGTTGAGCCGGGCCATCCGGGCGGCTTCCTCGGTCGCGCGGCGCTGTGGCTCGAGGAAGTAGGCCGGGACGGTGATCACCGCGTCATGGATCGGTTCCCCGATGTGCTCCTCGGCCTGGCGCTTGAGCTCCATCAGGATGAAGGCGGAGATCTCCTGCGGCAGGTAGTCCTGCCCGCGGAAGCGGATGCGTGTGGGCACCCCAGGGTCCTCGGCGTTCGCGGGCTTCCGTGCGAACGTACCCATCCGGCGTTTGACCTCAAGGATCGTGTTGACCGGATCCCTGGACTGATTCACCTGGGCCGGCTCCCCGACGATGACCTGGCCGGCGCTGTCCACCCCGATCACCGACGGAACGGTGGGGTGGCCCTTCCGGTTCGGGATGATGATCGTCTCCCGCCCGTCCCACACGCTGACCGCCGAGTACGTCGTGCCGAGGTCGATGCCGACCACCCGATGAAAGCTCACACTTCCTCCTCGTCGAGCAGGGCGTTCCAGGTCAGGTCGCCGGTGAAGTCGATGCGTTCGAGGTCCGAGGCGAGAGGAAGCGGTACGCCGGACTCGTCGAGGTGTCCGGCGATCGCCTCGCGGAGCACGACCAGCAGATCCGCGACGGTGACGAACATCGGTGCGGCGGCGGTACGGACGGTGAAGTACTTGAGGTGCGGGTTCGCCTCGTCGTACTCGTGGCGCCGGGCCGGCCGGGCGAGCGCCTCGCCAGCAGCGTTGACCGCCTTCTGCAACTCGACGAGTTCGTCGCGGTTCACCGGTTCGCTGCGCTGCCGCAGCCGAAGCGCGTGCACGCGGACGTCCCGGGCCCGGGTGATCTGCTCGGGCGTGGCATCCGGCGGCACCCCCAGCACGGCGTAGTGGGAGTCGGTATCGATGTCGATGCGGAACATCAGCGTCGTCCTTCACTGCGGAGATCGCGAAGCCTGCGCAGCTCCCTGCGGAGCCAGGTCCGCTGGCGCTCTGACCGCGCCACGCCGAGCCGGTCGGACAGGAGCTGTTCCGCCCGCTGGATGTTCGCCGCCTTCCCGGTCCCGACGAGGCGGTTCGCGACGGCGATGACCGGCACGACGCTGATCGCGTGGCGTGTCATCGCCCGCCGGTAGACGACCAGGGCGTCGTGCGCGCCGGGCAGCTCTCGATCGAGGTCGGTCCGAGCGATGTCGTCGACGAGGACGGTCAGCAGGTCGCAGACTCGCGATCGGCGGTCCAGGACGTCCTCGTCGACGGTCCGGTCGGTCGGGTCGCCGGCCAGGTCCAGCGCCGTGACGGCGGCCGCGTACGCCTCGGCCGCGCGGTCACTCCAGGTGAGCAGGCGCACGTACGGCACGTGAATCCCCGCGAAGCCGGGCGCGGCCGCACGGACCACTTCGAGGTCGGCCAGCATCCGGCGGATGTCCCTCGGATCAGCCGGCCTTGTGCTGTCCCAGCCGGCCGCGAACTGAGCCGTCGCCAGGTCGAGGATCTCGGCCAGGTGGACCTTGCCGTCCAGCGCTCCCTGTTCCACGCACCGCGCGTGCAGGCGGCCGATCGGCAGCAGGAACTCGTGGCGGGCGATCGAGCACAGCAGCCGCCGGTGCCGGGCCGAGGTGCCCTGCCGCAGGGCGATCGACAGGTGGTGCAACGTGAGCACCCGGCGTTTCGCCTCGTCCAGCAGAGCGTCCGCGGCTTTCTGTTCCGCCTCGCGGTGCTGGTCGACGCCGGGACCGTCGGCCGCGTGCCGCCAGGCTCGCGCCACGCGCTCGCGGGCGTCCTCGCAGAACTGGGACGCGCCCGCCCAGTCCTTGGTGCCGATTGAACCGTCCAGATGTCGCAGCAGGATGTCACGCGCCTCGGTGAGCGCATCGGGATCCGCGTCGGAGGCCGCGCCGAGCAGGTGGGCCGGCGACCGGAATCGCAAGCGGGCGTTGACGTAGTAGAGATCCCAGTGCGACAGCCAGGTCTCCACCGCGTCGCCGTCGGCCACCCAGCTCGCGATGTCCGCGCCGGTCAGGTCGAGGCTGCCCGAGCGCCGCAGGGCCTGCTCGGCGAGGGCCCGGTGCAACGCGACCCGGTCGTCGACCAGGTGGGTGGGTTCGGCCAGCGCGGCGGCATGGAGGTAGGGGAGTTCGGCGGCGTGTTCCCACGCCTCCGCGTATCCCGCTGATCTGGTCCGGGTAGCGGTCAGCGCCACGTTGACCGCGACCACGGGCCGGTACGGATCGATCGCCACCGTGGCCCGCCACAGCACCGCCGCCTCGTCGAACCGGTCCAGGCTCCAGGCCCGGCGGGCGTGCGCGTCGAGGACCGCGATCCGCAATTCCCGGAGACAGGCGTGCTCCCGTAGCTCCGCCGGGTAGCCGTCGAGGTGCCGCACGGCCGTGATCGCGTCGACCCGATCCGGATCTGACCGCGTGAACTGCAACGCGCACACGACCTCGACAGGCACGAGGCGGCTTCCGACCAGCCGGGCGGCCTCGGCCGCGAACGTGGTGTCCTCGTGCTTCACCAGATCGAGTACCGCGGTCAGCATGCGGACCGCGGGATGTCCGTCGTCGCGGCCGACACATGCCGGAACAGCATCGCGGACCTCGGCCGGCTCCATCCCCGCGGCCAGGAGTAGGACCGCGGCGGTGCACACCTCGGCGACCTTCCCGTCGTCGGCGGCGTCGGGCGCGGCGCCCAGGTAGGAGCGGACCCAAGAGGCGGTGGGTGTCTTTCGAGCGAGCTGATCCTGGAGCAGGCCGCGCCACACGGCGACGGGTGCGCCGTCCGGGACGGTGGATCGCTTCTTCGGCTTCCCGGGCCGTGCGTGGTCGTCCGGCCGGGACTCCAGCAGGGCGCCCACATCAGCCATCGCCTGGGTGACCGCAGCCGGATCCGCGGCGGCGAGGGCCAGCAGCAGGGCGGCGCCGATCTCCCGCTCCGGCTTGCCGAGGTCCAGCAGGGCCAGGCCCGCAAGCAGCGGCACTCGGGGGTTCGCCGGCGCCAGGCGGTGAGCCTCCCGGTAGGCGGCCAACGCCGACCAGCGCCGGCCGTCACGGTGCAGCACCCGGCCTAGATGCAGCCGAGCCTTGGCGGAGAACGGGTCGTGCGCGATGGACCGGCGCAGCCGTTCGGCCGCCTCGCCGGACGCGGTCGCCGGGTCGATCGCGAGGCGGAACTCGGCCTCGGCCAGGGCGAGCCGGACCTGCGCGGTCCGGTCCCGTCCTTCCAGCTCTCCGAGCCGGTCCAGCAGACCGGCCCGGCCACGCATCACGAGCGGTCCTCGTACAGATGGACCTGGTCCGGGCCGCACACCGCGACCAACCGGCCGTCAGCCGACACGGTGGCGCCGCCCGCCTCGGGCCAGAACATCACCTCGTTCCGGTCGCGCCAGTAGGCGCAACCGCCCTCGCGTGCGGTGATCAGACGCCGGCCGAGGGCGTCGGCCGACAGCAGCCGATCGCCGGGCGGCAGTGTGAGGTACGGGATGTGCCGGTCCTGCTCGTCCACCTGGAACAGCCGGATCACCGGCGGCCCGCCGTCGCCGCCGGACCGGGCCAGCAACAGGCAATGGCCGGGATCGCCCTGCGGTCTCAGCTCGAAGGCGCCCGGCAGCGGCACCGGCTCGCTGAAGGATCCGTCCACCCGGAGGCCGGCCACGTCGTTCCCGCTTACCAGCACGATCCGCGTTCCGGCGTAGGCGAGGTCCGCCAGAGGGCCGGGCGCGAACCGGGCGGCGCCCTGCCGGTCGCCACTCGCCAGGTGAAGGTCGATCCGCCCGGACAATTCGGCGATAGCGAAGCGGTCGCCGCGCGGACTCACCGCGATGCGATGAACGCCGCCCCGCACGGGCAGGAGCTCCTGCGGGCCGCCGGCGTCCGGCACCCGCCATAGCGCCCTCTGCCAGCTGCCCACGATGAGCGCGTCAACCACGCAGCGCAGGTCACCGACTGTGCCGTCGATCCGGAAGGCGGCCACCGGAGCAGCGCCGGCGGTGAAGTACCGGACCGCACCCTCCCATCCGCCGACGGCCAACCGGCCGTCCTTCGCCACCTCGACACGGCGTATGTCGATCGGTTCGGCGTCCTCCCACAGCACCTCGTCGCCGAGCATCGACCGGAGGCGTCCGGTCCGCCCGGTCCAGACGACGACCTCACCCGCGCCGCGCGGCCAGGCCAGCCGCGCGGCGATTGGCAGGACGTCGACCAACGCGATGTCGTGCGGCAGACCGCCGCCGGTCGCCCGGCTGCTCCGGCGGACCACCGAGGCCAGCCCATCGGCCTTCGGCGTGCGGTCGACGGCGTCCCGTAGAACGCGCAACGCGTCGCGCGCGTGACGCGCCCCGGCCAGCCGATCGAGCATGTCCCGCTGGGCCGGCGGTGCGGTGTCCGAGCCGGTCATCAGACGGGCCAGGGTCGAACGCAGCCCGGCCAGGTCGTCCAGCGCTCCGGCGGTGGGCTCCGCGCCGAGGGCGAGCAGGCGCACCGCCCCGCCGGGTTCGACCATCACGTCGCCGGGAGTCATCGGGCCGTGTGCCTGCGGGGGGTGGCCCTCATGCAGTCCGATCAGGGCGACCGCCAGGGCCGCTCCCACCTCGTAGGCCGCTCGGGGCGGCAGCGGCCCCGACCGCCGCACGAGCTGCTCCACGCTCTCGCCGTCCAGGTCCGGCAGCACCAGGCAGGATCCGCGGTCGACGCCGTCGATCGTGATCACACCGGTGGCCGTGGGTATGAGCAGGGCGGACGTCGCGGGGCTCGGCGCCCGTTCGGTCCGGGCGGCCACCGGCGGCGGCGTGCCGGACGCCAGGACGACCGTGACGGCGGCCCCGGACAGCGAATTCCGTCCGGCGTACAGCGGCCCCGCGCTGCTGCGCCACAGCATCGGGCCCCACAGGCGGTAAGGGGTGCCGGGCAGCGACCGTTCCGCGCCGTCGGTCGGCAGCAGATCCCACAGCTGTTCCGCCTGGCGCAGCTCGGCGTGTTCCGGGAAGACCTGCTCGCCGAGCTGCTGAAGGGCCGCCAGCGCGGTCCCGGCCGCTTCGCGGGTGGCCTCCGTGGTGCGCTGCGCCTCGTCACGCAGTGCTTCCGGGCTGAAAAGCGCCCGGAGCGTGCCGAGCGGCCCGGACATCTCGGGACGCAGCCGACCCGATCGGAACAGCTGGTCGCAGAGGGCGTCGAGGGTGTCCTGGGCGGCGTCGCGCTCGCCGAAGGTGTCCTGATGGATGAGAGTGGTCAGCCCCTGTGCCGCCCGGCGCACCAGATAGAGGGTCAAATCCTGGTCGTCCGGGTGCGCGAAGGCCTCCCGCCAGCGTCGTGCGTTCTCAGCCCGGTCGGGCAGGGCCGGTGGCTCTTCAATAGCCCGGTTCAGAGCGTTGGCCAGCTTCCGGTAGCGCACGCCGAACGGGTCGTGCTCGCTCAGGTCGAAGTAGGGCAGGTGCCGGAGGTACGGCGGGAGCTGGGCATTGGAACGCTCCAGCCAGACCGGGACGATCCGCTTCGCGGCGCCGCTCGGATCCGCGGACAGAGAGTTCTGCGCCTCGAACGTGGCCCACGGCCCTTCCATGTATGCCGGCGTCAGGCAGAGGAGGATATGCGAGGAGGCGTCCATCGCGTCGGCGAGCTGCATCGGCAGCGGCCGGAACTCGACAACATCGTTCTGGTCGAAATAGATCGCAAACTCGTCGCGCTCTAGCTGCCGCACGAACGGCTCGACCAAGGGGCGGTCGACACTCGCGTAGCTGATGAACAGGTCGTACTTCGGTCCGCGGTTCCGCCTCAGCGCACCGTCCTTGCCCGGCTCATACGGCACGCAGACCTCCCCGGAGCCCCGACCTCGACGTACGCGAATCTCACTGTAGCCCTTAGTGACCTTTCGAACACAAGGGGAAATCATGGCTCGAGTTACCAGCCCTGGCCGCCGACGAACTACCGGACGCGGACGCCGGCGATCTCCTCCGTGCCTGCGCGGTGCTGCTGCTGACGAAGGCCTGCTCGTCACCACCGAGGACATGCACAACGCTTGGGCGGCCTGGGCTGCGATGCGAGAGCCGGGGCACGACGCCCTGGTGCCCTACGCGGATCTTCCCGGCGATGTGGCACAACCGGGCCGGCCCTATCTCGACGCCATTCGCCGGGTCGCTGATTCCTCCATCTCGGGCAGCTTCGCGCAGACCCTCCTGCCATACGGCATTCCGGTCGAGGACAAGGACCGCGACCGGCTGTTCGAGCTTTACAAGATCGTGGTCACGAGCTGGGAGGCGCTCGTCGGCCGGCGCCAGGCGTTCAACACGTTCTTCATCACCATCCAGGGCGCCTTGGTCGCGGTCGCCGGGTTGTTGCTGCGCGGCAGCGGTCAGGTTCAGTCCAAGGCCGTCGCGTTGACCGCTCTGGCGATCGTCGGAGGAGTGATCGCCTATTCCTGGGGCAGCCTGCTCCGGTCGTACGGCCAGCTGAACGGCGGAAAGTTCAAAGTCATCAATACGTTGGAGTGGCTTTCCCCGCGGCGATCTACCGGTCCTTCACCGCCCGGGAGGCCTGGGCGCCTCGAGCCTTCCAGCTGATCTACGGCCTCACCGCGATCTTGGGCCTGCTCTTCGCCCTCGGACTTCTGAAACCCTAGGAACGTCGGTGAACAGCCCGGCCCGCTCGAACCAGATGAGCGCGACCCCGTCGCGGCGGCTCCACGATGATCAGATCGCGGCGGCGGGATCTTGACCACGGTGATGGCCTCGGCGGCGAAGACCTCGTCGAACGCGGCGCTGTACTTGCCGTCTCGATCCCGGATCAGAAACCGGAACCGGCCGGCACGGTCGCCGAGGTCCATGACAACGTTGCGGGCTGCTGGACGGCCCAGGCGTGATCCGGGTTCGCGGTGACCCCGAGCAGATGGACCCGGCGGGTGGCCTGTGGGGTGCCATTACTCAGCCGAGCCCGTGACCTGGGCGGTGTCAGAATGCTTACCCCTCGATGGCGTGTCGAAGTTGAGCATGTTCACGTTTCGAGATGCGACTCCTGAACGCGTTCAAACGACTCAGTCAACTCGATCAAGTCGGGAGACGAAGGGCCAGGCCAGCGGCTCGGATGAGGTTCGGCACCGACAAGTGCCCGGGCGTGGTGCGGGCTCGCCGGTGTCCTGGTCGACGCCGGGCAGCCGGACCGCGCCCTTACCGCCGCCGGGCGGGCGGCAGAGGCGAGCCGGGCCGTTCCCTCGGCACGGGACCGGGCGGGGGTCGTGACCGACTTGGCGGAAATCCGGACCCGCGCCGCCCACCTCGACGAGGCGGTGCGGCTGACTCGCGCCATCTCGTACCCGGAGGACAGGGCGCGCGCGTTGGCGGTCGTGGCCGCGGCAAGCGCCTCGACACCGCGGTCGCCTCGTTCGCCTCAGCGGTGCGCAATCTGGCGCCGTCGGTGTTCCCGTGGGCCGACAAGATCACCGTGCAGTCGAGCTGGGCCTATCAGTGGTGGCAGGAGACCGACACGATCACCCTGCCGACTACCGACGAGAACACCGTCAGCGGCCCGGCCACCGCCGCTGAGGAAGCCGCGCTCACCGACGGCGTCGACGCCCAGCCGTAGACTCCCAGGCCGAACCGGTCAGCGCTTCACCCGGCCGCGCAGGGCCAGCAGGGCGAGGCCGAGCAGGACCGGACCGACGAGGCGCAGGAAGGCTTGCAGCAGCTTGCCCCACGCTGTCAGCTTGACCTGGTCGTCAGTGAGCGACAAGGTGGCGCGGAGGGTGAACAGCAGGCTTGTCCAGTACGAGACCGGGCGCGGCGGGACGGCGAAGCCGACCAGGTGAAACGCGATCGCCAGCAACGCTGTGACCATGGCGAGCGCCAGCACGGCCCGCCACGCCCGCAGGCCGTAACCGGACACCAGCCAGTAGGCCGTCAGGATGCCCCGCTCCACCGCGCCCGGCACTCGCCCGCCGGGCCGGTTGCCCGGACGGGCGCGGCGCATCTCCATCTCGCCGTAGTAGAAGTCCGCGGCGCCCGGCTCGTCCTTGATGTCTTCGCGGCCCTTGCGCAGCGCTCGATACAGTCCGGCGATCTGCCGGGGGTCCAGGGCCTCGGGCGGGTCGCCCAGCCCGGCCGGCCACCCCGGAGCGACCCAGCGCCGGGACCGGCTGGCTCGCCAGGCGCGTTCCTCGGCGATCACCTCACGTCCGCCCCATCGCCACGGACCCCGGTTCGCCGGAGCCGGGGCGGTCGCGAAGCCGACGCCGGACTCCAGGCGCAGCTTGTCGAGGTGGTACGCGCCGGCGAACCGGCATTCGGCCGCCGACACGTTGCTCAGCCCGAGCCCGGCCACGTCGGCTCGCCGCAACGACAGCAGTTGCGGCCGCTCGGAAACCATGTTCCCGGTCAGTCGCCGCCACGCCGGGGCGATCCGTCCCTCCTGGTCGGCGAGGTCCGCACCGGACAGCCGTGAGATGCCGGTGACGATCGACGGTGCGGCGAGGTCGGTGTCGTCCAGCGTGACCCGCGCCCACCGCAGCCGGAACTGCACGCCGCCGTCGAAGCGCGCACCACGGCAGCACAGCAGAGGCGAGCTTGCCTCGATGCGGATCGACTGCGCGAACCGCGCGTCGTCCAGCACCAGTCCGTGGTGGGCCAGGACAGGCCCGAACCGCCGCACCTGCTCGAAGCGCGCGCCGGTGAACCCAGCACCTCGCTTGAAAATCGTGCCGGAGAACTCAACATCACTGCCGAAGGTCGCTTTGCCGAACTCGGCGTCTCCTCGGAAGGTCACCTGATCGAACCCGGCGCGGCGGTTGAACGTCGTTTCGCCGAAGTCAGCGCGGCCCGCGAAGGTCGCGCCGGTGAACCGGTTGTCGTCCCCGCTGAAGGTCGCCTCGGAGAACTGGGCATCGCCTTCGAAGGTCGCACCCAGCCACGCGCCGTAGTTGAAGGTCGTCTTGGCGAAGTTGGCGCTGCCGTCCCGAACGGTCGCCCCATCGAATTCGGCGCGGCCCTCGAAAGTCGCCCGCTCGAACCGTGCGCCGCGTTTGAAGGTCGTCCCGCCGAACACGGCGTAGCCGAAGGTCGCCTGCTCGAAGACAGCGTCGGCGCCGAAGACCGCGCCTTCGAATTCGGCCTCGCCACTCAGAACTGCTTCGCGGAAGTCGGCCGAGCCAGTGAAAGTCGCGATGTTGAACTCGGTGCGTCCGCCCTTGAACACGACCTTGGGGAAGTCAGCCGCGCGCTTGAAGTTCGCCACGTTGAACCGGGCGTCGCCTCCAAATGTCGCACCGTCGAACTCGGCGCCTCCGGTGAAGATCGCGTGGTTGAAGTCGGCCGCGGCCTCGAAAGTCGCAAGCCTGAACGCGGCGGGGTTCCCGAAGGTCACCCCGTAGAACGAGGCACCGCCGATGAAGGTGGCCCGGTCGAACCGGCCGACCTCGACCAGCTGCTCGCTCTTATCTCGCGCGGCCGCGCTGAGGAGCCACGCGAGGAGGTCGGGCGTAAGGGGTACGCCGCGGGCATCGATCTCGCCGGTACGGGCGATCCGGTCCAGCGCGGCGGCAGCCTGATCCTCGCTCGCATGGGCGAGACACATCGCGCCGGAGGGCAGGGGGATGCCGATACAGCCGGTCTGGTCACACGTCGGCTGCCACTCGACCGCGGATTCCTCAGCCATGCGCCGTCCACCTCGTACACGGGGACCTCGCCATCAGCTTCGCATGCCCGCGGCGGGCGTCGCACCCGGAACTGGCCGACCAGGGTGCGCAGGCCGTTGCTCAGCTTCGAGAGCTCCCGTGTCGGGTGTCGGGTCGATACTCGAGAGGGAGTGGTTTCGCGGAGGGGTGTACCCGGTGGAAGAGCTGTGGCTGCGCTGCCGGTGTTCGCGGAACCTCGCGAAGGTCGTGCAGGAGGCGGCCGAAGTAGCGTCACCCCGGGGGTACAACGGCTACACCCATTGTGGCCTGCGAGTCATCAGCCTCTTCGGGGTCGATAGCCCTGCCCACGGCACGGGCGATCCCGGGCGGGACCGCACCGACACCTTCACGTGCAAATGCAAGTGACAATCCGCTGAAACCGTATAGACGTTGATCTTGAGGTTTTTAGATCTTGATGGGTTAGGAAGAGTGGCGGCGTAGCCGCCTCCTCCTCCGGATCTTCATGCCGCACGCTCGGCGCGGACCCGGGCCTCGTACACCGCAGGCGGCAGCCGGCCCGCGGTCGAGTGCCGCCGCTCGTTGTTGTACTCGTCGATGAAACCGGCGACCGCGGCCCGGGCCTGCGCCCGGGTGGCGAAGCGGCCGGCGAGCAGTTCGAACTCCAGCGTGGAGTTGAACGACTCGGCGACCGCGTTGTCCAGGCCGGACCCGGTACGGCCCATCGACCGACGCACCTTCGCCCGATCGCACGCCTTGCGGAACAGGTTGCCGGTGTACTCCCCACCCTGATCGGAATGGAAGATCACCCCCGCCACGTCACCACCACGGACCGCGACCGCGACCGCGACCTGCAACGCGGCCGTGGCCAGGGCCGCGTCGTGGTGGGCGCCCATGGCGAACCCGACCGCTCGGCGTGAGTGCAGGTCCAGCACCGTGGCGAGGTAGAACCTGCCCTGCTCGCACGGGATCCCACGGCCACGCCGCACGGGTTAAAACTCAAGCTAGGACAACCGGGGCCGGCCGTTAAGCTGCCGCCGGAGCACTGCCACCTCATGTCGCAGGGCGAGGACTTCGGCCAGCAACGCGGTGTCGCTTCGGATCAGCAGGCTGAGAGCGCCGACGAGCCGGATCATCATCAGGTACAGCAGTCGGGTCGACACACCGATGATCGTTACCGTGAACCGGGGAATTCCAGCTCGCCGACTGTGCGACAAGTTCTGGCACGGAACACGCGGACAACCCGGGACTACCGCGGACAAATTCCGCACCCCGCCACCAGGCGCGATCATGGATTCACCGGCCCTGGAAGGGGCCGGCGCACCAAGCGAAGATCACCGTACAGGCGTTCGTGTCAGCGAAGTGTCGTGATCGTCCACGTAGGAGGGAGCCGCGCATCGACGTTCAGCATCGCAGACGGGAGACGTGTCACGTCGAGATCCGATCACTCAAGCCACGAACACCCTGCTCAACCAAGGTTCTTGAAAGCGAGATCGATTCAGGTGGAAAGCTCAGGGACCGCCGAGCACGCGCAGGCCACGAAGATTGACCGGAATCGCGGGTAAACCGTACGCGCGTACGTGCAAAAACACGTGTCACGCCGCCACGAGCGTATCAATGTCGACAAATGCAAAAGGCCAGCTGAGCTGGCCTTTCACAACGTCGGGCTGACAGGATTTGAACCTGCGACCCCTTGACCCCCAGCATTTAGAGGGCCCAGCGACGTGCTAACTAACGTTTTACCAGGTCGCTGATAAGTATACTCGGCCGAGTAAAGGGGTCCAACGGATCTCTCCGTCTTGAGTCGTCGACACGCACCTGACCTGGGATTTTACCAGGACGGTTCCGCCAGCGGTCTTCTCTGAGCGTTTCGCGGCTCCGCCAGCCGGAGGGCGTCGACCTTGATGGCGGGGCCACCCTAACGTTATCCGGGTCGCGCGCTTGCCAGTTCCTGAATGCGCTTCTCTCTACGCAGTGACTTTTACGCTCCCGAACGTAGTAGGCCCACGCACCCGAAAATTCCTCCCGGAGACTCTTTGGAGACCAAGACCTGATGCCGCAAATCAAGCCGGGAATCCACCAATTGCTTGGTCGATCGCTCGCTCAAAAACCGGCCAGCCTCGATCGATACCTCCTGCCCAATTCCACTCGTATTCCTTGATGCCAAATTGGGCAGGCTCCGGTCGTTGTCCGGTGGCCTCAGCGATCTGTAGGTAGTAGATGCCGCGGGCGGCGAGTCTGGCAATCTCACGGTAGCGGTCCACTGCCTTTGGATCGCTTGTATGTAGTTCGTCGTCGTAGTATTGACCTCCAAGCGCGACGTACACAGCGTTGACGAATTCGTCCGCTCTGGTCGGCAAGAGGTCAACCCTGCGAGTCGTAGCCGGAGCCTTCTCGCCGATGGTGGTGTACAACTTGGCGATGTCGCCGTTAAACCAGTGGTTCGCCGCGCCTGCTGCCAGCTTGGCGAATTGGCGGAAGGTCGGCGGTTTTCCTCGGACGGCGATAAGGCGGTGAAGTTCGCGGGCTACGGCGGTGAGTTCATCGTTCCAACGGAACTGGAGGTACTCCGCCAGGTATCTTCGAGCCCAGCCCTGGCGATGGCGGGTGACTATGTCGCGGAGAATCTCGAACCCGTCTCGCCGTTGGGGACCACTCGAAATGCGAATGCTGAGACGTACGCCTTCCACCTCCGCGACGTCAGTCTCGTAGGAGTCTGATCCGATCTCCTGGACGGGGCCAAGGTATTGCTCGGCGTTGACCAGCTCTTCAAAGAGACTTGGGTGAATGGGGGTGCCGGCTTCCTCAAGGGCTCGGAGGTCTCGCTGGTGGTAGTTGCGGAGTCCTTCAAGGCTGGTCCGGGAGTATGGACCTTCGCAGACGTACCAGGCAGTGAGCGCGACGCCCTCCCAGAACTTCACTGCTGGGCCAAACGTCTCGGCCATCAGCCTGTGAGGGTAAGGCTCACTGACGATGGATTCGGGCCAGCGGGGAAGGACGATGCCGTCCCAGTGCTGATCGACGTCGGCGATCAGGTCGGTTGTCAGAAGCGTTCGGTAGATCGGTTCGACATGTCCGTTCCTTCTGCCAACGAACATCCCGCCCTCTTCGGCCAGCCCCCACAGTGCAGGCATGCCGGCGGTCTGCTTGGCGTGCAGTGCATCGAACTGCGTCCACCATCGGCTCATCACCTCGACACGTTTCTCTACTGCGGAGACGGACGTGTCTTGGCCCATGAAGGCCGCCAGCATGGCGTGCACGTCATCGACGTCGAGCCCGTGGTCGGCGGCGACGGTCGCGGCTTTGGTTGCGCCACTAACGTAGAGCTTCGGTGTCGGGAGAGCTGTCACAACTTCTTCGTTCGGGTTGGGCGGCATGCCGAGGTAGTCCAGGAATGCCAACCAGTCGCCTGCGAAGTACGCGCTGAGCACGGGCTGCAGCGCTCGGGTGAGGACCTTGCGGGCCAGCGGTGTGCCGGCTTTCGCCTTCTTCACCGTCGCTACGGCTAACGCTTGGACCCGTTCGGCGCGGTAACGAGCGGCGAGCTGCTGCAGGTCGGTTCCGGCGAGGATGTCGAGCAGACCGGCTCGGGCTCGCGCTTGCCCGGCTCGGTCCAAACTGCTCCATCCTCCCCGATAGGCGAAGACAGACAGCGCCGCCGGTGTGTTGAGCCCAAGGCCTTCGAAGGAGTCGGTGATCGCCGCCCATGTGGCCGTTTGCTCCTCAGGAGTGTCCGTCGATCCGGCCGCCCGGATGTGCACGGGCGCCATCAGGCGCTCGAAGAGAGGTATCAGAAGAGACCAGGCGGCGACAGCGTCGGCAGTGGAGGCGAACTGGACGCGAGCGACGTCATCGGCGCTGCGGGTTATGGCGTACCACGGGTCGTTCCGGATGTACGCGGGCAGGTTCATGATTCCGGCTTTGAGGGAGCCTTGCTCCGGGAGGAACCAGGCGCCGCGGGCCTGCTGCGCGGTTAGCGCGAAGGTCGTGGTCACGTAGGCTTTCTCGGCTGCGCCGAGCGGTGTCAGGGTGATGGTGTCGTTGTTCTTGTCACTTGGCGGACCGGGCTTGATGTCCGCGATCTTCGCACCGGCCAGGGCGGCCCCGATGAGGTTGGCGAGGAACTGGTCGACGTCGGCGAAACGGTTCGGGTGTCCAGCGTCGCGTTCCAGGCGAAGGAACTGCTCGGGCGCGGCGGCCGCGATGGCGTGCGCAAAGCCCTGATCAGCCATGGGTACTCCGGATGACGGCCACGAATTCTTCGAACGAGCGTGGGTTTGGTCTGGTAGTGGCGTATTCGGCGTATCGCTGGGCGAGGGTGTGTAGTTCGCGTTCCTCGCGTCGAGCTTCGACCTGCTCGATGTCGTGAAGGAACTGCTGACGGGTGTCCCCTTGTTCGGCGAGGACGACCGCGTCGGGGTTCTGCGCTGACTGAGGACCGCTGGCAGTCGTACCAAGGCCTGAAAGGTCGGGTACGGGGGCGTCGCCGAACTGGTCCGCGTCGGTCGGGCGCGGGTCCATGTCGTTTTCGAGGCGGAGCGTCTCCAGGTGGTCATCGAGCCCGAGCTCACCGTGGTAAACCACGTCGAGGTGCTGGCGGTCGTCCCGTCCGATCAGGGCGGGATGGTGGATGATGCGAATGCCGCGGCCGAGGAACTGGTAGAACTCGCCGAAGCTTCCATAGGGTCGCATCGGCACTACCACGGTGATGGTCGACAGGTCATAGCCCTGTCCCAGCATCTTCAGTTGGACGATGCCTTGCAGGTTTCCGGACTCGGCTTCGAAACGGGCCCTGGTCGCGGCGATCGACGCGTCGCTCATCGAGTGATGCAGGGTGGCGCAGGGGATGCCGTGGTCATTGGCGATGCGAGCGACCTGCTCAGCGTGACGTTGCCCAAGGGCAGCGAACAGGACGCGTGGACGGACTGGTGCGAGCACACCGTGTTGCACGTTCAAGCATTGGCGAACCGTCTGCATGACGCGCCGGATGGGTTCCTCTGAAGTCGCTGTGATGCGGGCGAGTTTGCGTTCATCCTGCATGACCTCCAACAGCGCTTGCTTACCGACGATCTCCTCACGGTCGCCGCTTGGCCAGATGATCTCGTAGGTTGTCTGCTCGACCTCCGGCGTGAATCGGTGCGCGCGAAGGTGTTTGGCGTGTCCGTCGGCGATCGAGTCGATCAGCCGGTAGCGGTAGACCACGTCGGCGGCCACGGTCTTGCCGTCTGCGCGGGTGAAGCACGCGGACATCAGCAGCCGGCGGGCGTGCGGGAAGTGGCCGAAGAGCCGCTGGTAGGACTCAGCGGCCGCGATGTGCGCTTCATCAACCACGATGAAGTCCACATCGTCGGGATCCAGCTTGGAGAGCAGGTCACTCTCGCTACCGCTGGCGTTAAGGGCGTGAAAGTTCGTCACGATGATCTCAGCGGACAGCAACTCGTCGCGGCTGACGGACCGGATTGGACCGTCGCCGCTGTCGAGCACCATGACCCTCGGCGGTCGGCAGCCGGCGATGAGAGGGCCACCGCGCAGCGTATACAGCACGTTGCCGGCCATGCCAGGATCGAGAGCGGTCGCGAACGTGCCGCGGATAACCCGACCGGGGGTCACGATCAACGCCCTACGCCTGGTGAACGCCAGTGCGGCGGCGACGCCCAGGGCGGTCTTGCCCGCACCCACCGACATCACGCACGCGGCATTGATGCCCCCGCGCCGGTAGTAGTTGGCTAAGCTTGCCATCGCCTCACGCTGGCAGACCCGCAGCGGCCCAAGGTCCATACGCTGCCGCACGAGGTCGAAGTAGTCGGGCTGCGGCCGAACAATATGCGCTGGCGGCGTCGCCAACCCGAGAAGGTTCGGCGTCATGTCATCCGGGACCGGCACGATCGGGTTGGCGATGAGATGAGCGGCCAACGTCGGATCATCGCGCAGCACGGCTTGCAGCTGCGCAACACACCGCGCCGTGTCGTCCCGGATGGCATCGTAGGAGAACCGCAGGACGACAAAACCAAGGCTCGTCAGATCGTTCTGCCGTATCCGGTCGTAGACGAACGCCGTCTTGCTGCTGTGGAATGCGAAGCCGTCGAGTTCGACCACTACTCTCAGTCGTGCACCGGCCAGCATGTAGTCCAGGCGGTACGTCCGATCTGCCACAGCTACCGGATGCTGCGCGATCACGCACCCCGCGATGCCAGGTGTCGCCGCGGCGGCCAGCACCCACCGAACAAACGCGGTTTCCAGAAACGACTGTCCAGGGACCAGATCGATGAGGCGGGAGCTGATCACCGCAGCTCCTCATCGAGGGCAGCAACCTTTGCTTCCAACTCCTCGCTTCGATAGACGTCACCGAAACGTTGGGCGCGGCGGCTCAGTGCCAGGGCCTCCCGCAGCGCCCCTTCACGCTCCAGTAGGGTCACCAAGCGTTCCAGGCTGGTGATGCGCAGGAAGCCGCCATCCGGATCTCCATCGTTCCGCCATGCGGTGCGCGGCAGGGCCTCGAGCAGAGCGAGATCCAGGTAGCCGAAGGTCTCGGCCATCCGCAGCCCAGCGGGCTCTCTACGACGACGCGACCACAACTGCGTCACGGCGCCCTGCAACAGGAAGTGATAGTCCTGTGCGGTGCCTGGGATCTCCAGCCCTTCCCAGACCGACCGTACAAGATCTTCGAGCCGGAGACGTGATGCGTCGGAGTCCATATGCCGGCTCGCCGGTGAAGCTGAGGTGGTCGCACCATCCGCTGCTGGCCACATGAGGTAGTTCATGCCCTTCCTGGGCCGAACCCGAGACTCGGGCAAGAGCGCCCGGTCAATCCCGGGACTACCGCCGAATCGGATACCCGGGATCGCGGCCATCCGCTCGTACCACTGTTCCAAGGAGGAACCCCCACCAGCCGCAGAAGTCGATCCAGACCAATGCCAACACTGCGAACCAGACTGCCATCTCCCCCACCACACCGCCATCCGTCACTCGGAGGACGGCTGCTGTCGTCCCTGAAAGGGCTTCAGGTCTTGTCCTGACCGAGGCTGATCAGGGAAGTCGCGACGCGAGGTTCCCCGGGCCGCGAAGCATCGTATTCGTCAGTGGTGGTATAGCGGGCTAGCTTGTGGACTCGTTTCAAAGGAGCGGTGCGCTCCAGGGCTGTTCTGCCTGGCTCCGTCAGTACAACGGCGCTGCCTTCACCAGCTGTTTTGTCGGTGCCGTAGCGGGTGTTGAGTGTCGAACGTCGCCACAGCACGGTTGCCGCCGTGATCGCGCCGTGGACGTCTTGCCAGCACAAGGGCTGCTTGGGGTGGGGTTTCCAGCCGTGCGCGAGAGCAATTTCGGGATTGAGGCAGACCCACGTGGCCGCGTTGTTGTGCAGTGCAGTTGACGTCGTCCATACAAGCAGGGGTGTTCCGGCCACGCTGGCCATTGGCATCGGTTCGGCAGCGGTGGCGGATGTGTCCGTGCCGTCTGCCAGTCGCCAGTCCTTGACTTGACGCATGGCTATCGTCGGTGCTGGTTCAGGCGGCAGAATGATGCCAGAGTTCGGGCGTGGGGATGGCCCGTCGGTTTGGCCCAAGGTGGTAGACAGCAGATACCGCTCGCTGCGGTCGCCGCGCTGGCCTGCGACGAGGTGGTGGTCAGCTCCGATGACGGTGGCGACCGATTCGATGTCGAGGCTCGCCGCGACGTCGAGAAGGCTGGAGATCAAGGTGATGCGGCCGCTGGAGTCGCCGCTCTCGCCTTTTGTCTCAGCGGTGGCCAGGCGTGCTGCGTACTGTTCGAGCCGATGTTCCGTATCGTCGAGCCAATCTTCCTCACGAATCCCGTCACCGATGCGGGGTACGGGTATCCAGGACGGTGTGGCGACGAATGGCTGGGATACCAGATCCACGTCGGCCAGGTGGAGAAGAGCGGCCAGCTCAGGGTCGTTCGGCTTGACGCGTTGTGCCGCGACCAACTCGGCTACGATCCGGCCGAAGGCTGCACGGACGGCCTGCGCCCAGGGCGGCACCACCATGCCCTCAAATGAAGTGCCCTTGGCCGCTTGCTGGACGGCCTTGTCGTCGGGAAGGCCCTGCATTGCTTGACCGGCCAGACTCGTCAGTCTGTGCAGCAGGATTGCTGGATCAACACCTGCGTGATCAGCCAACTCCCGGGTTCTGCTCCCGTACGGGCCGAGCTCGTGGGTGAGGACGCGCGGTCGTTGGGATGTTCGGGGCAGGGCCAGTTGGTAAACCGCGGGTAGGGGCGCCGAGGTTTCGGTGTCCTCAACGAGGGATGCCTGTCGTAGACAGTCCTCGACAAGCCACGACCTGCTCCCCGGCACCGGGATACATGAGGCCGCCACAAGGCCTCGGCGGCTGGCTGCGGCGACGGCGCGTGCCGCCATTTCGCGTATTAGGTCGCCGGCGATTGCGGCACCTTCGGGTTCTTCTTCTGCCGCATTCGGGGCAGTGGGCGGCACGCTGTCGGTGACTATAGCCTCTTCGGGCGCCGAGATGGAGGCAGCGAGTTCCGGCTGCCGACTTTGGCTTACCAGTAACGACGCTGTCCGTGCTCCTGCGTGTTCGGCCAAGGAACCCGTCTGTGTGAGGGCCCAGGACAGGGCCGCGCATGCCCCTTCGCGAACGGTCCAGGCTGGGTGGTCCAGGTCGAGATAGATCAGATCGAGCAAAGCTCGCTGGATTGAGGTGGAGGGCGAGGTTTGGTTCGTGCCGGAGGGCGAACGTTTCGGCTCAGGGCTGGGCTGCATCTCGCTCTCTGGTGGACGGCGTTGTCGAGCCCACCAGCCAGCATGGATCGGTCCGTCGAACGGGGCGCGGCGAGCCGTCACGATGCCGGTGCTCATGGCGATCAGGTGCTGGCGCACCTGTGTCCACACTGTTTCTGCAGGGAGGCTTGGGGCGATGACCTCGAGGATCTCGTCGAGTTGCAGCATCAGGTTGCCAGGCCAGTAGTCAGCTGACACGAGGAGCTGAACGAGGTCCTGCATCGCCTCGTTGCGAACCTTTTCGCCTCCGCAGGTGGCAAGGATGTCCCACGCCTGTCTGCGGACGCCGTGCCGATGATGGCGGTCCCACCAGACCCGCTCTGTTCTGTCGAGAGCAGCTCGCGCGGTGGCCACCGCGCCGTGCTGGTCTCCGCTCGCCAGCATTTGCTGTGCCACGGCCACCAGAAGTCGTGCCTCGTCGTGAACTCCGCTGAAGGCTTGGACGAGTTTCCCAAGCTCCTGGCCGTCTGCCCTGCGGACTAGACGGCGGAGAATGGGCGTCCAGGAGAATGTTCCGGGTTCTGCTTGCAGCGACCGCCATGTCACGGCGGAGTCAAGGTCAGAAATCTCCTGCTCGATGGCTTCTGACGTTCGTGTTGATCCGTCGATGTGCTTGAAGAGCCCGTAGTCGCTCGAGCCCCAGTTGCTGGATGCGGGCGACGGCCGCCTGGGCCTTCGGCTGGCCTCCTCGTCGGCGTCGTCCTGTCTGCTTGCGGGAGTCGCGGGAAGCGTGAGCAGGTGGCGCCACTGATGGCGATCTCCGGCGGGAACGTGTACGTCGACTGCCCGGGAGAGCTGTTCGTTCATGACGGCTGCTACCGCGGCTGGCATCTGCTCGACGAGACTTTGCAGCGACCGGAGCGTCTCCGTGGGGGCGGTCGGGCATATCGGCCCCAGCAGGGTGGCTACTACCACGCAGAGCAACTGGGCAGTCGGGTAGGCGTCGGCCTTCCGCGGATCGTTTTGTACGGCCTCCAGTAGCTTTGCGGCCAGGCCTGCTGCCAGTGCGTCGTGGGCTGCAGCGAGCGATAGGGAGCCTTCTGCCAGCTGCCACGCGGCTAGGCGCACTGCGTGGAGTGGGGCAGCTTCGGCGACTGACCGTAGGAGAATCTCGGCGGCGGCCTCGGCGCTACCGTCGGTCGCCTCGGTCAGGGCAGCGATCAGGGGCGCGAGTTCTTCGGCTTCGCCGAGGAGCGCTTCAGGGTTGCCCTGCGTCGCGCGGACCAGCCATTGGATCCAGACTTCGAGTTGAATGTCCTTTCGCCAGTGCGGGCTGAAGGACTCTGGCATAACGCGGTTGAGCAGCGCACGACCGGAGTCGGTGTCTCCCATTTGCAGGTGCGCCGCGGCTTGTGTGACGAGTAGGTCGAGGCGCTCGTAGGCGCCGGGCGCATGTTCGATTTCTCGGTCGACTTCTGCGACAGCATCAGCGAGCCAGGCGACCCGTACGCCGCGCTGCAGGATGTAAAGGCCCAGCGTTTGCCGTTGCCTGGCACCGTAGTCGTTATCTGGGCTGTCACGTGGCAGGTCGCCCGACAGCAGCGAGCCTTCGTCCCATTCGGCAACTGCTGTCCCGACGTAGCGAAGCAGTTCTTGCGAGTGGCGGGCTGCCACGCCGGCGAGGGTGCGAAGCAGAGAGCTGTTTGTCCCGGCTGTCCGGTCCCTGAGGGAAAGCCCTTCAGAGATTCTTGGCATGCTGGCAATCACACGAGTGGCCAGACTCCGCATTGTGGGGACAGGTAGATCGCCCAGGATCGTGGCGGCGTTCAGTACCGCGAGGTTCGTGATCGTTTTGTTCAGTTGTTCGATGTAAGCGAGCAGTTTCCGGTTGCGATGTGCTCCAGCCCCGATTCGGGCGGCCGCCGGCTGGTCAGCCGGCGGCCGGCTCAGCGGCGGAGCCGCAGTTGTCAGCAGGTCTGCCGTTACGGCGTCGGCGGCAAGACGGGCTTTGTGACCTGCTGCAACTATGTGGTTGGTGCGTTCGATCAGCGCCGTGATGAGCACGTCGTCCAGATTCGCCGTGGCTGACAGGTCACTGCTGACGATCGCTGCGAGGTCTTCTGTTCTGCTCAGCAGGTCGTTGCCGAAGTCGAACGCCGACGTGCTGAGCGCCTTCATGGTCGCCACGTCAGAGTCGGCTGCGTCGCTGTCTACGGCAGCAGGTAGCCCTTCGCTAGAGGTGCCTGTACTCTCGACCGCGATCTGCAGCGCGAGCCGGGTTGCGTCGCTGCGGGCTACACGATCGGCAACGGCAAGGATGGTTGGTTCGGCGCTGTTCTCCCCGATAGGAGATGCGAGACTGCGGAGCGTTTCGAGTGCTTCTTTCGTGCGGCCAGCCTTGACCTGCGCCGTCGCGATTTGCAGACTTGCGTCTGCAACAGCCTGATACGCCGAATCGACGATGCTGTGCTTGGACTCGTGACCACCCTCGGCCGGTGTGGCCGCAAGCGTGCGGGACAACGACGTCCGTAGGGTTGCCGTCAGGTCTTCCGCGTCGGCGATTCTTCCGACTCGCAACAGTTCGGCAATAGCGTATGCGGCGAAGTGCCCGGCGCGATCGCCGAGAACATAGGCGTCGAGATCCGGATGGTCGGGACTTGGGTCTGTCCGGCGGGGTGCAGCACGGTCGGACATACGGCGCAGGATGGTTTGAATTACGGAAAGAGGGCGGAAGCGGGCCGTGCCGGCTGCCCAGGCCTGCAACGTCTCCCAGTATTCGCTGCTTCCGAGAGCGCCGAGTTCGCGGATGTCCGCCGCGTCGAACAGCAAGCGGGCCACGGGGTCGTCGAGCCGGACAGCGGCCCGTAGCGCATGCCGCGTGGAGATGCGTAGTGCCGCATCGGGAAGAGCGTAAGCAAGAGCAGCAGCCGGATTTCCCGCGTCGATCCACATTCCGGTCAGGTCAACTTCTTCGAGTGCCTGCTCACGGGATTGGAGCTCAGCGTGAATCAGGATGAGGCCGATAAGCGCTGCCGCGTCGTTTTCCTGCGCAGCGAGGCGCATGGCGATGTGTATGTCTTCAGTCAGGACGGTCGGTGACGTGCCCGTCAGGAATCGGGAACGCAGCCGCTGTGGCGTTGCCAGCAAGAGTGCGCGTTGCCTCTGGCCGGCCCGCGAGGCGTGGAAGAATTCCTCGCCTCGCTCACGCAACCCCTCGTCAGCTGACGCGCATCTGTCTGCCAGGGCGGCATGGCGTGCAGTGTTGGCCTCGGGGTCGGGATCGCCGAGCAGGTCGACGCTTGTCGACTCGAGCACGAACTGCCTGAATGAGTCATGAAAGAACATCCACGACTGGCGGCCCAGAATACGGAACAGGTGTCTGATGCGGCGCAGGCCCCGCAGCGCTGACCGATCTGCCCAGGTCTGGACCCATTGCATGTTGATAGGGGAACGTAGACGGGCCAAGTCTCCAAGGAGCTCGTGCAAAGCGTCTCGGTCCGGTATGTCCTCCAGGTAGGCCGCGTAGTCGTCAGCCACGCTGCCGGAGTAGCGGACACACCGGTCCAAGGCTTCGTCGACGACGGCCTCAGGCATCGGTTCATCGTCTGCGTTCTCCGGCGAATCCGCAGGCACCTGATCATCGACGAGGTCGATGAGCGCGTTGGTCACGTAGGCCAGGGCCAGTGGATGTCCGCTTACCAACTGCACGACCCGGCCGATCTGGCCGTTGGTCAGCACCAGCGCGGGGATCGCAGTGCCGAGACGACGGCATACTCGTTCCACCGCTGCGGCGGTCAACCTGTGGGTCGTTAGATCGATCGTACGGCCGATGCCGTCCGCAAGAAGCTCCGCAGCATGATGCTCGATCCGAGCATCTACCGGTGTGAGGCTCTGAGAGCCGAGCAGGATGATCACGCCGTCGGGCACTGCCGTGGGCATCGGTAGTTCAGCTAGCAAGGGCTCGGCCACCCCGGCACGGACGACATGGTCCAGACCGTCGACGATCAGAAACGTGCGCCGGCCGGTTTCGAGGAAGTCCTTACCAGCGGCGGTCAACAGGTCCCAGAACCTCAGCCGCAGCTCCTGCACGTCACGCTCAGGCAGACTGTCCTTGACATGCAGCCGTGATCCTTCGAGCTGCACGACCACGTCGTGTAGGAAGTCGGCAGCCGATACGCGGCCGGCGGCGGCCGCATCGCCGGGAAGGAAAGCCAGGTAGGTGACCACACGATCGGCGAGTGCCGGGGTGGCGTGGGCGATCAGGGTTGACTTTCCGCTTCCTGGCGGGCCCAGCACGCACAGGTAACCGCGTCGGGCTGACTCGATCGCTGCGATAAGCGCGTCTTCCGCGGTGACCAGAGGCGTGTATCGGTCAAGCTCGATGGGGAATCGGTGAACGTGCCGAGATCTGCCTCTATAGCCGAAGCCTGCCAGTGCTGCGACGTCATCAGGGCTGAGTATCACGGCTCGGCCCGGGTCGCTGTCCTGCACACGCCGGTACAGCACGGCCGCGAGTTGACCGACGTCATCCAGGCGCTGGTCAGGTGGCAGCTGATCCGGGCGGGCCGGCATCGCAGCGGCGGTGTTGGCGTCGATGCGCAGTGATGCGAGGAAAGGCTCTACCTCCTGTGGTCGCATGCCCGTCTGCTGGCTAATCCAATCCAGTACAGGCTTCCACCGCTGATCGGTCTCCTGAAGGCTATCTCCCGAGTGGAGTGGCTGGAGGACTGCGGCGACGAACGCCGCTGTGTGCTGCGGGCTAGGTGCGCTCGGCCCGGTTGCCCCGGTCGCCTTCAATGCTGCCGCGAAGGTGCGGTCGTGATGGGAGAGCGCTTCCGGCGATACGAGATGGACGACCACCTTGTGACCGCCGTACCGGGCGTTCAGCTTTCGCCAGCCCTCGAGAAGCTCGACGAAAAGCGATGCCTTCAGCTTCCCGCCCCTGGTCTTCCGCCCAGCCAGCAGGGAGCCCAGGGTCAGATTCCCGCTCGCGGACTTGTATTGGTATCCGTGAACCTCCGGTGCGACGCCCTGCCGAACGAGGACGCAGTCATCGACGGCTCCAACCTCAGGGTCGACGAGCCGCAGCTCAAAATCGCAGCGCTCTCGGTACAGGTCGTAAGCGATGGCAGCTACATGATCATATTGGTACCCGTAGCCGCGGATAGCCTCCTGCTCACCGCTCGCGTTCGCGCCTTCCAATCGCCCCTCACCCGGATCCCCGTGCAGAAGTTCAGTACCTCATTATGCAACCACCAAGTTCGCGCACGAGTCCCGGCGTTCGCGGTCCTCGGTCGAGCCGCTCAACGTGCCAGTCAATACCGCACATACATGGCCGAGTTGGCTGCGCATCCAGCGTCCATGGTTTGCAGCCGTGGGCTCGCAGGGCTGCGACCGACCTCTTCCACGGAGGTCGGATTGCCGTCTCGTACAGGTCCTCCACACGCGGCGAGCAGGACCAGCAGGCGGATGGCGTGCTGCGTCCTGGTGCCGGTGGTCGCCCGTGAGCGCTCATGTTTACCGCAGCTTCGACCATCCCTTACACGCGCTTCCCACGGTTCCGTCAACGCTACCGATGGGTGCGATACCGGCTGTCGTGGTTGGGTGGACTGTGGACCATGTGGGCTGAACGTCCATTGGTGATTCCCGTATCGCCGGATGGTTCTCCGCGTGCCGTGCAGCGATGGCTACGGTGTCCCATCGATGCAGATCCAGGTGTTCTGGCGCAGGTAGAGCTTCGCCTGCCCGATCTGGACGGTCGTGGCGAAGTCGCTCCTGCGGTTGATCGTGGTGCCGGGCAACGGCTCCCCTGCCAGGTCTGCTGTCAGGCCGGCGTTGTGGCAGGCTCGGCTGATCTGGTCGCTGGTGTCGCCACAGCACCACTCGAGTACGACGTCCATGCTGGCGTGACTGTAGATGTTGGCGTTGCCGTGGGCCTGCGCGAGCAGCTGGACGAGGCCGGGGCGGCGCAGCAGCCGGGAGCCGAGGATGTTGCGGTGGGCGAGCCAGCCGCCTGGCTTCGAACGAGCGATCCGTTCGATATGACCCAGGTCGCGGCGTTCTTCGCGGGTCAATCTGGCGGCGGTGATGTACCGGCGCGAGCGCGGGGAAGCCTCGTTGCGGCCTCGTCTCGGGTCGGCTGATGCTGGTGCCGCCACGCGTACCTTCGCTGCGGTCTGCAAGTCGTGCAGGATCCACCAGCCGTCGCTGATGGTGACGCGAGTCCCGGAGGCGCCCCGGACACCGCCGTACTGCCGGTCGTGGCAGGGCACGAGCGCGCCGAGGAGGTACGCGGTCGCGGCAGGAGCGGGGTGGATGTCGAGGCCGTCGGTGTCGGCGCGGACGCTGGCGATGCCCCAGGGGTAGCCGTGTGGCTGTAGGTGCTCGGGGAAGGCTTCGATCAGGGCGAAAGCGAGTCTTGCCTCGAAGGCACGTTGATCTGCGGTGAGCGCGTCGGGCACCGGCCGATCACGTTCTGTGTCGCCGCCGCGGGCCATCTGCAGGGCCTGCGTGTAGGGCATGCCGGTGAGTTTGCGGGTGAGTTTGGCGGTCTGGTGTTCGTAGCGCATGTCGGTTTCCTTGGCGTACCCGGCACGCGCTGCAGATCGACATGGATGGGCAAGATCAGGGATCTTGTTCAGGCGGTGCGCCGCTCAGAGCGCTCACTTGCGTGCCGGACGACCGCCAGGTGGCCGTGGCTGAAGCCTTGGGCGTCCGCTACGCCCCGGTGAGCAGGTTACCCACGATCATCGCGCCGATGATGCAGGTGACGGAAGAGATCACCGGAATGGCTGACGCTCCTCAGGGACTTGTGGATCGTGACATGCGGAAGCAGCTCCGTGAACAGGGGTAGCGGAGTCTGGCGGATCTCGTGGAGCCGCGTCCGCCCACGGCGCCGGCTCTGAAGCGCAAGCATTCACTCACTTCACTGGCTGCGCTTGAGCCATTACTGTGGGCTACGTGCCGCATCGACGTTCGAGAATCATCCCCACCACGCCTGGCGTGGACATCGAGCGGGTTCTGCAGCGGCTGCGAACCCCTTCCAACCTGCCGGTGGAGTCGCGGGAGGATCTGGCCTCTGAGGTACAGGTCATTGCTGAAAAGAAGCCGAGGACGAGGGGCAGCATCAGCTATCTCAAGGCGCCCAGCCGGGTGGCCGTGGGCTCTCCGCTGACGACGAGTCCCGCCGATATCCTGCGTGAGCTCGGCGTGGCGACCACGTTCGTCAGCCGGTCACGGCTTCTTCCTGTGGCTCAGCTTTGGGCGCATGTCCGGTACTGCGCGACCATGCGAGCCCGTGGCGGCATGTTGGCGCTGACCCCGGATGCGGCGCAGTCGGTCGTACATCATCACAAGGTGGCGCAGTCGGAGCAGTTGGGTATCGGCCTGGCACTGGTGGTCGCTCGAGCCGTGCTCCGGCAGCTGCACCCGCGGTTGGACTATCACGTCGTTGACGCCGACGTCGCGCTGAGAGCTGGTTACATCAAGGGCATGCCGGGCGAGGTCCGCAATCGGCCCGCGACGAAGAAGAGACCGGACTACTTCCTGGTCGGCTACGAGCGTGGCGCGCCCGGCGTAGCGGTGCACGTGACGGTGCTGGAGTGCAAGGGCACCCACCTGCGGATGCGGGAGGTTAAGAAGCAGCTCGCGGATGCGACTTTGCAGGTTCGGACGGTGGTTGTCGGCACTGAGCCGCTGTACGGGTTGATGGTTGCGTCACGGCTCAAGGAGACCGGTATCCAGTCGTACGTCTTCGATCCTCCCGGCGATGACGAGTTGTGGTCGGGGGACGTGGAGGATCTCCAGGCCTTGTTGTCTCAGATGCCGGAGGAGAAGCAGTGGATGCCGGGCCGGTGGCTCGATCCTCCAGTCCCGTCACCGGGTGACGGTTCCACGGCATCGGACGAGACGCCGACCGACAGTGGCGGCCAGCCGATGTTGGGAACACCACCGCCTTATCAGATCCCGGCAGCGGAGCGGCGCTGGTTCACTCAGGTGCTCAGCTCGACGACGGCTGCGGCGATGCTGGCGTACGCCGGAAACAACGCCTCCGCCTCCGGGTACGCGACCGCCCGTCAGCTGGGCCTGCAGCAGGAACCGTTGGACGACTTCGACTCGTGGCCGATGTCGACCAACGACCGGATTCGCTTTGCTCAGGGCGGCCCGACGCTGCTGGGACACACCCAGCGGATGCAAATGGGCGATGGCCGCACGCTGGCGGTATTTCGCGGACTGGAGAGCCATCTGTATCGGCAGTTGGCCGACGGGAACCTGAATCGCTATCTGCGTAACGCCGGCTGGCTCCACCGGTGGTGGACGAAGCAGCGGCGGCGCCGGCCACCTGGGGATGCCTTCTCGGTCGGTGAGGACGGCAGCGCTCTGGTGATCAGGATCGAGAACGACTGAGCATGCCGCGTGTCCTGATGCCGCTGTCATTCGAGTGGAGCGCCGCATGAGCGCACCGGGAACCGAAGACGGGTCCGACGTGTTCTTCGGTCGTCGGGAAGCCCGGCGGCTGGTTGCTGATGCCGAAGGTTTGCACCGCGACGCGCAGCACCTTGGCGGAGTCCCGGACCGCCTGGTCGTGGGGCTGCGGCAGGATCATGCTCGGCTGCATGTTGCGCTGGTCCGGCAGCGACTCGAGGCCATGCCCGTCAGTGAGCTGCGGGCGTTCGCCGCCGGGCGCCTGCCCGGACAGAAGGCGCTGACGAACGCCGGTTACACCTCGGTGTGGCACGTTCTGGCCGCCGGCGAACACCGTCTGCAGGCGGTCCGTCAGCTGGGACCATCCTCGGTTGCGGCAATCATGCGGGCTGTCCAGTCGGCGCGGGCGTCGGTTGCCGAGGAGACCGTGGTCCGGCTGGACGCGAGCCAGCCGACGCCGGGGCACACCGTACTGTTGCGGGGTCTGCGGGAACTGGTGACATCGGCTCGGATCGTCGCCGCGGTCGACGAGCCCCGGCGCCGGCTTGTCGGCGTGCTACCGCCGGCGATCTCTGCGGCGAGCCGGGGCGGGCAGGTGCGGCGCCGCTGGTTCGCCAGCGAGGAGACCAAGGCGCGTGACCAGCAGGCGCTGCGCGAGCTCGCCGCACTGCTGGCCGGTCCGGACACCGCCGCGGTGGACACGGCGTTCACTGACCTCCGCGCGGCCGATGAGGAGGCGCGGCAGGCGCCGGACGCGGTGGTGTGGCGCGACTTCGCCCAGGCGGCCGCCGCCTACCAAACGCTACTGGCGGCCATCCGAGGCGAAACCGCCACCGCAGGGGCGGAGACCGGCCACGTGCCGCAGGCCGTGGCCCAGGCGGCGGGACAGGTCGATTTGGACGTCAGCCTGTTGACGGTCCGGTTGCGCGCCTACCAGGTATTCGGTGCCCAGTACGTGTTATCGCGCGACGCAGCGATCCTGGGTGACGAGATGGGCCTGGGTAAGACGATCGAGGCGATCGCAGTGATGGCTCACCTGGCCCGCCGCGGGAGGTTGACCGCGCTGGTGGTGGCGCCGGCGAGCGTGTTGGTCAACTGGCTGGTGGAGATCGCCGCGCACAGCCGGTTGCCGGCAGTCAGGATCCACGGTGCGGACCGGCAGCAGGCGTTGCAGCAGTGGGTTGACGATGGCGGTGTCGCCGTGACGACCTACCGGATCTTGAGCACCGTGAGCCTGCCGCCTGGGTTCCGGTTCGACCTGCTCGTCGTGGACGAGGCACACAAGATCAAGAATCCGGCGACCGTGCAGTCGCGGCACGTCGGTGAGCTCACCCGCCGTTCGGATCGGATCCTGCTGCTGACTGGTACGCCGATGGAGAACCGGGTGATGGAGTTCCGCAACCTGGTGCGGTATCTCAACCCGGTGCTGGCGGACCGGTTGATCCCGAACGAGAAGGCGTTCGTCGATCCGGTCCGGTTCCGGGAGCGGGTCGCCGCGGTCTACCTGCGCCGTAACCAGGAGGATGTGCTGCAGGAACTTCCCGAGTTGGTCGAGATCGACGACTGGGTCGAAATGGAGTCCGCGGAGGCACGCGTGTACGCCGATGCGGTCGCGCGACGGCATTTCCTGGACATGCGGCGGGCCGCCTACGCTTTGGCCGGTCGCCGGGGTCCTGCGAAGCTTGTTCGACTGCGGGAGATCATCGCGGAGTCGGCCGACGACGAATGGAAGGTCATTATCTTCTCCCAGTTCCGGGACGTGATCAACGCGATCTCGGCGGCGCTGGCGGGATCACCGCAGATCGTGCTGACCGGCGATACGCCTGCGGTGCGCCGGCATGAGGCCATCGAGCGGTTCAGCGCCCACGATGGGCACCAGGTGCTCATCGGGCAGATCGAAGCGATCGGCCAAGGCCTCAACATTCAGGCGGCGTCCGTTGTCGTGATCGCCGAGCCGCAGCTCAAACCGTCGACGGAGGATCAGGCGATCCGGCGCGCCTACCGGATGGGGCAGCCGCGGATGGTGCGGGTGCATCGGCTGCTGGCCAAGGACTCCGTCGACGAGCGGCTCGAGGAGATGCTGCACGACAAACGCAAGCTGTTCCGTGCCTACGCCCATGACAGCGAGGCCAAACGGGCCTCCGGCGCCGCGACCGATCCACGGCTGGTCGACTACGAAGTCGGCGCGGTCGACCAGGAACGCATCATCGACGCCGAGGTCCGCCGCCTGCGTCCGACATGATCTCTGCCCCGCTGTCGCTGTTGGTGAGTCAGAAAACATGAAGCCTGGGCCCGCGAGCCGAACGCGTCGAGCCTCGCGCCGAACGAGCACAAGGAGACAAAGACAGCATGAGCGTCGATCTTCAGCGTGACCTGCAGCGGCTCCGGGAGCAGGCGACGACCCATGTCGCGCACTGGTCGAGCCGGACACCGATCAGGACCGCGCTGTACCACCTGACCCGAGGGCGGGTCGACAAGCGGCCGCGGTACACCGTTGGCCAACTGCCAACGCTGAACAGTCCGTGGCAGGACACCGACTCCGGCCGGTACTTCGGCTGGCGGTGCCGGCAAGCCAACCTCAACGGCGAACAGGTGTTCGTCGTGGAGTACATCGTGTGCTTGCACTGCCGGATCGGCTGGGTAGACAAGCCCTACACCATCGAGCAGTACCAACGGAACGGGCTCGCCGAGGCCGGCCTGCAGGCACTGAGAGCCGATTATTATGGGACGGCGTGGCACACCGGCAGCGGGCACATGAGATCGTCGAAGGCGTTCTGGGCTGCAGTGGGTGAAGGTGTTCCAGGTGGCTACCTTCCGCGCGAACTATGCGAGCACGTTGCTCGACACGGGGGATTACTAGCTGGCTGGCAACTGAAGCAGCAGGGCCTTCGCTGAGGAGTCGAGTCGGTGTTCGAATCGCAAACAGCGCTACTGCGCAGTCAGCGAGGTCAGCGAGGTCAGCGAGGTCAGCGAGGTCAGCGAGGTCAGCGAGGTCAGCGAGGTCAGCGAGGTCAGCGAGGTCAGCGAGGTCAGCGAGGTCAGCGAGGTCAGCGAGGTCAGCGAGG
>Ga0307515_10000904_pt1 | contig 68303 bp, 63 predicted proteins | sample 17_EM_MG_FD_194513 | JGI IMG/M metagenome (GOLD analysis project Ga0307515, IMG submission 194513) | Populus trichocarpa ectomycorrhiza microbial communities from riparian zone in the Pacific Northwest, United States - 17_EM | ecosystem: Host-associated > Plants > Roots > Unclassified | place... | reverse complement strand
CTCCGATTTACAAAGAAAAGATGTCACAGGTGTGTGGATTTAAAATAAAAAGCGTCACGGCTGGCAGCTCGTCCGAACCATTATACTCGGTACAGTATTTGCGGTCGATGTGTCCTCCAGAATTGCCGACGTACTCGCTTCTAACATTCTGGGCTCTGATTTCAACAAATGTTTTCACCAGTCCGGACGGTCCCGGTCTGGGGTAGGGACCAGTAAAGTCCAGTCCAGCGAAGTCGAAAGACCAGACTGGACCACAGACTGCCGGCCTTGGACTGGACGGTCCCGGTCTGCACCAATCCCAGCAGCATGACTTACTCATACACATAGACTCATTCACAATGTGTCACTCGCCACCCACCACCCACCATCTGGCACCCTCCACCGGCTACCAGCCACTTGTCACTGCGAGTGCCACTCTAAGCATGCCTGTAATTTCAAAAAATTACTAGATATCGCTTTCATCATGGAACAATTACTAATATTGCTGGTGGAGATCTAGCGGTAACAGCTACTTTCAATAAGGCAGTCTGGACCGGTCCAGACTGAGCCGGTTCCGGTCCGCAATAAATTTGGACTGATCCAGTTCGGGTCCATGAAATGTTTGTACTGGACTGGACTAAACCGGGATGGTTCCGGACGGGACTAGTCCACCTCTGGCCTGGTGAAATCATTAGTGGTAGATAACTTGCACTTATAAGCACTTCTTAGAAATGCACTTGGGAATGTACTGTCAAGCACAATGAGGAGCGTACTTGGGAATGTGCAATTGAGCGTACTTAATTGGGAACATACTTGGGAGCCTACTGTCACGCAGACTGGGAGTGGGCAATCCGGTGCAATCAGGATCCCCCCCACTAGTCACCTCCATAAGTCCGGCAATTCTTGGTCAAATGTAAAGATGTGTGGCACAGCGTAGCTCTACTATATGTAGAAAGATTCTGCGCTATTATTGGCTTAGTACTGGAACATGTTGTGGATGGATGGGATGGGGTGTGTTCTCCATCCCCCCTAGCGAAAACACATACTTCTCCACATCCCTTCCTTATACCTGGCTAGCAACAATGCAGAATCTATCTACATAAAGTTGAACTGCTCTGTGGCAAAGGATGTCCAATATAACCAAGAATTGGCGGATCTATGTGGGTGGCTGGTAAAGAGGGGTCCGGGGGCCCGAAGAGGAGGAGGAAATTCACCACCCCCCATAGCTCCACCAGTTCTCAGTCACATTGGACACCTTTTGGCACAGAATAGTTTAACAATAATTGAATGAATTTTGTTTTGTCGTTGGCCTAGCACTACCATCGGTTGTGGACCACTGGCAGGGGATGTGTGTCTACCACCCCCCTAGCTGAGCCCCACCCACTGGTCATCAGCCAGTTCCAGCACTGTGCCAATAATAATGCGGAATGCATATACATATAGTAGAGCTACTCTGTGCCAAAAGACATCCAATTTGATGTGGAATTGGTGGAGTTATGGGGGTGGAAGAGGGGACTGGGGGGGAACAGGTTAGAGACATACACCTCCCCATAGCTCCGTCAATTCCCCATCTGATTGGATACCCTTTGGTATAAAGTAGTTCTACTATATGCAGATGGATTCAGCGTTATTTTGGCACAGTGCTGCAACTGGCTGAGGGCCAGTGGGGAGGTCTGCTAGAGGGGGGGTCATTTCCAATAACACAATATAATACTCCCCGGCTATATCTATCAAATCTTGGGTGATTAAGATTAATAAGGACATGAATTGAATTTAAGAAGAAGATCTCTTAGACCGTGTACTCTGATCTTAATGTGAGCAAGTGGATATGGAATACGGAGCTGTGATAGGAAACGTGGCTTGCCAAAAAACCCATCCAATACCATCAAGGACTTCGCATTTTTGGTGTCCCAAATTCCGTCCCGTTATCATCCTGTAGTTCACACTGACGCCATAAAACTTCATCGTGTCATATTAAATATTCTATAGAATACAATGCTGCATGACACAAGGTCATTTTCCCCTGTGTTGTGGTTACTACTCGTCGGATTTTCAAGTAATGGGCCACCCAGAACCCTAACCCACGGTAAAATGAATTTACCCAGCGCTTAAATAAGTTGTTTATGACTCTGCTAAGGGTTAGGGTTTTGGGTGGCCCATAGCTTGAAAATCCGACGAGTAGCAGACCGCCATTTCACTCTTGTTGTCAACCATTCGCTTCCAACACATCCTCCTACAACTACAACTCCACCACCACCGCATCCCTTAGAGAGGTCTAATAATGCTGTACTCTTATAGTTAACTACCCTATCTCTCCATTTACCAATTTTTATTATTATTTGACTTTGACTTTATTTTTCATTTTACTTTTGGATTTTTGGCAGTTAGGAAGCTATACGCTGCCGCCCCTAGGAATCCCCCCATTTGGATTCAGTCCCAATAGCGAAGATTGTGAAAAGGATACTTCAAAGGATTCTCTATTGGGGCAATTTTGCTCTTCTTCGGAGTCAATATTACTTGAGCTCTTTTTTAGGCAAGACGATACACTTAAGTCTTCGTAAGCCCTGCGACCTAGTACGAATCCGTGTTGCTCTCCAGATATTTAGGATTGCTGAAAGGATATTTCGAACAGACTAAGTGGGAGGTAAGGTGAGGAACTGAGAATTTACTCTTGAGTTAGCACTACCTTCTAGTTGGGTGAACCGAACACGAAGTATCCTCCCGTTAGGATCCTATTCCGCCCCAGGCAAAAGGCATTGCTCCTATCCAGACCATAGATTCCAAAATATTAAAGCGAGGTATTGCAAGGATTAGCGGTATTTAACCAGGGACTAGGTCAGGCCGCTTGCAGCCTATCGAGTGTGTTGCTAGAAAGATCTAGAATGAGGCTACCGATACACCGAGCCACCGAAGAGACCAGTACACGTAGACTCATACACGATTGTTCACTCGCCACCTGCCACTCGCCACTCGCCACTTGAACGCCACTTCACATCTCCGCGGGACCTCCAGATTCCACATGTATATAAAGGCATAATTTCTACCATTAGATAGATCAAGAGACTTCATCAGTATCGCACAATTCAACATAGCGTTCGCTACATCTTCGAGTGACAGCCCAGCTACAGCGCAAGAACTTCCTATCACACCCCTCCGCTGTCATATGGATGGTTACAGCTTACCTCAGATGACAGCGTACTATTGTTTCCGGGGTATCTAACTACATGTGCGTGTGAACCGATCCAGTCTTGACGAACTTGGAACGTCCGTAAGACCCTATAGACAACTGCAAGAATAAGGTCTAGCTGCCGTAAAGGCATCCTAGATGACCTAGGTCACTACCAACAATGCTTGGATTGGAACTGCTACCGGAAAAACACGCTGGTCGTGTCGCTTCGTTGGACTTAGTTTAATATTCCGTCATTAATTCGAAAGCCGCGGCTTCACTTCTGGGTTTAAACTACTCCCTTCCTCTCTTTCGTCCTCCCTCTGTTAACATAGTGTCTAGCGTTTTAGCGCCCGTATCAGCATCTTTACTCCATGTCTCGGATATCCCATCAGCTACACGCGTCAATAGCAAGTTCGGTAGTGCTGCGATCACACCCCAGTTGCAAAGCCGTAGATTAAAACAGAGGGCCAGGGTTGCTGTGATATTTAACCCTGGATTGTATTTGTGCTTCTTCATGTTTTGGCACCTGCGATAATCTTCCCCTTTTCGAAGTTCGATCGGCGTCAGTTTTTATATGATTTAATCATACCACATTCACACTATCTAGAGTATGGCAGAACCCGTTTCTCCTCCCCCTCCAGATAGCTGGCTAGATCAGGGAGGTCCCTTTCCACTACCCTTTCCCCTTGAACGAATGAAATGAAATAAAAGGAAGCAGACGACCACAAAAGAAACGTGAGAGAACGACAAACCCACCACTACTCTACTCGGTGGCGTAGAAAAAGGTCGAAGTTAGTTGGCGAGAGGGATGAATGGTAAGATTTTTAGAGCGGGAATTAGGCGTAGATATGATTGCGCTTACATGGCTGGCCGCCAGCCCGCGGCAGCTTTTTAGTTGCGGGTGAGTGCCGCTGAGCGCTATTTGCGCTATGGGTGCTTTCGTCGTCCATCCGATCTGAAGTCTCCCGAAATGTCGCCCAGTTATAATTTCTGACAAAGAGACCCTTGGTTTGAACCGAATTATCAACAGCTTGCACATCCGCCCCGTACTCAATCAGAACGTCCCGGCAAGACCTTCTAGCCCAATGTATTGGCGTCCGGCCTTCCAAATCTCTCGCATTCACTTCGGCCCCGTTCTTCAAAAGCAGTCGGGCAATATCGTCTTTGAAATATTTGGAGCGAACAGACGCGTGCAAGGGCGTACGACCGGAGACATCAGAGGCATTAGCGTCCGCACCGTTATCGAGCAGCGCTTTTGCTACACTTAGACACTCCGCCATATGCAACGGCGTCCATCCGTCCGCGGATCGAGTATTCACGTCTGCTCCATATTCAATGAGTGCATGTACGCAGCCCCCGAGCCAGCTATGATGCAGTGGTGTCATATTATCGTTATCCAAACTGTTCGGAGATGCTCCAAACTCGAGCAGAAGCCGAGTCATGCCTTCAATCTGTGAATAGCTCAGAGGCGTTCTCCCTTCTTCGTCAGTGGCTTCTACATTGGCTCCATTCTCAACGAGCACTCTCGCTACATTCTCCAGACCTCTCGCACTAGCTTCTATCAATGGTGTCCGCTTAGACTGATTAATACCGTCGACATCTGCGCCAAGCGAAATAAGTAGTCGTGCTACTTCCGGACTTCCTGCATGATGCAACGGCGTCGAGAGGTCTATCGTAACGGCTTTGGGGTTGGCGCCTTTTGCGATAAGTAATGCTGAAATTTTGGCGCTCCATTCGCAGGTTATATGCAATGGTGCTCTGTTGTACTGATCTGGTCTGTTTATATCTTCGCCGGCTGCAATCAGGAGCTCAAAAACTGGTAACGGAAGCCAGTTCCTAGCCGCTACGAAGAGGTAGCTCTCATCCAGAGACTTGTCAATATCTAAAATTGCCCTTAGGATGTCGACATCGTCATTCTTCGTCGCTTCGGCCAAGGATTTGCCGTACTTGGGAAGTAATGGGGTCGCATAAGATTCCATCGTGTAGCCGACGGTATCACCTATGTTTGGGCCTCGCCTTTTTATTTGAGTGATTTCGCGGATGATGTGGATCCGCCGGAATACATCTTCATAGCGCAGTAAGCGATCCTGCATCTTTGGTGTGGGTCTGGTCATTGCAGTATTGGAAGCGCTGGCTGTGCCAGAAGAGGGAACTCGTCTCGCAGTCGAGTGTTTGCCCAGAAGGGGTGGCTTCTCGGGAAGTTCTGTAACTCTCTCTTCGTTAAACACCTGGAATGTTACCTGGCATGATTGGCTAGGAGAATAACAGTGAGCGCTCGGTAGAGTCATGTAAAGAATAAACTCACCAGCGCAGTCGTTGACCAAATAATAGAGGACCTGTACATAGTATATTGCAGCGAGGACATGCTCTTTCTCTTGCGGATGATTTCTTAAGTATCATGCTTAAGCTGATGGACTTTCCCGGCTTGACAAGCTGTGTCCAGTTATTTCTGGTTATCAGTACTCCATCGGAATCTTCATCTGCTAAACGATACTCCTGGCAAAGGATCTTGTCGTGCCCCGGTTGGTTTTTGTAGATGATCTCGAGAATGCTGTGGAACATCTATGATTTACATCAGTGGTCTGGTCTGACCCGGGGATGATAGAAGTATCGTTACACACATCGAACGTCTCACTCAGATACATGGGAACCTGGTAATCCCTTCCAATAGCGTTCAGTAGATTCACCAGCGCCTCGTCTGGATCAATTCCAGTCGTAGGATGCTGCAATGCACACTTGAAAATGTTGTCATCGATACGTTGAAGTAGTTTCTCAATACGTTGAAGTAGTTTCTCAATCCGTCGGTCTGATATTGATATGTTTCTCAATGCAACCGTATTGCTACTGACGTTCCGCCCCATAACCGTAAGATCTAAGGAGTTCGAGCTCACAATATCTTTCAAGATCCGACTGTACTCGAATTAGCATCATCGATCTGAAATAGGAGCATGACATACCACCACAGCTCGAAACTATACATATTCATCGCCATCACATGCGTCTGGAGGTTTCGTTCGAGCGTCGCCGCATCATCGGAATGGAACATACACCATTTTATCTTTGTCCACTCGCGCTTCACCCTACTTCCCTGTCCATTTATAATGGACTGCGTATACTTCTCAGAGTCTTTCCAGAAGTTCTCCAAGAGCTTTTTGCAGATATTGTGTTCCTCTGCCAATCCGTTGAGCGGGGCTCTGTTCAAAGGGTTCGTATGCGCAAGGTCCCATTCATTCGCGGCCTGTACTGCATTATTGATGGCATTTTGCAGTGACTCCAGCATTTTTGTAAGCCGCTGAAGCTCTATGGAGACTCCACGGGTTTCGCTCAGAGCGTTAGAGAGATCGGTGGCTAGCTTCAGGACGCCGAGAAAGTCGCCGACCGAGAAACCGAATGACATCACGAAGGTCGTTCGTAGGCTGTTCGATAGATTATCGGAGTGATGTCGTCTTATAGCTGTTTGCTCTCTCTTGTACGAGCAGGTTTGAAAGTGCAGTCTCCAACTCTCTGAGCCATGCTCAAGTGGACGAGGCTCCGTATTTCAGCTGTCTCTCTGAGTCACGCCATGCCACCTCAAGTGATACATAAATCCCGTTGATATTGTACCCCGCTTTATGTACTCGTAAAGTACTCCTGTCAAGGACTGTATCATATTAGGGTTAGGGTTACATATTCCTTGAAACGTAGCGTTTGAGGTCGGTATATATCCCGAAATTTTGTACTCGTCAAAGACATGTCCGAGAAGAACTTGACAGAGTAGAATCGATTAAACACAGTTGCTACTGAAATTTTCTGACTTCAATTAAAGTCACTCGAGTTGTATCTGTCGTTATATGCCTCCCACAAGGGTCATTACTACCGAGCTGTTACGACCCGTTCGTGGTAGCCGCCCCATCCATGGATAGGGCGACCAGTCCATGGATAGGGCTGTTCCATGGATGGTACCGCCCATGAATGGGACAATAAAAATATGCATATAAAATTTAAAAAAAAATAGCTTTGCCCATAAACAATCAAGTTCTACTGGAGATCTCTTTTACAAGTCAGCTTCACTTCTATATAGATGTATAAAAATTGGCTTGCTTCGTATACTGCTAACTACTTCTCACGACCTCCAAATACATCTACCGTTTCATTTCTTTATTTCTTTGGACTGTTGAGAATGAAATTTACTGTACTCTGGTTCAGTGGGAGTGGTAATTCTTTTTGAATTATTAACAGCAAAAGTTCGAAGAGATTTATTAGAATCTCAGAAGAAGTATTCGAAGAATAAGTATAGCAAGTAGAACGATTTCAAGAAGTGTTCGGAAAACAAGCATATACTGAGAAGAGGATTCGAGAGGAGATATTGTAGTATTCCGATCGATATCTGAGCAAGTCTAAAGAACTGTTCTCTAACCGGAGAAACAGTATCTATATATACAATAATAAACGGGTGATTGTCCGTGACCACGGTCGCGGATCAATAACCAAAACAGGAAGAGAAAATCTCTGCAACTGTACATAAATACATAAGAACCGTAAAGAATATAACAGAACAATCTAGGCGCATTCTTTTAAGATAAGCGCTGATAAATCCCTTATCCAACAGAACAAAAAAGAAGATTCTAGACAAGTTCTAACCGGAACTTTCTAGACAACTTAAACAAAAAAGATAACAAAAGTATTAAAAAGTTATTAACACACCACATTATCCTTATCCATAAAGTACCATCTTATCGTAAGGAGAATACTTAAGAAAGTACAAATATTAGTAAGAGAAATGTAGATACTTCCGTATTTTCAATAATTCTGAGCTGTATTAGATCTACTACTAGCCACGTTCATTTAATGTCAATGCACGAGTAGTAAATCAGTACCCAGAAGTAAATCAGCACCTACAAACCACTAAATATCGAGGGGTGACTCTCACTCACACAACAAAACCATTCCATAGAAAGAAGTGAAGGGGTTCAATAATAAGGCATAATATAGTTATATTCAGCCATTATTTTGGTGATTTTCGAAATTCTTTATTTTTTTTATACCAAGGTGACTTCATGATCAGCCAGGAACCATGAATCAAGAAACACTGCTTTCCAAACACACAAATCCCGAATTCTGATAACACAAATTAAATCAACACCTTATTTTGCCAACTTTGCAGCTGCACAGCAATTTTTATATATTTTATTGCAAGTTTGTAGAGTGATTCACTTCTAGAGTAGTGATTCATTACCAGGTCTGATTCAATTGTTGTACTATCGCGTTATAGCTCAATTCAAGTCAAAGAAACTGCTGAGCTGCTTGCGCTACCGAGACCTGCATACTACCAAACATTGCCTGCTTGGCATTCTAATCCTTTGCTGCACTTTGTCAGTATGTGCGGTTTTGAATGTTATGACGAGGCGAGCTCGGTGGAGAGATAAGTATCTTTCATTTATATTGGTTTCGTATACTTGTTACATGCCTTAACCGCATTCGAATATGATTCTTTCTCCTCTGCCGCTAATAAAATCTGACATTCGGTGCTTGATGTTACTACAACGGTTGCTCGAGCTTGGTTTTGCCCTAAACTGGTTTGTCAAAAGTCGAATATTCCACTTCATTGCTAGCCTATGACAGGAGGCGTACTTGTTCCGGAATCCCTGGAGCTCTCGGCCTTCGATGCAGCTGTATCGCAGAGACCGGAACAAGTTCATACAGCTTATCAGAGAACTAACTCGCTAATGCAATACCCTCTCCGACTTCCGTTTTCTAGACAGTGCCTATGTCATCTTCATCACTGCGGAAGCGTTCTGCGTTTGCCGAAGATAGTAAAACGGGCAGCATTCACGAAACTGCTTCGTACCGATAGCCGAACGCTGGTGATGAGCCCTCGAACGCCGACCGTTTCTGGACCCTCTCTGTATCTTCAAAGATGTGGATAGCCCATACCAAGAGCCTAGAGCTCTCTCCCCGCACTTGTGGGTCTTGCAGTGGTTCGTATAGTTAGGCGTCTGTAAGTCCTGTCGCTTAACCTCAGCGGGAGAAGTATAGGTACTCGGTTGCTCCTTGGTCAGGAAAAGTTGGTAGTTTGAGTTGAAGGATTTGGCAGTCGAGAACTTCTAGGCTTGCGATGAATAGCCCGGCTAGACCTACTGAGTCCGACGGGTTCCATGGAAATATAGAGGTATGTCTGAGAGTTCAAAGGGGTAGGTAGCTACAAAACTCCCCTTCCCAGTTCTCGGTTTGGAGTGAACTTTAGATGCCGGGGCCGATGAATCTGCATCTCGACTGATGTGTAACTTACGAACCTCCTCCCGAGTTCTCGCTGTCTCCCGAGTCGTGATGAATAATTTATGACACCATTGATGCGACGGGTTGTAGCCCCCAATACCCCTCGCACTCAAGCGCTCCCTCTGGTCCTTTGGGTAGCTTGGATGTCTTCCCCGATGAATCTCCATTCCGGCCGGTGTGCACCTCCCACAACTCCCCTCTCTATCACTCCCTCTTCCGATGAGACTTTATTTTCATTGCTCTATCGTCCTGCTTTTCACTTTCGATTCTTCGCCCCGTCGCTGATGAACTAGCTTTATCGTATGGGAACCGAATCGTCGGTGAATCCGTCCGGCGCCCCTCCGGAACATCCGTCCTGACATCCGTCAAGGACTTTTTGTCGCGGCAATGTGCAGGCCAGCCGCAGATCCATCGATAAAATATACAAAGTCATAGCTCTAAATACCTACTCAAGTATTGAACAACTGTGAATTGTACTAGCAGCAGCGATACTAGCATCGGCGGTGATGTATCAAAACCAATCTTGCGTGGATGTTCTTGCGATTCTCGTTACCATTGTCACTATCACTCTCAGGCCATCCACCTAGCGAAGAGCGAACGCGTCCCGACTCATCTAGTTTACGACAGAGTATGCACATAGTTGTTTGAGTCCATGCGGTATCTCCTGGCACAAAGATGAATGCGTTGTTGTGGCCAATAGGTAACAGCCGTACACGTTGGTAGTTGGTTCTTACTGCTTGGCTTTTATATATCTAAAACGTGCTATATGAAACCTGTAGTGCAAGATGCATGCATATGGCACAATGTCAATAATTCTTAATTATTTGAAGGTATGTGAAGAATCCCCTACCAGCAAATTGCCGCGGCAAAGTCTTAGACGGATGTCAGGACGGATGTTCCAGAGGGGCGCCAAATCCATCAGCTAGGCACTTTCTCCAGTGGCCAAAGATTATCTTATAACTCAACTCCACCGTGCAAATGTGAAATAGTTTGCGATTGTGCTAGCTAGAGATCACCAATCACTCGTGAATAGTAGCGAATTGGGGACCGGAAGGCTCCAGGCAGATACATCACGCTGCATGGCTGCATCCCCAGTCACAAGCTAGACATGCCTAACGTTGTGGATGGTTACTACGTGAAGAACGATAGCCGCTCACTCTGGTGGCTGACACTGGCTGTTGATATTGCCACAAAGTTGAAAATATACATTACTCATATTTTTTTTAGTGACCAACAGCCAAGGAACCTAGATCAATTATTTTGGGCAGAGGCACTTCCTGGAGAGTTCGGGATCATACTCCAGAGGGCTTGTGCTCGTTGCGTCAATGATCATGAGGCTCAAATCGAGAATTTTGCGAAATTTGTATGGGGTTTTGTGGTCATTGCACAGTTTCTGAGTTTACTTAACAACACATGAAGCTGATCAAAGTAACAATATGGGAGGCGGTTGAGAAGCCATGGGACACTATTTGGTACTATAGAGGAGCATTTTATTGCAGCCTGCAATGCAGGAAACTTCGAAAGTAGAACAAGTAGGAGATTTGATAAAGAGATCATTCAGAAGTTGCTGACTGTGTTAGTTATGTATAGCAGATATAGAAAATTTCAGTACGTCCTTTGCATGTACTCTATTGTTGTTGTAGTAGACAATCATCTTTTGTCGTCGTCTCCGGCCCTCTCGGGGGTACCAAGACTTATCGGATGCGACTGTATACGCGCGCAGCTCATAACAAGCTCCCCGTAGATCTGTGCAACACGCAGTCCATAGTCAACTCATAGTCATCTACATCTAGACCTATGCAAGATTATACAGCCAGCGAAGTCTATGGGTCTATGGGCCTATGCAACTCTTTACGCTCAACAGGATTTCGCTAGTGCTATACACAATCAATACTATTATTGAGAGCATGCTTGAGAGCCTGCTTGAGAGAGGGCTTCAGAGTGACTGGCCATGTACGTGGGAAGCTTTGATGTAGCCAACTTACTCGTCAGAGTGCTTCCACCACTGGCCGATACTTGATCACCTATCACCGTGACCACCACCAACACTACTATTACGGGGGCGGGTCCTCGTAGTGTAGTGGTTAACATGCTGATGATTGTATAAGAAGCTGTGCAACTATACTACTGTGCTACGGGTTCGAATCCTGGCACCTGCTCCACAAAATAACCTCAACACGCCTTCTGCACTTTCGATTGAACATGCTGGTCAGTCAACCAAGACCTAGTAATGGGGTGGGGCGAAACGGATGGGGATTGGCCGGTTGGGGTATTCCACTGCGATGACATCAATGAGACCCTGCATGGGAGAGGGGGAGAGTAGGAGGGGCGGTGGGGGGGTGGATTAATCGGGGGAAGGAGAAAGGGATGGTACAATCTGACCAAGAGGAGGGCTTGGCGGACACATCGTTGTCACACCGCGGAGTATCGGGGGAAAATGGATTCTGTCATACTCTAAGTAGAGTGAATACAGTATGAATAACACACACAACACACACTACTATTACTGTAACTAGTATAAACAGCTCAGGACTGAGTTTGTACGCAGACATATAACAAAATTTGTATTCTATACACTACCGCCATTTCACTCCTTTTTTGTCAGCCACCCCCACCTACTACAATTACAACCACCACCACCACCACCACCACCTTTAGAAAGATCTAACAACACCTTTTCCCTCTATTTAACTACCCTATCTATCTATTTACCGAATTTTATTTATTCGTTGACTTTGACTATTATTTCCCTTTGACTTTTGGCGCTGAAATATTGGCAGTACTGGAATTTGGAAGCTACAGGCGGCAACCCAAGTACTTATACTTTTAGAAATCAGCTACGGAAAAAAAAACCAAAGTACCTGCTGCACTTCCGAGACCTGCATGCCACCAAAACCGACCTTCCAATTGTTTTCTGCATATCAGTTTCTAACACGCTATAAATTTTGTGACCAGGCATGATTAGCTACCTTTCATTTGCTAGTTGTTGTTGTTTATTCATACTGTATTTACTCTAGCTAGAGTATGACAGGACCCTCATCCCCTCCGCCTCCGGGCGAGCCGGTTAGGTGGCGAAGCTCCCACCCGCTACCCTCCGTCACCGCTGATCAAGAAAAGAAAGACACCGCCGCCTTCACCCAGGCGGGAACTTCCCAACGTTCGTGGCCGCCAGGAAGTCCATCACCGCCTTGTCACATATCTCCATGGAAAACAGCTCAGATATTTGCACCTTCCGACACCTGCCCGCTTTCCAGCACGTTGCCTTCCCCACCTCCGTTCAGAGCTCCCGCTGCTGGTATTTCCACCGGCTGCAGTGACGGAGGGGATGCTCCCGCGTCTGTTCATTTGCTAGTATTTTGTATTGCTGTGTTTCTGCAGCTGTCGCAGCCGCGATTCGTAGAGTCAGTTTCTTTCTTCTCCACCGAAAACTAGAGTTTATCTGGCGATTTTTGGTGCGGTTTCGCATTACTCCAGAATTAACAAGCAAATGTGCAATATCTCCTAGATTCATAGCAGGCGGTGTGAGCCGTAAAGCCTGGGAATCTCCACAATTGTGGCGGGTAGTGGGAGCTCTCCACAAAGCCGAGAAGTTGGCGGGGTCGTCTCCCGAAGTTGCTCGATGCCCAACTACATAAGGGAAGGCGGAATAATCTAGTAGAGCACGTCAATGAACCAACTCAGCTCTTGAAGCACTTCTTCAGATTTCCGTTTCCAGAGAATGCCCGTTTCATTTTCATCAACAGAGAAGTCCTGCCGCACTACCCCAGAAAAAGAAGCGTGGTTGTTCCGTTTATATGTTAGCAATAAACATGTGGTAATCTTCGCAGTAAGATCTAGCGTCGGTTACTCGATCGAGGACTTCGAGGCTAGCAGTAAAGAGGGCAGAGAGGCCGGCGACACCGATAGTGAAACTCATAGGTTCCATCGCGAGAAACGTGATAGATGAGTAGGAGCGATTGTGGGCCGGTGAATTTGGAGGAGGGTTGAAGTTTTGTTGATGTAGCCGTCGATGAATTTGCGTCTCTTGTGATATGCGCTTGCCGAAATTTCTCGTATTCGTTCGCGTAGTTCAGTGGAATTCTCTGAAATAACCCCTGCAACTCTTCCACCCTCTTTCGAGTCTTGCGTGTATCCCTGATGTGGTTACTAATGAATCCGTGTCTTGAGCGATGCCTGACTTCAGAAACTTTCTCGTCTCTGGTGTGTATTTTGAATTCCTCCAATGATAAATTCCTTGAAACACCTTCTCTGCCGTATCGTTCTCTCTCCCTGGTTGCTTGTATATTCCACCGATGATCTACCTCTCTACCCTAGCCTTTCTCCTGAGTCCTACTTAGCTTTCGTTATCTAGCCAGATAGTTGTTAACTCCGCCGATGGATTTAGTATGAGAAATGGGTGCAGCAGATATTGAGTCGCTCGAGAAGTTCTTTCAGAAACTATCCACATCAGATACGCCCTTCCCTGGTACTGGAGGTTAGGCGAACACCTCCACTCGGCTGCGCAAACGCGAAAATTGGTGGTGATGCTTCTCCAGACCCCCCAACAAAAAGATGGTGTGGCAAAACGAGGCTCCCGCTGGGCGGCGCACTGGTTGCCTACAAGTCAAACGCTAAGTGGTTGAATCCCCAAATACGAGACAGACTAGCCTATTCTGCTACACAACATTCCAGTCGAGATATTGTGGAACACATGAGCGATGCAATGTTCATAGTTTGTCACTCGATATCCTAGTTCAACTGAGAATTTTATATGGGTTGGGATGGAAGAACGAGCATAGAGTTAGGTATCAATGAAAAACACAGGGGAATGAAATTCATACCCAGATTTTTCCAGCATTACAAAGTTGGTCAGGGTAACCCCGCATCGACACCGCCGAAAGGGTTGGACTTGCATGCGGCTGAGCAACAGCTCATGGATGCCTAGAGCCTTGTCGTTCGAAATCCATCGCCATCCCACAGAGTGTGAAGAATAATCGTAGCTTTTGCAGTTCCACAGCTGAGTTAGGGTAAGAGATTCTTTCGGTAGCGGAAATGATAGTGCGTGGCTGACAATTTACTGCTCGGACACGAACCAGACGCATCACCCGTTGAGCTACAAACAGAAACGAAAGTGAAAACGAATTGTACGAGCGAGAGTTGAGAAGCAGATTCAGCGGGGCATCAAGCCCTGTAAAACAGGAGGACTAGACGGAGGAGCCGCGGAACAACAACAGGTGTCTAGAGCGAGAGCGGTGAAGTCAAAGTGCCCACTCTTCGCAGAGTAGCCCAGGAGACAACGATAACTGGCCGAAAGAGTTTTCGGGGCTACATACCCATCAACTACCAACTGTACTATGCCCCGCATTCTAAGTTTTGTAGATCCCATTACTAACGGCATAACCAGATGGTAGTGGACCCAGTTCGCCTCACCCTTGGCCTAGCTAGCCTATTCGCAGCAAGCCTCGACGTCCTCGACCGCATATCCGCCGCCAAATCCTACGGTAAAGACTACCAGCTCTTCGTAACCAAGGTCGAAACCGAGCGGCTACGGCTTTTCGTCTGGGGCAAGGCGGTAGGATTATCCGGAACATCCGCCTCCTCCCAGCATTTACAGGATCCACAGATAAGAAACAAAGTGTCTGAGCTTCTGACTTGGGCTATTCGGTTGTTTGAGGACTCGGAGACGTTTAAAACTCGACACTCGAAAGATATGGTAGTCACTTCCTCTCGACCAGGGCAAGGCGGCTCGCTGGTGGCTACGGGGAAGAAGGGTTCGGCAATGATGAGAATGAAATGGGTTCTATCTGGAAAAAGAAATTCGGAGAAGTTATTGCAGGATCTTAGTTGGTTTGTGGATAAACTTCACGAGCTTGTCCCGCCCTCTGGGGCGGTGGTGTCGGCAGGACAGCCAGTGTCGGCGACTAATGTATTGCGATTGGCAGGCGGTAGTTACAGAGTGGAGTCGAGGGCTCGACGGGCGAGAAAGCATGCACGGAGAATTGCAGTTGGGATGGACAAAAAGCTGAAGGAAATTAGAGTTGATGAAAGGTACGTCACTTGTCGTGCGTTGCGCTGCTTGCCCCTGGTGGATGTGTGGCGCTTGAGCCTCCATGTGTAGCTCAGCGATGTTACGCCACACGTCTGGGCACTATAAATACATGAATTCCGAACCTCATTTGCTGACATGTGGGATAGAAAACGATTGGAGAGTGAAATAGCCTATTTTTGGCAGATGGCCACGTTAGGTGGCGCATCCGGCACGTTTGCTTTTTTTTTTGAACCTTAATTTCCCGATCCATTAAATTCGGAACGTATGGAAGGTAGCGCGATACGGGAGTGACAGGGATAAAGGTGGGGGCAGGGCATTATGCGGGGTAATGATGATGTCACTAGTTGTATTTCCAAAATTTCCTATAGCCTACCTATATTAACACATAAGAATCACTCCAGCCTTAAGATTACGCATGGCCAAAGGATCAAAAATATATATCATAGAACTGTAACAAAACTTCCAACTTAAGAGCAAAAATTACCAAGTAGAATCATGGATTGAAACGTCTTTTACAGACGATGCGATAGCAAGAGCAACTTTCTAAGATCTCGTTAGAAAAGGTACCGTTATTTTTCCGCTCAAAATGAATATGCTATGACATGCCACCCAAATCCTTACTCAATTCTTCCACTTCGGCGAATTCATGGTCCATGCACTTCCCCGCATTCAGTAGTGCACTTCCATGTAGCCTACTGATGTTCTTGAGGCTGCCGCCGCTCGATTTCGGGGTCCGTGGAGCGCAGATTTTTTAATTACCCTCCGTGCTTGATATGGCGCCTGCTTATGGTTTATACTTCAAACCTTCGCCCCTAGCAACGATTTTCATAACTCCAGCAAAAGCCACATCTTCGGGTTTGTGAGTAGCGCCGTTCAAACTCTGCCAACACATTCGCAAAGCGACCACCAGTATTGTAGAGCAAGCAGAAGGGTTCATTGGAATAATAACGAAGAAGAGTCATTACGATGCGACTGAGATAGTTGATATTGCACTGTATTCGCCGCAACGCAGCTCTTCCTGTCATCTCAGTGATATAGTTTGAAGATATTCCGTCCTCCGAAGTTGGTTCTTTCAACGTTCTTTTCTCTGAGTGTGCACGGCACTTGTATTCAGTTTCTTATTCTTTGTACTCAAACCGAAGCCTTATACTGCTCGAGCAGGTTTTATATAGATGAACCACGGAAATATAATAAATAGACCTTCCAGATTGACCACTCAAGCGAACCGTTTCAAGTGTTGCGGGAGATCTGGAAAATTGTTTCTTTCTCAAAGCCTCTCCACCGCGAATGCGCAGTCAACTATCTCTGGTGGGACATTGGGTGGCTGGATTTGAGCTTGGAAGGCGGGATAACCGTGCTCGGATGAGACAAAAATACACGGCTAGGTAATCGGTCTCGTGCAGTGCAGGAAAGCAGGGCATAGGGGCAAATTACCCATGAGAAGTACCATTTTCACCCGTACATTTTGATTACCAGATTTCTAAAATAAAATACACGCTGGCGGGCACTCTTAATCCTAGTCTTTAGTTCTCTGAATACCCATTAAGTAGCAATATCAAATAGTTTACTTCCGGAGGCAATTCGTTTCCTTTCAGTGCGTGCATATGGTACCGCCTTGCGCCGCTCATGCATCTCAGAGCCTTGTCTCAGAATGCACGTCGCATCGATTCTCCAGAAAGAGTTACACTTGAGCGGAAATTCTAGCCACTCACCGCTCGCCACGTCTGCCTAGAGCCTTACCATTGCACTGCCCATCGCCTTCCGGCACTGGCAGAGGATACTATCGTCACTAACGTTTGAACCGTCACGGCTTAGTTTCTATCGACGGGTCGGTTCTAATACAGACGCTCTATCGGCAAAGTTATCGAAATTACCGGTGACAGGAAGAAAGCAAAGTTCAGCACGGGGGCTTATCAGTGGAGGTGGGCAATCGAGGGGAGGGGGTGAAGTTTTCATCAGTGTGGACATTCGGGCTCTACACAACCGGGTAGACGAAAGAGCTTTAGCTATCGAAAACTGTAAGCACTCTCTACTCAAAGCTAAGCACTGTTAATATTCGTCGTTAACTCGTCTCAGCTCGCGATGGAACCCCTCGGCCTCACTCTCGGCATAGCCGGCCTATTCGCCGCAAGCCTCGACGTCCTCGATCGCATATCAGCCGCCAAATCTTACGGCAAAGACTACCAAATCTTCATTACCAAAGTTAAAACCGAGAGACTAAAACTTCTACTCTGGGGCCAAGCGGTAGGACTCGCCCCGGCAACGGACGGAATATCTGCCTCCCCTCAACAACTTCAAGACCCCAGGATTAAAGACGCAGTGTGTGAGCTCCTCACATGGTCTATCCAGCTCTTTGAGGATTCGGAGAAAGTCAAGAAACGACACAACAGCACCGGATCATCAACTCGAGCGTTCGTTGCCTTGCTACCCGGGCGAAGTAATACTGCCCGCCAGATATCAGCGATGCCTATCGACAACCCCCATGAAAGGCCGCGAATACATCACAAGGCTTCAGCGATGATGAAAATAAGATGGGCAATCTCTGGAAAACGGAAGTCGGAGAAATTACTGGAGGACCTCAGTTACTTTGTGAATAAACTTCACGAACTTGTACCGATGTCGGGGACAAATTTAGCGATGCCGGAGGTTCCAGAACCTATGGGAGCCGCAGTGATAGATCGGGTAGTTACGTCGCCGGGGACTTCGGAGTCACTACCGATCAGTTTAATAGGGTGGAATGGAGCCGATCGCCGTGGTCGCACGATACATTTTAAGGTTCGACGAACGCAGATACTTACGCCGAGGATAGCGGTTGGGATGAACAAAAAGCTGAAGCAAATCAGAGTTTATGAAAGGTATGTACGTAGGCTCGTGTGTGGCGCGGGTGCATTGTGGCTCAACGAAGCTATGCACTGTCACACATGCATACTCCAATTCTGGGGTCTCAGTGCTAATACGTGTTGACAGAAAGCGATTAGAACGTCATCTAGGCTACTTTTGGTGGCATGCAGGTCTCGGTAGTGCATCTGGCACTTTGGTTTTTTTTTTCAGTTAGCGAGTCTCGCTTAAGCAACATGTCGATATCTTCAAAGTATGGGACCCCCGGCGTGACATGCAGTATTGATGATGTCATTAGTTAGTTTCGTTTCATATGATTTTTACTATCCCCGACCGTGAACACTTGTACAAACTACCCTATTAAAAAAATGACCTATTGTGAGATGATCGCGAATTTAGAGTCTTCCGCTACTATACAATATTCCGCTTGAGTATGCGCGCGAGTAAAGCTCTTTGCAGACTTACCCGTTCTTTATTGGCTCTCCAAATTGCCCGTACTTTGAAACAATCTGCAGCTGTTTTACAGCAGAAAAGGTTGCGCAACAGATCTGACTTTCCAATCACACTGCACTGTTACTGGCGACAGCCCACTCATCAGGGCTGCCTTTAAATTCGGAAAGCACTCGGATTCTTGTCCAACTGAGAGTAGAACCGCGTCATTGACGTATTATGAGGCCCAGAACTGTTTATCATCGCAGTGGAAGATGGGTAATATTACTAGAGGTACGGAATACTGCAGCAGTAGAACTTCAATATATGTTAGAGATAGCGCTGTGAGAACATGACGAGAAAGGGGTTCAATCATTACTTATAGTCGAGGTTAGTGCAGAGGGTAGTTGGTATAAGTATTCATGTTCGAGGGTAGTTTGTATAATAACCATAACTTTTAACACCTTCGAACTCTGTCTACTATATATACACCGCTGAACAAAATCTCCGGGCCAACGCCGCGGGAAATTTTTTAGATTACGGATAGGAGAGCCGAGGCTTTGATGTCATTGGTTCCGTTTTCTGTATATATTCGAGCACGTAGGTGATTGTTCTCCAAACCCCAACCTAGATTTCGACTCCCGCATTATGCGACAGTACTATAAAGGCTATCGAGTGTCTGAAGTCTTAGTTCACGGCGGAGGTTGTCTGCGGATACTCTATGGATGTTGGGGATATTACCGGACTTACAGATGGGATCGGATAAGCTGCAGTTGTGAGCAGAGAGCCTTGTTTGTATGTAATTGCTTTTTATTTATATAGTAAAGCCCCGGCCCCCATCCGCAGTGCGCACAGCTCGAATGTAGGACCCTGTAGTCTTCGCGTCTAATCTCACAAGTACATGTGTACTGCAAAAGTACCCTTAAGCGATTTTTTAACTCACTCACGTTGGTTTCTAAATTTCTACAGAAAAACATGACGGCGGGCGCTCTGAATGCTAGAGTGGGCGTGCCGCACTCGTGGGAGATTTTAGGTCTCTGTTTCGCTAAGTGCTTATGGAATAACTATATTGAAATCTATCGTCCCGGATGTTAATTCGCACCGCCGAAGGTGTCACTTACATCCAATGGGTAGGTTTTTGGAACGCTGTGCATCGCATCGACTCTCCTAAAGAGGGTAGCCTCTCAATGAGGCTGAGCAAAAATTTAGCCATTCACCGTTTGCCATGTCTGCCTAGAGCCTTCCCATCGCAAATATCGATCGACTAGTTAGTTTGAGATACGAACATAAAGCCATCGGTAGATTTACCAATGATACGGGTGAGGCAACACGGTAGATATCTAAACGAGTTTGAGGCGGTCAATCAAGCCGAGGGAGGAGTTTCTCGGCGTGTATTTAACGGAGGTATTTAAGCTCTACACAACCAAGTGAACAAAGTAAACTATAGGAAGGAGCTCCAGCAGTTACATACCCTTCGCGACACGTTAACGGACAACTGTTAGCACTCCAGATTGACCCATGTTGAGATCACTGTCTAACCTATCTTAGGTCGTCATGGAACCCGTCGGCTTCACTGTCGGCGTAGCCGGATTATTCGCCGTAAGCCTCGACGTTCTCGATCGAATATCTGCAGCCAAAACCTACGGCAAAGACTACCAGACCCTCGTTACCAAAGTCGAAATTGAGAGATTACGACTTCTACTCTGGGGACAAGCAGTAGGACTATCCCCGGCAGCGGACGGAATATCCGCCTCCCCTCAACAACTACAAGACCCAAGGATTCAAGGCGCAGTGTGCGAGCTTCTTAGTTGGGCTATCCAGCTCTTTAAGGATTCCGAGACGTTTAAGAAACGACACACTACTACCGGAATAACCCCCCGAGGGCTCAGTACCTTTCTACCCAGCAGAAGTAGTGGCCGCCAAATTTCAGTTGTGACTACTACCGCTATTGACAGCCCTCGGGGCAGAGCGGGATTACATCAGAAGAAGGCTTCAGCAATGATGAAAATGAGATGGGCGCTCTCTGGAAAACGGAAGTCGGAGAAACTGCTTGAAGACATTAGTTGGTTCGTTGATAAACTGCACGAGCTTGTTCCACCGAGGGTTTCTATACAATTACCGACACCACCACCGACAACCCTCCGTTTGACAAGCCTGTCTGTAGATATGCAAGGCGGTATCGTACGCCGCAGGTCAGAGTTTAGGATTCGACAGACGCGAAAACATGCGCGTCGAATTGCTGTCGGGATGGATAAGAAACTGCATCAAATCCAAGTGGACGAAAGGTAAATTTCATTCGTCACGGGATTCAAACCCTCGCATACTAACCCCACAATAGAAAGCGGTTGGAGCGCCAAACGCGCTTATTTTGGAGGAGCGCCACTTTTGGTGGCGCGACTGGAACTTTTTTTTTTTTAATTCGTGATCCATCTAGTCAAATGCAGTAAAGGTTTTTTAGTAGAAAGTTCAGGTGACTGTTTCAGATCCACTGGCCACCTAGCTCCTGATGGGCGCGCAAATTGACGCTGTTATTTCATTTTTGGGATCCAGATATGTGATGATGTGCACCGTTTTGCGTATTTACTGCCAAGTCCGTATTTCCTGCCAAGTCCACTTAAGAATGCTGCTATCTCATGTCTACAGTGCATTAAGACCCTAATGGACACTCATCTCATGTGCTCAAAACTTCAGCCCCGCGTTTTATGTTGTATTATCCAGGAACTGTCCTGAGTTTGTACCTATTCACAATGTTCAGTGTATAACCGGAATACAGTATGAAATGTAGAGAGAATCATTAGAGTACTAATTGATAAACCGCGATCGATTTATCCGACCTAGACCCCGACGAATTATCAAAGTAACTAAATTCCTTTGGGGAGCACATTCTAACCCGACACTCCCGCAACTGACTCACAGATCACATAGAAACCCTGTAAATTCCGTTAGAAACAAAAGACGGCCGTTACGACGAAGCATCATGTTTTAGGTTTCGTGCTGTCACTTAGCCCTGTTGTATGTTACGTATCGTGAAAACTGAGGATGAAATTATCGAAAGATGCGGGATTAGATTGGGTGGGAAACGATAAAAACCTTGACCTCTAGACGACTTTTGATTTACCGTACGCGAAACCAACAGTTTGCAACATATGAAACCGAATACCTTAAGTACTTAAGTATGTACAGTACATAGACTCTTAGCAGTGTATCCGGCACGGCAGTTTTTTTAAAGTTTGAAACTCCATTGCTTGACAGCACAACACGTGGGGTCGCAAGTTAATTCCGTTTCATACGAAGAATCATATTTAGGTTATGTCATCGCACTTCGAATCTAACAGCGGCTGCGGCACGGGTGGAAGGTGCAACACAGTACCGATTTTCTTACAAACCCACCCATGAGGACAAACATACAGAGAGAGGTAACCGAAGGAAACAAGAAATGAATTAAGTATAACATTGGAAGGATGAAATTTAATACGTCCGCGTGTTGAGTGAAAGTAACTAAGAACTACCGTTCAGGTAACACACAACGCCAAGCCTCACATAAACCCAAGTGGGGAGGTTCCGGCCTTGCATTCAGCCCTGTGTCAAAAAAAATACAGCCATGCCAGATGCACTACCAAAACCTGCATACCGCCAAAAATGATTACCTAACCGTTGTCTGTCACGAATCAGCATGTCTCTGAATTCACGACAAGGTGAGAATACCGTTGATCTACTAGCAGCTAAATTTTATCTGTCTCGTCGGCGATTTTTCGGGCATGCTTCTGCTATTCTACTTGGATATCGCGTAGATTATCTGCCTCCACAGCTATTCGCCTAGCATACTTCTTTCTCCTCCGTCTGAAGTCCGGATCTAGCTAGCGATGTTCATTACGGCTTCTCATTGCTCTAGGTTGACCTGTCAAATGAAGAACATCATTTGCGGTAGGTGGTGGGAGCGGCGGCGATTCAGAAATCCCCAGAGGTGACATCGTTTGATATGTGTCAGAGGTGAGAGTAAGTGCTAGAGTTCCGGCTACCAGTGGTGTCGTAGCTCGACGCATGACGAAGGTCGAACCAACCTCTAAAACCTCCGACGGCATCACAGCTTAAAGTATCCCCGTCGTCAGCAGCATAAGCTCATAGAGTTTGTCAACGAACCAACTAAGATCCTGCAGCAACTTCTCCGACTTCCGTTTTCCAGAGAGTGCCCATCTCATTTTTATCATTCCCGAAGTTATCTCATGATGTAACCTGGATCGTCCCCCGAGATCTGCAGTCGCCGGAGAGATCTGGCGAAACCTATTCTGTCCCGGCAGAATTGTCATGACTGGAGTGTGGTTTTTGGGTCTTCTCGAAGTCTTGGAATGATCGAATAGCCCATGTGAGAAGCTCACACACTTTGTCTCTTACCCTCGGATATTGCAGTAGTTCGTATTGTTGTGAAGATACTCTACCCCCACCAGTGCGACTTGCGCAGTCCCATCGCTTGATCCTAGAGCAAAGCCTGAGTCTCTCGGTTTCCACCTTTTGCAACGAAGAGCTGGTAGTCTTTGCCTTACAATTTCGCGTCTGATATCCGATCGAGGGCATCTAGGCTTGTAGCAAATAGACCGACTATGCCGTATGTGAAGCCCACCGGTTCCATTACGAGCTATGGCACGTTAATATTCAGATTGCCCCAAACCAGGCGGGAATACTTGCAGTGTTGAAAGACCCGCTGACATGGGTATTTAACTCCTGCTATTCTCTTTCTTCTACCTGCGTCTATATGTACTAGTCTGGATGCCTCTGTTGATTCTGCGTCTAGGATCGTGGTAGCTTGGGCGATGAACTTTCCTTGGGTTTTGCCTGGACTTGCTTATCGAAAAAGACCGCCGTCGATGGATACTTACTATCGCAGTCAGCCACGTACGATCATCTCTTCCACCGAAGGCCTTACTTAACGAACTTAGCCGTGACGATATTGATGCGAAATTTTGCGATGATTGTCAGTTGCAATCCCAAAACTAAGGCTCCAGGCATCCACCTTTGCGATTTGGCGGACCTTGCATGGTGCTCAGCCATATTGCAAGGGAGACTACCCCATTTGCAGAGCCAATCCGGAGCGCAACATTGCTGATGTTGTGAAACGCCGCTTTAGCGAGGGTATAAATTCATGGCTTGCCACTCAGTCATGGATCCGTATTATTTCTCCGGGAATCAGCCTCCATGTTTACCTCGAATTACTGTATACTGTATTTTTCAGAAAGACTAAAGGCAGTTGATATGCCGAATCTGGTGTTGGCCTTTAGAACCGTCTTTGTACCGTTTGTATGAAAAGTACCGGAATAACCCTCCGTACGTATTCAACAAACTACCATCAATACAGAGCAGCACTCCACTCCCAGGACACCGTTGAATAGGAAGGCTTATAATCTTAGCTGCGCTCATTCTTAATGCTCGGTGTTTACAGCCCTGAAACACTGCTAAACCCTGCGATCGTTATGATCCAGTGCTTGCCACGCCAACTCGCCTGCGCCGCTCTCCTCCGCCCCCGTGCTGTATCAAAACTGGGTTTGATCCAATAACCACTCCAAGTTTTACGTACTCGCTATATTCACTACACTTAAAATGTGACCATTTCACAAGCTGCCGTTCAGCATTGACAGCGGATGGTCTTCGTGGCTACTTTCTACTGGTCTTGACTACTATGACGTGGTAATCTGTGGAAATATCTAACCTAAGGGGGGTATATCTTCCTTGATGTGATATGTAGCCAGTTCTCCGGTCCCTAATTCGGCCCGGTTTCAGTGTATCCCTGTACCAAGGCGTATATGCACGTTCTTAGCGTACTGTGGTGCGTCTAAATCCTCACACCACCTTTAAGAAAATGACTCATTATCTACCGTTCTACTGTTGTTATAAACCCGCCTCTCTTCTCGACTACGACAGTTCTGCAGCGACTTTGACACCGACAACGCACCGCCTTCCTGGAAGACAATGCTTGGGCTCACAGGGAGCAGCCGACTGTAACGGTCTCCAGCTAGAAGGACTATCCCGACAACGATCCAACAAGAAGGGAAGTATCCCAAACAGAGGAAGTATCCCAGAAAGAGGAACTGTCCCAAAAAGAGGAACTGTCCCACGCCAAGAAAAAGGAAAAAATCCGGCACCCAAGTTTGCGCACTGTGTGGTTGGCTCGCCCATAGTCGACGTAAACGGGGGACAAAGAGATCCCTGATGCACGGAAAAATGGAATTCTGAATTGGCTTACTATGGTCATGGTAATTGTACTGGGTCTGCGTCTTGTTCTTCTCCGTCAACTAAGGTCGCCCCGCACCGCGATTAGTCACGTCTTTGTCGCTGGCACGTCGGTTGGTAAGTAGTTCCCAGGTACGCATAACTCGTCCTACAGCCTCTAGGATGTCCCTGTTTCTGCTAATCAACCGGCGTGTCGCCGTGGTTGGTACCACGAGCACTGTTGAGGAACCCGAAACATGTCATTTGTCTAGGCTTTGAGGGACGAGGACGGGAAAGAATCTGCAGGTGCATTGTGTAAAAATATTGTAGAGAATGATGACTTGGGAGAGCACGAGAACATGTATAATAAGGATGAAAGATTGGCAACCTAATAAGCGGGTGTCGTTGTCCGTTCAACAAGCGTGGCGAACTCCTTCATTCCTACTATCTTGCAACCATTCTATCGCGTCAAAAATCTCTCAATAAGAACTGCGATCGTTATTATCTAGTGCTCGCCTCGTCAACTCGCTTGCCTAACTCTCCATTGCCCCCATGCTGCATCAACATTGTGTTCGATCTAGTAATCTACCTAAGTTTTTACCTTCTCGCAATATTCACTACACTAAATTGTAACCATCTCTTGCCCTTTGAGGCTGCGATTCAGTAATGATAATGCGCGGTTTTCGTGGCTGCTTGAGTCCACTGGTCTTGATCACTATTGTTCATTAAACATTAATTACTCCTAACCAGTTGAGCGATTGTACAGATTCTGTGAGGTACGTGCAAAATACGACATTTCCAACAACCCAAGAGTAAATTTAGGGATACTAACTAGAGAGTGAGGGCTTCATGAGTGACGACTTAGGCACTCGTCATGTATGATAAATCCGAGCAAGCTAGGCCATACTCTGAGGGCTGTGCGAGCGACGATACACGCTGGGTTTGGACATGTTGACTAGGCTATTTCGATCTGCAGCGCCACCTCAACGTTCTGGAACTCTTCCGCAGCGGAGCACATATTACTCGGTCATGTGCATCGCATGCTTTCGTCATCCAGCCCCGCAATACCCGACCAGAAAACTCGAACTGATTCACTAGATAGAGAACTGCAACAGTGTCTTAGCTTTTGTGGAGGAATAACAAAGTCAATATATATGCTTCTACACGGGGTATTCCATTGCAAGGCTCTAGCCAAGTCACCACATTCCTGTGGTGCAACCACCATGCATGGAGCCTGACGAGAATAAAGTCCCTCTCTGCACCGCACTACGCATGATTGCGCAAAAAAACATCAAGATGTTTTAGCGATTGAATCGAATACCTACTGGCCGATTTCTGTAATTATATCAAATTCCTTTGCCATCAACACCTCATGCGACATTACTGGGAGTATATTCAATAATGGAGATGTCACGTTACCTTTGGGTGAAGTTGACCGACGATATGTTAGATGGGCTTTTGCAACGATATCACATGATTATAGAGAAATACTCTGCGCAGAAACACGGGAACTTCGCTAGTGAGGGCGAGGATTGGAAAGAATCTGCAGGAGCATTGTGAGATAATATCACAGCGAATGATGACGTAAAGAGTACACGAGAAAAGCAAAACATGGCGGAAATATTGCCAAGCCATAAAGCACGACGGCGACCGTTTTCAGTAGATTGAATTGTTTTGTTGGCAACCATTCTATCGGGTCTAAGTGTCAAAAGAAAAAACCAACGAGCCGGATGCACTACCGAGCCTTGCATGCCACCAAAAATCACACTCTAATCGCTTTCTACCTCACATATTAGTAAGTCAGGCTCCGATTCAGCAATTCGACTCCGATTACCTTTCTTCCCCCAGTATTTTATGCACTTTTTTATCAGTACTAACGGCGATTTGGCGAGCATGCTTTTGCGTCCGGCGGATCCTGGACTCTCTCCAGCTACTGCGGTACTCCGCCAACAACTGTGCTGTCAAACGCAAAATAAGACTTGCTGTCGGTGGGCTAGATGACAGCTGCTCAGAGACTCTCGGCGGCACAAGTTCGCGAAGTGTATTGATGAACCAACCGAGATCCTGCAGCAGCTTCTCCGACTTCCGTTTCCCAGAGAGCGCCCATTTTATCTTCAAAGTTGTCAAAGTATTCGTGAGATGAAATCCCGCCCTCCTCCGGGGGTTGTTGGAAGCGGCTACAGTCTCCGGTGAGGCCTGGTTGGTGGTACCCGTAGCGCTATCCGGTCCCGGCGTAAATGCAACGAGCGCTCGAGTCGGTGATTCGATGGTGATGGAGGAGCTGGTGGAGTATCGTTTCCTAACCGTATCCGAATCTTCAAACAACTGAATAGCCCATGTGAGAAGCTCACACACTTTCTCTCTTATTATCGGGTCTCGTAATAACTCGTGTTGTTGAGAAGACTCTCCATCCCTCTCTCGTGTTAATCCCACCGCTTGGCCCCAAAGAAAGAGCCGGAGTCGCTCGGTTTCCACTTTGGCAACGAAGATCCGGAAGTCTTTGCGATACGACTTTGCGGCAGAAATTCGATCGAGGACGTCTAGGCTTGCGGCGAATAGGCTGGTTATGCTGAGCGTGATGCCAATATGCTCCATCACAATCTAAAACGTTAGTAACGGGGCCTCTACAGAGCGGAGGGAATACTTACAGTTGTTGGGGCACCCGTTCAGATGCGTATGTAACTCCTGAAGCTCACGCTCGTCTCTTCCCTCTATTCACGTGTGTGTGGCGTGGTGTTTCTGCTGCTTCTTCGACTCGTGGTAGCTCGAGCGGTGACTTCTTCGGGAATGCTTGTCGTTTGAAACCGCTTGGTCGAAGAATAGTACTATTGAAGTTAGCTATGTACCATCATTGTATTTCTCCTACCGAAGGTCTTTCTTACCTAAATCAGCCGTGACGATAATGATGCGAAACTCAGCGACGATAATCTCTTTTTAACTGTGTTGGATGGCGATGGAATTCCGGAAGGCTCTAGACATCCACGCGGCACACGGTGTATAATCAGCCGCATTGAGAGGAAGACTAACCTGTTCGGCAGAGTCGATGCGGTGCGTAACATTCCAGAGGTTGTGGAACGCTGCTGCGGCATAGAAGCACATATTAATTGGTTGTCACCGGGTCATCTGGTCGAGATTTTTGTTGAAGCGTACGCGTATGCTCTATCTGACATGAGACGCATCACCCTGGTCCTGATGCATATCCTCATACAGTCACTATCTTCATATAAGTCTTCATTCTCATACAAGACTTCAGACGATGCTGAGACTCTCATGCATTACCGAGACCTTTGGAAGAGTTCGGAGGATATTTCCGAGCGACTTGTTTCTCTTCGCACAACTGAGTAAGGGTAATGCAGTGAAAGACTTCGAGTGGTTAGGCATAACATGTGGCTAGCGCCGAACGATCGCGGTAAGGTTAACCATGACGAAGAATGTCTTGACTCGAGTGCAGTATTCGTGGGTTCGCGAGTGTAAGAGAAGATGTTTATGGTTCAATCTTTTAGTGTAGAGGTTGATAAACACATTCTTCAGTGCTTGAAAGCTTCATGTGGTCATAACTTTGCAAGTTGAAGGTGGTTTTTGTGAAATTTCATCTCGGAAACTTAAAGTACAAGATGTAAAATCTCTCTCACAAATATTCTCTATTGTGGTAGACTATGACTACTTTTTGAAGTCGGTTTATTTTGGTGGGTTTCAGCTATTCATTAAACCTTTGTCTACTCTATTAGTTCCGGAGATTGAAATGTCCGTAGTGGACTACCGCTCTTTGTCATTCATTCATCACAGATGGTTGGTGTTCGACTAGTTTGATGTTTTTCGCTTGGGGTCGAGTATTTGACGATATCATCGCTATTCGTATTTCTGTCTCCGGTATACGTAGAGCTGCCATTAGATCGATGTGGCCTGAGTGTAATCTCAAAGACAAACTGCTATTTTTAACCTGGAGTATTCCTGTGGGAAAAAATTGCCAGTTTTGGCATGGTTATCTACATATTACTTATCAAAACTGGTAGTCTTATAGAACTAGTTCCACACCATTCGGAAATTTCGGGGATGAACAACCCCCTGGTCCCATTATATCACCCACTTTCGGATGGCATCAACTGTAGAGCACGAACTATTTCACAAGCACGCTATGGAATGTAATGAACCTAACGGAAAGTTTAACCATTTTGGAAAAGAAAACGGACTCTGGCTGAAGCCCTACGGATCCGCAGGGCCATAAGCATTCGCAGTTGTAAATATGCAGGGGAGAACCGTATGATTGTATAGACTAAGATGCACATAGAAGAGAGAACGACAAAGACTCGGCAAGTATACAGAAAAACTTCGGGGAACTTTGGGTGTGCTTTTGCCACTCATTGCCACTCACCACTTGTTACTCGGATATTCAACATTTACCAACCCACCCCGCCCTAGAGACGACGCCCCAGGTTCTGAACCGCACGGCAGCCAAACGTTACGTAACACCCTGGGCCAAAAAGTGGCTGTACCATCAGATCTATTTATCCTGCGTCTAGTATTCCAAATGGCTTTTGCGGGCTTTAAAGAGGCCCGGTCAGGCAGACATCTGACCAAGCCCGAGCGGGCCGGGCTTTTAGCGGTGAGTGGATTACCATCTGCTATTTTTAGTAGTGGCAGGCTATTTAGAGTGGGCATAAGAGGTTACTCGGCCCTAGGCGCTTGCGGGATTTATAGCAAAAGCCCACGCTAAAGGAGGCCCGGCGGGTCTAACCTCTCAATAGCTGCGGCCGGCCCCTTCGGAATACTGTCTGCGTATATGCTTGTAAGCAACACCGGAGAAGCATAGGTATACTTGAGAGTCACTATAATGTGTTCAGGAACTGTACAGAGCATATGAGGATAAGGATGCTTGGGAACGGCTTGGTGTGCTTGGTTATCGGCTTGCTTTGCAGTTAACTGAATCTACGTGTTAGCATTGTTTGGCCATGACTGTTAACCGAACCAAAAATCTCATACTTACACAATCTGAATTGGGAATAGAGTAGGTGATGCTTATTGAGCGCCATTCATTGGACAATCCGGGAGTGACACGTGAACTATGTCTAGCACCAAGTGGGGGGATAGCACATTCTCAAACCCCCGAAAGAGGCCAAGGTGAGTTGAGCAAACTCTTTTTCACAGGTTTTAAGATTTACTATCTCAGTTTTATTAATTTCGATTTTCTACGCCGTTGAAACTACAACGACGATTTACTTGTTGAACGTTGTTGATGGCATAATTCCAAGCAGATATACCCCCAAATTGCGGTCATTGTAGAAAAAGATGTGTTCCAGCTTCCACCGCATGGAGAGTGGACGGAGAGTTTGATACAACCGTTATGTCACCGTTAGGTTGGAAGGTTCAGGTTCATGAAAGTGCACTCGGCCTTGCACTGTGCTTAATGTTACTTTGGTACGAAGATAGTTGATGAAGTTAATTCAGTCTCTCTATCGAGGGAGCTTCTACACTCATATACAGTAGACCGTACGCTTGTATTCGCACCCGGCCGTGTATCTCCAGCAGAATACTATACACCCGTATCCGTAAATCTCACTGACTATATAGTAATACTTCACTGTATAGAACCCCGACGTGTAGGTTCTAGGACATGTGCACAATAATATAGATAGGGGAATACAAGGCAATCACAACAATAGGCTGGGTTTTATATCGCGGACGCGGATATGGGTATTGTAATGATCTCAAGTAGCTCACTGAATAATTCTAGCATGGTGTCATAATTCCACCCATGGATATGAACTTATAGGAAGAGAACAAGAATGGAAATTTATTCACGACGAGTCATTGAACTATGTAGAGTAACGTAGCAAGAATCTAGGTAAGAACGTACTTCGTCACCCGCAAGATTTATTCCTTAAATTCTCCTTTTTTTCACTAATATTTGCTGTCACTGAAATGTCTAATATTTTGTATCGGCATTCGTTAGTCAGAATGTGCCACTTGGGGGGCTATATTGGTATGTACCATAATGCTCGCTGCTGAAGCACAGTACTTACCGTATAGGGGTACGATAAAAGTGCTAAATCTTATAAAACTAAAATCCGGTTATCGTCGTTAGATAATCATCCCAAACGCTATAGCGTAACATTCCCTAAGGCTTTTGTACGCCATACACAGAAATTTTATCTTTATAAGGGTTTTGAGATTTATCGAGCCCCTATCGAGTAGGGTGAGTATACAGTATGATAGTCTGTCAGCCAGCTGACAGACTAACAATATGACGGTATGTGAGAAGTATCTTTCTACAACATTCCATCGCAGAGCCAAACCAAATTGAGCCGCTACCTGTCCAACAGTGCGGGTAGTTGTAATCATATTTTACATTTAGCCGCTAGTCGTAATGGCATACATCCTTGTTGCTCCAGACCCAACAGCCAGTCCAAGTTGCTGCAGCTTCCTCCCAATAGTGCGGGTAGTGACATCATCATACCTCGCTTAACACGGGCCGAGCTCGCTTAACTCGAAACAAGGTTAATGCATGGCTAATGTTGTCGTTCAACTTTTAAAAAAAAACCAGAAGCACCCCCAAGCTTGGCACACCACCAAAAATAGGCGGCTTGCTGTTTCAATTGTTTTCTGTATCACATGTCAGTATGTCAACCTCAGAATATGTACGTGCTCAACAGAATTTACCTTTCACCTACTCGAATTTTACGTTCTGAATCTGCAGCTATAGCAGCGGCGATTCGACGAGCATGTTTTATCTTTCTCCGGCGAATGTGGAGGTCAACTAGAGAACGGTCCCTCAAACGTACAACATGATTTGCGGCCAATGATGGGAGCGGTAACCGCTCTCTAATCTCCGGCAGCCTTATCGCTAGATATGCACGTGGGCCTGAGGTGGGTACCAGCTCATGGGGTTATCAACGAACCAACCCGGCTCTTGCAACAATTTCTCCGACTTCCTTTTGCCGAGAATGCCCATCTCACTTTCACAATCGTAGCCGGGCTTCCCTGTTGTATTCCAGTCGCCACCACTGCCAAGCTCTGTCGGACTATACCGAGAGAACTATACCGCCACGGTAGAATTGCAGCCAACGCACGAGCTCGTCCTCCAACGGCAGTGTTATCGTTAACTTTCTTGATTTTCTCATAACCCTCAAAGAAGTGGATCGCCCATGTAAGCAGCTTACTGACAGCATTTCGTACTCTCGGATCTTGAAGCTGTTGCGACGGGGGTGTTCCATCTGCTGTCGGTGATATTCCCACTGCATGACCTCAGAGGAGAAGCCGCAGTCGCTCGGTTTCAAATTTTGTTGCGAAGAGATCGTAGTCTTGGTTATATGATTTGACGGCATATATCCGATTGAGCACATCTGCGTATGCTGTAGCGAGTCCGATTAGGCTGATCGTGAGTCCGACGGGCTCCATCTTGTGGGGACTATAATGAGGATGATAGGATAGCAGTAGGTCTCGTAATAAGTGCAGTTGGAACCGTGCTTACGATACCTGTCACTGTCCAAACTATCGCTCCCGCTCCCGCTCTTAGATCGGTTTCGTCACCCAGACTTCTTCTATCCCTCTATCACCAAAGTCCTTAGTGTAGTTCGGTAAACGTCTTCGCCGATAATTCCGCGTCTTCTCCGAGTTGTTTCAGCTTCCTTTTGACTTGCGTTTTGGTCGTGTAACTTATCGCTGGGGACCGAAATGCCAATGAAAGCTACCATGTCCGTCAGAGATGCAACTTTCTAACGCTGAGAGAACGTGTTACCTACCAAGCCGATTCCCTCCAGTCAGTGGTGCAAATGTGAAAACCGAGACAGGCGATGGCAATGGTTAGGCCAGGTTACGATCCAACGCCTGTTGGGTGGGAACGGGAGAGACCCGGAGCGACAAGGCTCCACGCAGGCGGAGTCATCCACTTCCTAGTCAACTGCGGATGAATGCAGAAACAAGGCGCAGTTCAACTCATTCACCAGTCAGAATCGGCCTTTTACACTCACTAAAGCTCGAATATGTAGCTGAATCAGCGAACTGGAAAGTTTTGTGACCACACGAATAAACGGCTGAATGATCGTTGGTAGTCACTACAGACACAGGGTTAAAACTTTGCGTTGGAATCCCTACTGGTCTAATTCATATACAATTTGTGATAATTACGATCACATTTTTTCTCCGTACCTACAGCCGTTCGGTTGTAGTACCAGCTATCTTCATGGACCTGGCATTAGTTATCACCACTTTGTGCCATAATTACCCCCGGAAGCACAATATCCTCCGAGACACGCTGCCATATCCCCCGAAATGCCATGAGTTCGGATTCATGCTTTGGTACTTAAATAAAGTTTGGACAAAATTGTTATTCATGTAGCAAAACAACGAACGCATACGCTAACAGGTTTGGGTGGGCTACAGCCACTGCGCATGCATTTCGGCACTACGAATCTGCAGCACTCAGAAATTTATCCTATTTATAACGGCTAGGTTTCATGACAACGTGGGTGACATTTTGAGGTTGCTTCTGGCTGTATTCTGTGTGATGCGGCTCTTCTTGTCATCTTAGTGGTTTTTAACTGTTTTGCCGCAGTGGAATTCTGGGCTTCTAGTAACATAATAGGTAGCAGGAAAATTAACACGAAAGCAGGAAAGAATGTAACAGTGCAAAAGAAAATTTAAATGAAGCTGGATTCGCAGCTATTTCCTTGAATCGGCAGTGTTCCAAAGCCGTCAGATCGACCGCCTGGAAATCTACAGATTGAAAGATCAGTTCGATGTGGTCGAGATTCCTAAAGCCGCCCTTGGCATAGACTGGCTTAGCTTAATGAGACAGATATCTACAATATTTATTGAGTCTGCAGATATCAATTCTAAGGAAGATATCCATAGTCTCTAAAGTTATCAGGCGCTTAGAGAAGATATTCATAGATACGGCACACTATCTGACGCTGAAGCTCACTGCTAACGCTGGGAAAAGTTTTATTTCAAGGTGTATATCCCATGCACTGAGAAATGCTCCATACTACTCTTCTAGAACATACGACGATAGAGAAGTGGAGCTCATTGCTCCCCTGTTGGTTGCAAAATTGTACGATCATACTCACAGGAATTCAGGGATGGCAACGGTCCGTCCGGACTGTAGTCATTCGGGGGACTAACGTGCAGTCCAGCCCGAGCTACTGCGTTTGTCGCCCTAGGACGTCCAGTTCTCAAATATCCAGGACCAGGGCAGTGCGAGCCGGGCTGTAGGTACCTGATAAATGACATCTCGTGCCCGTGGGTTTCAGTAAGAGCCTTTGTTTGCCCTAATCGAACGGTAGGGTGTACCATACTACTGTAATATGTCTTAAGAGATAGTGCGCAACCTTTTGGTTATTGCTGCCATATTATAATCGTTACTCGGTTATTGCTTTATCACCCGAGATCACCATTCCATCACACGCAATCACTGACGAGTCACTTGATGGCCTGCAGGGCCCTATAGGTTGATGGTCTTACTTTTCAGAAGACTGAAATCCCAAGTCCAAGGTGAAGGCGCACGGAAATTCGTAATCCGGGCCAGGGCGAGCCTTCGGACGGATGGGACGGACTTTCGCCATCTCTGCAGGAATTCACTCGATTATCCATGGAAATTTGTTGTCCGGCTAGATAGATATAGATAGATATTTATCAGTTCACAGACCATTATATGTAGAGACATTATCAAAACCATTCAATTTAGCATTTGATGTTAATTTGGATGGTTTGGTGACTTGATCGACTTATCTCTCGTAAATATGATGACAATTGAGCGAAGCTAGAAGGAGCAACGTGTGACTGGGTGCGTACATTATAGAGGGATGACAAGAGAGCTGAGCCTGATAAAACTAAAATCTGGCTACCATCCTAAATGCTATACAGATCTATTGCCTAAAGTATTCATAATACACAGAAACTTTAGTTTTATAACTAAGCGTTTGAGTTTTATCGAACCTCTGTCTAAAATTCTGTTGTCGATCGATGATGCAACTAACCTCAACTCGCTCATCTCAACCCGCTTGTCTTCGTGCAATTTAAAGTTCTTTCAACTTTGCAAAAAAAAACACTTGAGCCAGATGCGCCCCCAAGTTTAGCATACCACCAAAAATAGACCACTTGCTATTCCAATTAGTTTCTATGTCATGTCAGTATGTGAACCTTGCAATATGTGGCCAACAAAATTTACCTTTCATCTACTTGAATTTTACGCTCTGTATCTGAGGCAGCAGTTCTACGAGCACGTTCTTCCTTCCTCCGGCGAATGTAGAAGTCGACTCTAGAATGATCCCTCCGGTGCGCGGCATGATCTACAGCCAGTGATGGGAGCGGTAACCGCTCTCTAATCTCTAGCAGCATCATCGCTTGACGTGTACAGCGGGTGGCTAAAAGTATCGAGTAAACGGACATTAAGCGGCATATATTGTCAAGGGCCCAACTTCAGTCAATGTGAACAATAATGAACCCTCTGGAGAGTGAACTGAAGGCATTTAATTGAGACTCAGCATGTATGATACTCAGTGGGAGAATTTACAGCGTGCTATACAGGAACCGCTGTTGACTGTGATTGCCAATAGTAATATCGCCGACCCAATGACCGATCCAACATGGCATGAATGGAACATTGTGGGATGTTTTGTCTTTTGTACGCTTTTGGTGGTATATGCAAACTGTTTAGTTGTTTGGGGCTATAATCTTTCCTGCCGCTAAATGTCCGATTACTGGATATATTTAGACAATGTTCGCAACAGTCCGTACGGACCCGGTCTCAGGTAGGGATCAGTACAGACCAGTCCAACAGCGAGGTCAGACTGAACTGGTCCCCAAATCGGCAGTCTTGCTCTGGACCGTACTGGTCAAGACTAGTCTATTTCTGCTGATGTTACTTATCTAGATTCGGTATGGCTCCTGGCAGGCAGCCTACAAAATCATGGTTCACCCCCACTTTTAACCAGCGAGCGTGCACAAATAGACAATTATGCCCAGTATAGTATGGGTTTCCAGTCAAAATGGGCAAATTTATCCCATTATAAACCCGATTCATGCAAGTTTAAACCTAACCCTCCCTGCAACGAAGTCCAGGACCAGTCCAGAGTGGGTCTGAACCGATCTGAAGAATTGTTAGACTGATCCGAGCCCAGTCTAAAAAGACCCTGCACTGAACTAGACTTAACGCAGACTGTTCCAGTTTAGACTAGCCCATCACCAGACCGTTGAGAATATTGCTTTTAGCCGCCCGCTGTAGGTCCGTCTCCATCGACCAGGCTTCCCAACGGTCCGGGGCGACTGGCGTCTTTCGCGGCCCCGAATGACGGTCCCGTCCGGGGCATGCATTTCGGAGGCCTGGTCCGTCCCGGTACGGAATCTGAATACCTAGGGCCTGATATAGATGACTGTAGTTTCAGAATACGGTTTTAGGATACGAAGCTAGGGTCTATACGAACTCCAAATCCTGGATGCGTCTGAATGCTGCGGCTGGGTGCCTGAAGATGCAAGGGTCCACATGCAGACGGAAGCGGAGCTACAGTTGTGAATGGAGGAGGCTTGCTAGTGAGCAGAGGGTCTTGTTTGTTTGTATGTTATCATGTTTGTATTATAGTATCGCCGTGCGCAGTGCGCAGAGCTAGACTGCAGGACCCTACAGTCTTTTCGTCCATGGCTCTGCTGCCCTAGTCCTAAACAGTCCTTAGTTTGCTTGCCCCGAAAATTGTCGTCTGGCCGGGGCTTACTTTTGCCCGGACGGGACGGACTATTGGGAAGCCTGCCATCGACCGCTAGCCGTATATAGTTCCATTGGCCCACGGGCGCATGTTTATGAATTGACTATGGATAACTAGAGACTGTGCGTTGGGCAGGGGTCCACAGGAAGCTTCTCATGCAATGATTCCACCAGTCCGGACGGACCCGGTCTGGGGTAGGGCTCAGTCCGGTCCGGTCCCACCGGAAGGTGGGACTGGACTGGGCCCCAGACTGGCAGTCTTGGACTGGACGGGCTTGGTCTGGACCAGTCCAAACAGGATAATATTTATCAATTTCAAAGTAGATTCGAAAAACTAAAGAACTGAGACAGTAATCCCTGCAACCCTAACTCAGACACAACCCGAAGGAAGATCAGCAGCCAAGGCCCAGTGGGAGGCCGACAAATGCAGTAAGCACTTTGGCTACAGACTGAAGGGCAAAGCAGGCAACAGGAGACGTATCCCAATGACAAGCGCAAAGTCATTGGCAACAAGATTCTACCAACTAAAGTGCTGGGATGTAGCAGACGAGGGCTACAGTTCGACACCGCAAAGACGGAGGCAGCACTATTCACATGCAGACGAGGCCACAAGAAACACCTCCGGCCAAAACTGACAGCAAAGATAAGGGTCGGAGACGGTTTTATGCGGTTCAACAGACAGGCGACATGCTCGCTCGGCGTCTGGATGGACGTGCGCCTCACGCTCAAGGAGCACCATAACCGATGCATGAAGGAGGCCAGGGCAGCAGATGCTAGACTCTGAACCCTCACAAACACGTACGGGGTAGTACCAGAGAGCGTAAGGACTGTCCAAGTGGCATGCGTCAAAGCTGTCACACTGTATGGGAGCGAGCTGTGGTGGGATCCCAACGAAGCAGGCAGATGAGACGATCTCCAACTTCTGCTCAATCCACCAGCCAGATATATCCTGGGCGCGCTACCCACGACCCCATGAGGAGCGTTAATCAGAGACTCTGGGCTTACACCCGTGCCCGTAATCTTAGAGTCCAGACAGCAGTGCTTTGCGGTGAGACTAGCAAACATGTGCTGCGACAAGCTAAGAAAACTACACCAAAACCCCTCTGCCGGGGTGCCGGTATGCAGAGCGGTAAAGAAAGAGCACGAGCACCGCCGGACAACTGAAGGCATGAGCTGGCTGCCACCAGGCGAAGAGTCAGTGTTCAAAACCATCATGCTGGAGCATGCCTCCGCAGCTAGGAGAGCCAAGCAGCGATGGGCAAGAGAGAAAGAGGCCAAAGTAGGAGCGGGAGTCTGGATGTAGTGGACAGATGGATCGCGCTCAGATGACAGCCGAGTGGGAGCCGCGGCAGTATGCAAGCACAGAGACGAGTGGAGGTCCCGCCGCAGCTATCTGGGCACTGGACGAATGGAGGTCTTTGATGTCGAAATGTGGGTGATCACGCTTGCGCTCGCAGAGACAATTGAGAAGAGAGAAATACTCCAAAGGAATGTGGTGAAGATGGTGGCGGTCTTTAGCGATTCACAAGGCGCCATTCGGCGGGTGGAACATCTGGAGCCAGGCCCCGGACAACGGCTAGCAAGACGGATCAATCGAACGGCGCAGGCTCTGCTTGCCCATGGCATCAAAACAGAGATTCACTGGGTTCCGGGACACTCCGGTATCCCAGGGAACAAAGAAGCAGACCGCCAGGCAAACGTAGTCTGCGAGGCGAGGGGAGACATGGTGACTGAGCAGCCATACGCCCCGGCTGCAAATACCGCCAGACAGATCTGCGACGGAAGGTCAGCATCCAAAGTGAAGTGGGAAGCCGAGAAGTGCGGCCAGTACTTTGGCTAGAGACTCAAGGGCAAGGCGGGGACCAAGAGACCTATTCCAATCACAAGCGTGAAATTACTGGCCACCAGGTTCTACAGACTGAAGTCCGGGCATGCAACCACTGGAGTTTACCTAAAACGGTTCGGCCATCGTGAGGGCGACAAATGCTGGTGGTGCAGTGGTCGAGGAAGGAGGGCGGCCCAGATGCGGGAACACCTCTTCCGCCACTGCAGCCGGTGGAGAGAGCAGCACAAAGCACTGTGGAAAGTGGGGGGAAAGGCGACGGGCTGGAAAGCGGGCAAATGCCGACTCGTGCAGATCTCTGAGCTGTTTTCCAGAGACCAATGTGATCAAGTGGTGATGGACTTCCTGGCGGTGACTGAAGTCGGGAAGTTCCTGCACAAATGATGGCAGGGATGGAGGAGCGGCGGCTGCAGGCATAGATCGCTGCATTTTCTTTTCTTTTCCTTTCTTTTCCTGTCTGTTCTGGACTTTCTTCAAGCTTTCATTTGTCAGCAGGGATGAAGGGTAGCGGGGGGGGAGCTCCGCCATCTAGCCAGCTAGCCCGGAGGCAGAGGGGATATCAGGTCCTGTCACACTCTAAATAGAGTGGATACAGTATGAATAAAACAAACCAACAAAGTGCAGGGATGCACCTATCAGGGCTTGCTTAGAACAATTCGGACACCAAGAGGATGACATGTGCTAGTGGTGCAGGAGAATGGTGGGCCAAACACGGGAGCATCTCCTCCATCACTGCAGCCGGTGGAAATACCAGCAGCGGGATCTCAAGAAGAAGTTGGGAAAGGTAACGGGCTTGAGAGCTGGCTGATGCTGGCCGGCACAGGTGTCGTGGCTGTTTCCCATGGAGATATATGACATGGTGGTGATGGACTTCATGGCGGCCATGGATATGGGGAAGTTCCCGCTTCGGTGTGGCATGGAGGCCATAGCGGCCAGTCGTTCTTTTCTCTTCCTCTTTCTCTTTCTTTCGTCAGCGGGGATGAAGAGGAGTATGTGGGAGCTCAGCGATCTAACCGGCTCGCCCGGAGCTGGAGCCAATAAGGGCCTCTCATACTCTAGCTAGAGTAAATACAGTATGAATAAACAACCACAACAACTCAGACCCAACGTCAGTTCATACCAACCACCCACTGAGAGCACTCACTATGAACCAACCAGCCACTGCTAGCAAGTACCACCACGAGGAACCCAACCATACCAAATGTTCAGACAACAGAGAAGGGATGAAGAAGCACAATTGTCTGTCGATCAAAGGACAAGGAATAACTATAGACTTGTATACGATAGAGAGACATGGAAAACTCAATGCCGATTGCCAAAGCCGGAGCCCAACACCGAGTACCAGTGCCAAGCCCTCAACCTTGTCATGGGGGCAGGCAAGGCCATTGGAGGCCGTAAGCGACCGGCCTCATGCCCAAGCCCGCCAGCACCGAACACTAGGGAAGCCACTGGGCCAAATCCCTAGTCAACACCAAACGAGTGGTGAGTGGCAAGTGGGAAGTGGTAAGTGGTGAGGGGTGAGATGTGCATTGTGACTTGTGAATGGCAAGATGAGTCTACATGTATGAGTATATGTGTATGAGTCTATTTGTTGACTCAGTGTATCAGCAACTCCCAGCGTATTCGGGCCAATTCGGCCCGAGTGGACTGGGTCAAAGCAGTCCAGGCCAGTTCAGTCCAGATCCCGAAAAATTGGGGATTGGTCCGATCCCGGTCCAAAAATTTCTTGGACTGGACCTGGACTAGACTGGACGGTTCCAGTCCGAACTGGTGGAATCGTTGTTCACATGAGCTGCACGTATGCGCGTGTGCGCGTTGTCGCATGTTATATATATGGAGCTAACACGAGCTAACTGCTAGCGAGGCTAATGGCACACATCTCTCATATATAACTCGAGGCTTTCTCCTTCTCTATTCTCTGTATCTAAGTCTAGTCTAAAGTCGATTTGCACCTTTGCCAATGAACACATTAACGACATGCTCGTGATAGTTCACAAGGGGATATGTAACGTGGATACATATCTTAATGTGTCAATGGAAAAATGTATCTTTGTTATGTATCGTGCATAAATATCGTAATGTATCCATGATGAGGACATGTATGGTGAATACATAAGGATGTAATACATCCTTATGTAGCAATACATCCAATGTATTGCTAGAGGATTATATATCCCAAATGTATCCTGGGATGCATTTATGGACGATATGTATCGGTTTTATGTATCAGTGATACATTCCGATTTTTTACCTGGATATAATGTATCTAGCTTTCTAAAGTTTGTATGGCGATGTATCCTGAAATGTATCTGTAGATAGATTCTCCATACACTTTCAGATCTCTTAGAGCTAGGGCAAAGCTGTTAACTAGGGATTTATCTCGAAGGCCACAGAGTTTCTAGGGAGGTCTGGAAAGTGGTCCTCGATACACTGAGTCACTGGGTAGAGTCATATGTGGTAGGCTCATTCACGAGTCACGACTTTTCACCTCTAATGTAATTACTCTACAGCTATGACAGCTACACATATAAGACTTTGTAGAAAGAGAGCTTACATGCTAAATAGTGTCTATCAGTGAGTAAGATCTCTTCCTTTGATACAAAGTAGCGACCCACATGCAGTATGTTTGTTTGGCAAGGCGCACCAAGTTGCCACTACCCACTCACTTCTTTCACTCGTCTGCCCGCCACTCGTCATCCGCCACTTGCCACTGTGAGCGCCACTCTATCGTCTCCGCGGGATTTTCTGATTCTTCAAGTATATAAAGGCATATGTCACTTTGAATGCTAGAAGGACTTGTTGATTGACTGATCTTGAGGGCCGAAGGCCCCAATATATACAGACTTGACTCTTATATCCATATCCACATCCGTGTCCATATCCATATCCGTTTGCATCTCCGTTTGCACTGATATGAGCTGCTCTCCTGATACAGAAGAAACACCAACTGCTTAAGAGCCAGCAAACGGGCCTGAGACTCATGATGCAGGCACACATGCAACACTTCCCCCTCTTGCTGCGTTCTGTAGCAAGTCCATATCTCCGTGAGTCCATACAAGCAAAAACCCGTGAGAAAATAGTCTCCGGTGCCTCATTAAAATCCCCCTCCTAAAGACTGCGGTAGGCAGGGAAAGAGTGCAATCCGTCGCCTGATTTGGGACGGCCATCCCGTATAATAAAAATCCAAATGCATCTAAATAAGAAAAGTTAAATAACCTTAAACCCAACCTTAAATTAACTTCCATCATTTTATCCTTCCATGAGCCTAAACTACCGTAGTCCCATTTCCCTCTTCAAGTGGTCGACTATGCCACAGGTATGTAGGTTTCAACAATTGTGGTAGCATGCGGTGATGGACTTCGTCCGAGCCTTTATGATTCCGGAGGTGATGTGAGTGTGAGAATCCTGATTATCGTGGTAGATTGGTAGCTGTGCTTTGCCATTGCCATTGCCGTTATAGTCGAAGAACAGCCAAAATGGATCGTGAGTATAAGCTATCGGAGGACTCTTTTTGCAACGTCCATACGGGTTAGTAAGCCAATATTGGTATGATAGTCATTGATGCTTTCGATGATCGCTTGGTAGTCTTTGATAATATAGAGGATCACTTCTTAGTCTTTGAAATCTTCGTGTATTCCTTCATCCCCCTGATCATTGATCAAATCCAGCTTCACATTGCGATAAATGAGAGTCGTAGCGTTGATCCGTAAGCATGCTCCACACCGAGTCAAGTAAGAATAGTGGTGATGAACCGATGCTGATACTGATTTCGTCGGTGTTTTGGTAGATTTGCGTGTGCCAGAATCGTGGTACTTCAAGTAGTCGTTTATCATCGATGATTGTGGGTACGAAGATGCCTTCTGGCAGTGCTTTGTAGTAATAATCTCGAGTACGTTGATGCCTTTTGGCAGGATCGGTTAGATGTCATGGTCATAGATCTCGGTCGTCATCATTGATCTCGGTCGTCGTCATTGATCTCGGCCGTCATCATCGATCTCAGCTTCATAATTGCTTTAACTATATTCATAATTGATTCCATCCACATCTCCCAACCAGATATAAGATATTGAATTGTGGTTAGTTTGTTTTTTTGTTTTTGTTTTAATCATACTGTATTCACTCTACTTAGAGTATGACAGTCCCTTAATCCCCTCCGCCTCCGGGCTGGCCGGCTAGCTGGCGGAGCTCCACTCCTGCTACCTGTCGTCCCCTTCTGATAAAGGAAAGAAAGAAAGAAAGAAAGCATCTGAAAGCGGTCGATAACATACAAAGGAAATGGGATGAAATCAAGGAGAGCCCGCCGGCTCTTACTCCTCCGCCCGTTTGGGCGGGAACTTCCCGACATCAGTGGCTGCCAGGAAGTACATCACCGCTTTGTCGCACTCCTCCATGGATAGCAGCTCAGAGACCTGCACATGTCGGCATCTGCCCGCTCTCTATCTCGTTGCTGTTCCCACCTCGCTCCAGAGTGTCTTCTGCTGGTCTTTCCTTCGGTTGCAGTGGCGGACGAGATGTTCCCAAGTCTGGGCCACTTTCCGGCCTCCGCCGCCGCACCACACGCATTTGTCGTCATCTCGGAGTCCGAATGATTTCAGGTATGTGCCCACTTGCGCGTGTCCAGACTTCAGTCGGTAGAATCTGGCAGCCAGTGATTTCACACTATTCATTGGGATGGGTCTCTTGCTCCCCGCTTTGCCATTCAGCCTGTAGTCGTGATACTTGCTGCACTTGTCAGCCTCCCACTTGGTCTTTGTTGCTGTCCTCGCTTCTGACATTCGTGTGGCTCTATTCACCCCCAAGGTGTATATGCGTTCTCGTACTGTGCCTGCTCTGCAACCTTCTCACGCTATGTTCGCCTGGCAATCTGGGTCTTCATTCCCTGGGATGCCAGTGTGTCCCGGGACCCAGTGGAATGCTGTTTCAATATCGGCTTCGTGAAGAGTCCTCGTGCGCTGGTTTACCCACCTGGCTAGAGGTTGCCTTGGCCCAAGCCGGAGGTGTTCTGTTTGTTGGATGGCCGTATGTGAATCGCTGGATACAGCCATCCTCGTCACTCCGTGTGTCTGCATATTGTCTCTCTTCCTGACTGACTCCCGGAGAGCGAGTCCGATGGCCCACAGTTCCGCATCGTAGACCTCCACCCGCCCGGTGTCGAGGTGACTGTGGAAGCCCATTCAGCCGTCTCTGTGTGCGCATACTGCAGCGACCCCAGTTTGCCATCGTCTGATCGCGATCCATCTGTCCACCACATTCCGACTCCTGCGCCCACTTTGGCCTCTCTCTCTTTCGCCCAGCGGATCGCCTCTCGTTTTGGCGCGGTGTCATCGCGCTGTATGACCGTCTTGACAGCCGGTTCTCGATCAGGGTTGAGCCAGCGGATGGGCTCTGCCTCCCGGCCTCGCTCGTGCTCTCTTTTGATGACTCTGCATATCTACACGCCAGACGTGGGGTGTGGTTAGTTTGTTAATAGGAGTATAAGTCTCACTGATAATAGTCTCTTTGTTTGTCACCTTGGCGCTGATGCCGTCAATGCTTTTGCGGAGGACTTGTCTTAACTTCTCGTAACATGATTTATGGCTAGTGATGGTAGTATTCGTCTTGTGGTACAACATGTGCCCATTGACGTGGGTCTTAACTTAGTCATTCTATGTGTATGTTCTGGGGCATTCTTGACCATGACAGATGGTCACAATATTTTTATTTGTTTTTGTGTATGTCTAGTACTCATGACCTCCTCTCTTAATGGGGCTTGTGTATGAGAAGCAGGTTAGGACAGTGACCGCTGTGTCCCTTGTGTGTATGTAAGGGTCCTCGTCAGGAGCATCTGTTATGTGTGATGGCCATCTTTCTCACCTGAATCAGGCAGACTTCAATCTTCGTGCCCATTCTTCATGTGCCCAGTTAACAAAAGATCAAGGTTTACTCCAGCCGCGGCATGGTTCCCAAGTTCTGATCAGTGAGCATCGTCTCCGGTGCGGCTGTACGACATGGCTTCACTCGTTCGACACTTACCGTGAGTGTTGCACGAAGCCCTAAGGTTCATGATTGTGACTGTCTCATTAGACTTCACACCATGACTGCCCTTTTAGACTTCACACGATGCTCGCCCTCATGCTCATCATATATAAGACAAACCTTTGTCCCTCTCTCTTGTACCTACAATCAACTCACTCTTTCACATCAACAAATTATGAGCCCGGCAGTCGCTACTGACTAAAATTACCTATTTCTTTTCTTCCTTCTCTCACTTCCACGACCTTCCAAAGACCTGGTCGATCACCAAGACCTCCGAACGCTCCGTCCTTCTGCTCTTACAAGACCTCCGAAACCTCAGACTCACCGTCCTTCCACTATCACCAAGACCCCCGAAACCTCCGTCCTCCCAATGTTACAAGACCTTTGAAGCCTCAAAAACACCACCGTCATGCACAATGCCTACCGAAATATTCAACAGCGTTTATGGCAACTTCCCTAAGTTGACTGAGGGCAACTACCCCACGTGGAAAGAGAAAGCGCGGCGTGTAATCATGGGAGCAGATGCTTACGAGATCATGACGAGAGAAGAGCCTGAGGCAGAACGCGATACCCAAGAGGGTCGTACCAAACTGCGAAACTGGCGAAAACAACGACACAATGCCCAATCCGTCATCTACCTGGGATGCTCTAACGCAATCCCCCCACATATCAAACACACCATCAATCCTGCAGAGATGTGGGATATCCTCCACGATCGATTCGACACCATGCTCTCCAAACTTGGTCGACCGCAGATTCTACGAAAATTCCATGCCTGCCGTCCTGCAAAAGATTTGAAGATGTGTACCTACTTCACTCGCCTAATCGACTACTGCAATCAACTGAGTGGCTCTGCCGAACAGATCTCTGAAGACAGCTTCGTCACTCATCTCTTCACACACATACCGGAGGAATTTGCCACAACGGTCAACAGCTTCGAGCGACCAGCCCCACCTCCCACTTCACAACGCATCATGGATGCCATTCGATTGGCCGAGGAGATGGTGGCCTTCGTGACCGAAATCGAGGACGATTCGACTGGTGCAGCCCATTTTTCTCAACCCGGAGGTTAGCATGAGCCTGGGCATAGGCGTGGGCGCGGTGGAAGTGGGAGATTTTGACGACAAAAGACGTACCGATGCACCTATTGCAAGATGGACAATTATACCACCAGAGCATGCGGCAAGCTGAAACGCGCTCACAGCGGAAACGGCAATTCCGGTGAAAATGACAGCTCTGGAGGACACAATGCTGAAGGAAGTGACGAAAATGCGTGCTATCATTGCGGGATCCCAGGCCAAATCAGACCTGGTTGGATTCACTACAAACGAGCGAAGGAAACACGAAACAGAGTTCGCAAAGGCCCAGCTTCAATCGCCACTGCTGGAGATCGAGATCACCTCTGACTATCTGGTCATGCTCTCACCACCTCCTCATCTGCCCACACAACTTGGGTCATTCATTCTGGGGCCTCTCACCATATGTGCAACAATTGCAGCTCATTCAAGTCATCCAAGAAACTATGCCAACCTATGCTCATTGAACTTGGTGATGATAACACGGTGAGTGAAACTAGTCATGGACCTGTTGACGCAACTCAGGGCTACAAGATCGATGCTCTTTACACACCGACATTCCGTCTTTCAAAGTTCTCTGTCAATCAACTGGACTCCGCTGTATCTACAGCCACGTTTGGCGGCGGGAAATAATCCATATCATCCCCACAATCACTGATCACAATCACCGGTCATCGTGTCAATGATCTCTACTTCATATCTCCCAACCTAGCAAGCGCACATACAGCATCAGCTCTGATCACAGTTCACAACATGCCTTCGAGCACCGATTCACCTACAATCTCCAAGTCCACTCGGAGGAAGAGAACATGAAGCACACTCACCACTGAATCTACGAGTCTGTACCTGACCATACCTCCAAGCACACCTGCCATCTCATCTCCGAATGCACCTCAGCGTGCACCTATATCTACCTCTGCAAGCCCACCAATCGCCGCCACAACGTCAAAGTCCACTCGAAAGACTGTCACTATCTCACAGTCAAGACTATGGCCTCGGCGCTTCGCTCACATACAGCCTGTCTCCATGCGATCACTCATCCCCGAATATACGAACAAAGATTCAATGTGCACCATGTGCATTCAAGCCAAGGACAAACAAAAGTTCATTCGATTCAAGGTCAAGCGCACTTTGAAGCCCTTTGAGCTGGTACACTCAGATGTATGCAGTCCATTCTCTACTCCCACCTTTGGGGGCAACGAGCACTTCATACTATTTGTTGACGACTATACCCGCTTCACATTCGTATGGATGCTCCGAGATCAGAAGTCGGAAACTTGCACCACCACCTACAAGTCCTTTCAGGCCCGAGTCACTACTGTGGCCTATCAGATCAGAACGTTTCAGTGCGATAATGGCCAAAGGGAGTATGACAACAAGACCTTCCGCTCAGTGCTCACTGCTAGCGGTACAACATATGAAGCATTCCCACCTTACTCTCACCACACGAAAGGAGTTGCTGAGAGAATGATCCGTACCATCACCGAGAAGGCTCAAGCTATGACGATTGACCCCCACGCACCCATTCAGTTTTGGGGAGAAGCTTTCAACACAGCGGTCTGCCTCCATCATCGATCTCCGAACGAAGGTCTGAAAAAGCGAGATGACCGAAATGGCTACAAAGCTCCATACGAGACTTCATACGAAACGCTCCATGCCTTTGGCAAGCCGACTGGCAACAACATATCATACAAAGCTCCTATTCACCACCTGCGACAATTCGGCTGCTATGTGAGCAAGCTAATCCCCAAGGCCCAGCGCCAAAGTAAATTCAGTCCTCGATCAACACCCTGCATGATCGTAGGCCACACTCACGATTGAACAACATTATGGTGTATTTGGGACCCAAACTTTCAAGCAGTTCGCGCACAGTGAGAAATCATTTTTGATGAAGAACGAAACACATACGTCTCATGCACCACAGACGGAATTGATAGTTTTGGACTGCCAGAAAGTGCAGAATATATTGAGGAACTTCATACTGGAGATGGACTCCTCCGAGCAAAGAACATTGGAACCAATGGAGATGGACTTCTCCATGGCTGGCCCAAGGATATCAGTGGAACGGGTGAAGGCCACAGAGGTGGTGATCATGGCCACACTGATGATATCACAGATGTCCATTGCCATCTGCCCGACTACCATACACTTCGTCGAAGTGTCACTGCACGTACAGGTTTCAGATCATATCCTGCTGACGAGCGGGATACAATCATTCACGCACATAGGCGTGATCACAGCACGCGCGAGCCACCGGCATCGAGACAACACATTGAACACAGCCAACGTCTCAGCCCCGAGAGTCACACTGCCTGCAGGCAAGCTGCGGCCATGACTAAGAAGTCAACTCAAGGGCCACCACCACCATCGACCACACTTCGCGTCACAAGAAGTCAAAACAAGGCCTCCGCGGAAACATTGATGGCATCGGCGCTGGCATCAACCACTATCAATGGGGACCCATCGACATATGCCGAAGCTATGGCAGGTCCACTTAGAGATCACTGGAAGCCAGCCATTGATGAAGAGAGCGGTTCCATCCTCTTGAACAACACCTTCACCTCAGTCAAAGAAGCCAAGCAATTGCTGGTGAAGCCGGTTGGCTCCAGATGGGTCTTCAAGACTAAGAGAAACCCCGATGGGTCTACACTTTACAAGGCACGCCTAGTTATCAAAGCATATGAGCAGACAAATTTCGGTGAGACATAAGCTCCTGTTGGAAAGCTAACTACGTTTCGATATCTCATCTCTCTGGTTGGGAGATGTGGATGGAACATCGATCACATGGATGTAGTCACCGCATTTCTCAACCCTGATGTCGATGACGATGATATCTATATGGTGCTCCCCGAAGGCTGGCCAGAAGGCCATGAAGACACGCGCACGTACGCACCATCAATCATTGTGAGGCTCAGGAAAGCCCTCTACGGTCTCAAGCAAGCACCGCGGCTCTAGCATAACAATATCAACGCCTGCCTCCTTTTCCTCGGATTCACACAGTCACAAGCCAATCCTAACCTCTATATCCGCAGCGATGGCATTCTCATCCTGCTGTACGTCGAGCACCTCTGGATGATGTACGCACGTACGGAGTCTGCTACCAAAGCAGCTATTGAGGTCAAGGCGAAGCTCTCAGAGAAATGCAAGATCACAAACCTCGGTCCAGCACGGCAATTCTTCGGCATCGAGATCCACCGCGATGAAAACGGCACTGGCATCAGCCTTGGCCAGAAGGCCTTCATTACTACGATTCTCAAGCGATTCCACATACAAGATGCTCATGTACTGGCAAGTCCCATGGACCCCAATGTGAAACTCCACTTAGCCGACGTTTGGGGGAAGAAGGAACTCGACACAGAGAGTGTCAAGCACTATCAAGCGCTCGTCGGATCCTTGATGTATGCAGCACTTGCAATGCGGCCGAATATATCATATGCTGTCGCTGCTCTCTCCCGATTCAATTCCCTTCCAGTCACCAGCCATCTGACCGCAGCAACGAGAGTGCCCCAGTATATCTAAGCCTCCGCAGACTTTTGACTGCACTTCAATGGCTACGGCAATGGCAACGGCATCGGCATCGGCAACGGCAACGGCAACGGCAACGGCAACGGCAACAGCAACGGCAACGGCAACAGCAACAGAAATGGCAACAGCAATGGGAACTACAGCGTCGTCGGATTAACGGACTCTGATTGGGCCAGCGATAGCACCGACCGCAACTCTCAAGGTGGACACATCTTCCTTACGTGTCACGACGGTGGCAACATATCATGGCAGTCTCGGAAGCAAGACATCATCGCCCTATCATCACTCAAAGCCAAATGCATCGCCTTCTCTAAAGCCTCCCGAGAAGCGAGATGGCTGCGACAGTTACAGAGAGATATTCACGGGTCTCAGAACGAAGCATCACCGCAATCATCCCCGCTACCGATCTACTGTGACAATCAAGGTTCCCTCTCACATATCCCAACTGGAGTAATCAAGGCCAGAACGAAGCACATAAATGTGTGCTACCGTAATAGTTGAGATCTGCATGCTCGCAAAATCGTAGACTACTCCTACGTACACACAAACGACAAGGTGGCCGATTTTCTCACGATGCCGCTCACCAAAGAGAAGCACATGAAATTCACCAACGGACTGGGACTGTGGTAATATGAGATTTGGGTGGAATTCAATGGAATATTGCTTTTAAGATTGTTTGATGCACTTGTTTGTTTACGGATGGCCATCCGCAAGCTACGGTAGTAGTCTTTTCCCTGCTCACACAGTCACCTCTCACGAGCAGGGTTTTTGAGGATGCTACTATGGGAATCACTTGCAGCGCATGTACGCTTGCTATCATTTGTTTATGGATGTTTCAATCATCAATCATGTCTGGTACTCACATTTGTTTAGTTCTTACTTCACGGAGTGTAGCAAGAGGGGGGAGTGTTGCAGGAAGCCCTAATGTTCATGATCGTGACTGTCTCATTAGACTTCACACCATGACTCCCCTTTTGGACTTCACACGATGCTCGCCCTCATGCTCATCATATATAAGACGCACCTTTGTCCGTCTCTCTTGTACCTACAATCAACTCACTCTTTCACATCAACAGTGAGTACAGCTATGGTCCATGCTCTCACTCTTTCCACTCGAAGCAGTATTAATTTCAATTTCTTCTGTGTGTGTTTCTTCTTGCGGTAGACCGAATAACTCGATTTCGGTAGTCTCAGTAGTCTCGGTAATCTCGGTGGTGTCGGTAGTGTCGGTAGTCTTTTCTAGTTGTTTTATCGTATACACCCTTTTTTCGTCATAATTATTGCGATACGATTTGTATGAATTCAATCCTTCTTGTCGGTTCATTGCATCTAACATCTTGGCCCATGATCGTCTTAAGTTGCCATTCTGAATGCGTATAGTATCTCGATGGTATCTCGTATGGTATCCCGTATGGTATTTCGTATACTGCTTTGTAGTCGACGCGATTGTCTTATTATTCGGCATTCATTTGATCGAGGAGGATCGCTGTGTTGACTGCTTCTGCCAGAACTCGATGAGTCGATTATCTTCATATGCGCCTTCTCAGTGATAGTCCAAATTATGTGTAGTCTTTGATCATAATCTTGATTCGGAAATAGTGAAAGGCTTCCGAGTGGACTTTGACTTCGTGGTAATGGCAAGTAGACTTGGAGGTAAGCTGGTAGGTATGCTTGATATAACAGCGGTAGGTGTGCTTGAAGTGGGAGCTGCAGGTTCGCTTGATATGGTAACTGTAGATTCACTCGAAGGTGTACTCAGTGGCATAGTGATTGGAACAGTGGTGAGTACAGTTTCTTGAACTCTTTGTCTCTTTCCCTTTCTCCCTTGTGAAGTGGACTTAGTGTTCGGAGAAGAGGTCGTAACTTGAAGGTCTACTTGAAAGTGTGCTTTCAGGTCCGGTAGCGTGTGCTTTATCAGTTTCTTCTCTCTTTCCCTTTCCTCTTCTCCAAGTGAACTTGACAATCGTATGCAAGGTTGCTGCTGTGGGAGCAGGAGTCTGCCATTGGAGTACCTTGATTGTTATTGCGAACTCCAATTAGTTGAATATGTTAGTCAGTTAATGGAGTGAAGTGGTTGGTAATCTTCTCGTTGTTGTTGTTGTTTATTCATACTGTATTCACTCTTACTAGAGTATGACAGGACCTAATACCGCCTCCGCCTCCGGGCGAGCCGGCTAGATGGCGGAGCTCCCCCCCCGCTACCCTTCATCCCCGCTGACAAATGAAAGTTGAGAGATAGAACAAAAAAGAAAAGAAAAGAAAAGAACGGATATAAGTCCACTGCCGCCCCCCCCGCACCTGAGTCAACCTCTGCGCCTGCTCCATACCGCCATTCATTTGGGCGGGAACTTCCCGACTTCAGTAGCCGCCAGGAACTCCACCCCCGCTTGGTCGCACTCTTCCATAGAAAGCAGCTCAGAGACCTGCACGTGTCGGCATCTGCCTGCTTTCCAGCCCGTCACCTTTCCCACCGCCTTCCAGAGTGCTTTCTGCTGGTCTCTCCACCGGCTGCAATGGCGGAAGAGGTGCTCCCGCGTCTGGGCCGCTGTCCCTTCACACCACCAGCATTTATCGTCCTTTCGGTGGCCGAACCGTTTTAGGTAGACTCCAGTGGGTGCATGCCCGCACGGTAATCTTCTCGTTCTTGGCAGGGTGTGTAGCGGTAAATCTTCATAGGATATCTAAACTGGATTAGTAGTCTGATTGATGAATGGGAGTAACATGTCCGAGCTTAGGCCTCATTCGTTCACTTGTGCCATTGGTATTGCCGAATCCGGATGTCTTAATTATGGCTGACTGGTAGGCGCTCGTTTCCGGTGACAATATCGTAGGTCTTGGTCAATATAGGAATGGAATCATGCTGAAGTCGGTCTTGAAGATTTTGGTAGACATTATAAAGAGCAAAGATAGTAGAGATCGTAGAGATGGTAGAGATGTGTGAGAGCGGCGGTGATGGTGTTGAGGTTTAGTCTTGTTTATGCGGGTGTTGCCAGGCAAGGGATAGTCGTGTGGGTTAGGGTTTCTGAGGCTTTCAAAGATCGTGAAGTAGAAATAGAGTTTATAGAATAAATGAAGATGGTTGCGACCGCCGGGCTCATAACCTGTTACTTTAGATGCTAGAAAGACATGTTGCTTGACTGATCTTGAGGGCCGAAGGCTCCTATATCCATATCCATCTCCGTGTACATATCCATATCTGTTTGCATCTCCGTTTGCACTGATATGAGCTGCTCTCCGGATACAGAAGAAACACCAACTGCTTAAGAGCCAGCAAATAGGCCTGAGGCTCACGATGCAGGTACACATGTAACAGCATATGTTTATTTTTAGATAGTTCGCTACACAATTTAAAATTTTTGTTCATAGGTGATTGTTCTTAACAAAAGCAGTGTTGAAGAAGTGCTTTTAAATGTCTTATTGGAACTTTGATTTGATGTGGAAGTTTAATGATTGTGTATGAAACTTAATTGGTGTGAAGGCTTGGATACGCGGCTATTTCCCGCAATCTGCAGTGTTCGAAGCGATTGGATCGACCGCCCGGCAATCTACAAATTGGCAGATTAGTTAGATGCGGTCGGGATTTCAACCTACCTCAATGCGGCAGATATATACGCCAAGGAAGTATCCATAGTCTCTGAAGATATCTGGCGCTTAGAGGAAAAATTCATTGGCACCGCAACTATGTAAAATCCCAAAATGAATACAGCCACAATCAAAGCGGAGCGGAATAGTTAACAAGAGATTATAAATACACTAAAACACTAAAACATTATTGGAATCCGCTCAACCCCGCGCCCGAGTCCGCCCGATGGCGGAGCGGCTATTATCGTCTTGTCATTTATATAGAGAGACCGCTAGAGTAGAGAGAACGATATCGCTCTTGCACTTTCTCACAGCGCCTGCTACCATATCCAACAAACATCACTCCCCATCTTTCAGAAACGCCCAGATACAACTAGCTGTCCGCCTTCTGCCAATTTAAACCTTCTACCGAACATCAGTAGTCCTACCAACGACTATCGTGACTACCCTCTTCTCTTTTAAATTCACGTTCACCATGATCAACGTCGAAGTCTTTTTGCTGGAAGTAGTGACTGTGGACTTTCTGGTGCTGAAGCAGTGCTCCTCAAAGAAGGTTGCCGTACATTGGAGGAACCACTGCTATCATACAAAGGACTGCTACCGCATTCTTCCCCAACACCTATCTCATTGGCTATGGAATGTTGAATGGCCAAACTTTCACTTTGATCAATGTCTGCTAGTTGTCGTTTAAGACGGTTCTTTCTCGACTGCTTGCCACCCGAATTGGCCCCATACTCCAAAAGAATGCGTTGAATATCCTCGTAACCCAGATGTTCCGCCACTCCTAATGCAGTGCCACGAAGTGTCCGAGTATGAACATTTGCACCCTTTTGCAAGAGGAGGCTAACGACAGCTAGGCTTGCTGCATAAACTGCTGCGACAAGGGCGTTGCAGTACTCTCCTCCTTGGGCGTTGACATAGGCACCACTTTGTATGAGCATACGGACAATGGTTGGGTGGTTGCTTGCTGCTGCAGCCTGAAGGGCGTTGCCATAGTACCCACCCTGGGCGTTGACATCGGCACCATTATCGATGAGCAGGCGGACGACAGCGTCGTGACCATGATTGGCTGTTATATGGAGGATACTGCCATTGAGCTTGCTTCCCTGCGCGTTCACAGTGGCACCTTTCTCAATCAAAAGACGAACGATCGCAAGATCCCCCCTCTCTGCTGCTACAAAGAGAACTGAGCCGTTGCCATTACAGGCGTTAATATCGGCACCGTTCTCTATAAGAAAGCGGACTATAGCCTCGTGGCATCCTTCTGCTGCTGTGTGAAGGGGATAGCCCCAGAATTCATACCAGAAATCGACATCAGCACCATCCTTAATGAGCTTACGGACGGCGCTCAGGCGACCTTTCCGTACTGCTCCATGAAGAGCGTTGCCAAGGCGCCAGATCGGTGTCTTAGGATCAGCACCGCCCTCTATGAGCAAGCGGGCGACGACCTCGTGACCATTTACTATTGCCTGTTCGAGTGCGCTGCCACACATCCCATTAGGGGCGTTGACATTGGCACCATGCTCAATGAGCAGACGGACGACGACGTCATAGCCGTTTGCTGCTGCCAAATGGATGGGGTTATCATAATCCTCACCACGGTCGATGTTAACGTCGGCACCATTCTCAAGGAGCATGCGGACAATGTTTTCATATCCATCCTCAGCTGCCATATCTAGGGCGCTGTAGTGATCGTGTCCCCCCCCGATATTGACATCGGCCCCATTCTCGATGAGCAGGCGGACAATATTTTCGCAACCTCCTGCTGCTGCTGCCTTGATTACGCTGCCATGATGCCAATCCCCTTGTTCGTTAATGTCGGCACCATTCTCGATGAGCAGGCCGACGATTTCCTCGTGACCTAGGTTTGCTGCTGCAAGGAGGGCGCAACCAAAATCCCCATGCCCATGGGCGTTGACATCCGCACCATACTCGATGAATTGACGAACGATGGCATATTGGCCCGCAGTTACCGCCACCTCGAGGGCGCACTCGTAGTACTCAAAATCCCTCTTCCTGCTACGGATCCGACCCGCCGGCGCGTTAACATCAGCGCCGCTTTCGATGAGTAGGCGGGTAACAACCTCATGGCCTGCCGCCGCTGCGGCTTGCAGAGCCGAACCATAGAACCCACCCTGAGTGCTGACATCATATCCTTCACGCAAAACATGGTCAACATAAGAGTGAATCCCAAGATATGCCAAAATTTGCAATGCATCTGTTTGAATAAATTCGGATGTATTGAGGGCACGCCAGTCGAAACGATCAATAACAAGGTTGATATGGAAAACCAAGTTCCGCGGTACGTTCAATTCCACAAACTTACGACATAACTCTTCGTTCCATTGGTCTGAATTTTGTACAAATTGTGGCCAAAACTGTCCCGCGAACCAGAGAAATGGGTATTCGTGAAAAATCGGGCATTCTTTCATTCCATCTGTCATCTCTGACGAGTAGGGGATAAGTGTTTTACAATCGAAGTCATTGAACGACAGGTAGGTCATGCAAGCTTCTGCTAGCTCGAGATTTGCTTGCTGTGGGGATATAAAAAAGCCTGGATTGAAGTCGTGGAGGTCCTTCCGAAGTAAAAATTCCTAATGGATGGTTAGTTAAGAGTTCGGGATGATTCATGAAAGAGGCATATGTCAGTACATGCCTTTGCAGACTGATGTACAAGATGTACTGTGCCATCTTGAACCTTGAGAATTGGTCCGCACAGGGAAACATTGTGCGGGAATCCATGGATTAGACTGCTTTCGATACATGATGCGGATCGGTAGCTGGGTTTCAGAGCGCAAGCAATTGCTAGTTCATCTAACTTCATCGGCCGCGGTGCAAATACAACCCACTTCAGGATTAGGTTTACCGCATCCTTCGCCTTGGGGGCGAGCCTATGCAACAGGAACTGGTATAAGCTATCCAGATCGGCCGGGGATTCGTTTAATGTTTCTTCCGCTTTATCGGCAGGTGTTTCCAGAAGTTCGGCCATGATCAGCGAAACCCAAAGGAACATTCCATCTGCTCCGTCCTTAAGCTTTCTAAATACCATCAATCTGGTATCGTTGTCATAGCTGCATGTTTGCGCTAATTCATCTACTTTGTGCGTGATGAACGACGATATGTCGGCTTCGATTTTGTCGCCTTGGTCTTCAGTCTTTAGCCGGATACAATTAGCAGACTCGGATCGGAAAAGAGAGAATAGTTTATTCTGAATCTGATGATATGGGCGGCTTGTCATTAAAACCTTTAAGAAGCCCTGAGTGTTGCCATCGTTTGAATGGAAATAATTGCAAAGCATATCCAAAAGTTGATTTCTTGATTTCTCTTCGCACTCGTCCAGGGCATCGAGCACGACATATGTGGTACAAATACGGTGGTCGGTTATCATAGCAAGAAATACCTTCCATAGAGTTCCAAATGACTGAATGAAACGGGATCCATCGGTGTTGTGATATTTTATTGCATGTTCGATAAGAACCGGTGAAGCCGTGATGATTTGATGAATTAATCCACGCAATATCGCCTCGGCAGACTTTCGAGAATCATCTTTGTCATCACAGATAAAATAAACCACTGCGACTGTTCTAGCATGTTGCTCTTTTGCCATGTCATTGAGACAGTCTAACAAGTATGAAGTAAGAACTGCCGCAGAAGATATTAGATAAAATCAAATGAGAATACAATGAGTTGCTATCGTACCTGTCTTACCAACCCCTGGATTTCCTGATATCCACAAGAACTTCGTTCTATCCTCTATCCAGTCGATGTAATGATTATCTCTCAAAACCCACTCTAGAGTTCCCTCGTGGCGCTTGGGGATCGCGTTCCTTGCAGTGACATAATCCATGGTGAGGAACTTTTGATGGCATTGTTGCTCGTCGGCTGACAAGGAACAGCTACAATACATGCACATTAGCGTTTGTTGTTTGGATCGACCTCACTACTCACCGGGCCGGTTGAGCTTGAGCAGTGGCAGTGGCAGTGGCAGCAGGCTGTAGACGATTATAAACTATGATCGTTGGTGAGCATCTAAGCATATATAGCTGGTACATTATGAATACATACAGTATTTTCGGCGCTGCTTTATGATATCGGGTGCCTTTTTCACTAAACCCTCAATCTCCCTCCACACTGTTTCGTAGTTCTGATCATCGTGCCCCGAAAACTTCACAAGGCCTGAATGATCTGTATCGATGGGTATCTGGTGGTGAACAGCCTCACTTGGGCAGAAGCTAGTGGCCGAATCTCGACTAACCAACCGCAAAACCCCGCCTGTTCTGCTCCATTCTCCAGTGGGCAAGACCTATAGAGACGACAGTCAATACTGCAATGTGTTCTTACAAGGAAATGATCCTGAAATTGCTCGCTACATGCAGTTCTATAGACTACGACTCAAGATAGTCGCTACCAAGATTGCTCTTGATATCTCTCAGTACCTACCTACACCGTTGCCGCCACACAAATGAGATATATACATTACTTACATTCACGGTATTCGAGTCCTTGGTTTCGTAGAAAGATACCACAAGGCAACCCTTGTAAGCAAGACTTCTTTGAAAGGCATGGTCGATATGAAGTAGCAGTGGTGACCCCTGATTCAGGTCCGCAATCAATCTGGCATTTTTTTGCCCTCGAACCAAGGCTGCTAGGTTGCTAGCATCAAGCCCTCGATTGGGAACGCCGAAGAGCAAAAACCCGACGCAGGATTGCAGGATTGCTAGATCTTGCTCCGAGTTACCATGCGCAGAGACTGCCATTGCCTAGTTGGAGTTGGTAATCGTCAAATGAAGGAGACACGCGTCACTCACCTCTTTTATAAGGAGCCCTCCCACACTATGCCCCACAAGTATTATCGAGCGGCGGTTCTCCTAAAGTAAGATGCGCATCAGAAGCTAAGCGGGAGAAACACTAGAATAAGGTAACATACACCCTCGGCATGGGCGCGAATGTTGTGTATGGCACACAGAAGCTGCCGTGCATAGTCCGCCAGAGAGCTGGAAGATGTGCTCTCTTTCAACCCGGAATCATAGCCGAAAATAAAAGTTCTAACTTCCGGTATATCTTTGGGGAGAAAGTCTCTCAACCACATCTTGTGTCCGGATAGTTGCGATCTCCATGAGCCAAACGCATGCCCACCAACCCCACAGACGGCGATGATGCTATTAACGCAACAAAATGAAATTAGAAACTAAGATACCAAGTAGTTGGGGAAAGCGCAAGAAACTTACTCAACCACAGCATCTTGGCTGGGGTGGCAAAAAAGTGGTGTCTGGGGAAAAATGAGTTACTGGACCATATACAGACTTCCGCAGAGGCTAATACCATTCCATAGAAATCAACGTCAACAGTCATGTCGAATTCGTTTCCCGCGATGGTGATTGGAAGTTCGATCTTATCATTTGGCAGGCATCTGGTAAACGGCGCAGGTTCTCTCACAAAGCTGACCGTGCCAACCTGCCAGTTGCGACTTTTCCGCGCTAACGACAATACTTTAACGCTCGGTGGACGGGTTCCATCCTCGATGCCCGAGAGTGCGGATAGGGCTTCAAGAGCTACCAGAAGTTGATCTCGTGGGACTCCGACCGGTATCGATGATAAACGAAATGTACGAGGCTTCGGGAGTGGTTGGAGGCTTGCGTAATCCAAGCCGGCCGCCCCTGCATCCCGGTGTACTGGAGCCGCTTGCATATCGGCACGAGATAGGATAGAGTCCGACAGATGGATAGTGATGGTTGAATGTTGGTGAAGACTGATCTGAGCGTTGATAGTAGGAGGTTTTGTATAGGGGAAGGACTGATTTGAGGCTGAACACCGTGCATGTGCGCAGTCGGTTATTATTAGCATTGTGGTGTGGTACTTTTGCACCTGATAGGCGCTAATGGTGGAACAAATGATAAGCAATGATACGACCTTACAACTCATAATTATCTACATACAAGTAGTAAGAAAATACACACAAGTTAGAGGAGTTACTTAGGGAAGCAGATAGAAAGTACCAGTGATCCAAGTTTCAGCTTGCCGCATATATTACGATATTTAGATATATTCACGGCCAATCAGTAGCCAAGTTTCAGGTAGGATCGACTTTTCCAAATATGCCAGGTGACAGTGAATAGTCATCATCTAATCTAATCGCCCTCGATCTAATCTTATAAATTACGTTTTGTCGTTTATCAATTTTCATTTCTCACTTTTCTCTATCTTGCTACATCATTTCTACTCGTGGGATGACTTTCTTTGGGCTTTGGTCAACTATGTTACCGCTAACTGGATGTTTGAGATGGTACTTTTATTGAGAGTTTACTCTAAAGGTCGACTTAATTCTGTTTTCCATCACCGATAAGTAACTTGCTGAGCCACGAAAAGCTGGGTGCAAGGAAAGCTGGATGGTCACAACCGATTGTACTGAAATTGTGTCGTAACAATGGTCATCCACGCGCAATGGATTTTACGAACGATACAATACCGTATACACTCGTGTAAAAGGTACGCCCAACATTAGGTTAGCGCCAATTAATTGCCATATATGGTAAGATATTCGGAAATTAAAAGAGTACGTCGTTTTCAATTTCCGTATTTAGCGATATTCCTACCATAGTAAGTGCGCCAACCGAATCGGGTGTACCTTTCACACGAGTGTACTTGGGTACAAGGGTAAGTCGGGTGCGGTGACACAGGGCAAAAGAGCGCCCAACTTTTTTCCCCCATACAACGAGAAATGCCAAGATCCTCATCATTCACTACACAGCGAATATTTTTCTAAGAAAACTCCATAGAAGCATCTTAGGTGGCTTACTATTACTCTCTTCACTTTTAGAATCTCTCTTAATTGTTGTTGTGGAGGTGTACAATTTCTGCATTTTATGGGGCGCGCCCGACTTTTGGTACCTTCCTAGTACACGGTATGTCGCGAATATGAAGGGGAGAACCGTGTGTATAGTTCTAAGGTACGTTGTCTGTCTAGTTACACGTCTAAAGGTCTAATATATAGAACTGAAGAGTAAAGTGTGAAGTCTAAAAGCAGTCACGACACGTTGACGTCGTGAACCTTTGGATTAATACATTAATAACCACAGAGTAGCGGAACCAAATGTCAAGATCAGTCGTACGTACACCAAGTGATGGGTGCAGCGAATCCCGGTGAAGTACTACGCGGGGGTGGAACCGAGTGAGCCGATACGGCAAGGGCAGTGTTCCTAAGCGGCCTGCACGTGATTTAAACAGCCTGCATCGGCCTGCATAAGCCTTGGTCTAGTTGATGGATGGAATACGGCAATAGCAGGGCTACGATGATTGAGTTGGATATGGTTTATGTTTCGTACTTTAGAGACTTCTTTGTAAAGGCAGCAGAGAAGCTTTCGAACAAAATATTCTGTTTAGGCTTAGTCCGCCAAGAAAAGCCGCCGGCCCTCATTTGAAAGCCGCCGCTAAGGCCGGCCTGGCCGCTTAGGAACACTGGGCAAGGGGGGTTATAGGAAAACTTTGTAGTGCCACGATACATACACAGTATTCCCGGCGTCAGTGTGATAGTGCGGCAGTGACGAATCGCGAGAACGATCGGAGAATCTCCGGAATGGCCGACGTGATGTGCTGGGGTTAAGCCGGCCTGGAGTACTCCATACACGCACAGGTCTTCCCGGCAATCTCCAGTGCCCATCATCACTGTTCCGAACCCAATCACCCCGCGTCAGTTCCATGCTTAAGCCGGCGGAATGCAAAGCTAAGTATCAGCCGAGGTATATACCCGGAATGCTGTCTCAGACTGAGTACGAAGCTGCTGTGCTCTAACGGATAATTATTTTCACTGGCTGTTCAATGGAATGGGAAAATACAAGCAGTGGGAAAGGGGTGCGGGTTGTGCAGTTGATGATATAAGAAGTAGGAAAAGGTAATGATGCGGCGATGGTGTATGGCAGCGGAAGATCATCTGCCTGTGATAGAGTATTATGAAGCACTCTCGAACTATGTGACAGTGATAGATAGTTAATCAGCTGTGAGAAGGTGGTATCCTTTGCTATGGCATTCCGTAGAGCCCAACGTGCGTGAGAGACGAGGCGCAACGAATTCTGGGTGCGATGTAGCACAGCAGTGAAGTCCACTGAACCGACATGGCGAGGGGTGAATGGAGGTTACAGGAAATCACAACGAATGCCAAGCTACGAATCGGCCCGGAAGTCCCGGGTACATCGGAACTATCAGCACGTGCCAAAACCGGCACAATCGATTAGCCGATTCATTGGTATATAGGCAGCTTCGGGAGTAAGTACCTGGGTTCTAACGTATCATGTCTTCCCGCCTTGTTTCTTGGCACAAGTATTAAGCACTACCGGGTGGCCGAACTCCCGATACCGCCATTATGTATGATATATCTTTGTTGAGATTTGCAATACCCTTGCCCGGGTATCCAGACTTGTTTCGGAAAAATTCTGCTGTAATAGTGCAATACGGCGGGCGTTTGTGGCAGAATGTTTTGTACTCTACTTATGTTTAAACCTAGCTATATTTTAGTTGCATCCGGCGGCAGGGGTGGTGCACCGGCTGCACATCACCGCGGCAGTATCGACCGCAGCAGGTGGCAGTGACCTTCTCTGAGGCCTCCGTGGTAAGGTATTGCGCTTACCCCGGTTGTCGGTCAGATACTGCAGTGGGGATGCCCTCAACTCCCGCACCTAGACTGAGAATTCCCTTGCTCTGGGTCGTTTTACATACGTGTAGTGAGTCTTGTTGATCAAAGATTGATACGTAATTAATGATACGTAAACTCTACTACAGTCTGTATTTCACTTCGCTTCTTGAAGTGGCCGCACTTATTAAGAATTTTATCATTCATGAATACTCTCGACCACAATCCAAACTCACCCACGAACAATCACCCGTCAGCACCCACAACTTTCAATCCAGACTGGGAGCAGTCATGAATATTTTCATACAGCATGGTTTAGTGGCAGGGGTACCTGAGAATCTAGGTAAGGCTCTTAGATTATTTTGCAGGTAGTTTGCAACATCCTGCATATCTCCCCGGGACTTTACTAGGTCGAGCCAATGCCAATAAAGTACTGGGTAGGATACATTGTCGGATACCGGAAGTCGTTAGTATTTAGCATCGACCGTCATCGGGGTAATTTGGTTTTTGTATCTATCATTAGCATATAGAACGGCGTTCCTACAAGTTAACTCGTGAATTATAAGATTTCTGGCAGAACAAATACGAAGAGAAGAAATAGCTACTACTGTAGTCGGGGCGAGACAAGAAAAGGTCGATAGGAAGAGTAGATAACTTCGTGCTGCGCACAAAACGGTTCGCGAAAGGAAGTTAGTCGAAATGAAGAAACCGCACACAATAGACCCCACATCCCACTCGGCACTGGTCTACTCTACTCGGCGATGACTTGCAGTTTAGCAACCACAAAGTACGCGTCATATCAAGCATCGTCTTTTCACCAATGACGGTAACTCAAACTTCAAAAAAAAAAACCAACGAGCCTGATGCACTACCCAGCCCCGCATGCCACCAAAAATAGCTAACTTGGCGCTGCAACCGGTTTCTACCCCGGCATGTCAGTACTTGTGAGGCTCTAAGTCTGCAAAGAGAATTACCTTTCATCCACTCGAATTTTATGCAACTTTCTATGTGTGCAGACGGCGATTCGACGCGCATGTTTTCGCGTTCGTCTAACCCGTGACTCCAGCTTACGATTTTCGATGCGGAGTTGCAATGTTCTAGACTGCCTCCGCAAACCAAAAGCATTATTTATGGTCGCCGGTGATTGCTTAGAGATTCCTAGCGGATGTATCCCTGACGTGGGGACAAGCTCATGAAGTTTATCCACGAACCAACGGAGATTCTGTAGCAGTTCTTCCGACTTCCGCTTTCCAGAGAGCGCCCATCTCATTTTCATCATTGTAGAAGTGCTCCTCGTCTGGATTCCAGCCTTTCCCCGGGAGTGTTCAGAAGCGGCAGCAGTCACCGGCGGAGCCTGGCATCTTGGTAGAATCGTAATGAGTGCGCGATCAATGTTGTGTCTTCTCCTAATTGTGTCCGAATCTTCAAACAATTGCATAGCCCATGTAAGAAGCTCGCACACTTTCTCGTTTACCCTCGGATCTTGCAGTAATTCGTGCTGTTGCGAGCATATCCCATCCACTGCCAGTCCGACTGGTGCTAGTCCTACAGCTTGGCCCCAGAGTAAAAGACGGAATCTCTCGGTTTCGATTTTAGCCACGAATATTTGGTAGTCTTTGCCGTATGCTTTCGCGGTCGATATACGATCGAGAACGTCGAGACTTGCGGCGAATAGACTGACTAGGCCGATGGTGATGCCGACTGGGTCGATAGACATCTACGACATTAGCAGCTGATTTGTACAAAGCAAACAGTTCGGTCTATGGTTACAGTTTGTAGTTGACCTGTCTATAGCTCCGGAAGATCCTCTCTCTACTAGCTTGTATGTGTAGCTAGGAAACCTGCGTCGAATGTTGATTTTGCGTGTGGACTCGTGGATCTTCAGTATGGGTGACGTTTCCCGGGCTTCGCCCGTTTTGCGTATCGTATGGAACCGTTTCGTTGATGGATTCTATTGCTGTCAGTCATAAACCATCATCTCTTCCGCCCAAGGATTCTCTTACCTAACTCAGTCGTGACGATATTGATGCAAAATTGGACGACGATAGTTTCCTCCCAAGTGCTGGACGGCGATGGAATCCGCAAAAAGGCTCTAGGCATCCACTCTCTGAACTTGGCAGATGGTGCATTGTGCTCAGCTGCAAGGTGAGGAAAACTAACCTGTTTAGCTGTCTCGATGTAAAGCGCAACATTCCTGATGTTGTGGAACGCTGCTGCGGCAGAGAAGCACATCGTTATTATGTCATTCGCTCGGTCATGTGATGCGAATGTTTTCTGTTACGATAATGGAAGTTGGGGAGAACCGTGTGCGTGTATTCTATGGTACAGAGAAGAGAGAAGGAGAAAGACTCGAGATATATACAGGAGGCATCGGCCCCTGCAGCAGCACCGTGTATCTGACCTTTAACAACATCATGTACATCTGTAACATTTTCCGGAGGACAAACTCCGAGCTACTGTATCAAATTATGATTTTTTTTTTTTTTAACAGCAAGTTGATATGCAAAAAACGCTTTAACCTTGTAATCCCGTTTTGGCACTATTCGGAAATTCGCTCAGTTCTCGTACCTACTTGTTTTAATACACTACCGTCAATACTAGCCAGTCTCCACTCTCCGGAGGTTGAAGGCTATACGGATCCTTACCCAACCCACACTGACCTAGTTATGGCATGAGATGAATTGGCCCGAGTTAAAATGTCGAGTACCGCTCAGGGTTCTCAACGGTCTGGGAGCCTTGGCTTCTTTCGGGGCCCGCCATCGCTTTCCAGGGCAGCGCACTTCAGATACTCTCTAGGGCGTCCCGGGGTGAGTGTGAAATCCCGAGGGCCCGATCTGGATGACTGTAGGGTCTGAGTGAATGTTACCGGGCATGAGTATGTATAATGTATATTTTCGACAGGAATGCAAGGTATATACTACCGTATGGGCCAGATTCCCCGGTAAGAAGGGTAAATCCATGCTTTACTAAGTAAGTGCTACTAAAAGTACTCTATCCGCTGGGTGAAACCCATAATTTTGCTAGCTGGGTATCTGAAGCCTCGTAATCGTATGCGCCCTGCCAGAAGGGGGGCGTTACGGCAATTTTTGATCTTCTCAGTGTTATCTCCGCACTTTTGATCCGGTTTGATCACCGTTTGATTCAGGCTTCCCAACGGTCCGGGGCGACTGGCGTCTTTCGGGGCCCCGAATGACGGTCCCGTCCGGGGCATGCATTTCGGAGGCCTAGTCCGTCCCGGACCGAAATCTGAATACCTAGGGCCCGATATAGATGACTGTAGTTTTAGGACACGGTTTTAGGATACGAAGCTAGGGTCTATACGAACTCCAAATCCTGGATGCGTCAGAATGCTGCGGCTGGGTGCCTGAAGATGCAAGGGTCCACATGCAGACGGAAGCGGAGGAGCTACAGTTGTGAATGGAGGAGGCTTGGCAGTGAGCAGAGGGTCTTGTTTGTTTGTATGTTATCATGTTTGTATTATAGAATCGCCGTGCGCAGTGCGCAGAGCTAGACTGCAGGGCCCTACAGTCTTTTCGTCCGTGGTTCTGCTGCCCTAGTCCTAAACAGTCCTTAGTTGTTGTTGTTGTTTAATCATACTGTATTCACTCTAATTAGAGTATGACAGGACCTTGATAACCCCCTCCGCCTCCGGGCGAGCAGGCTAGATGGCGGAGCTCCCCCCCCGCTACCCTTCGTCCCCGTTGACAAATGAAAGATAAGATAAGAGAAAGACAGAAAGAAAGGTATAACCCTGTTACCGCCAATGCCGCTCCCGAGCCCTGAGCCCGCTCCATACCGCCACTTCATTTGGGCGGAAACTTCCCGACTTCAGTGGCCGCCAGGAAGTCCATCACCGCTTGGTCGCACTCTTCTATGGAAAACAGCTCAGAGATCTGCACGTGTCGGCATCTGCCCGCTTTCTAGCCCGTCGCCTTTCCCACCGCCTTCCATAGTGCTTTCTGCTGGTCTCTCCACCGGCTGCAGTGGCGGAAGAGGTGCTCCCGCATCTGGGTCTGGGTCGCTGTCCCTCCACACCACCAGAATTTGTCGTCATCTCGGTGGCCGAACCGTTTTAGGTAGACTCCAGTGGGTGCATGCCCGGACTTTAGTCGGTAGAACCTAGCGGCCAGCGACTTTACGCTTGTCATCGGGATAGGTCTCTTGGTCCCCGCCTTGCCCTTGAGTCTGTAGCTGAAGTGCTTGCTGCACTTGTCGGCCTCCCACTTGGCCTTGGCTGCTGATCTTCCCTCGGAGATTCGTCTAGCTCTATTCGAGGCCGAGGTCTATGGCCGCTCTATCACTGTGCTTCCGCTTGCGTCTCGGGCTAAGTTCGCCTGACGGTCTGCTTCCAGTCCTTAGTTTGCTTGCCCCGAAAATTGTCGTCTGGTCCGGGGCTTACTTTTGCCCGGACGGGACGGACTATTGGGAAGTCTGGTTTGATTCGTTAGGCGCAGTTGAGAGACTATCAGTGGCCTCATCCTTCCCACTATTGGTTCACATTCAGTTTGACAATACTCAGGGCAGGGATAAAAAGAACTTGGACACCCTATTTCTAGCAGAACTATTCGCATAATGAGGAATTATCAAAACTAGCGTAATATTGAGTTATACATGGCAGAAATTTGACTAGAAACAGTAGGTTCGTAGTGCAGACAATTCTGCACTCGTTACTGAGGAACGTACAATGTTTTGGGCCAACTGTTTTTTCTGATCTCCGAATGCTCAAGAATCGGCCAAAAATGCAATCAAAACTTTTTAGTACACTCCTTGACAGCTGATGTACTTTCTTTGATGATAGGTATAGCATTGTCAACGGCTCCTCCCCCGTCATTCCCCAGTCATCCCCCAACTCTCACAGCAAAAGTCCCTCTCCGATTTGGTGTCCGAGTTCTTTCTACCTGCCCCAAGCATTACGTATGTTGACTAAGGGATATAGCCCGAAGACCGTCGGAACAAAGGCGGGCGCTAAGGCCATCGGAACTAAGGCAGGCACTAGCTTTAGCCCGTTGGCTGTCGAGACTAAGGCGGGCACTAAACTTAGCCACAGACTCGGTACCAGGGATCTCAATAGTCCGTCCCGTCCGGCAACACTCTGCCCGGGACTGGATTATGATATTCGGGACAGAATTCTGGGCCGTTTGAGACTAGGGAAAATGGTTCTTGGACTAAATACCTACAGGGCCCTGTAGTCTCTATGATGTCATGACTTACAAAAATGATAAATCAACCCTGGGAAGTGGTGGAAATAATGTTATTTTATACTATTTTTCTTACTCTGGTCCTCCACCGGCATTGCAGCATCCAATACCTTCTCTTTAAGGCCGACTGCCAATGATTTCACAGCATCACAGCATCTCGTAGCCAATTTTAAGACCCACATTAGTACCTATAGGCTTGCGGAATCTGTAGGGCCTTAGCCAGAATCTGGTCACTGATAAACACTCCGCCTTCTGTTTACAGGATTTGTTACACCCTCTATCGTATTCCCTACCATTCCACAGCGTTCGTATTATTATTTTTACTCTATGGCTGGCTACTATCCGAAAAGAGGGTGGTTTTTTGGAACCTAAGAATTGAGCGACATCCCAGATCTACAGTTACAACGGTTTTGTTAAAGCAATGTTCAGCAATGCCAGCATTAAAATCCTTTCGCACAAGAGTGCTCGGGACAAAAAATCGTAGTTGGTCTTCCAGAACACGTTCGGGCTACATGGATCCAATGGCAACCCTACGTATACCGGCGACAGAGATACACATAGCAATAACACCGGCAAGTGTTTGACCCAAGGCCTAGAGTATCGAGCTGGCTAAACTCCAACTATCTGTGACGATTGACACAAGTGGTACTTCACATTTGACAGGGCACTCTGGAGGAGAGCGAGGCCGCATCGAACGACACAGGTTAGGGTTGAGCAATCAACAGAAACGAATCACGCACACTCTTCAAATTCAAATGCAACCACAACAAATCACAAGATCCGAGTAGATGAGAGGTAATAGCCCGCTACAAAACTCAAATGCATAGCACTGGGAGTGGAAACTGTTCGTCCGCCCGCCGTCCTACATGGCCATACACTACCGTCTAATCCAGAGCTTGACCTAAGATAGACTAGGGCGTCCAGTCATCTGTTTTTCATTGATTATAGCACGCCAGGGGGCCATGGTAGCCTACCGGAACTTGCCACTGCATTTAGACGGGAGATAACACTAAATCTGACTCCATTTCGGGTCTTGAGGGTCCAAATATGCATAGCCTTACACCTGCGCTATATGCCATACTTGTACCCGTGTTGGTAATTATAAGTCTACTGATACAGCGCTGTTGCTTTCGCCATTCGTTGAAATGGCATCTGTGGTTTATCTGGTTGGGCCTTTGTGGGAGTTTGCCGACGGGCAGTGTTCCGAAGCGGTCAGTCCGGTCAGATCTGAGCATGATCTGTGCCGGTCTGTGCCAAGGCCGGCCACGAAATTTTTGACCCAGGCCGGCCGCCAATCTGGCAGATTTGATCTGACCGGACTGCAGATATCTGGCGGCCGATGGTGCTACTAGATAATACAAAACATTGTGGTGCAAAACCTTTAAAAAATAAAAGAAACTCGTTACAAATATTGTTAACCATCAATGTCCTCCACCACTATTTCTCTAACCCAAACACAGCCACTTCTTATACTCAAATATGCACTTGCCGCTTCTCCAAGGCCTTGAGCAGTTCATCCACCTCACGGACCTCATCAACTTGTGCCAGACCTGCACGCTCCCATGATTTCAAACACTCCAGGTCTATGCAAGCAAATGCAGATATATGCAGATATATGCAGTAATTGTGTGTTTCGCTGCAGGTATTTGTTTAACCTTGCCAAATCTGAAGATATATGTAGGCTTCTGCAGGTCTATGCAGGTCAACGCAGACATATGCAGATACTAGCACTGGTGGCGGCTCTGCCGCCCCCAGAGTGGCAAAGCCGGATGGTGTGGTTGATGGAATCTTCCCCTGAAACTTCTACCACATACCCATAACAACTTCACAAACATTTGTCCAATATG
>Ga0307515_10000903_pt1 | contig 68319 bp, 65 predicted proteins | sample 17_EM_MG_FD_194513 | JGI IMG/M metagenome (GOLD analysis project Ga0307515, IMG submission 194513) | Populus trichocarpa ectomycorrhiza microbial communities from riparian zone in the Pacific Northwest, United States - 17_EM | ecosystem: Host-associated > Plants > Roots > Unclassified | place... | reverse complement strand
GACGTACCAGCGCCGATATGCCCATCCCGGAGATGCTCGGAGATGGATGACAATCAATCTTCGACTATGGCGACATGCACGAAGTTATGTGGAAATCTACCCTATCTAATATACTTTCGATGACAATATACGAGACTAGGAATTGAATGCCGAGATGCAGATATACGTACCGGCAGCCTTGCTGTACCGAGTACAATCCCGACTACTATTTAGGAGACCAAATCAAGTGCCGTACGGCAAAGATTACAATGCCGAATACAATGCCAGATCTGTTCCGAAGTAACATTACCGAGAATACGCCCCAATAGATCCCGACTCAGACTCGGCGATCCCAAGCTATACAACTACGATGACAATTGACGACTGCAATCGACGTCCGAATCAAGCCCTTCGAATGGATGTTCCCTACGAAGCTATACGACATTAGTCGCCGCCAGAGCAACGACTTTCAAAAGAGGGGGATGACCGTACCGGAATCTCAAACAACCCCTACCGCTAACAATTACCGTCCCGGATGTGCAGGAACGAAGCACCGTAAGACACATTCACCAATTGAGAAGGCTAGCAGCGGCAAGTGCACCTGGGTATGAATCGACTAGTGGACTTAGAGAACAACGATAAGTGCATCGGCTAGTGGACTTAGTGAACGACGATAAGTGCATGGAGTCAAGTGATGTGATGGCAAACACACCTACAGACGAATCAACAAGCACACCCCGAGGAGAGCCAGCGAGCGCACCCCGTGATCTAAGACGATAAGTTCACCTAGCATACGACGGACGTCCAGTAGACCTTTAAATGCACCAGAGAGATGATACGTCAAACGAGCCTGATGCATGCCGAACGAGTGCAATATGGCAACCGCAGCAGTTCGGAACGCGATACTGAACGACTGCGACATGGCTACCGAATTGGTCCCGAAGGAGATCGAAAATGACCACCGAGCGTACCGAATAGTCTACCGAATAGTCTACCGAATGGCATCACAATAGACAGTCGAGACAACTACCAAGAGATGATGACCGAGATCTCACATCGACGGATATTACTGCCAAATGACTTCACATGGAGATCGAATGAGAGGATCACCGGGAGCGTTACCGTACCAAGTCACTGACCGAGACGCTTACCGAATGGCGTACCGAAGGATCAAGAAACTATCGCCGAACAGCATACCGAACTGAATACCAAACCACATTACCAGAGGCCTACCAAATGACTACCGAGAAACAAAGGGATATTCTACCGAAGCTGCCTACCGAGGTGGCCACAGGGACAAGCGGCTCACCGAGACCCTACCAAATGCCGAATCAAGAGATGCCGAAATCTGCATATGCAATGTTCAAAGCGGCTTTCCGAGAGCAGAAGCGCGCTCCTATCGCGGTGAGTATGACCACCCAGTGTGAAGCTTACGTGTTAGATGTGGATCAATGACATACCACCCACTCCTGATGCAATTGGCGCATTCTACCACCCTCAAATGGTCACCAGCGACTCAAATATGAGAACCGACGGCTATGACGATGCCAAGAGCGAAAGCTCACATCATTGCCCAAAGTCAAGACAAGGCGCCGTTGCAATTGACGTCGAGATTGAGAGCATTGGGAAGCCTCATACGACAGTAAGTCAACAGGCAGAACCAGTCAAGACAAGGCGCCGTTGCAATGACGTCGAGATTGAGCACATAGGGACGTCTCATACGACAGTAAGTCAACAGGCAGAGCAAGTCAGGATAGACACTGGGCAGCGGGCGACGCAGGAGGACGACCGAAGCCGAAGGAAGATAGTCTGAACCAAATTACATAGCGAATCAGATATTACAATTACGTATCGAATCACCAATGAATTCCAACATCAATTCGGCGATCCAAGTTACACTGCTACCGAGCCACGATGGCAATCGACAATGGATATGATGGAGAAGTCGTCGACGGAGCAACGAATTTTCAAAAGAAGGAAAGAGATGATGTCGATGGCGTGATGCAGAGCCCCGATAACCCTAACCCAGTCACGTACCCACTCAATTGCGTGGATTTGTAGTGGTGGGAGCTGTTTTCCCACCACACCGAGTACCGATGACTACCGGTTGCAAGATATACTCTACAGAACATGCGGAAACACTGCACGAAGGCTCAAGAGAGCGCAGGCGCGCTTGAACTTGGTAAGTATAACCATCTTAGAGAAACTTACATGTTAGGTGTCAACGAATGAGACTACACGCAAATGACGTATACGATTGACTGCTACGACCGATGCCGGCAGCGGAAGCTCCCATCGATGCCCAGTCATGAGCGGAAGCTCTACCACCATGACGAATTCCGACCACGACCTACGCCGAGAAACACAAACTACGAGTGCGGTAATGGATGACAGGTCGCTGTATGAGTTCGGGAGTAGAGACAAGGAGGAATTGAGGTCCGAGGCTCGGGAGCGGAGGAAATCGGTCAATAGAGTTTCGGAACTCAGGACTGGAGGAAGTTATCAATTGGGCGTTCCTTTCTTCTGTTTCATCTTTTCTCTTCTCTTCTCCATCCTTCATTACTTCTTTGGATCTCGGCCCGGTATAAATGTCGTCGGCACGGGTTTTACCACCTCCGGATCTCACAATGGGAGGTGGAGTTTCCCCGTGCCCCGGATCCGCCGAAAGGTCACCCTAACTGGTACTGATCGGTTGTGGGAATTACGGGTTCGTACGATTGCGTACGTCGAACGATTGTTTGATTACTCCCTTTCATTCTCTTCTATTGTACTGGCTTTTGCAGCCCAGGAGGTCTGCGCCTAAAGAGGGGGATGCTGTAACGGCAGCACGTGACCCGGGGCCGGGTAACGGCCATTCTATATAGTCGGCTCGCCACGAGCCTTAGATCTCTAGCGATAATCTTACCTATACATCTACATCTACTATCACTCGCATCCACGTTTGCAACCGTATTCCTATAATTACCATACGTATACCCATGAGGCCGAACGCAGGCATACGTGCCCTTACAGCGGTATGGAAGCAGGCAAGCGGCGTGGTGATTCACAAGCCTGGCAAAGACGACTATACAAAGCTGAAAGCCTACCTCTCTATATCGCTGCTTAGCTGCATGGGAAAAGTGGTTGAGAACGTCGCTGCGGAGCTGCTGTCAGAAGAGGCCGAAAGGAGTGGTCTCCTGAGCGACGGACAATTCGGAATCAGAAAAGGATGATCAGCCATCGATGCAGCGGGTATCATGGTCGCCAGTGCTCATGCAGCCTGGACAAACTGCCACATAACAGGCATTCCTCTCATGGATATTAAGGCAGCCTTCCCGAGCATGGCAAAAGGAAGACTAGTCAACTTGATGAAGGTCAGGTAAATGGACGGAGACCTTATACGATGGATGGAGAGCTTTCTGTTGGAAAGAACGGTGGAGATGATAATCGAGGGCAACGCAATGGAGAGACACCCAGCTGAGGCAGGGGTCCCGCAAGACTCACCAGTGTCACCGATCCTCTTTGCGATCTACACCTCAGGACTACTCAAGTGGGTTGAAGAGTATGTATCAGAGGCTAAGGGGATATCCTTCGTAGACGACCTCGGCTGGGTGGCGATCGGAAGCGATGTCAACCATGTCGTCTCGATACTTGAGAGATGCGCAGCAAAGAGCATCGAGTGGGCAAGCAGACGAGGGCTACAGTTCGACACTGCAGAGACGGAGGCGGCGCTGGTCACCCACAGACGGGTCCACAGGGAACACCTCCGGCCAAAACTGAGAGCAAAGATAAGAGTCTGAAACAGGTCCATACGATTCAATGCACAGGCGACACGCTGGCTGGGCGTCTGGATGGACGCACATCTGACGTTTAAGGAGCACCATAACCAACGCATGAAGAAAGCCCAGGCAGCAGAAGCCAGACTCCGAACCCTTACCAAGACATACGTCGTGGTTCCTGAGAGGGTAAGGGCCGTCCAAGTGGCATGCGTCCAAGCAGTCGCGCTATATTGGAGTGAGCTCTGGTGAGACCCCAGGGAAGTAGGCAGGCGAGATGATCTCCAGCTCCTCCTAAATCGACAAGCCAGATCCATTCTGGGTGCGCTGCCCTCGACACCACGGGGAGCACTGATGAGAGAGGCACGGCTTACACCCGCGCCTGTAATCCTAGACTCTAGACAACAAACATTCACAGCTAGCCTAGCAATTGCATGCAGTAGCAAATTAAAGGAGCTCCACAGAAACCCCGCTTCCGGCGCACCGATATGCAGAGTGGTCAAGAATGAGGATGAGCATGGCCGGACAACCGAAGGCATGAACTTGCCGGCCCCGGGCGAAGAGCCAGCGGTGAGGACCACCATACTGGACGACACCGCGGGAGCCAAAAGCACCGGGCAGCGCTGGGCAAGAGAGACGGAAGCCAAAATTGGGGCAGGGGTCTGGATGTGTTGGACAGATGGATTGGTCCCAGACGATGGCTGAGTGGGAGCCGCAGCAGTGTGTAAACATGGAAATGAATGGAGGTCTCGGCGCAGCTTCCTACGCACCGGACGTATGGAGGTCTTCGACGCCGAACTGTGGGCGATCAGGCTCGCGCTTGACATGGCAATCAAGAAGAGAGAAGCATTGCAGATGCATGGAGTGAGGACGGTGGCAGTCTTCAGCGACTCACAGGCCACAATTCGATGAGCGGCACACCTGGAGCTGGGCCCAAGGCAGCGACTGGCGAGGCGGATCAACAGAAGGGCGCGGATTCTCCTTGCGCACAGCATCGCAACCGAGATCCAATGGGTCCCGGGGCACTCCGGCATCCCCAGAATTGAAGAAGCAGACCATTACGCCAACTTGGCCCCAGATGCAAGCGGAAGCAAAGTGATAGAGCGACCATACACCGCGGCCTCGAACAGGGCTAGACGAATCTCCGAGGGAAGGACAGCAGCTAAGGCGGAGTGGGAGACCGACAAGTGCAGCAAGCACTTCAGCTACAGACTCAAGGGCAAGGCGGGGACCAAAAGGCCTATCCCGATGACAAGCGTAAAGTCGCTGGCCGCCAGGTTCTACCGACTGAAGTCCGGCCATGCACCAACTGGAGTCTACCTAAAGCGGTTCGCCCACAGAGATGACAACAAATGCTGGTGGTGTGGAGGGACAGTGTCCCAGACGCTGGGGCACCTCTTCCGCCACTGTAGCCGGTGGAGAGCCCAACAGAGAGAACTATGGAAGGCGGTGGGAATGGCGACGGGCTGGCAAGCGGGCAGGTGCCGGCACGTGCAGATCTCTGAGCTTTTCACCATAGGAGAGTGCGACCAAGCGGTGATGGACTTCCTGGCAGCCATTGAGGTTGGGAAGTTCCCGCCCAAATGAAGAAGGAGCGGTACGGAGCTGGCTTAGGGCTTGGGGCTCAGGAGCGGCATTGGTGGGAACGGGGTTATACCATTCTTTCTTTCTTTCTTTCTTTCTTTCCTTTCCTGTTCGTTTGTCTCTTACCTTTAATTTGTCAGTGGGGACGAAGGGTAGCGGGGGGGGAGCTCCGCCATCTAGCCGGCTCGCCCTGAGGCGGAGGGGATATCAGGGTCCTGTCATACTCTAATTAGAGTCAATACAGTATGATTAAACAACAACAAACTCCTCTTCCCCACCCACTCCAGTCCCGGCACCCTTAGCACTCCCGTCCCACTCTGCAACCGCACAGCGTCCTCATTCCACCGCGACACCGTATTCCACCACCTCTCCGAAATCACCATGAACCCCCTAGACTACCACTGCGGCGACGGCTCCTCGTACCACCCCAAGTACTCCGCAATCCGCATCACCTCTGCGTCCGAAGACACAAAATCGTGCCCTCGATGACGACGGGCAGATCTTGGAGCTCGCCCCGACACCCCCTAGACCTTCCCGTCTGCGAACGCCATAAATATCAGAAACATCACCCGCTGAAACGAAACGTCTTCGTCTGAACTACAACATCCCACAACATCCTACTCAAATCCTTCTCCCGCTGCGTCTACCTCCACCAAGAACTCCTGGTCCACGCAACCCTGCCGCACCAGCAAGGGCTCGGCATTCCCGGGTGCGTTGTTGTCTTCTCCCACCGACAGTGAGGAAGCTTTTCCCATCCTGGATTATGTGCCGTTTTTGTCGATTGCGGTGTCGTCGTGGGATAAGGAGTATCTAGTACAGCTAGAAAGGGAGGCGGAGGAGACTGTCAGGGATATACAACGGGCGGGCGTGTGACATAGGGATTTGTCGAGCGGTGGATCCTGAGGATGTGAAGGGGGGGTTGTTATAGTGGATTTTGAATGTGCTTAGTTTAGGGAGGAGGCGGGGGAGCGGAGACGAGGGGAGGATTGAGGGATTTTGGGAGCGTTTAGGGAGGGGTGAGGGACAGGTATCCCAATAATCAGTCCCGTCCGTCCTAAGCCATGCCCGAGATCGGCCTAAAGTTTTCGTGGCTCAAGATTGAGGACTGGAGGGACCAAGGCACTCCATGATAAGACTACAGGACTGCAGGCCCTATAGTCCATTACTTGGCGTCCACAAAATTGAGTTTCAACTTAATGAAGCCCAATACTCCCTCAATTCAGTACAAGTTCATCTTGGCTGAAGATTTATTCCGGTATGTGGTGCCCCAGAACTCTCATTCCCGAACCGGATATACTATATCCAATGTTGGTCAAACTACAGTCAACAGTACAAGGCCCTGATCCTAGAGTCTTCGGCCAGGAGAGACCAGTCCCTCCAAACGATCGCCTCAGCCGGGACGACGATGTCTGGCCCCGAAAGACTGTAGTCCAGACGGACGGTTGCGAACCTAGTGAGGTATACGGTTATGGTGGATGAAGAAATGGATCGTGCCGTATCGTGGACCTTCGTGTATATGTTAAAGGCTTATATGCTATCTTTGCGGGTTGGGTTGATGTCCGGACAGATCCAGGAAACTATTCGACGAAGTGGAGAAACGAGCAGCAGGAACTGTGGAAAGCAGTCGGGCGGGAAACTAGCTGAAAGCGGGAAGATGTAGGCACGTGCACGTATCAGAACTGTTCTCGATGGAGAAGTATGATCAGGAGGTGATAGACTTCCTGGAGGCTACGGCGGTCGGGAAGTTTCCTCACCACTGAGCAGGGTTAGAGGGTCTTTCTGTTATATTTCATTTGTGCGTAATCGTTCCATATAGTCTCGTTTGTTAATGGAGATGAAGGGACGAAGGAGAAGAGCTCCCTCACCTAGGCGGGCATCCGGAGGGGGAGAGGAAATAGGCACTCAAGCTAGATGAATGCACAATGATTAGAACAAAAACAAATAATGCCCACGTCATGACGGTACTTTTCCGGGCAATGAAACTCTTGCCCGCAATTCTCTAAGACATCGTTGGGAACATTGATTGTGATTTGACCGGGTTCAGGAAAATCCCGTCATGGCACTAGCACGGGGCAATTTTGACGCGGGATTCTTGTCCCGTTTTCATCCGGAGGTTGACGCAACTGGGCCCGCATATACGTTTCCGAAAAGTTGCATTTCTCTTACATTTCATTTGGGAAGAAGGGAGGAAGGAGGTGAGGGAAAGTCGGTACTTCCATACCCCAGTTAGAGTGAATGCAGAATGAATAACAAACCAACAAAAAACCACCGTGTCATCGTCTACCACTAACCAGACAAAAACGCCAGTTGTAGGCAGAGGTCGGCGAAGCCCGTCCCGTTCGGGAAAAACCTTGCCCTGTCCCGGACTACGATTTGCCGTCTTGGGAGGTATTAAACTGCGGAAATGTAAGTGCCGAAGGTCTTCCGAGTGATACATCCATGATGCGAGTGATGTAGGCGTTGTTAACCGAGTGATGATATTTATTATGCCTTCTAACTGCGTCTAGTACATAATCTACTCTACACTGTAACTTACCCAGTTGGTCAATCATAGATTGGCGAGTCCAACTCACTATATCTCAATCAACAGAGCTGTAACCACTCTATCTCGTGTATATAAAGGCTTAGATTTTCCCATAGATAGCTTTCTGCTCTTTAGACAATTGAACTCTTCTTGTGCAATGTTATTGCTCTCATCATCGGCTTCGCCGAGTATCACATCCGGTGCCCAATACCGAGCATCGCTCCCGAGACTAGACCTCCTCGGCATGGGGGCTGGTGGCGGCCCATGGATGCCACATGCTACCGGCCTCATACCCGCAGCCTTAAGCTATTGGGGCTATAAGCCCCCGAACGCCACACAAGCCACCGAGCCAATCCCATGCCAACCATTTGGATGCGCAACCGCGCGTAATTGTGAGATTAACAAATTAAAGTCTACCAGTTTGTTTTGTTTTAATCACATTTCATTCACTCTATCTAGAGAATGGAAGTACCTGAGTCCCCTTCCCCTCTGGATGGCTGGCTAGGTGAGGGAACTGCCCTCTCACCATTCTTCCCCTTAACAAACGAAACGAACAGAACTAAACGAACGCAAAATGAATAGTAACCCACAAAATAAAAGGAAAGAAAGAACGACTGCTAAATACACTCTGCCTAGCGCGGCCTGATAACTTCCTGACCTCTGTCGCCGCCAGAAAGTCCATTCCCCATTAATCACACTTCTTCATGGAGAACAGTTATGACTACCGGTAACGTTCCGCCTCTCCACAACATCTCTGCAAAAGACTCTTGTATACTAGGTAATTCCGCTCTACTTCTCCTTCTCTTCTTTCTTCGTACTGGTAAGTGCTGCAATAATAATCTACGCCATAGTTAGCACCTATAACACCGCACGAACCTAGATGTAACTGCAGTTTACTCACCCACACAATGAAAGCAAAGAATAGTATCGTAATTAAGACCTTGAGACGATTCCTCCAGGACATGGGTAACTTCGCATCTAGATCATATTGCCTAGCCAGTACAAACGTGAACGGCAACACACTGGGACCTGCTGATGCACACAGTAGCTCCCCGGGAGGCGGAACAGACACAGTGCGCTTTGTGATCTCGGCCGTAACACTTCTGGGGTCAAATTTGCCCTTCGTACGCAGGGTGTTATTGCGGAGTACGTGTAGGTATTGCCGCCTTTCACTGCCGGGTATGGTAGCGGTTGGCAGGAGCAGATCTAGATCCATGGAAGTCGTTATTAACACATGTATATACCTGTAGGTAGGCGAGAATACATACCTCTGCTGGCGAAGCTCCATGCCACATAACGGAAGCAAGTAGCGTTGCCGGAAGAAATCTGCGAAGCATCTGTGCACGCCTTAACAAATTCTCCTTCCGTGACGTGGAGTGCTCTTCCGGAGCTGAGCAGGATAAACCGGTGGCCTGAGCTTGTGTTGGCCTCGATGTCGATGTGGTACGCTGGGGGAAGATCGGTGAGTATGGTATACGTTGAGGTTTTCGACTCCTTCGCAAGCACCGCGGGGGTGGGGGCTGAAATCATTGTGAGGTAATGGGGCACCGTCAGGCCACGTGGTGTTTCACTCTGGGCAGGAAGATTAAAGAAAGGATATCCCCATCGTCCTAACTTCGGGGGATTTACACATAATAAATGTTGGAGCGGAATCTGGATAATATGCTGTTAAAAAGCAACAACTTTGTGAATTACCAGCCCACGGCGCAACCGCCTCCTTTGTTGTGTTTGTACAACATCGTGGATTTAGTCTGCTGGGGTCTCGAGTCATCGTCACTATTTGGATAAACAATTGGATAAGACAGCCGAACCGCCAACAACTCAAGTAGTTACTAACTGCATCGCGTTGCCAAGCAATGTATCAGAAGTTGTAGCAATAAGAGATTGCATGCGCATTTGCGCTTGTCTATTTCTCAAGAGCAATTTATCATGCACATTACTTCGTTCTCCCGTGCCCAGTTGGTCTAGTCGTGTGTTGCGAAACTTATTTCGCCACCACTGAGCACGAGAGAAATTATCCCGAATTTTGTATTAGCAAGCAATCCGCAAGAATCACAATTTGCCAAGTTAAAATTATAACCCTTCAACATCACATTCGCCCTTCGATCTTGAAAATTTGCCTAGCATGATTTTAGTCTGGACCCTCCGAGGTTCAGCAGCGGGCGGTCAATGCCAGCCGGTGGGTTCGCAGTATGCACTATCCTCAGGAGCTACCTGGATATCGATAACATGATGACAAGGTGATCGTTCATCCTGTATTTGCATCTCAATACAGATCACATGGCAAACGGGCGATGCAAAAAATTTGTCCCAGCCCATCTCCAGATAGCATTTCAGCACCGGTTGTGTGGCTACTCTACATTCAGCATGACTTTCGTGGTATAGTCACAATACATCCTGCAGCACCGGAATCTTAGAGTACAAGGTCACACGCATGGGTGGCAGGACGGCTCAAATTTGGGTTCCACATGTGTTGGTTCGGTTGCTTAGCGACTGCGCACACCGTTCATGCCAAGCAAATAACCGAAACGTGCGAAGCAAATGTTAAGTTCATACCCTGTCCGCAGGGGGAGTAAGTTTCTCGTACCCTGTATACTAATGCCACAGTGCAAACTTAGTGGAAGCGATTAAGTGTGTCCAGGTTTCAATATCGCCTACCATCCACTTCCACAAAGTCCTGTACAAAGTCAGTAAAATTCGAGAAGCTAGCTTCGCAAGAATTGGTAAATTGTAAGGAAAGACAACTTCCATAATTCTTTAGCTGATACGTCAGGATGTGGTGAGTCAATAATCAGCCGGAAGTTGGTGAATTATGCACGGGTCAAGTATGGGTATGTTTGTACTTTTTTTGTGCAACTCTATGGCGGCTCTGCCCCGTACCTATTAGCGAAAGCGTTCACAAAAACACATTGTGACATCAAATCATATCATTAGATGCGAAATTAAGATCTTTTCACATCTTTTTTGCAGTCATGCTGTAATAGTGTTTCCCAACATTCTATTTCTTCACCAAACCGCTTCCTCTAAGTTTGCACTGTGGGTGATACATGGCACGAGAAACCGACCCTTTGGACAGGGTATACTGGCCGTCTGTTAAACGTGGGAACGGTTCGGTTTTCGCCCAAAAGATCTGCGCTAAACTTAACTATGTCTAATGTATGGCCTAATATAGGGTCCAGCCATTGGGTACAATATGCATGATGGGATACTCCGCGACTGTTAGAGTCTGCGAGACCTGGCTACCATGTACAAATAGAGTTCTTCAAGAGCATGATTTTCATCTCAACATACCAGTTTGCAATTGGAGAGTTAATTGGATATAACAGTGGCAGGTAAGTCCGCGAATATTAAAGCGATCGATACTAGACTACCACAGCCAAAAATATTGAGCTGCCGATAGGCCCAGACGCTAATTTTAGTGCGCTATAGAACATGCTTGTTCATCTTAATAGAAGTTGAATATCCGATGGCTAGTGGCAAAGGGTGGCAAAGGATACCCGAAGTTTTCAGTATATTTACCACTTGAAAATAGTAGCGCGCGCTGTGAGAAAGTCCAAAAGCGACATCGTTCTCTCAACTCTAGCGGTCTCTATATACCGAATGAAAAGGCCAGATTCACCGGTCCACCGTCATCGGACTGACTCAGACCCGGGGTTGAGCGGATTTCAAATAATACGGAGTCTTTCCGCTTCTCTCTTTTCTTTGTACCATAGAATACATGCACACGGTTCTCCCCAACTTCCATATCGTAACAATGGTTTCACACGTGAATTCGAGTGACAGTATATGTAGAAGTGTAGGTAAGATTGTCGCTAGAGATCTTAGTATTCAACTATGTAGAGTTATCATTACCTAGCCGTAGATACGTCACCCGCCGCCGTTATAATACGGTTTCCTAGGAGCGAGTTTGAGTTTACCACAATGAATAGATCAGGTGAGTGAAAACCCAGGGTGCTAGACGCGACAAGTAGAGAGCAGCGGCAGTACTGTGCCAGAAAAGGAACCCAATCGGGAATAATTGATTAACCACTACCGGGTCTCCGAGTCATGAAGGCAGTGTATCAACGGTGAGGCTTGGCTCTATCATGGGCGAACTGTTCTTTTCCAGCCTTCTAAGACCCTTCTGATCTCCACCCCGGTCTTGTTTCAAGCAGAGGCTAATGCCTGCAGAGAGAGTAGATGGAGCTAATATGGAGATGTAACCTACGCATGATGAGGGCATTTTCCAGACAAGCATTAAGACTTGCATAGGTGTCTAACGCGGTAATAGTCATATTGTAGAGTACTGGAAAGCATGTTATGCGAACGCCAAGACCCGATCATTTTCGCTTTTTTTGTTCTTGCAACATAACCCACTAACAAGACTACGTGAGGATTTCAAAACACTCGAAATAAATACCATGTGAAATGGCCTACAGCTCGTGAAGTTTGTCTTCATTTAAAGTTTAAGGTTCCGGATTTTTCATGGGGTACAAAATTGTGGCTTGGCATTCGCGCAGCATATTCAAGAATTCTCTATAATTGCCGTGGCTGCTTATTGCAACAGGTTTCTCGGGATCCCTCCGCCCAATCGGAACCGCGGGGTCCGCGGCGAGCTGAGGTTATCTCAGAAATTGCACTTGGAGACGTGCTAGGTAGTGGCCGTAATGTCGGAAATATCCGTAGTGCCGGTGACTACAAAATCTGGTGCAATCATCGAGCTGCCAAGTCCCGCCTGAGCTCGCCAAAAGCGAACGAAATCTTGGGGACTTCCGGAAACGGTCAGCGAACGCAAAGAGTTTCCCGAACGGCATACCACACTGAGGATGATTGATGGAATTCGTCAGTTGTTGCACGGCACGGTACCCGTGAAGCCTTGCGACTCCAACACCGAGTCCACTCCACCATCTACTCCTCGACTCCCACTGTCCGTCAATATTGCTATTTTCCGCTGCCGTCAACCCGCACTCGTTGTCAAATCTCCAGATATCACTGTATCATAACATTAACACTGAAGCCAATATCGCTCTCTCCCGCTGCTCTCGATCGTGCATCCCTCAGTACTACACCTTTCTACACCTCCGCACTCTTCCATGCTTCCTCACTTATCCTGTTTCCACACCTCTGCTCACGTTTAGGTCTCCGTACATCTACACGTTGTTTACACCATTCCACACCAGGCCCCAACGTAAAACGTCCTAGACAACTCTTAGTTTTACACGCCTCCGTCTAAGCCATTGTCTGCGCTGAGTATTCTTACCGCACGAACTGTAGTTCATGATGTTATAGGTTTACTAGACGAACTTGTGGATGTCAGGTCCAGGCAGACGCTAAAGTCACTAGCACCCGCCCGGACCTGACATGAGCATGAGTTGTTTTTGTTAATCACGAAGTATAGAGAGAATCGTGAGTGTTACATCAAATTTACGGCTGCAAGCTACTTCACGATTTCATACCCTTCGACCTCCGCTGCCTTCCATGTGCCTTTGGGTCTTCGCCGTCATCAAAACCTCCGCTGTCTGATCTCCTCCGCCCTCATGTCAGTCCTTGTCTAGTCCTCCGCTGTCATATACTCTGCCCTCGTCTACTTGCAATATATCTAGTCTATGTAAGCGTTTATCGTTTACTCCACCGTCGTGTACCCGTCCGCACCATCCCTGACGTCCCCGCCTCCGCCATGTCCACATCTGCGCTGTCCTCTCTCTAGTCACCTACTCCCTCTGGATCTATACTACCGCCGTTATCTACCTCACTGCCGCCGTCGTCTCACCTGCCACTATCTTCTCTTTGCAGCATATGTCTAATGATGTGACTGACACTGACAGCAACAAGTCCAACGCCCCCGTCAGGGATCGGGTCGATGGATGAAGACGATGGAGATGTTGACGGGGATGATGCTCCAACAGATTAGAGCGGTTACTTTGGTGGAGACAACTGACTACCGATGAGCCAAGCATTTGTGTTCACGTACATTCGACACCGCACCGACTGGCGACCGAACGGCTCGATGCCAACCAAAGCACTTAAGGGTGGTGGCACAAACATGGTCGAGGGGCTACGCCGGAGGTGTAGACGTGAGGAAGCACCAAGCCGAGTGAGGGAGATCATGTGGTTGCCGAACGTGCTATGGACATAGATTGAGAGGAACTTGGAGATTTTGGGGCGCTTTTTCTCCCAGCAGGGGCAAGCTTTCGTTTGGATGGAGCGGGGGTGCAAGGAGTCGTATCGGTGCATTTTATCTCTGTCAGCCCTTGACAACAGACTTTACGCACCTTACATTGAGTCGCATGTACTCATCTAGCCAGTGTTCTGAAGCGGCCCGGCCAGATAAAGTCCTTGATCCTGGAGGCCGCCCAAAGCCTGGACAGATAAAGATCAACCTGCAGGGAACCTGACCGGACTGCAGATATCTGACGGCTTGTGCCTGACCAGTGTTCGAAACCGGCCGGGCTTTCGACAAAGCCGGGCCGGCCCGCCTTAGCGCGGGCTTTATGGTGAAAAAGCCGGGCCTGCCTGCGGGCTTTCGGGCCGGTTGAGAATCCATGACGGTACGAATTCACTTACTGAATACTAATAATAGCGGTTATTTTTTCGTTGGTCGTCCTCGAACTAGTGACAATAGTGGGAGGTAACAGTATCCCATAGGGTGTTTCGCCCCTGATTTTCATGTTTCAGATATGCAGCCTGGCCCGGAGGCTTTTGGAAAGCCTGCAGGCTTTCAAACTATAAGCCCGGCCGGCCCCCCTTAGCGCGGGCTTCCAAATTACCGGCCCGGCCTGGCCTGCCAAAGCCGGCCCGAACGCCCGCGAGTCGGCCGGGCCCGTTTCGAACACTGTGCCTGACCCGCATATGCATGCAGATACCTCCATATACCTTCAGATATCTGACGGCTTTTGACTGACCTAAATTTCTCTGCATATCTAATAGTTATACACTTGGTTTGTCTGCTCGATGCATTGTTATTGGTCGGGTGAACTTGCCACGTGGCGCGTGTCAGATACAGTGGCACATACAGTGGCGGATATCCACATGTTGACTCAGGATTTATCCTGAAGACATAGAAGTTATTAGAATGCCATCGAAGCTGCTAGCAAGGATTGGAGAATGCGCTGAGTCATTTGTGTAGACTCATTCACAAATTTTCACTCGCCACCTGCCATTCGCCACTGCCGGCGCCACTCTACTATCTCCAGCGAACTTCAAATTTCTTAGGCATATAAAGGCATGGATTCTACCATTAGATAGTTCGGTAGACAATCACTTTTGTACGATAGATAATTCAATCTCTCTTTGTACTCGATCACTCAACAATACAGCAGACACAGTGGCAGATATACAGTGGAGGATATACAGTAGCAGATATATATACAGTGGCAGATACACAGCGGCAGATACAGTGCCAGATAAACAGCACCGGATAGCACCGTCGAATAAACAGCAGCGGATACACAGCGGCAGATTCAGCAGCGGATATACAACACAGCAGATACAGTGGCAGATACACCATGGCAGATATATATACAGTGACAGGTATACAGCCAGATATACAGTACCAGGTCAGGATAAATATTCACAGCGGCAGATATACAGAAGTAGTTCAAGATACACAGCACGATATACACGGCGGCAGATACACGGCGGCAGATACACAGCAGCGGATACACAGTGGTAGATGAACAGCAGTAGATACAGTAGTGGATATACAACACGGTAGACACAGTGGCAGATACACAGTGGCGGATACACAACGGCGGATACACAGCAGCAGATACACAGCAGCACCAAATCAAGATACACGGTGGTGGATAGACAGCAGAAGTCTAGGTGATCTGCCTGATATCGTAACAAGTCCACCATGCTCAACGTTTCGAATCCTGGGGGCTGCAAAGCCGCCACCGATGCTAGTATGGAAATATAGTGGTACTCGTCTTCCGTTAGCTCATTATCATACTCGTGTTATTCGCAGGCACTCAACCTATTCTCAGTTTTTATAGGCATCTCACTCTCAACTTTGACTAAGGGTTCTCTAGAGCATGGTAGCTGTGAGTTGTATATATCTTCAGAGTTCTTTCATCTTTTAATCCTTATTCACACAATTTTAGCGCTAACATGATACGCCTAAAAGTGCCGTCAGTGTTTCTACGCGGCCCGGCCTCCATTTAAAAAGCCGCAAAAAGCCCGGGGGTCGTCACGGTCACGGCCACCCATAGATAAGGGCGGCCGCGTCTGGCCGCTTAGGAACACTGGGTGCCGTTATGGAAATGCTTCCGTGAAAATGTAGAGTGACGCTTTAAGATACTTTTGATGCTTTTTTAAAATGCCTTTATGATGCCTTCTCATTGCATCTGCGTCTACTTCTTCTGTACGGATTTGTGTAAGACAACCCCTGCCCTTTGACTTGGCTCCCCTTTGTAGCCTAGTTCACTGGACAATAATTGGACCTGCCAATTTCAGTCCAATTGAATCCGCGCGTGTGCCTCCAATTGATGTGTTGTATGCATGAATTATGCATTGCAATGGCACTGTCACTTCCATAATTAAATGATGTTTGGTCGCATGTTGTTGTTGTTTTTTCATACTGTATGCACTCTTAATAGAGTATGACAGGACCTGATCTCCCCTCAATGTTTGGTCGCATTTTTACAACGGCCTTTCATGTTCTAAAGCAGCTACCTTTTCACTGACAAACTTCGACTACCTGCATCTGTGATATCAGCAACTTCTATTCACCATGACGCTATTACACTGGTCTCCCTGCGGCTAAACCAATCGATTCGGTCTGATATGCAATCTGTATGTAAAATAAAAAACAAAGCAATGGCTAGGATCAGCACCAATCAAGCACTGCATATTTTCCCCCCCAATCAGATTACTCGGTAGCACACCTATATTCTTGATTCTCTACCATATAAGACACCGCAATTACTCTCACGTCTGCAGCCGTGAAGCACATATTGGGATACCAGTACGTCGTAAATATAACCTCTTTCTGTGCTACTTGCCACCCCACAGCATTTTCAGCCGCACAGTTGCGCTAAAAGCTCCCATATTGTCACATACTCGCTTGATGACCAAATATAACTATCGCCAATATACCTCGGTAGGTTGAACAAGATTGTACGCCTTCCACAATGACTCAACGGCGTACCCGCTCATCTGCAGCTCGAGAGTCTACTACTCCACGGGCAGACATAGCGTCTGCCCAGATATCCCAGAGTACACCTCGCAACACTCCATCAAGTTTAAGGCAACAGGCCATCGATACGAACTCCAGATCTCGGAAAAGAAAATTCAGGCAGACACCAGACACTGAACGATCGGCAAGAAACACCAAGCGTGTGGTCACCAAGAGCAGCTTTCTTGCCGTCGGCACAAGCCAATCTGGTTCTGACGAACCCACAAGTTCAAATTCGCGGCCAAAGTGTTTTCGGATATCCGGTGTTCCATCAACTTGGAGTGAGAACGACCTTTTGGACGCTGTTCACTCCGCTGATACATCCCTCACGAGTCAAGATTACCGACCATCACTCTACCCAGCATGTTGCGGCATCACTCAAACAGCATTGCTTAACATTGATATTTATACTGAACACTTACAGTCTCAGAGCCATTTACAGGTCTCGGAATCGGACAGCAGAACAGCAGCTCTTCTTACCATTGACAGCCATTTCTATAATCTAACACCTTTGAACGTCCCCTCAGGTGAAGTAGTTGCAGAGTTAGTTGTTTATGTCTGCCGAAGGTACTTGCAATGCTGATGTTAGAGCTATAGTGTTATTGCCGTAACCTCCCTAGCTGGCCATTCATATGAATCCTGGAGGAGCCTAAAAACTAATCAAATGTGGTTGAAAGACCTTCTCCCATATGATGTTAAAAATATTCGGATTATGTCGTACGGTTACGACAGCAGTCTTGCTGGGGAGAGAAAAACCGACAACAGACTGCTGGATTACCAACGGCTATTTATCCATGAGATAGAAAATGCTAGGAGCTCAGTTGAAGTGAGGGCATTAGTCTAGGTTGTTGTGTTGCATGTTCTAACTGTGTTTAATGAAGAAATACCGACCGATCATATTCATTGGGCATAGTCTTGGTGGCATTCTTATTTTGCAAGTAGGTGTGTTGTACCGTGAGAAGCGTATCTGAAACTCACAAAGCACTCCAGGCATTGATCGAGGCTAGACGCAATCCATCTCATAAGCACATTTTGGATTCAACTTATTCCATCTTCTTTTTTGGGACTCCACATCAGGGCATGCAGATCAGCTATTTGGAAGAGATGGTGTATGAGTTCGGCATCAATGAGACGGCTAGGTATGACCTACTCAGACAATTCAGAGAAGGCTCAGAATTTCTTGAAAACCAAAAAGAAGAACTCAGCTACATCTGGATGGAGTATAAGCCGAAAATTGTCAGCTTTTATGAGACTGTGCCGATGGAAACAATAGCAAGGGTAGGGCTCCGGCTGGCTAACAGTAGCTCTGGTAAGCAAATTTAACTGTCTTTAGTCAGGTTCGGGCAGATATGAGAGAGAAAGGATTGAGTCTCAAATGGTGCAGAGGTTTTCTGCGCTGTTATATATTCCCACTGAGGAGCGAGTTCCAGTGGACGAAAACCATACGAATATGGTCAGATTTGTGTCTGCAGAGGACCGAACCTATCGAATTGTAGTAAGATATTTGAAGGAATGGGTTGAGGATATTACAGGGAGCTGTGGTATATATGTGCCTTTCAGACCGCAGCGAAGATGTAAACTAAAGTCTACTGTGCAGCTGCCACAAAAAGGGCTCGAAATCTTCAAAGTACGTTCCTCTGCTAGACATATAGCACTTGTCGATAACCATGAGATGGAATCTAGGTTCCAAAGTCTATAGCGACTGTCTGAAAAGTTTAAAGCCATCAGACTACGAAAGCTACCGCGACGATCTCTTGTTGAGGAAACACAAAAATACCTGTACATGGCTGCTGGACGACAAGAATTATAGGGATTGGTCCGAGGTACAAGGCCAGGCAATTCTCTGGATTTCTGGAGATCCAGGCTGTGGAAAGAGCATCTTGTTATCATTTCTGACCACAGAAATCATCCGCGACAAAGGCCACCAGCTTTACCTGGCTTATTTCTTCTGTGATGACAAGGATGAACGATTAAGGACTGCTCATGCAATCCTGATGAACTTGCTTACCCAGCTTTTAACTCAGGTCCCAGATGTGATTGTGCACTTTTCGGCTGAAATAGAGTTCAATGCTCGAGAAGAGAAAACATCTTGGTCCTTCGGTATGCTATGGCGGGTCTTTAAGCGAATTATAAATGATGCTAGCATTGGGAATGTGTATATTCTAATTGACGCTCTTGGTATTCAATCCTATTCAAACATGCATTGTTAGTAGCTAACGATTCTAGATGAATGCGAGAAGGAATCACGCACAAAGTTCTTGGACCAGTTGCACCATGTTCTTTGCGATCACACCATTAGACGATTCATTAATTTCATCATTACTAGTCGCCCACACATCCCAATTGCATCCCATCTAACTGATGTCATACAATTACCACTTGTTGCCGAAAACTTGAAAATCGATATAGCAGCATTTGTTGAAGCCAAAGTTCTTAAAGAACTGCAGTTGGTAGGTAGCCTCGGTGAGGAAGTGCAAAAGGCTTTTATAGATGGTGCCAACGGAATGTTTCTCTGGGTTTCACTAATATTGAACGATCTCAAAAACCCCTCGAACACAACACCTCGGGCTATCCGGAATACTCTCAAGAAGCTACCACCTGATCTTCCAGGTGTATATATAAACATCATGCGCAAGATTCGAAAGGAGGACGAAACAGCTGCACAACTTATTCTTCGATGGGTGGTGTGGGCATTACGTCCCTTGAGACTACAAGAGTTGACAATTGCTATTGCTATTCTTCCGAGACACACTTCTATGTCCTCGATGGAAGATGACATGTATCTAGACATGAGGCGGGTTCTTCGAATTGTTTTTGGACCAATGCTTAGAATTGAAGACGATGATACGGTTCACCTAGTTCACCAGTCAGCCAAGGATTTCCTCGTAAGTATGAATACACCGAACCAGGGGGGTGTGTATAGTGATTTACTACACACTTTCGCCCTCTCATCAGCAAAGTCCAACCTGCAGTTGGTCACGTCTTGCTTGGCATATCTCTCTTTCGACGAATGTGAAGATGGGCCAGTCACTGGTGAATACAAGTTGGATAAAAATGTTCGAAAAAATATGAAAATTCTAAAACGCAAACTCCCATTTCTGGACTATGCTGCAACTCATTGGTCTGAGCATGCAAGACAGGCCGACCGCAGTGATGATCAGATTTTGTTTCGCACATTCCAGAAACTAGCAGATTCCCGACAAAAAATGAATCTCGCATACCAAATATTCATATTCTCACGTGATGAGAGGTTCAAGAAAACAGAACCGCTTCAAATTGCATCTTCTCTGGGACTTACCGCATTGGCTGAAAAGCTTCTGAGTCACGGCACCAACATCAATGCTCAGGGCGGCCGTTACGGAAACGCGCTCCAGGCAGCTGCAGAGGGAGGCCACGAGGCTGTGGTTGGTCTCCTATCTGCCCATCCAGCTCTCATTATTACCAAGCCCATCTTAATGGCAATTGTAGCAAGGGCAAAACGTGGTAAGGAAGTTATGGAGGTTTTGCTATCAGTTCGTCCTGACATCGAGATCACTGAGCCTATCATCACCGCGGCGGCAAGGAACAATCAAAATGCAAAGGAGGTGATGGAGATGCTGCTGTCCGCTCGTCCCAACATCGAGGTCACCGAGCCCACCGTCACCGCAGCGGCAAGGAACGATCGATGTGCGAAGGAGGTGATGGAGATGCTGCTGTCTACTCGTCCCGACATCATGATCACCGAGCCCATCATCACCGCGGCGGCAAGGAACGATCAATGTGCCAAGGAAGTGGTGGAGATGCTGCTGTCCGCTCGCCCCGACATTGAGATCACCGAGCCCATCATCACCGCAGCGGCGGGGAATTGGAACAGTGCCACGGAGGTTATGGAGATGTTACTCTCCGCTCGTCCTAATATCCAGATCACCGAACGTATCGTGACAGTCGCAGCAGGGAACGGTAGAAGCGGCAAGGGTGTGATGGAAGTGCTGTTGTCCACTCGTCCCGACATCGAGATCACCGAGCCTATCATCACTGCGGCAGCAGGGAATTGGAACAGTGCCACGGAGATTATGGAGGTGTTACTCTCCGGTTGTCCTAAAATTGAGATCACCGAGCGCATCATCGCAGTCGCAGCAGGGAACGGAAGAAGCGGCAAAGGTGTGATGCACGTGCTGCTTTCCGCTTGTCCATACATCGAGATCACTGAGCCCATTGTCATAGCCGCAGTAAGGAACGAGCACTGTGGCAAAGAGGTCATAGATGCGCTGCTTTGCGCGCGTCCCAACATCGAGATCACTGAGCCCATCGTTAAAACTGCAGCAAGAAATAGGAATTGCGGCATGGAGGTGATGAAGACGTTACTCTCCACCTGTCCCAAAATCAAGATCACCGAGCCCATCGCCATAGCCGCAGCAGGGAATGAGGATTGCGGGAAGGAGGTGATGGAAATGCTGCTTACCACTCGTCCCGGCTTCGAGATCACCGAGCCCATCCTTAGAGCAGCAGCAGGGAACTGGGTGAGCGGCAAGGAGGTGATGGAGATGTTACTCTCCACTTGTCCCAAAATCGAGATCACCGAGCCCATCGTCGTAGCCGCAGCAGGGAACGAGGACTGCGGGAAGGAGGTGATGGAGATGCTGCTTACCACTCGTCCCGACATCGAGATCACCGAACTCATCGTCACAACCGCAGCAGAGAACAGTAAAAGTGGTAAGGAGGTGATGGAAGTGCTACTTCCCGATACTCCTAACATTGAGGTCACTGAATCAATCGCCAAAGCTGCCGCACAGAGCGGTAGCGCAAAAGGGATGGAAATGCTGCTCTCCGTATGTCCCAACATTGAGATCACCGAGCCTATCATCACTGCGGCGGCAGCGAACGAGGACTACGCGATGGAGGTGATGGAGGTACTGCTCTCCGCCCGTCCCAATATCGAGATCACCGAGCCCATCATTACCGCGGCTGCAACGAACTTGAACAGCAGCAAGGAGGTGATGCAGCTGCTGCTGACTGCGCGTCCCAACATCCAAATTACGGAGCCAATTATGATCACTACAGCACGGAGAGGTACTTGGAGGGGGATGGAAATGCTGCTCGCTGCCCGGCCCAACATCGAGATCACCGAGCCTATCATCACTGCGGCAGCAAGGAACTTGGACTTCGCCAATGAAGTGATGGAGGTACTGTTCTCCGCCCGTCCCGATATTGATATAACCGAGGCTATCGTTGCAGCCGTGGCACACAGAGGTTACGGTATTGGGATGAGAACGTTGCTTTCGGCTCGTCCTGACATTGAGGTTACTGAGTCCATCATTACTGCGGCGGCACAGAACAGGGATATAGATGTGGAGGTGATGGAGGTGTTGCTGTCCGTCCGACCCGATATCGAGATCACCGCGCCCATCGTCATAGCCGCGGCAGCAAACCATCGCAGCGGCAAGGAGGTGATGCGATTACTAATTGAGGGTGTTGGAAATTATAGCGTCCACCTAGCCTCTGTACAAGCGGCAGCCTACTTTGGAATGCTTGATCATACTAAAAGTCTACTTACGGCGTGCAGCAAAATGGCCCTAGATAGGGAATACGTGGAACTTGTGCAAGCTGCGGTGGAAAGTGGCATAACCGATATACTTAAAGTTTTCCTAGATTTTGGTGGAAACTATTCGAGTCCGGACGAGCACAATTGGACAGCGTATATGACTGCATCTCAGTCCCGGAACGCTTTCGCAATAGAAAAATTCACGGGGATGATCCCTCCGTCATTCAGTTCAGTGCTTCCCCCAAGAAAGTGGGCTGGTGATCAAGTATGTGGATCGATTCAGTTGCAAGGGAATGGTGTAGTATTACTGTATTCTGGTAAGGCCGAGCATAAACTTAACCCTTAAAGCTAATATAGCCTAGGTTCATTAGCTGGTTCACGGTGTTCCGTTAAGGGCGACCATCCGTTCCCTCCTGGATATCTCGGCACAAACTATTTCGAAGTAACTGTAGCGGATTCGTCGTCGGAATTGTATGCCATTATCCAGAATGCAAGATACGCGTATGTCTGCTGATTAAACTAGGGAAATGGGAGTTGGATTTTGCGGTGAACATATCTTACAGAGTAATATTCCACAGAATTTTTGTTTTTCATCAGTATACTTCTCCACAGGGGTCCGTTTACAACGTAATAAACCACCGTACAAACGAGCAAACTACGGTCCGACATACTCGAGTGGCGATGTGATCGGGTGTGGGGTAGATTGGAGCAGTGAAAGCTATTTCTTCACTCTCAACGGAAAGAAGCATAGTAAGTTTCGTCTATTTCCGGGAATGGGCCACAAATTGAACAGTACTATCAGAGACCATAAAAATAAAAAATGGCGAACTCTTCAAGAGAAGACTCTATCCGCTAGTTTCGTTTGAAGGAAAATTCGATACTACGATCCAAGGAAATTTCTGCGGCCCTTTCAAGTACACTCTCTCTTAAGAGGAGTAAGGTTACAGTGTTTGGAGTAATTGAAGTGATTGGAGTAGCTTTATAGAACGTTCAGCTGGAATTTACACAAACGTACGCTTTTCTTTTCGGTGATGGACTTGAGCTGAGAAGAGCAGAACAGCGTGTAGCTAGCAGTTTCTCTTGAGTTTCGTTTGTCTTTGTGTTTGTGTGCTACCATTCATTGCGGTTTACTTTCGTTTGTAAAAGGAGAAGAGTAGAAGGAGAGGAGCTCTCCCACCTTGCCAGCCACCAGGATGGGAAGGGGAATTGGGTACTGCCATACTATGGTTAAAGTAAACGCAGAATGATCAAAACAAACTGAAAAAACACTTTTCTTTTGTACTATAGATTCACTATCTAGCCCTGTTTGGAATTAAATGAAAGCTTGGGAGCGATTGGGTATGTATTCCTTATCTACATAGTATACGGGCGAGTGCCGCGTTGATTAAGTCGAATCGCAACGTCAGTAACGACGGATCGTCGATTAAACAACCATAAATGCACTACACAGATTGTGCAGTACATAACATGTCCTCTTCAACATTAATGTTGCGCTTAGGTGGTTGTGGTATCCATTGATATGCAGATTTAACGATTGCTCCCGTCCGGGGGTGGACTAGTCCAGACCGGTTTAGACTAGTTTAGTCGGACCTTGTTGCTCGACGAGACAAGACCGAGACCTACCTTAGACCGAAATAGTCCAGAATGGCGCAATCATTCGGCAGATTCGTATGGGGAATAATTACAACCAACCAACCAAACTACAGCACAACCATAGGGCGCTGTATTACTGGTACAGCCGTGATGTTCATTATCTGATTCAGCATGGCAACATTCTTTATAGTAACGGTGGGTGAGGTTGGGTATTAATTGCAATAACTACTCAGTTCCTGAACGAAGCTTTTGGGTCAATCTAACGATTATTTGTCGACCACAACTGCATTATCACTCGTAAAACAGCAGTTGGGGCTGCAAACAAAAATTGTGGTATAAATAATACCTTTGGATCGGCGCTGCTGCAAAGTGCTGCAGGGTACCGAATTCGGAGTGTATGTAGGTACATATGTAAAGACCATCCGATAATCAGCTGGCGCTGGCCGCCGGATAATTTTTTCAAGCAAAGCGGTAACCCGCATACGTACCGATCGAGCTCACGGGCGCATAATTACGTCACCTCTCCCACTCACACCATCAGGTTAGAGACCAAAGATCAAAACATGGGCTATCTTTTGACAAACTAACCTGAGGTAGTATCATAGAAGTAGCGGTACATCAAACAGTATAGAAGGTCGCAGGTGTGCAAACAAATTGCACGAGATTTATTGCTGCTTATCACGAACTTTCGAAAGAATTTAGTGAGACGGATCTCACTAAGTGTCGGGGACGAAGATGAAAATCTTAAATGATTTACGAGAAAGAAACGAACTCCTGTCGCGACCTTGTTAAGGCAAATTGATACCGCTACGATCCGTGTTAGTGCCTCGCTTAACACATTCATAATTGCGGTACATCCCCCCGCATGCTCTGTCTTATCAGTCACCCATACCAAGCCCGAGGCTTCCGGAGAAGCAGGTACTGTACCAAGCCCGTGGCTACCGAGTTTGAAGCCCGAGAGCGATCCGCTAAGTTGGCTGGATCACGCTTTGCTTCTTGGGCTGCCGCTATCATGTTGTTCGGCTGGCATCGTATCGATCAGTCGGCGTCGTGTCTGTCGATTTGTCAGTGTAGCGTCGAATATATGTAGATAAATAAACGTAGTGGGCTCGCCGGTTGTTAGTATTCTCCATCGAAGTTTCTGCTCCAGCTGTTTAATACACCATCCTCCCCGTCATCATCACCCACCATCGTCAGCGCCACGTTCCAGGCGGAGAGGTCAGACTCGGCGCAGTTAGTGTCGGTAGTAGTGTTCGTGTTGTGATAGATCTCAGTCAGTCTCTGTCCGGGATAATATACCTTGAGCCCTCCACTGACAGTGTATCTGTGTTGGTTTCCATAGCCTTCTCGTTTTGCATCTAGGCGACGACTCCCTCAATTCTCTAAAGCTTTTCCAGTTCGCATTCCGGGATAACTTCTGTTGCGTTGTCATTGTCAAAGTCATTCCGAACAGCTTCGATCTCATTGCATGGCCCGAGTATCCCGTAGCTTGAATTCGATCTTGTACTAGTGTCAATCACGCCTCCAGCTCATCCCATTGATACGTCGTTCGGATACCGTTTTCTCTTCTCGTGTTGGTGTAGGTCCTCTCGATCTGCGTATTTGTTCTCGAGTCGTCGCAACAAAAGCAACGGAATCGAGGCGATGACGGCAGTGGGGTCGGTGATGTCGGAGAGGTAGATGATGCCGGAGGAGGTTGTAGACGACGGTGCTCGGTGAAGGACGGAGTAGCTGAGACACAGAGTAGACAGGGTGGTAAGCGATGGCACGAAGGAGGCACGAGAGCGGAGACGACAGGAGGACGGACGGGATAGACGACGGCAGAGTAGACGACGGCAGGAGGCAATGACTTAGGCAAGATGCGCGTAAACGAGGGCGGAGTATATGAAGGCGAAGGAGTAGACAAGGGCTGAGTAGGGACGAGGTATCGGAGGAGAGACGGCACCGGATGTGGGAAGGCTTGAAATGATGAAGCGATTTGAGGCAAATTCCCTCCTGCTCTTCCTATATTCCGTAAGAAGCGAAACCCACTAGGTAGTTATGTCAGGTCCGGGTGGATGCTAGTGTCCGCCCAATCCTGATGTGCCTCACAGGGAGACATCAAAAGGCCAGGGATGGAATGGTATATACAATGCCTAGCTATGAAGGCATAGACAATGGGCACAGATGAGTGAGAGAACGACGAGAATAGCTGTCGACAAGGGAAAGACGCGAAGACGATCGAGAGCAGTCGAAATAGAAATATCGGCTTTGGTGTTGACGTGGTGATAAAATAAAATCTGGGGAGTTGATGAAGTGGAATGGAATGGAGGATGCCGACGATGCGGGGTTACAAAAGGCTCAAGGGTGCAAAAACAATTCTAACACGTATTCTTTTGGAGCTTCATATTTTCGGATATGCCGGTGCGCAGCCAAGGAAGGTGCGATCGAAGAGCTGCCATGCCACATCGACCGATCCAGGGCTCGCGATCGGTGAACGACATCCCGGCGATCTCTGGAAACGGTAAGTGAACGCAAAAAATTTCCCAGAATGTGTACTGCTTGAAAGCATGGCCCTTGCAACAAGTAAAGCTCGCATGCCAGCCCCTTCCTGGTGCGGGAATGAATACCCGCCCCAGGGAGGGGCTGGACGACTTAGTCGTCGGTGTTACTCCGAGGTTCAGAGAGGCAACGAACTCCCGAACGCAACACCGAAATCAAAAAAGGTTTTCGGTCACAGCCTATGTAGGTAATAACTGCTCTAGTAGTCTGCCTGCACTTGACCGAAATTGTTTGTGTGTGGTGGAAGTGCCCTCAGTGATGGCCAATGCTTCACTCAGTGGTAGGCCGAACTTGGGTCTATCCTGCATGACATTAGGGGATAAGCTGGAGTACCTCCACCACACACAAACAATTTCAGTCAAGTGCAGGCAGACTACTAGAGCAGTTATTATCTACATAGGCTGTGACCGAAAACTTCTTTTTAGATTTTCGGTGTTCAATTTGAGTGTTCAATCCTCAGAGTTGCACCGTAAAACTGATCACGTATTCGGTGACGTAAATCGTCCAGCCCCCCCTGGATCGGGCGGGGGCTGGTACACGAGCTTAGCAACAAGTCAGGGATTTCTTAAGCTGGTGTCGTCGGCACTGGTACTCGGCTTCGGGATCCGGTTGTGATACTCGGCTTCGCTATGTATGGTCTTTTCTCTGTATATAAACCTGCAATTTTCTCTGTCTTTAGATCGATAGACAATTGAGCTTCTTCGTTCTTTCTCTTTTGCTCTCAACAAATACCGCCCGGGATGGCGTGATTTTGTCATCCCAAATCCCGTCCCCGGATGGGATGATTGCACCTGATAACCATCCCGTTACCATCCCGTGGTTTTCACTACTCTCCCAACCTCTGACGAAATGGTTGAATCGGGTGAGGCAGTCAGAGTCGGAGGATTCAGGTTGGAAGTTGTTGCTTTGATGTCGAGGATCTCGAGGAGCAGCCGGCATAGTCGAGACATCGCCACTGGTCGGTACAATCAGTGGACGTGGGACGCGCATTTCCCCAGGTACATACTTCCATAGGCCTTGCCCACGTTGTAGGGCTTCCACTTCAACGGCCCATTGACTATAGTTGCGCTCAGTGAGCTTCCTGGCGGTGATCGAGGTCGACATTACGAGTAGTCGACGAGGTGCTCGGGGTCAGTGCTCGAGGTCGGAACCCTAGGCTTCGTGGTGCTAAAGTTCGTACATGAGACTTCGGGCATGCTCGAGGGCGTACTCGAGACTTCATGGTGCTCAAGGTAGACTTAAGACTTCGGGGTGCTCAAGATCGTACTTGAGACTTCAGAGGTGCTCGAGGTGGGAGTACTCGAGACTTCGGGGTGCTCAAGGTAGACTTGAGACTTTAGAGGTGCGATTTTGTGTCGAATCGCTTGGTTACGAAGTTCTGTCGATCAATAGGAGATTCAATATATAGATGGAAGCCGGGCTCATAACCTGTTGAATGAATGAGTGCGTTGATTGTTATGATAGATACAGGTTCAGATAGTGTGTATATATACCAGTAAGAACGGACTTCAAGCACTTTCGCCTACAAGCAGCGACATTCGCCGACTGGGTGAAATCTCGGAGAAGGCTCTCGAAGGCAGTCACTTCGCTGACTTTGAGAGCTTCAGGGCTAAACCTTGAGTCTAACCTTGAGTTAATGACTACCGTCAACACAACCACCACCGGGACGACCACCGGGACGACCACCGGATGCCTAGTTCCGGTAGCCGCTAGTCCCCTATAGATACCGGTACGGGCCCTAGGGCCGCCGACATTAGCCCCGGACAGATCAGTCCTCCAAAATCATGCCCCAGGACGAGACGGCGACCCCAGGCCCCGAAAGACTATAGTCGCCCCGGACCGCTGGGAAGCCTGGGAGTGGCAGCTATCATTCGCTCGCTTGCAGTAGGTGGAAGTAAAAAATTCTGGAAGTTTGGAAACTGCCTAATTCTATTGACCATTTCATCCAGCTCTAGGCTTATAGTATGTTCTAGTGCATCCACGGAGGCGGTTCATCCGCGGAGTACCCAGTCAGTTCCCTGAGGCCCACCTTCCGTGAACTGACTAGGTCGTTCGTCGAGTCCGTACCCGCCTCCGTGAACTGGCCGGTTCGTTCACGGAGTCAATCAAAAATTACAATTACTCTGCTCTGCATCCATATATGCGTATGCACTGCCATGGAGGTACATTCAACTAGCTCTATCCAGCTGAATTCAATCAGCGCAACTGCGTACATTCAGCGCAGCGCACCTAAATGCGTTCAGCACAGCGCAACGAAGTACGTTCAGCGCAGCGCAACTGTTCTGTGCGAAGATCGAGACCACACTTCATTTCCATGGCCGAGACGGTGGTGCACAGTGTACAAATACTAGAGCTTCTACAGCGCTACTCGGTACTTTCAATCTCGAACGAAACAGAAGTACAGTTCCACCTAAGCCAAGCAACAATGAATAATGCCGTCAAGCAAATACACAAGGAGATGCATGTGAGCGTACTGATCCCACATACTGCCGATAAGAGTAGCGATTTGACAGAACTGAATACTATGGATAGGGAGGTTCTCGAGGAGGAAGAGGTCACTGAGGAGGAAGAGGAAGAGGAAGGGGAGAAGGAGGGAAATGAGGAAGATATGGTCTCAAACAATGACACGGAGCACAGTATAATTATGGTTGCGCCACGATGTCCAGGACGAAGCCGATCGTAGGGCGTATTTATAATTATTGATTGACTCCGTAAACGAACCGGTCAGTTCACGGAAGGTGGGCCTCCGTGAACTGACAGGGTACTCCGCGGAGGAACCGCCTCCGTGAATGGACTACAACATAGTATGACGTCGAGAGGAACGTGGAGCTGTAACTTCGATAGAAGTCAAGGGTAAGCTGTTTGATGCATCCAGCTCATCGCGGAGTTTTTCAAATTCTTCTACTACATCTGAATTCTGCTCTCTTTGGTCAGTAAGATCTGTTCTAGTTTCGAATGGAGATTGGCTATAACCCCTCCACCGAGTTCCAAAAGTTGAACGGCATCCGCTGTAGGTTTTCTAGGTTGAAGGGCTACAGCAACAGTATCACAAGTCAGACCTGCGTACTCCTTTACCATGCGTTGCTGATCCTATTGGCCTAGAGACGAGCAACTGATGAGAAGAAACAGATAAATCGCACTCTTCGAAATTTCGCTAGCGTCTGCCCAATTGTGATCTTTTACGAGGATGGTAGATGTTGTGATTGCTGCATTAATACGACTAGCTAGAGCCGTAGAATGAAGAGTAACACCTTCTCTGAAATAACAAATCGCACACTCGTAATCATGCTGGTCCCCTTCCTGTTTGTATCTCGAGATCAGTACTTGCCCAAATTGTTCGTACCTGCAAGTCGGTGGTGGTGGTCAACGGGGACTGCGCCCACTGCCTCTTCAATCCCTTGAATCACCCGCTTCAGGTCGTCCAGGTCATCTGTGTGTTTGAATCTCCAGTGCAGCATGGCACCCACCTTGCTCAAGCAGTTAGCTCGATCGGGGTGATCTAAGGGAGTTGCCGCAAAGTGCGTCCTCAGCCAGTAGAATTGGCCGCCATAGGTCGTATTGGTGTCCTGTGTACTGGAATCTTCGGCCCAGCATGGTTGTTGTGATAATGAAGGGGAGAACCGTGTGTACTGGCTATAGAGCGATAACTGTCTAGGTACAGGTCTAAAGGTCCAAGATGCGTAGGGAACGGGAAGAGTAAAGTGTGAAGTCTAAAAGAGCAGTTACGAACCTTATCTATCAACAATGGTACCTAAATTGATCATATTGCCCACTCGATCGAGATCGTCCTGTGAAGATGCAACCTCTGCATCCTCGGCCCGCAAACCGCGGAACGTCGGTTATCGAGGTCGCCTATACGCTCAAATCTCAGTCTCAACATATTACTAAGATTGTGCAAGCAGCCAGCTCGATCAGGGTTATCCGGGGAGTTGCTCCTAGCGCCTCATCAGTCAACCAAATCACCCGCTGTAGGTCAACTAGATCACCCGCGCGATAGAATTTTATGCTTAATAGGTAGCTCTAGCTTCTTATGTGTACCGCTCTGTTGGCATAGTCAATGGTGCATGCAGCTATCGCTTCCTCACCGGGCATTAACCCCAGCTCCAGATCATCTAGGTTTCCTGTCTGCTGCAATCTCCGATGCTCACATTACTCAGAAGGCCAGCGCGACCAGGATGGTCTAGGGGGGGTACCGTTATTGCTACTTTAAGATAGTGATTGCTTCCTGAAGGTCATCCAGGTTCCCATTGCAACTATATCTTTTAAATTAGGTATGGTGGCGGCTTCGCCGCCCCCTTCGATAAAAAAGAATCCTAAACCTCAAAACCCATGATATCCAGCCAGCTCTCAGCCGGATTACATTACGTCCAGCCAGCCAAGAGCCAGCCCATCAAGAGTGCGTCCAGCCAGCGCAGAGTTAGCCCGTTCAGATCACGTCCTGCCAGCCGAGAGCCAGCCCGTACAGCCAGCCAAGAGCTAGCCCGTACAGATTGCATCCAGCCAGCATCCAGCCAGCCTGTGCAGATCGCATCCAGCTAGCCAAGAACCATATCAGAGTGAGTATGTCAGGGTTGTCTAGATCGTCTCCAGCCGGCCAAACGTCAGCCCGTCCAAATCATATTCAGTTGACCAAGGTCAGCCCGTCCAAATCATATTCAGTTGACCAAGAGTCAGCTCATCCAAATCATCTCAAGCTGGGCAAGTGGCAGCCTATCTTGACCATGTCCAGCAAGCAGAGAGCTAGCCCGTCCAAATCGTATCCAGCGAGCTGAAAGTGAGCCCATCTCAATTGTCTCTAGTCTGCAGATAGCCAACCTATCCAGAGCACGTCCACCCGTCTCGATCGTCACCAGAAATTCGAGAGCCAACCCGTCCAGAGCACGTCCAGCCAGCCGAACCCGTCCAAATTATATCTAGCCAGTAGAGAGCAATCCGGTCTCGATCAGCTGCAGAAATTTGAGAGCCAGCCTGTCCAGATCGCGTCCAACTACCACAAGGCCAGCCCATCCAGATCATATCTAGCCAGCCGTGAGCCAGCCCTTCCAGATCGCATCCAGCCAACGCGTCTAGATCGTTTCCAGCAAGTTGAGAGCCAGCCCACCCAGATTGTGTCTAGCCAGTTCGGATTGCTGACCAATAGCAGTTGTGAGAGCCACCCTGAAGCAAAGCGCCACAGTTCACTAATCATGACCGAAAAAGACCATCTGCTAACAAATGAGCATTCTGTAATTTGCCACAGTAAGATGGTACGTACCACCATCAACCAATGAGAATGCTTCGAGCAGACAAACCAAGTGTATAACTATTAGATAACCTTTCGCCAAGGTTGTGAAAACAGGGAACTTCGATCACGTGTCCTGGCGGGGTTGTCACTAAAGCGTTCGCGGCCAGATGAATCGCAGCATCGAGGTAATTAGGATCATTAGTGGTGTGGGAGGCAAGGTCGGAAATTGTAGCAGAAATTGAATCAAGCGAACTTAGGAGATGTGTCATAGATGACTTTAAACCTGTTGGCATGAGATTTGGCCCGGTGGCTTGCGGCCTCCATTGGAGTCGCCTGCCCCCATGCCGAGGAGGAGGCCTAGCCTCGGCACTGATGCTCGGCATTGGGCTCCGGTTATCAAACTCTGCCTCGCCGAGTATGGTCTTTTCGTTGTATATAAGCCTGCCATTCTCTCTCTGTTTGGATCGATAGACAATACAGCTTCTTCGTCCTTTCTCTATTGCTCTCAACAAAACCGCTTCTAGGAATCGAGAATGCTAAGTATGTTAAGAATGTTGGAAATATTGGGAAAGGTGTTGGGTGACTGTAGAACATTTCCTCCAGCTGTTTTGATCTTACTCAGTTGCATACTGGCTTCGCAAAGGTCTTCTAGTTCTCCTGTCCACTCATACCTGGACACCAACCAGGCCATAAAGTTGCTCAGACAAACTACTGGGACAAAATTTTGCGGGATTGTAGCCGCTCCCTGTTCGGCCCGCCCATGTGATAGCTGCTTGAAGGTCATCTGGGTCTTTTGTCTGTTGATATCTCCTTTCGAACAGTGCACAAAGATTCTCCCAACAACGGGCTGGAATGCAGATGTCTACCGGTGCTTCCTCGAGAAGTGCTTCGGCGGTATGGAATAAATCATTGAGAAAGTCGATATCACCGCTTTGGGAAACAAGGCTGGCAATTGTAGCGGACTTGCGGCCGACGACGGTATGATAAGTTATTGCCGAAGCCAGATGCTTGTCGGCTCTAGAATCGGGCCTAAATGTCTTTGAATTGTCTTGTATGAAGTTAGTGCTGGTACACCAACGCCTGGGTCATACAACATTCGCGGAATTACAGTTGCGAAAATAGCGTGCGTGGTGATAGATTGGCTTGGACCGTGTCGGGTAAAGGGCTAAGAAGTTGATGCTCTGTGTTCACCCACAGTAAGTGATTGACGATGCCTTTTAACTCCCGGTTTGCGCTACACTAACTGCGGCATCACCATTACCTTCAAATTCAACCCGTAAACCATACTTTCCACTCTTTACTCTGTAATTTAAGATTTCTAAAGTATGCTATGCACCGAGATCTCCAGTAGGAGCCGCCAAGAATTCAGTACAACAAGTCCACGAACGTACCATACCATTAATTCACAGTCGAATCCAGTTAAGGATCTGCAAACGGGCTGAGCATAACCTCAAGTTAGTGCATGCAGAAACCACCCCAACCACACTCTATACGCTCTAGACATCTGCGCTAATGGCAGACAGTTGCGAATAATGTGAGCCCGCTGTGAATGGATGATGGATAATACAAGAGTGTTGGATTTAAGCAAACACGTAAGGGCAATGTGGTTGAGCAGCATTGCCCGGAACTATTGTATGTTGTTACTTTTAGGTAAATGTTAATTTACACTAAGATTTCTGTTACAGTTTAATATTGGGGCGCTAGGGAACCCCTGCACTGATAGAGTGAATGCAAACAAACAGGGGACTCTTTCAACTATAGTTGTTGTAATGTATACTATGTGATAAGACGCCGCTGAACACATCTTGGTGGTGCCGTCATCCGATTGAAGTTAACAGCACTGTTACCCCAGCAGCTGAACCCTATCATTGGTGACTACTGTAATCCTAGTAAGCAACCACCTTTGATGGTGTTTTTTTCTTTTTCTTCGACGACTCAGCCCCAGTGAGATGGATACGAGTACATACAGGGGTGAATCTTGCGCTATCAGACCCCATCGTTGATCACTACCAGTGATAAACTACAGACGATTTGAACAACCGTTGTTGCCTGTGAGAGTTAATGCTGACTGACTTACAGCATTGCTTCATATGCATGCACAAAAGTGCTGCACAGCAGGCTGCATAAGCGACTTGACATGAACCATCAGCTCAGAGCGGTGTTGATAAACACGCGGCATATGCGTTGCTTGATGCTAGATATTTGTCGGCAAAAAAATGGCTGAATCACTAATATGACGCTGAGGTATATTGATAAGACACTAGATATGCAATACCAAAATTTCACTAGCTTTTGCGCATACGACGCACTTTCTGCGACACTAGCCTCACCATTTTCTAGCTTCAGTGAACAAGGTCTTACACATTCACCGCATATTGTGTGCGCAGTTCAGCCCTTGTAGTTAACACCCGTCATACTACACGCATTTATACAGAGAGTTTGCGGTCCACGTTCAATGACTTGAATCGGTAGTAGCGGCTTCTTCGGTAGATACGCATACAGCTCGTAGGCACTACGATGAAGGTGTACAAAGTAATTTTTTTTTTGGTTGAGCGTAATTAGCCCTCTTGTATATACGCTCCGCGAATGCACCAGTCCACCCACGGAGGTGAGGTACACCCAGCGAATGAATTAGTCCATTCACGGATGGTGGGACTCCGTCAATGGACCAGTCTCTCCGCGGAGGAACCGCCTCTGTGAATGGACTAGAACGGTTTACGTAGCGCACCGTCGACAAGTCAACGTCGTCGTGCAACTACAATTACACTCTGCTCTATGTCATCATTTGAAACCGTCTCTTCTTCGTCGTTGCCCTCTTCCGCCACATTACCCTCCCTAGTGACCACTTCCTCTTCGAGAACCCCTCTTTTCTTGATATCCAGTTCGGTCAAATCACTCTCGGTGTTATCTTCCTCGCTAACCTCTGCAAAAGCAGAATCAATCTGTTCCCAAGTATCTCCTTGTGTATTTGTCGGTTGTGTGTCGAATGTGGGTAAATTAACGTAGCGGGCTCGCCGGGAATCGGTATTCTCTATCTAAGTAACTGCTCCAACCGGTCGATACGTCGTCATCGCCGTCGTGATCATCCCCATCGTCGCGTCATATTCCAGTTAAAAATGTCCGACTCGGGGCTGGCGGTTTCGGTGTCAGCGTCCGTGTCACGAACGGCCATAGTCGGTTTCTGTCGGGGATCACATACCTCGAGGCCTCCTCAGCCAGTACATCTGCGGTTCTTTCCATGGGCCTCTCGTTGTGCATCTGGGCGACGTCTCCCCTCAACTCACCAGTTCTATCCTGTTCGAATCCTCGAAAGGCTTCCGTTGCGTTTTCGTTGTCGTAATCATTCCGAACTTCGATCTCAGTGCGTGGCCCGAGTACCCTATAGCTCGAATCCGATTTTGTACTAGTAATAAATACCCCCCGAACTCATCCAGTTGATGCATCGTTCGGCTACCATGTTCTCGTCTTGTGTCGCTGTAGCTCTAATTTGTTCTCGAGTTGTTGTAAAAGCACCAGAATCGAGGCGACGACGGCAGTGGAGTAGGTAACATCGGAGAGGTGATGCCAGAGGAGGGTATAGATGACGGCGCATAGTAAAAGACGGAGTAATTGAGATACGGAGGAGACGGAGGAGACACGAGGGATGAGGACGCACGGAGTAAACCACGACAGAGTAGACGACAGCGGAGTAGACGACGGCAGAGTAGCCGACGGCAGAAGGGAGGCGACAGTTTAGACAACATGCAAGGGCGGAGAATACCAGGGTGGAGAAGTTTCGGAGGAGAGACGAGGTTTCGGAGGAGAGACGAGGTTTCGGAGGAGAGACGGCGTCGGTCGTCGGAAGGCTTGAAATGTTGAAGTGATTTGATGCATTCCCTTCAATTCTTCCTACACTCCGTGAGAAGCAAAACGCACTCGGTGGTTATGTCTGGTGTGGGCGGGTGCTAGTAGCTGGCGTGTCTGCCCAGACATGACGCGCTACTGGGGGGGACATTAGAAGGCTCGGTGCGGAATGATATAGGCGACGGGTAGAACAGGACAGAGTGCGATGATGAACAGCAGCGGAGGCATGGACAATGGGTGCGGATATGTGAGAGAATGACGAGAATAAGTGTCGAGGAGCGCGGACGCGAGCATGGTTGAGAGCAATAAAAGACAGCGATATCGACTTTGACCATGATGCTGTGTTAAAATGAAGTCTGAGGAGTCGATGTGGGGGGGATGGGATGGAGATACGGACAAGTCACAAACAGCTTAATGGTACAACAGCACTTCTGGCACGTATTCTGCGGGAGTACCGTATTCCCGCATATGCTGGTAGCGCTGCAGCTGACCAACAATAGAGGTGCGACCATGCCCCACCAACCGATTCCGGGCGCACTACCTGTTAACGGAATCTGGGCGATCTCTGGAAACGGCAAGCGAGAGTTTCCTAGAGTGGCCAAGAATGCGTAACGATGACCCTTGCAACACATCGGGGAATTCCGTAGTAGTACCACGAAACCCCCACATTAGCCCGCCTCTTATCGCTGGGGCAAGCGCCAGCTCGTCTACAAGCAGTACATAGAGATTATTTATATACTTGGGGTGTTGGTTAAAAATACAACAACGATCTAAGCAATCCTTCATTCATTTTGATCAGTCTGAACTTCAACAGCGTACCCGAGCTATGCCGAGGAAACCCAGCAGAAGATCTTCAACCTCGCGTCAAATTCCTTACCCTTCAACTCTACGCGAGGGAAACAGCGAAGTTACGGTATCTGCAGCAAGGTTACGTTCACCAGCCGGTGGATCGTCACCAAAAGCGACACGCTCGCTTCGAGCCTCCTCCATACCTAGTGCTGTTCGAGCTAATGATTTCCGCCCCTCTCCCGGAAGTTCAACCATGGACAACCATCGCAATTACACTGATTCTAGGCACACTGAATTCAGCAACTCTACCATTATCGGCGATGTGAATTTTCACAACGTTGGGTTAGTCTCTTCCGTGCCGGCATGTTGTGAGGACTTTTTCTAACCTGGTCCCTCTATGGCAGTCAAAATAAGCAGGACCGATACCTTTCTAAGCTCCCTTGTGCAGATGGAGCTACTTTTAATTCCCGAGTTTGGGAGCACGAGTCTCAATGCCTACCCGAAACTCGAGTTGACCTCCTCCAGCATATCACAACCTGGAGCGAAGATCCCAGCGGTGCATGCATCTTTTGGTTAAATGGCATCGCTGGCACTGGAAAGTCTACCATTGCTCGTACCGTTGCCCATACCTGGGCAGCTCAGAACCAACTTGGAGCAAGTTTCTTCTTCTCCAAAGGTAGGGGTGATCTAAGCCACGCTGCCAAATTTTTCACTAGCATTGCCGCCCAACTAGCAAATACCCTTCCCGCTGTTAAACCCTATGTCTGTTGTGCCATTGAAGAAAATCCTGGTATTTTTCAGCGAGGTCTAGGTGACCAGTGGAAATATCTCGTTTTGAAACCGCTCTCCAGATTGAATGAGTTATCGCCTGAACCACAAGTAGTCATTCTTGTGATTGACGCCTTGGATGAGTGCGAAAGCGATGATGATACTCGATTGATTCTTCGACTTCTTTCTGAGGCGAAAAAGGCTGTTCGGTTGCGAGTTTTTGTAACTAGCAGGCCGGAAACGCCGATTCGCTTGGGCTTTAATACCATTCCTGAAGCTACCCACCAAGACTTTGTTCTCCATAATATCTCTGGCGCAATCATCCGACACGATATATCTATTTTCCTCTATCATGAGCTGGAAATTATCCGGCGAGAGAATCGTCTCTATGAGGGATGGCCAGGTCCGGAGAAGATTGAGCTTCTCTGTCACAGAGCCCGAGCGCTATTTATATATGCTTCGACAGCATGTCGTTTCATTCGGGATCCATCATGGGATCCAGATGAAAGTCTCGCCTTGCTTCTCACGGATGACTATATTGGACAGACCGCGACGCGAGAGCTTGATGAGATATACACCAGGATTTTGATGCACTCAATTAGCCACGGAGACCGCCACGGGGAAAACCAAGAGAAGATAAGCCGCGAATTTCGACGGATTGTTGGATCCATTGTCATCTTATTCGATACCCTTCCTGTTTCTATGCTAGCCAGGCTACTCGATATGCCGAAATGGACTGTCGATACGAGATTGCGCTGTCTACATTCTATTCTAGATGTGCCAGAGAACCAGCAGTTTCCAGTGCGATTGCTCCACCCTTCTTTCCGCGATTTTCTCCTTGACGAGAAAAGATGTTCGAATCTTCCAATCTCAGTCAACGAAAAGATGGCCCATCATGAACTATTTATGAGCAGCCTCAACCTCTTGTCAAAGCATCTAAAGAAGGATATGTGCAATCTTCAGTTACCAGGAACACTTACAAGCAACGTGGATAATTATGTAGTACAGAATTGCCTTCCCCTCGATGTTCAGTACGCATGCCGTTATTGGGTCTACCATCTTCAGCGGGGTAGTGCTATTCCTACCGTCAAACTCCGTGACAATGGCCTAGTACATAGATTTCTCCTCGATCATCTTCTTCATTGGCTTGAGGCGCTCAGCCTTATAGGGCAGATATCTGAAGGGGTCCTTGTGGTGCGGACATTAGAGACTATGTTGTCGGTCAGTAATTCCATTATGTCTGGTTGTAATGCTAATGCACTGAAGTCTAAGTCCGATGATAACCATCAGTTGGTTGCGATGGTGTATGATACAAAACGTTTCATTCTCAATTTCAGATCAATAATCGAAATTGCACCGCTTCAGATATATACCTCAGCTCTGGTGCTCAGCCCAAGAATGAGCAGCATTAGAAGGCAATTTTGGGACCAGGCCCCTGGCTGGATCAGAAGAACGCATGAGGTTGAAGAAGACTGGAATGCTTCGTTTCTGTCACTTGAGGGCCATTCTGATGACGTCTGCGGAGTCGCATTTTCTCCGATAGGCCAGCTTCTAGCCTCTGCATCTGATGATAACACAGTCAGACTCTGGGACTCCACTACTGGAGCCTCACAGGGTATGCTTAAGGGTCATTCTAGTTTCGTCTGGGCAGCTGCATTTTCTCCGGATGGCCAGCTCCTTGCCTCTGCATCTCATGATAATACAGTCAGACTTTGGGACCCATCCACCGGAGGATTACGGAGCATCCTTGACGGTCATTCTGGCGGTGTCTGCGCTATCGCGTTTTCTCCGGTTGGCCAGCTCCTCGCCTCTGCATCTATGGATAACACAGTCAGACTATGGGACCCAACCACTGGAGCCCCAAAGAGTACCATTACGGGTCATTCTAAGTGCGTCTGGACAGTTGCATTTTCTCCGAATGGCCAGCTCCTTGCCTCTGGATCATCAGACAACACAGTCAGGCTTTGGGACACCACTACCGGAGCCTCACAGGGTATCCTTCAGGATCATTCTGATGAAGTTACAAGAGTTGCATTTTCTCCGGATGGCCAGCTTCTAGCCTCCGCAGCATGGGACAGTACAGTCAAACTTTGGGACCCAACCACTAGAGCCTTACAGGGTACCATTGAAGTAGATACTGAATATGTCTCGGCAGTCGCATTTTCTCCGGATGGCCAGCTCCTAGCCTCTGCATTGTTAAACACAGTCAAATTGTGGGACCCGATCACCAAAGCCTCGCGCGGCGCCCTTCAGGGTCATTCTGATCAAATCGATGATATCGCGTTTTCACGGGATGGCCAGCTCGCCTCAGCATCAACCGACCGGACAGTTAGGCTCTGGAATCCATCAAGCGGAATCGCGCGCGACAGCTTTGAAGTTGATTCTGAACAGACTAGGGCGGGGTTATTTTCCTCGGGTAGCCAGCGCGTTGCCACTTCATCCGATTGTATGACATTCCAATTCGACAATCCATTGACAGGTGCCTCACGTGGATCCCCTGAGCGTCATGCCGGTGGGATCACCAATGTCATATTTTCACCGGATGGCCAACTCCTTGCCTCTGCATCTGACGATAACACAGTCAAACTTTGGGACCCATCGACAGGAGGCTTACAGGGGACCCTTAAGGGTCATTCTGATTCCGTCTTGAAAGTCGCATTTTCTCTTGATGGCCACCTGCTTGCCTCTGCATCTCATGATAACACGATCAAACTTTGGGACCCATCCACCAGAGGGTTACAGGGCACCCTTGAGGGTCATTCTGGTAGCGTCTGGGAAGTCGCGTTTTCTCCGGATGGCCAGCTCCTAGCCTCTGCATCATCAGACAAAACAGTCAAACTTTGGAACCCAACTACTGTAGCCCCGCTGGGTACCCTTCGCGGACATTCTAGTTGCGTTTGGACAGTTGAATTTTCTCCGGATGGCAAGCTCCTTGCCTCTGGATCACGGGACAACAGAGTCCGACTTTGGGACCCAACCACCAGACGATTACAGGGTATCCTTAAGGGTCATTCTGATGCCGTCTTGAGAGTCGCATTTTCTCCCAGTGGCCAGTTCCTTGGCACTGCATCATCCGACAAGACAGTCAGGCTATGGGATATCAGTACGAAAGGAACAATTCAGCAATTTCAGAACAACATACTAATTACGAAGCTATCTTTCTCTTGCGACGGTTCGTATCTGGAGACAAATGTAGGGATGCTGAACTTGAAATCTCCTGCTGGCAACGGGAGTCTATCCCAGTCCAATTTCTCACGCTCGTTGTATGTCAAAAACCATTGGGTGATGTGGAGGGGTGAAAATATTATGTGGATTCCTCCCGATTACCGAAGTTTGGAATGGTGGAGTTGTCTAGCAGTTCATAATAACTTTCTTGCAATGGGACTGGTGTCGGGAAGAGTTACGATTATTGAGTTTGACCTTGACACTATACCGCTTGGTGAGTCGTTTTAGGATGGATTGTAATGTTGAGAGTAGAAGATCTGACTCCTATGTAGCACTAGTTTAGTGTGATAGATTCTTGCGCAACTTCAGAAATTTGCTTTCATTATCTTCGGGCTCTCAGGCTGTGTGTTTGCAATTGGATAATCATCGGGCTGGCCGTACGTATCGAGAAATTTTAAGCCTACTCGTTCTTTATTTGCCGTCGACGTGACCGTGACACCGAATGTACAGATAATTGCGTCGACGGCAACGTAGTTTAGACAGTGCGCGATGTAGGGAGTACCATCGGTGCATTTTTGAATATGCAACTCGGTTTGCATCTGAGAATAGACTTAACCTTAGCTAACGTTACATTTACCTGCGTGTGCCGATGATAGCTAGTCAACTCTCGAGCACATGTTTTGTGAGGGCAGGGTTTGTGTGCATGGGCTCACCCGGCTCGGTCCGAATAATATCTACATCTGGAGTTACACCAACGCTGATCATTTCCGTAATCTGCAAATCAACCGGGGACGCTACCCACCAACCAACCGGCAACCTTCCGAGAATCCGCATTTGAAAGGTAGCACTATCTCCCCCGCACTACAACCATTGTTCCCCTCCACATCACCCCGCTCCATCATCAACCATCCCAGGTAAGTTCGACGCAGGTTATTTGCTCCATCAGCCAGCAGGAAAGAGTTCCGAACGAGGGTCAAAGCGAATACAGACCAACAGCAAACCATCCGCCGTCGATCCATGGCATCGGCTTCCAGACAGCGCCGTTGCAACGCGTGCAATATTTGGGTCGCAAGTGCAGATCACTGGCGGTCGCAATCACATCTTGATATGTCCAAACGCAAGTACAGCGACTCACACGACAGGGGCCAAAGTAAGCCATTCCACACGCCTCGACCACCGTCAAATCCGGATACACGCCCAGTTCCTAAACCTCAGCCCGGTCCCGATAGCTCAAGTTCAGCGCCATCGAGATCCCCACGGACCTATTCAACAACTACCCGGACGCAGCGACCCATTCCGCCTTCTACGCCCCAGAACTTCAACGATGTAGGTTACAGATCACGCAGGTCTTGCAACCAACGCGCAGCCTCGTCGAGCAAGTTCGCTTTCCCCCCGGCCTCTTCGGCCACAAGCAACAGCGCAAATACTCAACATCTCTTCAATCCAGCTATTGCACGTCCACCGGCGATGGATCCGACCTCTTCAACCCCACGAACCTCCATCTCTACCTCCACCCCCATGCAGCAGCGAACCATCCCGCTCTCTGCACCGCAGGGGTGTTTCTGCGCCGCCTGCAACTCCCACATTCCATTCTCGGCGATTACATCACACCTAGCCCCACCCACCCACACCGCAAAGTGCAAATCCCTTGGTCTCTTTTGCGTTCAATGCCAGAAGCCGTTCCTGAACCATCACGGCTTGAGAGTCCACAAAGATAGCACTCATAAAGTCGATCCGCGTCTGGCCGAAGCACGCAGAGAAATTGGTCTCTACTGCAGGGACTGCGATATGACCTTTCATACCTGGCTGCTGCTACATATCCACATCCATACGGAATGCCATCGGGCTGGAATTCCGATCCCGCCCCGTAGCAACAGTGGCAGGAGTCATGCCGACATCCCACCCGGGTGTGATAGTCCAAGGATACCGGCGAGCGCTGCATCCCTGAATAGGCGAAGTTATGTCCCCACAGCTCAACCGTCAGTAGGAAACCTCATACCCACTGCACACACCCCCTCTGCGCCTTCCAATGCCCACTCGCTATACTGCCCAGACTGCAGCGGTGCATTCTCTAGCCCCTCTGGGCTATGGTACCACGACTGCCTTCCATCCTCAGGTCCGTACGCCTGCCCCACCTGCCCTCGTACCTTCGCAACAACAGTGCAGCGGGATATGCACAGTTCACACTGTATCACCATCTCTAAGGCCCCTGAGTACAGCGTTTGTAGGGCATGCATGGAGGAGATCACGGATGGGCATAGAGATACAAAGGGGCATGTGGAGAGGTGTAAAGAGAAGGGTTTGTATTGCTGGGTTTGTGAAATTGCGTTTTTGGGGGAGCAGGGATTTCATGCGCATAGGGTTGTGGATTCGGGGCATAGGGTGAAGGTGAGGATGACGGGGAGGGTGTTTTGTACTATGGGGGAGGTGAGGGATGAAGGGGGGAAGGGGAGTAGGTGGGCGGGGAAGCGGTGATGAGAGGTTATACGGGTATTACCTAGTTATGTATGACAGACGGATAGTGCGGTTTCACTTAGAGAAATGACTTGCGGGTTTTGTGGCAGTTATAGAGATCCAATACAAAGAACTGCAAAAGTACCATGGAATGGACTGTCGTCCGCAGCGGGAATATTCAGATCTCCGCGTATCACCCACGGGCACATCTGTAGCGCTGTGGGCAGCATGAGATATAAACGGCGATCGTCGAGATGGAATATGGAAAGATGTAAGCACATGCAGGTATTGGAGCTGTGTTCCCTGTTGTGTACGATAAGACCGTGATAGACGTTCTTGCTACTGCGGAAGTTGAAAACTTTCCCACGCTGAGTAGCAGAGGTTAGCTTCTGTCTTTCTCATTCCCTTCGTTTGTTTACAGGCGTTCACTGTGGCTTCCATTTATTTATTAACGGGAATGGCAGAGAAAGGAGGTCTTCTCCACCTAGCCAGTCATCCGGAGAGGGAGGATTATTGTTGGATCGGGTTGCGTAGAGTGCGATATTAGGTGGCCTTGGGTTAGGGTTAGTAGGCTTTGTTTGTTTTTTTGGTTTTTTTTGGTTTTAATCATACTGTATTCACTCTACTTAGAGTATGACAGCCCCCCGATCCCCTCCGCCTCCGGGCTAGCCGGCTAGATGGCGGAGCTCCACTCCTACTACCCGTCGTCTCCTTCTGACATAAGAAAGCATATACTAACAACGATCGATGAGGTACAAAAGAAATGAAATGGAATCAAATCCCAAGGAAGAAGCCGCGGGCTCTCACTCCGCCGCCCGCTAGGGCGGGAACTTCCCGACATCAGTGGCCGCCAGGAAGTCCATCACCGCATTATCGCACTTCTCCATGGAGAGCAGCTCAGAGACTTGCACGTGTCGGCATCTGCCCGCTCTCCACCCTATTGCTTTCCCCACCTCCTTCCAGAGCATTCTTTGCTGATCTTTCCACCGGCTGCATTGGCGAAAGAGGTTTTCCCGCGCCTGGGCCGCCGTTCTGCCTCCGCCGCTGTTGACTAAGGGATTTAGCCCGCAGGCTATTGAGACTGAGGCATACACGAGATTTAGCGGGCTTGGTACGGAGACTATTTCCCCGCTAACCTCGGGCTTGGTGCGGAGACTATTTCTCCGCCAACCTCGGGCTTGGTGCGGAGACTATTTCTCCGCCAACCTCGGGCTTGGTGCGGAGGCTATTTCTCCGCCAACCTCGGGCTTGGTGCGGAGGCTATTTCCCCGCAAGCCTCGGGCCTGATTAGTGTTTTTCTCTTAGTGCTTTCTCTTAGTGCTTTCACTCAGTGTTTTTCACTTGTTGATTCGCTCTTAGTGATTGAGATGATTTCTTTATCTATATATATGTCTATCTTCTTCTCTCTCTGTACGATAGACAGTTCAATCAATCATCATCTCTCTCACCCTCATTTGATTGTCTCATCAGCCGCCGCACCACCAGCATTTGTTGTCATCTCGGTGTCCGAACCGTTTCAAGTACGTGCCCACTGGCGCGTGCCTGGACTTCAGTCGGTAGAACCTGGCTGCCAGTGACTTCACACTATTCATTTGGACGGGTCTCTCGCTCCCAGCCTTGCCTTTCAGCCTGTAGCCGTGATGTTTGCTGCACTTGTCGGCCTCCCACTTCGTCTTCACCACCGTCTTTGCTTCTAAGATTTGTCTGGTCCTATTCGCCACCGAAGTGTATATGCGTTCTCGTACTGTGCCTTCCCTGCGGCCCTCTCGCGCTAGATTTGCTTAGCGATCTGCTTCCTCATTCCCGGGGGTGCCGGTGTGTCCCGGGACCCAGAGGATTTCTGTTTCGATACCGGCTTCGCGAAGACTCCTTGCACTGTGGTTAATCCACCTGGCTAGAGATTGCCCTTGCCCATAGGGTGAATAGGCTACATCACTTAAACTTGACAGAATCAATGGCCTCAACAGGTTCGGAACAGGTTATGAGGTTCCACCACGGCCAAGACGGCAATTTCGACAACTTGCCAGCGGAGATAAACGTCGAATCGCGAACCGATATACGAGCGAGGAGCCCCGGACACGAGCTGGACACGTCCGGACGAGGGCCGTACGGTCTGGAAGTCGAAGCACTGCCTGCAGATCACGACGGATGATTCAACAAGGCGAACGACTAAGATATCTTTCGACGATATCTCATAATTGACCGCAACAGGGACTGCGATAGCTGCGGTAATGGTAAATTCTACAGAGATGCGAAAGTACGGAAACCGAATGACAAATGTTTTTGGAATAATACCTTCTTTTGTGAAAGCGACGGGGTGCTTCTGGATAATGATAACCTACTATTTTGTGCGCAGCGATGTACAGCTACTATTGAAACGATGATAACTCTACCGTCTCGGAGGACCGACGAACAGCGTTTATCGGGACGACGATACCCCACCGTCTGGAAGCGACGGGGTGGTGATATGAGGATCACAACCTATCACTCCATCACTGGACCGCACTCGGTGTTTTAGTAAATGACAAAGAAGCTTCTTTGTAATATCCTAAGAGGCTACAAAGAACTTGTATATACGGTAGTCAACGAACGAAAGCATAGACACTCATCTATGTGAAGATACGGCTGAATACAAATAGCCTGTGCGATGTGAATATCAACCAGTAAGCCGCCATATGAAGGCCAAAATCAATTTATGCAACACTCAGTATCAAAATCTATGGCGCGTTGTAAGACAGGTATAGTATGAGGTCGCTGATACACTGAGTCACCGAGTGGACTCATACGTAGACTCATACATGATTGGTCACTTGCCACTTGCCATTCACCACTAGTCACTCGGTCATCTCCGCGAGACATCTGTTACGATATGGGGAGAACCGTGTGCATTGACTATGGTGTGATAACCGTACAAGTCTAAAGATCCAAGATAGTAGGGAAGAAAAGAGTAGTGCGAAGTCTAAAAGAGCAGTCACAAACCCTAGGGCTCCGGCTCATGTACATCTGTAACAACATCCAGACTGTATGTTTATAAAGGTCTAAGTTCTACCTTCAGATAGATTAAGAGACTTTATCTGCGTTGCATAATTCAACATGGTTAATGGTATATGTATCATTAGACCCTCCATAGTACATGCAGATGTAGTACACGGTATTCAGCTGGGCCGAAAGTATGGTGGGATTCAGTTGGGTTCAGCCGGCTGAGTGCACATATATGAGTGCGGATGCATACACCGACTCTTGTATATATGAGCATACAAACTCCCACGATAAATAGACTATCAATTAACCATCCAAAGGCAAAGTCTGTTGATCTATCTAAGGGTAGAGGCTATGCCTTTATATACATGGAGAGACTAGAGATCTCGCAGGGATGATGGATAGGATTCGGAGCTCTCTCCGAATGTAAACCCAATCACTTAGCTGTGATGTGGTATGATAATGAGATTGTGCAATCCAAGTCATTCTAAAGAGCGCAGACTTGGACTTCGTAAAACTATTCTTCCATATATATAATTGAAATGTTGCAAAGAACCCCAAAACAAGATGTTTTTTTTTGTATAACGTCGTCTATATACAAGAGAATCAGATCACCGGAGGCCATCTGCATCGGTGGTGCGGGCAGAGTTTATCTGGCACAGAAATTGAGCCCACCGAAATCCTCCCATGATTCAACAGTGTCAATAGTCCGTCCTTCCAAGATCTAACTATACCGCAAAAGCCAACCTTGTCCCTAAGCCTATTTTAATAAAAATTGTTCTAACACCCTCTAAGATACTAGGCTGCTAACTTTAGATATTTTTAGATGTTTCTCGCTATGGTAGACAACTACCTGCAATCATCCACAATTTTCTTCGCCAAGGTAGATATCTACTCTCATTCACAGATAACTACTGTTTTCCGTGGTATATCCAAGCGTTTGGGTACCCTAGCTGACAGGTCTATGACAAAGGCGGCTGTCATAAAGTTCGACCGCATCTTGTTGAGATCAATCGAGTACGAATAGAGATATTGAATTGACTATCGTACAAAAGTGATTGTCTAAAGAGCAAAGAGAGAGAGAGAAAGACAGGCAAATATATGGAAAAGAAATCATCTCAATCACTAAGAGCGAATCAACAAGAGAAAGCACTAATCAGACCAGAGGCTCGTGGGGAAATGGCTTCCGCACCAAGCCCGAGGATGGCGGAGAAATAGTCTCCGTACCAAGCCCGAGGCTGACGGGAAAATAGGCTCCGTACCAAGCCCGCTAAGTCTCGTGCATATCTTAGTCCCAATGGCCTGCGGGCCAAATCCCTTAGTCAACACATCTAACCAGACAATAAATCCGTAGATTGCCCCGCAGTCGATCTGACCAGTTAGGAACACAGGCAAAGAGGTATACTAAACACTAGGGTTACTAATAAACTCGATAGTATTCTTAGTCCCAGACACCTGGTCTAGGGTGGGGCATGAGCAAGCATATGTATGGTACAGATCGGACATCTGCTGGGCTCTAGCGGAGGTTACTGTTGTGATGCTGCGAGGTTTCCCTCCTAAAATAACCACTCAACGAAGGATACAATGCACCAAGACAGTGAGCAACCCCTCTACACCATCGCAGACCTCCGAGACCACTTGATGAGCTTTATCACGCGACGGACGGACTGTCGCTAAATCACAAAGTTGTCACCCGCATTATTGACCTATCACTCGGATTATACGCGGCCCCGTCCGAGAAATTCTTGCGCGCTAAGTCATATTCTGAGATAGTCCAGAGCCCTGCTCACCCGGGATAGACTTTGGGAACACTGTGCGAGGATCGGCCACCGAATGAAAAGCATTTGCCCCGCTTCCTATCATTCATCGTCTTTGACAAGGTGGTTGCTCCCCGCGTCTGCCATCACATCTTTCATGGCCTCCTCAAGTACCACCCTGTGTCTCCTAATCTATTGACATCTCTAAGCCTAGTGGCCGCCTGTTCTGTGGTACCGATGGCTTTCATTTTGTTCCAGTCGCCGTCCTTACTCGGGCACAGACTTCAGCCATTCCTCTCACATATCTCGGCCATCTTTACCCGGTTATTCAGTCGCATGGTCGTATGTCCCAGCAACTCTGAAGAGTAGAATAGCTGTGATCGGCACATGTGGCTAATGTAGAGTGCAAAGTGCATAAAGTCTATTCTCACGGTCTAAGCGATAAAAATACAAAAATGTACTGAAGCACCAATCGTACTCCCTACACTCCCGTTCCATCGGAACCAAGTTTGCCACATGCGAGAAAAACCACTTCAAATCTTCCCCTTCCAATCTCATAAGATCCTCCCGGTCTCGGTTCATACCTCGCTTAGTATCTGTATCTGATCCCCAGCGTCATGCCCGGTATCACGTTCCCGCAGGACCGCACCCCCGGGCTCAGCTCCCTGTCTCGTCCTAGTCCCTGCATCTTGCACCACCATCGCACTGATCGGTAGGTATCATGTCCATCGTAGCTGTGGACCGGTGTCTATGCATCAATTTACCAACTCGTCGGTAGTCTCCATCAAACCTACTGCTTCGATCGGTTGAGTCATCCTCTCAGTGGTATACCGCAGGCGGAGGACCGAGGCATAGTACTATCTGCATGGCATCAGTCAGTCTCTGTATCGTAAACGTTTATTTTGGCGATCGCTGTCCTGAATCACATACCCACACTTCCTCTTGGAGCATGTCGCGGCATTCCCCAAGTACAACTTGATGCATCTGGCCAACATCTCCCCCAATCCCCGCAGTCTATATTCCCAATGGATTTTCGGTCTTATTGTCGTCGTTACATCCTGAGTAGTAGCATGCGTTGTCGATCTCAGTGAGTGCCACAGATGGCGTCATAGAATTGCACTCGAATCCGTCCTTGTGACAAACGCATCTCGAAGTCGGTGGCGTGCAGTACAAATCTGGGTAGGTAAGGAAGGTCATGCGGTAGACGAGATTGTAGACGATGGCGCTAGGACGCCAGGGCGGAGGGGAAGAGTAGACAAGGGCAGAGGAGGGATGGCACCGGAGGTCGGAATGAAATAACTTGTAGTTGTCCGCCCAAACCTGACGTCTGCAAATTGTTCTAGTGAGTTATCGGTCGCGCGACGACAAAACTCGGCATAGAAACAGAGGTATGTACAATCCAGGAGTCTTACCGGACATGCTAGGTGGGATATCCGAAGTCTGGATACGTAGGTGTGGGTTCAGCGTGCGGAAGCATGGAAGGCAGAGGCGTGGAAAAAGGATGAGTGCGGAGGAGTGGACGGTACAGAGCCGCAAAGGGAGATATGAATTTCGTTATTGACATTATGATGCCGTGGACTCTGGATTCGACGATGAGTGCGGAGGCGTGAACGATCGAGAGCAGTGGAAGAGAACGATATCGACTGTGATGTTAACGTTGTAAGCCTGAGGAGTTGAAGGTGGGGTGAATTGGAGGCATCAGGGAAGTACAGTGACAAAAGCAAATTCCGGCTCCGCATGGTTTCGGGAGCTTTCTCTAAATTTGTCGACAATTACGTCGCGGCTGCAATTGCAATTCTGATGAACTATGGTGGGGGACGCCTTAAACTGGAGCACTTTTGCCAAGATCTGCGACCATTTTTGAGGCTTAATTATGCCACCAAAAAAAGTCGAAAAAATATTTTAACACTGTAGAATGACTATTTGGATGGTTCTCTATCACCCTACAGAGCTAAATTTTTAAAATAGGCAGTGATTGTGGAGGAATAAGCATTTGAAAATGTGGGTTGAAGTATGGGCAGTGAATGAATGTCTATGTTTATTTATTGCCTAAAAGGGCAATGTTTCCATAGCAACGGGAAATTAATTACTAAATCGGGTAATTCTTTGGCCATTTTTTAGACGAAAAATAATAAAAATTGCCGCTTGCGCCGAAAAGGGTATGGTTAGTGTATTACTAAGCAATTTTTTTAAATGTCCGGCACTCCGGTTTAAGGCGTCCCCCACCATACTTCAGAGCTTCGAGGCACGCACATCCGTATCCTCCCCGAGCTGTTCTGATGCCACAAAACACCGAACCCGGTAATCATCCCCGCCCTATCAAGCTTTTGCTATAGCATTTAGCGAGAGCACTACAAGGTTGGGTTTGTGAGTTAATGCCGTTCATGGGAATCACTCGGACAGCAATAAATCCCGAGAGATCGGATTCCCCGACTAAACCCAATGAGCTATTTGAAAACTCGAACACCACAGCCTCAAAAATCCAGATCATCCACTTTGCGCCAACCAGCATCCTGGGTATCTAGACCTTCCGTTCCAACTCGCTATCCCAAGAACCAAGAACCTACAGCTGCGAGTCGCATCTAAGAACAAAAACTCTCAGTAAACAGTCCCCCACCGTCTCGCCATACCCAATCTCCTCCTGTACATCCCTCTACCCTAGTTCGCGTTCTCTTAGGGGCTGCGCCCATTCCCACTATTCCAGCAACCCCTAGACATTCCCCCTCGTATTCCATCCCGTCCTCACGTGGATATCATGCAAGCACTTCACCAGCGCCTTCCGTTTCGGTCAGTCCACAGCGCAAGACCCGCTAACGTGAGCAGCTGCACAGCATTTACCCAACTTATGTCACGACAGTTAAACACGCTATTCGCAACCGCAGCGTCAACATACTCTATCTAGTCGCGAGCTCTGCCTGCGCCATAAACCGCGCCGCGCGCTCCTGGCGACTATGTTCAGGCGCGCGAGGATAAGTAGGACCCGGGTGAGGTCAAACATTTGCACAGCGGCGCACACGGCGTCGCTGACGTAGCGGAAGGACTGGAAAGAGTTTCTTCGTTGTGGGGATCGGCTTCGAGCAGAGCGAGAGGGTGGAATTGCCATGGCTGTCGCCGCTCGTGGGTGGCGACGCGGTCTTGCAGTGCGTGCCATTCTTCGAGGAGGCCGGGCGGGAAAGGGATGTTCTCGACGAACCCTTCAAAGGAGATTGTGGACCTGCGCCAATAGGAGCACGACATAATTCGACCAGGTGTCCACTGTCCAGCCGCCCGAAGCTTCGCGCAGAGCTTGCTCGTCGTCTGTAGGAAGCCACCCTGATGTATCCAGGCGGGTAGGCGTGGCAGTTGCTAGCGATGATGGTGCATCCATTCGGCAATAGATCCAGAAGCATGCTTGTGCCAATCCCCCACTCCGACCATTCCAGCCCTGTGTCGACACTAATCAGAAAGTGCCGCTGAGGTGGAGATGCCAGTCCTGGTTACTCGCGTCGATCATTTCACAGTGCGCTGGCAAGAGACACGAGGCAAAGACGGCGGTGGAGGAGGAGCGAGATACATCTTCCAGGGCTGCTGTGAGCATTCGCAGTGCGTCGTCGTAGTGTGTCAATGCTGTATCAGCACGCAGTGTTAATGTAAGGTAGTATTGCTTTGCCGCACAAGCAAGGCTAGAGAGTAAGAGTAGTAGATGTAAAAGTGCTAGGTGAGGCGCGACATATGAAAAGTGTCTTTCGGAATCAAGAAGGTCGAGCCAGGGCCCAACAATGTGGCAATAGCGATCAAGGAAAGCGCATCCAATTCGGATGTGATGGGTTTGGGGGGAGGCCTGTAGACAGGCATATGATATGATAGCGATGGCGATGGCGAGGACAATGGTATGGACCGAGTCCTATTTTGTTTCAAAAGGCTGAGGGAGGAAATTGGAGGTTTAGTATCAGTAGTGTTGATCCTCAATTGTTTCAGTTTCGTTTATGAATTGATATGGTGCTTCCGATTAAAGCTTGTCAGAAGTCACCTCAGTATGAAGAAATGTAACTTACCTGCCCTCGCAGACCTATCAGCAACTGAAAATCCCACCGTTAACTCAACGCGAGGCAAGCTGACATCTTCCGGACTCCATTCTATGTCGACAACCCATTTCAGCGACGATCAATAATCACAGAAAACGTCTGGCAGGCACAAACCCTTAGTGGTAAAGGTAGTCTGATCACCATACGAGCAGTTTGAGCCATCTCTCTAGCATCTGCCGCACGGCTGTTGCTGGTCGCCTAGAGTCCGATCAGACAGTCGCCCAGCGGTAGCTATGTACATTAGAAGCACGAACATTTGATATGGCGATCTCTACACCGTTTGTTATCGGGAGTCAGTCGGCGTCATGGAAGGGAGTTTAGTGCATCGCCTGACTCTTACCATGCTGCATGTGCGGGTTAGCCGGACCCAGAGAGCTGGAGAGCCTATGACGTACCAATCTTTGACCAAGAAGCGGGTCCTCTCCTCATCACCGACATCCGATAAGCAGGGAACTAGGCATAAGCAACCATATGCCCTCAGGATGTAGTTACGTTACTCTTGCTGGTAGTCGTAAAAATGGACGAAGGGAAGACAACCAATCTTTTTCCTGCGCCGTCTGGTTATTTAGCGCTCAACAATTAGACAACTGCAAAGAGATAGCGGATTGTGGAGAACCATGATGTGCTTCCGCTATCACAGATATGTCATCCACGATAGCCTATTCCGTGTATGGCTTGACATCCTGTTCGCGGATGTCCGATATTTCAACGGCCTAATCATCCCGGATGACACACGCCTGTCAACGGCGCGCAAAAACTTTATCCCTAGCCTCTCCACCCAAAGGTACACATATAGCTCAGTGTCTCTTCAACATATGTAAAACCTTGGTAATCGCCTACGCTTACGCCGCTCTGCCGAAAGTTTGACCGCCCGGAACCCACAAAGCCCCTAGGCCAAGAATGAGGGAGCCACATAATTTCATGTTTTACCCACGACTAGCAATTGTCCGATACACTGGTGTTGCCGACCGCCACAAACGCATGCGTAGTGACAGTATTCCACCTGCATATACATCTTTACGTTTATAAGCGAGCATCTTCTCTACAGATCTTCGCTAGGACTTTATTGTTATCCCCATCATTGTCCTAGGCTTCGGTAAGAGTTCGCGTACGCTTCAGCTAATACCAGTCGAGTTAGCAACTCAAGTGTCCACCAGGTATATGCTTGCGTTCACATTCGGTATTCTATGACATGTTTATTAAGCATCATCAATCCGGGAATTTTTAATCACCGACTAAGCTAGACGATAAGCTCTTATATGATTGGTTGTTTACAGAAACTTGATGCAATCACATCCGTACTGAGAAAGCTAGCTACCTTCCTCGCCGAGTAACCGCATAACCCGTCCCTCCAGCGCATTCTAGTGGAACAAAAGGGGATAGTGGGGACGAAGGGTAGCGGGTGGGATCTCCGCCATCTAGCCGGCTCGCCCGGAGGCGGAGGTGTTATTAGGCTCTGTCATACTCTAGTTAGAGTGAATATAGTATGAATAAACAACAACAACAACAACAACAACAAAAGGGGATTCCAAAGAAACCAATATCATCCGCAACGGTAAGCGGTGTTACAAACGATCGCTGAGCATGGTTGGGAGGTTTTGATTGCCGGGAAAGGCAAAGAAGAAGAAATGAGGAGATGAACTGCCTGAAGTTTACAGCATCTGCCCTTGATGATCTTGCAGGATCCTGGTTGTTCAATTGTTGCTTCCTACCTCCAAGACTCAGTAAGTCCACTGTATAAACAAGGCTGATCGATTGTCTTAACTGACGAGGTGCTATAAACACCCGGTGCTCCAAACACTAGGGCACAGGTTGGAAACCTACAAAAAGTGCTTTAAAACACTTGTGCTCAAAACACTGCTCATCGTAGGCTCGAAACTACAAAACGTGCTTAAATTATGGTGCTCAAAATACTTCATCGTAGGCTGGAAACTGACCTCGCTTACCAAGCCCTGCCAATTATTTCCACGCAGACCAAAAGTCTCGGCACGAGAGCAGCTGGAAACCTGCCCTAATCTTTCTTTTTCGCTCAGCTGTCTTTAGCGCCCCGTAGGGTCGATAGCTATCTCCATGTGTGGTGTGCCCTATGAACAGTGCAGAACCATTGTGCGGGACCGTGAAACTAAGAGACATTTTTCAGCAACAGTGGAACTATATAAGAGACCTTTCTATAGAGTGTGGAGTGGAAAACACACAACATTCCAAGGCCCTTGAGGCCATCACTTTCCGAATCACACCATTGCACGACAAGCTTTTGTATTTGAGCGGGGACTTAAGTAGCTTCAGCTTGGTGCCAGCTGGCCAGACTTGTTGTGTTAATACGAATCGTCCAGGCTCGAATCCCTCAGCAGCCTGTACCCCCACCCCTCACCAGAGTTGTGTGCTTGGTACACAACAAACCTCGCGACATCCAGTCTCGGCATAGACGCCGAAAAATTATAGACCGAAAGTTCCAAAAACGATGGCCGGTTGGTTGAGCGGGAAGGAAAGAATTAGAGTTTAGGTTGACATCACTCCCGCCATCCAGGTCTCTCAACCACTAGCACCAACCACCAACTCACAATCGTCAGCATATTAGTCTCCCACAATAACGACACCGTCAAACACCATCACCTGCACACCACTATCATCAACACACCACCACCACCTGCACGCCAAATCCCACCCTCGTATCGTTATATCCCCCACATCAAAAACCATCATCATCAACAGTGGCGGACCGTTAATACCAATCATCGCATTCACTTGAAGGAAGGGATAGAAAATTCCGGTGGTTACAAAGGCCTAGGGTTACGGGGTAGAAGGAGGGGAGCTCCCCCTATTTAGCCGGCTATCCAGAGGGGGAGGGGAATCGGGCACTGCCATACTCTAGTTAGAGTGAATGCAGTATGCTTAAAACAAACAAATAAGCCTAGAGATACCTGTTGCTACCGACGAGCCTTCCTTCATTCCTTCCTCCTCAGCCGACACTGCTGTCTCACCTCCCCATCGCTCAAGGTATGTTGCCGACCAATCTTTTGGCTCTACATTATTGATCTGTGCTGACGCAGAGCTATAAGGCTGTTTCGTTGATTTGTTACAGTCGTTTCCGAACCTTCTAAAGCGGCCTGGATGCCATTACAACGGTTTCGACACCGTGCTCGCGGTGTTGTATGGAGGGCCAGGTTACAGTATCGAAATGCCTGGGCTTGGGCGTAGCTTTGGCGGCTGGTGGCGAGTCCTCTGATCTTACCCCTAGTACTGTCTACGAGACGAGATATTCCAGAACTGAGGATATCATTGACACCACGGGACGAGATGTTCGGGGACTTCGTGAGTGGAATATTATGATGTGGAAGGTGTGCTGTAGAGTGGTTTTACACCTTACCAGCTACAGGGGTCTATAATCAGTACCTCGCACCCAAGAGGGCCTCTAGACACGCATGCAGGTCTGATGTTCCTTCTGTTAGCGCTCCCTTCTCTACTGTTCCCGCGCGATGTTAGTATCTTCGAATCAGTTCCTTGTGTCCAATCAATCAGCGCACTAACTGTTTGGCAGATACAATCGTTCCCGCTTCTGATGTTCCTTCCACTGGTGTTCCCTCCTCTACCGTTCCCACGCGAGGTTAGTATCTCCCATTGTTTCTAACTGGTCAGTCCGGTCAGATATGACGGTTAGCAGGCCGACCTATGCCATGGCCGGCTTGTGGAACTCAAATCTAGCCGGTACCGCTACGATCTAGCCGGCCTGTAGATTTCTACAGACCGCAATGCTTGGTTGATCATTCGAAATGGCCGTTCCTCGCATTACTGTACCGAACGCGAAGCGCTGGACGTCAAGTAGTAGCAGTAGTACTTATTCCAAGGGTACTAACTTTTGGGCCTAACCTCTATATGAAGGAGAACTTTCTGTCCACATCTCCCAGATAACCGCCAGATATCTTCGCAAAGTCAGACCCCACAGTCATCTACAGATACCTAGGTTGTTTGACGCCTGGTCTAACCGGTTTATGCCAAGGGCGGCTTTCTCACAGCCCGGCCAGATCTAACCAGACTACAGATTTGTAGATTGTCCGGCGGTCGATCTGATAGGTTGGGAACACTAGTATCTACCTATCAGCACACTAACGGTTTCGCAGATGCAACCGTTCCCTCCAAGAGAACCGAAAGATTGAGGAGAAGTCGGGCGAACTGAAAGCAGAGCTAAAGCGTCAAGAACAGAGTCCATCTATCTATCCATCACAAATCATCAAAATTAGCTAAAATTTTAGCAGAAGCTGCGGCGGCGTCGATGGGTCGTTGCCATGACAGGCCCAGTTCATGTTTTTGATTTATGTGTTGATAGCGCCCACTTCTAGGAAATTGCGCATAAAACTGCCCCAAATTGTGCCAGAAACGCTCATCTATATACCTTGTTTCCTCATCTCTCTCCTTTCCAATCTATCATTCCCTCGACAGATTTACAACATGTTACAATTAATTCGACACTAAAAACAACTAAAAGTGTGAAGGGTCATGCCATGGATTTGGATGATACCCAAGGGAAGCACCAAATTCCCTTTCCGAGGACTAGAGGCCGGAGGATTAAACATCAAGAGTATAAGGTTGGCTCGGTCTATTTGGGCCATGCCGATAACAAAAGCCTGAGTATTTGTTTGAAGAAATTTTTTTCCCCATTGAAGAAAATCGAGATCGACCAGAGTGATTATGGATCCCCGCCAACAATTTCCAAGCCGGTGATCAAAACAGAACCCTTTGATGTGAACGATGAAGAAAAATAAGTGTTGGCATGCGATACCATTTGAAGGGTTCTCATCATTTGCTGGAGGCGGTGCGGAAGTTGGGGGGCAGCGTTTCTTGCCGACGTCATCACCATATTAATTGCCAAAAGCGGCAAGTCATCTCCCATAATTCACTTGTGATAGATTATTTACTAATCCCAACCAGCGCCCAATATCAAGACTATAATTTTGTAACGTGGACTTCACTGATCTCGTTAAAACTAGAGCTAATCAGCGCGCTACATAAAATCAAGGCGTACGACAAACGTAGAGAAAATTAGGAACGAAGGATTTGGTGTGTTCGCCGTTTTGATGTGGATATAAAGAAAATGGGTTTTTCCAGAGTGAACATTTTTGTTGATAGTCAAAAAGACACCAAGCGTGTCTTCAAAGAGCATTATCTAGCCCGAAATTTTGGAGTGATAGAAGAGTGACAACTTCTGAAGCTCCCCAAAGAAGGAGTTACGGAAATGGGACCGCCGGTGGTGCTGTTGGCTGAGGAGTTGAGGGAAATCTTAAAATGACGAGGGAGGAGATAGGACAACTTGTTGCTTAGGTGAAGGAATAGGAGGGACTTGGCCAATGCAGGTAAGCTTGCTGTATGATCTATATATCGTTAGGCGTGTGCCAATTAACTTGGTGATGTAAATAAAGAGTGATATGCAAAATATATGAGATCCCTTACTGCATACATATTTTCCGTCCGGTAGATGGCCTATTCCCGTTTGCGATCATCAATGAAATGTACTCGAGTATGTCCCACTCGTACGCCGAATATTCCCGTTAGACAACAGGAAGACGTCGACTTGGTTTACGGACCAACTCGCTGGCAAAGCGATCAACCAGTGCACAGAGTAAACCGGTACACCAAGTTCACAATATCAAATTCCAATGGACTCCCTTCCGCTAAAGTATACATCCAAAACTACATCTCAAAGCTACCGCAGGATGGTTTATTACTCCAAATACTACCCCAGCGTATGCCGTCTCCCGTTATTCTACTATCTTGTCCTCCTGCCGTTGCTGTATTGGTTCTCTATCGTGCAACGCTGGGCCGCCCGACACTTCATGTTGTCCAAGGCGGCCTGGGGTACTGTCTACCACTACAATTTCGGTGTGGGTTGTAAGTGATGATAAGTTTCCACAGATAATAACGGAGCATCAAATTGACATCACTGAATAGGGGAGTCAGCTGTTTAAGTGTGATATTAACATCATGCACTCACCGCTATGAGATGATATTGACCTGCGTACTCCATTAGTAGTAACGAACTCCCCAGACACATTTTCTCCCAGGCCAACTGCTTCATAAGCATCTCATTCACCTTCCCTCAAGTGCTCGCGAGAAGGCCCGGTATAAACGTCCAGGTCTTGTGGCCGCTGGGCCTGTAAGATTTCATATCCCGATCCACACCTTGTCTCGCCCCCGACTCTTGTTGCCTTCGCTCTCAAGCTCGTCCTGTGGATAAACGAGGTACAAGTTGCATCACTTCTGGAGACAAATCCACACCCGAGATCGGAAAACTTTTGTTTCTGGTCATCTAAACTCATAGCAACTCTCCCATCTCCAGAGAGTGCGCTTCGGTGGTGAATGCAGTGTGGGATGGGGCGGTGTACCCTAAGCCCTAGTAGTCGCAACTACCTCCTCACTGAGATTTGTTCTATCGCGCCTAGTTTGTTTTATCGTAAGTATCTACAGGGTGGCGAGACGCAAATAATGCACAATTTCGACTCAAAAACATATAAGCAGATATGCGCAGGATTTCTGAAGCCTGGAATGAATCCGATTGGTATACATTTAGCCTATTTAACCCCCCCCCCTCCTCAACATATCATGGTGAATGACTGTACTCGAGTACGGAGAGATGAAGCTCCGATGGCCAACTTTGCATGGTGGGTTTAGGTTACATACCAGTCTGAAATAACGTATATTGGACAATGTACCAGTGTCTACTCTTGTTCCCAGATTTTCTTGTCGCTCGCAAGCTGCTTGCCGGAGCTTAAGGCCAAAAGAAGCGGCTAGTAAACGAGTGCACTAGTGTCTCGCCTTTTCTCCACCACCCAGTCATTAAACTCTATCTTCCCCTAGACAGAAAGAGGGTCTGTATAGCGCGCTTAAGATAACTATAGAGATAAGGCGAGAATAGAAAGGAGGCGGATATGCGAGGATCGAAGGCCGTGCAGCTAACCGGCGCTGAGCACTCTGGTATCATTTAAGAGTAATGAAATGTTCGTTTCGCGAATAATACACATTCAATAAATTCCAGCTACAAAGATTCTAACCAACCCGAATATACATTACGAAACACTTCATAAACCATCCCTAAACCTTCCTGCTAGATAATATATAGAAAGAAAAAAGCCCCGGTCCTAACTCCAAGAAGAAAATGGCAGCCCCAACAGAATATGCCCAAACCAAATGTACTATCTTCAAACATGCGGCCAATATTCAACCCATGCAACCGTCTTAAAGGATCCAATCGGAAGGTTCCTTATTGAAATGAACGCCTCCACGATGATAAAGAATCGTGCTAACACATACAACGTGCCGGCTAGGATATAACTTGAATATAATACAAACTCTGGCCAGCGCACACCAGTATATAATGCAAAATATGGCCATTGAGCACTAGTTCTACCTAGCTTGAGCAGTGGCCTCCCTCTGACGAGATTAGGTTGTTTTCCTCCGCACGCAGCCTTCATAATACCATAAATCGCCCATGGAAAAGGGATTGCTGCAGCAATCGATATGCAAGAACCTCGCCACATCCACCGCTCGATATAGCTCGGGAAATGCGAAAACCACACTGATGCGTGACAGCTGGCGTAGACGCAACTAAGCAGTATACTCGTGAGCATAAGGGCAGTATGTTCTAGCAAGTCTGTGATATCAAAATGGTTTCTATGCACACCCCCATGGTAAATGGATCCCTGAACTGAATAGTTGGGTGGATCAGCCGTCAGGAGGTACCGCCTATTATCGATACCTGCGGCTACCGGTGAGAGCCTTAATTCGAGGCAACACAAGTCTCTTTCAGAAAGAAGTGTGGCCTCGTTTTCTATTCCTACAGCTACCTGTTGCCTCTTCAATACAAGCCGCTGACCGTGGAGAAGTAATAATCTTGGCGATTGCGATTTGGGTTCGGATTTAAGGGCGGTGGCGACCACACGTTTGTATGTATCGTCGGAGATTCCGCGGTGGGGAGCTGGAGAGCCTTTAATCTCGAATCTCGATTTGTCGGGAACATACGGCTCAAAATCCAATATGCGACAAAACTCTTCGTACCAAGTATTTCTCGGGGACGTCTCAGAAACATCGAAAGGAGTGGAACACAAACGTAAACCGCGACTCTGGACAAGGATTTTAGCTGCAAAAACTCCTTCAGCCACTGTAGGGGCATCCGAATTTGTTGACTGCGCTTTTGTGGTTGCTAACTGCTCTTCTAAATCGTTTCCAATCGTCCCAAGTTTCCAGAAGAGTATCGGATGGGCGACGGCCAGAGGCTTGTGCCACCAGAGAGCGTAGACGACAATTGCAACGATCACATGGATTATAACGTTCAACTCCACCAAGGTAGACGGTAGCCCACTAGCCCTCCGTGCTATACAGTTAATTACCATCCAGAAGGCCTGGATGCAGACCAATAACTTCGCAAGCGAATCAGCTTTGCTTCGGTCTGTAATATCGTTGTCGTTCAGGATATTGGGTTTGATGAGTCCTGCTTTTGCAAATTCCATGAATCCTTCGGGTGTGAGCGCAAGATATTTAATGTTGTCAGACAAATCGGAAACATCGTATGCGAAACCTCCCATCACGATGAAAAAAGCGGAAACCATGGTCACACGGTCTGACCACTGCATCATCCCTTCCGAATGCGATTGATCTGTCTCCGGCTTTTCCAAATCCGGCCAGCTGGAGCGAGATCGAGACCGTCCGACAGCGACGTGCTGGGGTTTCTGTTCGGGAGTGGTAATCCAGTTCTTCATTCGGACAAGCATTGACATGATTCTCTGAAGATACGTTGCAGTGTTCGTCTCATCGTTCGTCCAATCGTTCGTCCAATCGTTCGTCGCAGCATTCGTATGGGCCAATTCGCCGCCTTTATCTAACCCCCGCAGCTGTTCGCAGAGAGCCTGTGCATTCCTCCATTGGATATAAGCGGCATAAAGAACGAATTCCGGTGCCAAAAGTGCGATAAAAACCCAGTAGAATTTGTAGACCCAGATACTCGGGATGCGGAATATCTTCTTCTCCGGGGTGATGTTAAGGTGAATACTCGTGTAGACACAAAGTGTGAGGGTGACGACAGAGGACAGTAAAATATTGATGGTGCCACGGTTGATGGGGCTCGGAACGAAGGAGGGCTCCCCCTCACTGGTTGGACTAGTAAGGGGTGCAGCCCGTGTATTCAAAGCGCATAGAAATACGACCCCAAAAAAAATCATCGCAGCCAGGAGTGGGAATTGTTTGGAGGGCGTCTATTTTACGACCGGTCTGTCAGTGGTTTATCGTGAAAAGGAGGTTCTGTTGTACCTGTGGAACTCGAACTCAAGCGCAGATCTAGAATCTGCTGATAGACTATCTCCAATTGTGTTGTGGATGGCGATGGGGAATAAATACTTATTCCCCTCAGTCACATTCAGCCGCCTATTAAAATGCGCATATGCTGTTGGTTTTCCCCTACTCGTATACACCCCATTTGGACGGATTTGTTGCACCATAGTTTGCTTTTCTCGCCAATAATTACCCCTGGCAGGAAGTGTATTTGTCTTTTCTTCCTCGTGGTGTATGCATCGCAAAACGTCCCCTATACCGAGTATCTCCACGTGTGTAGGGCTATCGGGCCGCGACGGGACGGTCGCAAAAAAGGTAACAAGGTATATCTCATCATCTATTTCAGTTCGGCATTATCCGCAATCCTATGACATTATGTTGCTTATTATCAATCCTCTCATCAAGGGACGATACCCGGTTTCTGAGGTATAAGGAGACGAAGTGAGGTTGATCAGCAATGCAGAGTCTAAGTCGAGCGCTTTGTGATCAATCTACTTTCAGCGGTGTGAATGGCTATCTGAGTGCGGTCGGGTAGTCATAGTCTTTGTATTGGTTTTGGACTAGAAATCGGAAGTTGGTTAATAGACTTCGAGTGACGATGCGAGCATGTGAAATGTTTTTAGTGTCAGCGGGCCCTACTTAGGAGGTACCCCCTCCCCCATCATGGTCAGATATTTAGGACAACGCAACAAGCATCAAAGTTTTCAATAGCTAAGACTTCTTAATATTAACTTAAGCATTGTTTTTTTTTGAAATAGTTGTCTACTCCTCATTACAATAGCCTTATAAAAACGCTCTAGTAAAGCCTAAGGCCGTTACTCGTCACTCGGTCATGTCTACTAGGTCATAGAAGGTGTCACCTCATTTCTAGAAGTGAGTTTTGTAGTACGACCAGGGTATTTATTAGGAGGCTGAGACAATGTCTATCTACGGGGTTTCCCGCGTTTACCCAGTTCAGTGTGTGGCGGTTTCATATTTCCCCGTTTGGTGGGGGTTTCTTCCAGAGGTGGGGTGCCCAGCCTCATCGTCCATGACCCGAGTAGTTGTGAAGGAGCCCGAAAGCAATAGGTGTGATGGGAATTAACAAAGTCATGGAGATTTTAAGATTGCCTAAAACTGTGGTAGACAACCAAGACGGCTATTGCAGAGGACTGGCAATTATCGAAAATGGAAAGTCGAACAATTGTTGATGTCGCAAAATGTATGAAGGATTGGTCTACAACCTATATACACGCTCGTAAATGTTATGTACCATCGGTAAGTATTTTGGGCACTGTGGTTCTTCACCATAGTTCAGTGGCCCGCAAAGTCGCCTAACGAGCCGTAGGTATTACCGATCGAAGACCAAAACCTCAAAAACAGAAGCAATTCATATTCAACAATCGTCAAGATCGAAGTAGACTCAAATACCAGTACTCAGCAAGGCAGTGCTTTGCCCTCATTGGCTATGTAGGTATTAGGATTTTCCAAGCCAGAACGAAGGTAAAACCCCCACTCACTCACGAATAAGAGTTTGCCAATGTATCGACCGGCGTCTAAAGTAGTAGTTCATAAATGTGTCTGTCTGCGTTTGCAGATATACAAACCCCCGCCGTCTCCCAGTGATATCCAATGGATAAATTCTCTTGTTCGCCTGTTACCGAATCCACTCATTTCTTGTCCAGTTTGGAAACCGGCCAAGCTCCTCACCCAGAATCCTGTTGCAAGAGCGCATGCACATGAGCTGTGGATCCACTGGCTCTCTGCATTCTAACCTGGGTTCGTGATTTGTTGAACTTCTGCCGCAATTGAGCAGGACACACGCGCGCACCCCGGACGATGAGAAAACAAGGTTTTTGCTGCGGGCAGGGGTGAATTTTCGCAGTAAGATTGGAAAATGGGGTTATTATGAGCTGGAAATTCCCTCGGTAAGTGCTGGTGGTGATTCACAATGGTGCGCACAGGCAGGTGTTTTGAAGTGTGATATGCAATCTTACCGGCTGGAATTTATGAAGTGACACCGCATATGCAGAGAGGGGCGAGATAAATACTAGTCAATGATCCAACCCGTAGTCACATCATATCCTTTCCAAACATTGTTATTCATGAGTATTTAACCACCGAGTCTTCAGTCCGTAAGTAAAAGCCCACAAAGTGTACACAGTCTACGGCACTAAGACCTCTGTTTCCAGACAAATGGCAGACGAACCAACCACAGAGTGTGTGATGTGCAACAACGCCGCACGGCTGCAGTGTTCGAGATGTTCCTCCCAGTGGTACTGCGGGAAGAAATGCCAGAAGGAAGATTGGCGCATCCACAAACTTCTCTGCTCGGAGCGTCAAAAGTTCGAGACTCGCCCAAGCGAAAACGTCCGACGAGCAATCGTGTTTGAAGAGGACGAGCCTACCGTCAAATTTATCTGGGTGTCTGTTGAACATAAGGACAGTTCATACAGCGACGGGTATGAGCATGCATGCTTAGAGAAATATTTCGGGCCGGGTGAGAACGGCTGGTCCCAGGTTTATTACAGCAACGTGAGACGGTCTCGGTCGTTGAGGGAGAAAATTGATCTACGACACCGGGAGCTTTTTCTCACCGACGGATCGAAGCCGAACAAAGCTGTCGCCGCAACGGCAGGGGCCACAACCGGAGAAATATGGAGTGGGCCTCTTGTCGCGTTGAAGTATGTAGATACTGGGGATTTCGGCATGCTTTCCTTTTACACCGATATGGATATGAGGGATTTTAGAGATGTGGTGGATTACCTGCTTACATATGGCCATGGAAAACCAGAGGAAGAGCAACAACCGCCCAAGGCCCTGGCTCCGATCATTAGGGGCATTAGTGCTTTGAGTCTGACTCTTAGAGGTGTGAGGATCAACTGTCTCGGTGACACTACCAAATCCGGGCGCAAGAAGTTTGAGTCAGTAGAACTGTCCATCGACCGTCAGAAAGACCGTCTCTTTATTCCTCCGATACCGGCCCGAGTCGGAATACTACTTGAGCTCAAGAAACTACCACCACCAAGCTCTTGGAAATACGATTCATACTTGCTGCAGAACCCGTCAGTCACATTCCTAAACCTTGACATCGACCCCAGCAGTAGCAGGTGGGGATGGGCACCGATGGAGTGGGACGATATGATTGGCAGTGTTGTGGTTGTGCGTACTGATGGTAAGGACTTATTTCCACAGCACGTGGAGGCACTCGACTATTATTGTCGGTATGTTTTGCAGCCCTTGTTTGGAGATTCGATGGGAGCGGGGATGAATCCTGAAAGCAAAATTGGTAAAGAGGAGGTCATGTACAGGATGTCTCCAAAGTGTTTTGAATTGTTCTACTCTGGTTTCATAGATTATAAGCACGACACTGATTCACAATGGGGGGCGGGTGTTCCTTATCCTGATATTGTCGGTTCGGATGCGAAGGTGAAGGGACTCCGTGAGAATTTCCATAAGCTCAATCCATTTTTGTAGGCTAGATTGTTATTGGTGCTTCCTTTGTTTGTTTAGTTTGTTGATTTTTAGCGAAAGCTTTAGAAGGCTTTCGGATGCTTTGAAGTCGGTCAACTAGGGAGATGTTAAATGTGAAGGTGTATTGATGATTCTGGAAGTATGGTTTAGATCTACTCTACTTTGGTACTCTCAATCTTTGGATTGAAACCTGCGAACTTGAATGGCTGAAAAAAATTGAGGTCAGATATCTTTTTAGCTCTGTTACATGTGCATAGGCCGGAGATACGTTACAGACCTAATATATGTCACTATAGCCGGGGCTGATGCTTCCTGTGTATATCTCGAGTCTTTCTCCTTCTCCTTCTCTCTTCTCCGTACCTAAGTCTGTGCACACGGTTCTCCCCATATCGTAACAAGCTCTGTTGTGAGTGTAAAGCGGAAGGAATCTATTAAACTATCTAAGGGAGAATCTCTGCCTTTATATACAAGAGAGCATAGAGCTCGGTGGAAGTCTATGGAAGTCCATGGATTGAAATACCAGTGGCGAGTGAAAACTTGTGTATGAGTCTACGAGTATGAGTCCACAGCCTGTGAGTCAATTCGGCAACTTCCTTCCAAACCTTACAGTAACAAGCTCTGTGTTGAAATAGTAAATGCTAGAGAAGCTTATATATTCTAAACTACAAGAGTTTGTGTGATCTTATATACGGCATTCAGAGTATGCTTTGTACGCATGTGCACTTAGCTGGCATCTCCAGCTGAGCCCGGAACGACCATCATCATCATCATGAGATCATGATTTCCATCAGCCTAACTGAAGTCCATAAGCCATACAGTGGAAGCGATCCATATATGCAACAGTCTGAGAGAAATAGGACGAGTGACAAGCCGTGCAATGAAGTCACTGTCACAAGGATACTACTAATTCCCATAGCCCCATAGCCAAACGCCGATAGGGCTTGCGCGTAGAGAGAGTATGCATGACCCATCATAGTATACCTAGTATATGCTCTAACTAGATCTTTGTGAGCGAACATTCGTTAGCCATGGTAGGCTCCGGCCAAGTAGGGATATTTTTCCAGGATAAAGGGTAAGAATTAGCTCTACCCGACCGTGTACTCCGACCCAAGACTAGGCGCGAGCGATCTCCAGAAGCAAAAGGATTCGAAACGTGCTAGGCAGAAGTCCAGACAGAATCTGGGCGTTTGTTGTGAATCGAATGTGTTGAGGAAGAGGTGTAGTTCAATTAGAACACGGAACCATATATATATACACCTACCGTCAAGATTTATTCGAACCCAACATGCCTTGATGGTAAATTGCATCACGAATGGAAATGTCGCCAATTTCAGAAGGTTTTACTTGGTAGAAGAGCACTCCAAATAGAGGCACCTTCCAGAGCAAAAATAATATTCCCAAACCTAATACCAGAAAAAAAGGTATTTTCTCCTGGCTAAGTATTATCAATTGAAGCCCCATGCCGGGCTCGAACCAGCAACCATTAGATTAGAAGTCTAACACGCTACCATGGCGCTAGCAGGGCTATACCCTTTTGGGACTTAAGCCATTGAAGCATTGCGCAATGCTGTTTTCAAGTTCATTTGCAAGTTCATTTGCGTGGTACAGAACCCACCGATATGGACTAAATGAACCATTGAAGGGGAAAAGCCTTGATCGGCCAAATGGTGAATCCACCGTTGCCCACGGACAATGAGATGGATGTACTAACTTAAACCCTGAGTTTGGGGCGCCAGTGGGGACGTACCTAAAACGGTTCGGACACCGAGATAACGACAAATGCTGGTGGTGCGGCGGCGGAGGTAGGACGGTAGCCCAGACGCGGAAGCATCTCTTCCGCCACTGCTGCCGATGGAAAGACCAACAGAAAACGCTCTGGAAAGAGGTGGGGAAAGCAACGGGATGGAGAGCGGGCAGATGCCGACACGTGCAAGTCTCTGAGCTGCTCTCCATGGAAAAGTGCGATAAGGCGGTGATGGACTTCCTGATAGCTACCGATATCGGGAAGTTCCCGCCCAAACGTTTGTTTGTTTGTAATCATATTGCATTCGGCCGCTGGCGGCCATGGCATATCCAGTACACATTTCCTCCCCGCTTCTTCCATAACATAAAGAAACAAAAGCAAAGTCGCGAGTCCTCATCTCCCAAAACAAAAGAAAAAACCGCCAAAAAACAACATCAACTTTTTACACCCCCCCATCACTCGACTCCTCGTGATCTGAGTTCTCCGCCTCCTCCACCACTCCGCTAATTCTGCCGACATCTGTACACGATAAGAAATCCATCAGAGCCTGCGAACACTTTTCTTCTGCAAAAACGAGAGACATTGGCAATGAAATCTTTGGCTTCTTCAAAACCTTTTTGACGCCCTCATACCCCTCCTCCCCCTCTTGCCCATCAACCCAAAGCCTTTTTTGTTCTCGTTTCCATCTTTTACACCATTTAAACAGGTGATCTCTTGTCTGATATTCATGCCCACACCACCAGCATTTCATATCACTTCTTTTTCCAATCCGCAATAGGTATTTCGCTATCAGTGCATGTCCTGACTTAAGCTGATAAAACCTCGCCGCAATCGTCTTTTTGGCTTCCATCACCGCCCTGTTACCTCCCCTTTTCACCAAATCATACCGGTAACTGTGCTTTGACTTCTTCCCCATTTCTTTTATTTCTTTCTTACTTTCTTCCCATTTCATCTCAGTCAGCCTTCGACTAACATGGGAGAAAGAAACATAATCTAAAAACGGAGGCGGATTTTGCGTTTCGGTATAACTTCCGCAATGCTTATAAGCCGCCTTTGTTGCCTGTTGATCCGCTTCTTCGTTGCCTTCTATCCCTTTATGGGCAGGTACCCACCGGTACTCCACCTGGATATTTTTTCTGGCTAACGCATCGGTCCAGTTCATCGTTCGTAACGCTAGTACCTGTCCTGGTCCTGGCTCGTCCGATTGTATTCGTCTTAAAGTTGCCTGGGAATCACTAAACGATAAGGTTGGTACATGCCCATGATCTGACTCGATTTTTTATTAGTATAAGAGGTGTTTCACCAGTATTTTATCAAGTACGGTGATGCTGTGACAGATTTTGGGATAGGTATAGTGGACGAAGGTGACATAGAATGGGGAAAGTACAACCTTAGGGCTAGAGCAAAAATAGGGCTAATAGAACACCGTACCTGAGGTACAGCAGTGTCCTATGAGGAGAGTGATTCACAGGATGGGAGGAGGACTTGGAGGGTAGCCCATTGAGGGAGACTGAGTGGGAGAACTTGAAAAACTCGCATAATGGCTGTGAGGCGGAAATTGACTGAGCTACCAGACAGCATGCTGCTCTCACTGGAGGAATTGGCAAACCGGCTGGTCAAGTTTAGGAGCGGGTTTGGTACTTAAAACCATAGATAGCCTCGCAATTCATCAATAATTGTACAACCGAGCCCTCCTGACATATTTTACCCTTGATTACAGTCACCGCTGATGTCTGGTCTTGCAAGTACAAAGCCTGCGTGACGCTTACCATTGTATAATATAATCAAGTATGTACACCCTCTGTGACTGCTGATGTACTACACCTTATCGACCAGTACAGTACATGATCAAGAAAAACTACTTCTAACTACCCATTCCATATACTATCTACATATGCAATCAGCAATGGAAATGTAATGACTATACTTCCAGTCCCCACCAATACTAAGCTCCTAGAAGCAACCATTTCTACTCTCTCTTACTCAAGAAATTTTTTCAAGGCTTATTGCGCTTGTCACCGCGGCAAAAGTCTTGGACGGATAGTGGGACGGATAGTCCGGACAGAAGCCGCGGGGGGGGGGGGGGGGGGGGGGGTGTCAAAAACCCAAACAA